>JACCDW011568355.1_pt1 | contig 68431 bp, 66 predicted proteins | sample 7449781 | NCBI WGS metagenome assembly JACCDW01 (sample SAMN15323449, study PRJNA562643) | freshwater metagenome | isolation source: river surface water | place: USA:Blue River Watershed | collected 2017-08-18
CTGAGCTGGCCCAGCTCGTGGCTGACACGGTCAAAACCCGCGAGCCGGGCCAGAACCCTGCAACGCGGACATTTCAGGCTCTTCGGATTTTCATCAACGCCGAGCTTGAAGAGCTCGAACAGGCGCTGAGTGCCAGCCTGCGCGTTCTGGGCGCAGGGGGGCGCCTGGTGGTGATCAGCTTCCATTCGCTGGAAGACCGCATCGTCAAGCAGTTCATTGCCAAGCATTCCAAAGAAGTGGTGGACCGCCGCGTGCCGTTTGCCCAGCCCAAACCCATGCACCTGCGGGCGCTGGAGCGTGTCAAGCCCAGCGAGGCCGAGGTGCAGGCCAATGCGCGCGCGCGCAGCGCCATCATGCGCGTGGCCGAGCGCACCGAGGTGCCGGCATGACCCGCCTGAGCGTGTTGCTCTTGCTGGCGGTGGTGGCCAGTGCGCTGGCATTGGTGCATTCGCACTATGAATCGCGTCGCCTGTTCATGGCTTTGGAGGCCGAAGGCAAGGAAACCGCGCGGCTGGACATCGAGCATGACCGCCTGCAGGTGGAGCGCCGCGCGCAGGCCACGCCGCTGCGGGTTGAGCAGATTGCCCGCCAGCAACTGCAAATGCGCATGGTCAGTCCGGCCATCACCCAGTACATCAACCTGCCCCAGGGATCGGGCGGTGCGCAGGTGCGTCCATGAGTCGCAGCGTCCAACTGGGCTCCAGCCCTCTTCTGGCCAGCAAGACACCGGTCTGGCGCAGCAAGTTGATCATGGGAGCCATCGCGCTGGGCTTCATGGGCCTGATCGGGCGTGCGGCTTACGTGCAGGTCATTGCAAACGACTTTTTCATCAAGGAAGGCACCAAGCGCTTTGCCCGCACGCTGGTGCTGCCGGCTAACCGCGGTCGCATTCTTGACCGCAATGGCCTGCTGCTGGCCTCCAGTGTGCCGGCGCCCAGCATCTGGGCCAACCCCGAAGACCTGGAGCGCGATCCGTCCAAATTGCGTCAGCTGGCCAAGTTGCTGGAGATGAATCCGGTCGAACTCGACAAGAAGCTGGAAAACGAAGACAAGACCTTTGTTTGGCTGCGCCGTCAGCTGGACGAGGCCACGGTCAAGGAAATCCTGGCGCTCGACATCAGGGGTATCTACAGCATCAAGGAATACAAGCGCCTTTATCCAGAAGGTGAAGCGGCAGCACACATCGTCGGTTTCACCAATGTGGAAGACCAGGGGCAAGAGGGTGTCGAGTTGGTCTTTCAAAAGCAGCTTGCGGGCACTGCTGGGTCGCGCCGCGTCATCAAGGACCGCCTGGGTCGTGTGGTCGAGGCGGTGGGTGACGCTGTGCCACCCGAGGATGGGCAAGACATTCAGCTGTCCATCGACAGCAAGGTACAGTTTTTTGCCTACCAGAAGCTGCGCGATGCCGTGCAGGAAAACAAAGCCAAGGCTGGCAGCGTGGTGGTGCTCGATGCGCAGTCGGGCGAGGTGCTGGCATTGGCCAACTACCCCAGCTACTCGCCCAACAAACGCGTCAACCTCAGCGGAGAGCAATTGCGCAACCGCGCATTGACCGACACCTTTGAGCCGGGCTCGACCATGAAACCGTTTGCGGTTGCTTTGGCACTCGAAAAAGGACTCGTCAAACCCGAAACACCTGTTCAAACTGCGCCCGGGCGTATCACCATTACCGGTTCGACCATCACCGATGCGCACCCGCACGGGGTGTTGTCGGTCAATGAGGTCATCCAGAAATCGAGCAATGTGGGCACCGTCAAGCTGGCCATGCAAATGGAGCCACGCGAGATGTGGGAGATGTTCAGTGCGGTTGGGTTTGGCCAAAAGCCCCAAGTGCCTTTCCCAGGTGTGGTCAGTGGTCGCCTGCGTCCCTATAAAACCTGGCGCCCCATCGAGCAAGCTACCATGAGCTATGGCTATGGCCTGTCGGGCAGTCTGTTCCAGGTAGCGCGTGCCTACACCGTATTTGCGCGCGATGGTGAAATTGTTCCTGCTACCTTGCTCAAGGCTGAGCAACGGGTGCAAGGTGTGCGAGTGTTCAGTGCCGACAATGCCCGTGCCATGCGAAAAATGCTCAACATGGCCGCAGGCCCCGGTGGCACGGCGCCCAAGGCGCAGACCGTGGGGTACTCGGTAGGCGGGAAAACCGGCACCGCGCACAAGCAAGAAGGCAAAGGCTATGCCGGGAAAAAATACCGCGGTTTTTTTGTAGGCATGGCCCCCATCGAGCAGCCTCGCGTGATTGTGGCTGTGATGATCGATGAGCCCAGCAACGGGCAGTACTATGGTGGCCTGGTGGCAGCTCCAGTGTTCAGCTCCACGGTGCAACAGACCTTGCGCTTGCTGGGCATTCAGCCCGACCTGTCGGTCAAGCCGCAGGTGGTGACCCAGCTGGTGGAGGAGTCGTTCTGATGGTCGAACTCCAGACCCCAGGGCAAGCCGCGCAGTGGTTGCGCCAGCACGTCACCGGCGAGCTGCACACCGACAGCCGCCAGGTGCAGCCCGGCGACGGTTTCATCGCCTGGCCCGGAGCGGCGACCGATGGCCGCCAGTACATGGCCCGTGCTTTTGAGCAAGGTGCCAGCGTTTGCCTGATGCAGCATGAGGGCAGTGCGCCCTGGCAGGGTCTGCAGCCCGCCGACCGCGTGGCCGCATTGCCGCAACTGCGCCAGCGTACCGGTTGGCTGGCCGATGCCTATTACGAACAACCGACGCTGCACCTGGATGTGCTGGCGGTGACCGGCACCAACGGCAAAACCTCGATCGCCTGCTGGCTGGCACAGGCGTTGGCGCATCCGGCCATTGGCCAGCGTTGCGGTGTGGTGGGCACGCTGGGCGTGGGCTTGTGGCCAGACCTGCGCTACACCGGCATGACCACCCCCGACCCGGTGCTGCTGCAGCGCAGTTTCCGCCAGATGCTGGCGGCAGGTGCTGCGCTGTGTGCCATCGAAGCCTCGTCGATTGGCATTGCCGAGCATCGACTGGACGGCACCCGCATCCGCACCGCGGTGTTCACCAACTTCACGCAGGACCACCTGGACTACCACGGCTCCATGCGGGCCTATTGGGCCGCCAAGCACCAGCTGTTTGCCTGGGACGGTTTGCAATCGGCGGTGGTCAACATCGACGATCCCCAGGGGGCCGCACTGGCTGCCGAGCTGGCGGGCACCGATCTGGACCTGTGGACCTGCTCGCGCCAACAGGATGCGCGCCTGCGTGCCTGGCCCTTGCCCGGCCGCGAAGGCCTGAGCTTTGAGCTGCGCGAGGGCGATGTGCTGTGCCGCATCGACACCACGCTGACAGGCGACTACAACATCGATAACCTACTGGGCGTGATTGGCGCCCTGCGCGCCCAGGGCCTGTCGCTGGCGCAGATTGCCCAGGCTTGTTCTGGGCTGCAGGCGGTGCCGGGCCGCATGCAGCGCGTGCTGCCTGCTGCTGGCGCCGTCGCTTTGCCCTTGGCTGTGGTGGACTACGCCCACACGCCCGATGCACTCACGCAAGCCCTGCTGGCCCTCAAGCCACTGGCGCGCGAGCGCGGCGGACGCCTGTGGTGTGTGTTTGGCTGTGGCGGCAACCGGGACCCGCACAAGCGTCCGCTCATGGCCGCTGCCGCCGAGGCGCAGGCTGACCGGCTGGTGTTGACCAGCGACAACCCCCGCTTCGAGGCGGCGGCCGACATCCTGGCGCAAATGCAGTCGGGCCTGCAGTGGGCACCCGCAGCCGCCGTCATCGAAGACCGGGCGGTGGCCATTGCCACAGCTGTGCGCGAGGCCGCTGCCAACGATGTGGTGCTGGTGGCGGGCAAAGGCCACGAAACCACGCAAGAGATTGCGGGCGTGCTCCATCCTTTCTCGGATGTGGCGCAGTTGCAGCAGGCGCTCGCAGCGCGCGGTGCACAGGTGCAGGCATGAGCGCTGTGTCCATGCACCTGCCTCTGGCCCAAGCCGCAACCTGGCTGTCGGGTGTGCGTGCCGAGCGCACCGAAGGTGTGACGGTGGCGCGTGTTCACACCGACACCCGCACCCTGCAGGCGGGTGACCTCTTTGTGGCCCTGCGTGGCGAGCGTTTTGATGCCAACGCCTTCATCGCCCAAGCCGCTGCCCAAGGCGCCACTGCCGTGTTGTGCGAGGCCGGTGGCCAAGCCGCCGCGCGTGCCGCTGGACTGGCGACGCTGGTGGTGCCTGACAGTCGCGTCGCGCTGGGCGAGTTGGCCGCAGCCTGGCGCGCGCAGTTCAAACTGCCGCTGATCGCCGTGACTGGCAGCAACGGCAAGACCACTGTCACGCAGATGGTGGCCAGCATCCTGCGTGCTCACGCCGGTGATGCCGCACACGCCACCGCCGGCAACCTCAACAACGATATTGGTGTGCCGCTCACGCTGCTGGCACTGCGAGCGCACCACCGCATCAGCGTGGTGGAGCTGGGCATGAACCATCCCGGCGAGATCGCCTACCTGGCTCGCCTGGCCCAACCCAGCGTGGCCTTGGTCAATAACGCCCAGCGCGAGCACCAGGAATTCATGCACACCGTGCAGGCCGTGGCCGAAGAAAACGGCGCCGTGCTGCAAGCCCTGCCTGAAGAAGGCGTGGCCGTGTACCCGCTGGACGACGAATACACCGGTCTGTGGGACACCCTGGCCGCCCCGTGCCAGAGCTGCCGCTTTGCCTTGACCCATGGCGATGTGTCCGCTGCCGCTGTGCTTTGGCACGCAGGCGCCTGGCAGTTCACCCTCAAAACACCACAAGGCACAGCGCCCGTGACGCTGCGCATTGCCGGGCGGCACAACGTTAAAAACGCCTTGGCTGCTGCCGCTTGCGCCTTGTCGACCGGTGTGCCGCTTGTCGCTGTGGCGCAGGGTCTGATGGCGTTCGAACCGGTCAAGGGACGTTCACGCGCCTTGAGCTTGCCCGGTGGCATCTCGCTGGTGGACGACACCTACAACGCCAACCCTGACTCGGTGCGCGCCGCCATCGACGTGCTGGCCGAGCTGCCTGGTCCGCGCTTGCTGGTGCTGGGCGACATGGGCGAGGTGGGTGACCAGGGGCCGCAATTCCATGCCGAGGCTGGTGCTTACGCGGCAGAGCGTGGAATCGATACCGTGTTCACGCTGGGTGAACTCAGCCTGCACGCGCACCGCGCCTTTGGCGCACAGCGTGGTCAGCACTTTGCCGACATGGCTGCCCTGCAGGCAGCGGTGTGCGCTGTCTGGCGCAGCGTTTCCAGCATTTTGGTCAAGGGTTCGCGCTTCATGAAGATGGAGCGTGTGGTCGAGGCCTTGCAAGAACAAGATATTCAGAATCAAAAAGGGGAGGCCCATGCTGCTTAGCCTGGCCCAATGGCTGCAAACGATGTTCCCGGATTGGGGCTTTTTGCGGGTATTCCAGTACATCACCTTTCGCGCCGTGATGGCGGCGATGACTTCGCTGCTGATCGGCCTGGCCGCCGGTCCCTGGGTGATCCGCCGCCTGGCAGCGCTCAAGATTGGTCAGCCGGTGCGCGAATACGCGATGCAGACGCACCTGGTCAAAAGCGGTACACCCACCATGGGCGGTGTGCTGATCCTGATTGCCATTGCCCTGTCCACGCTGCTGTGGTTTGACCTGTCCAACCGCTTTGTCTGGATTGTGCTGATCGTCACGCTGGGTTTTGGCGCCATCGGCTGGGCCGATGACTGGCGCAAGGTGGTGCACAAAGACCCCGAGGGCATGCCCTCGCGCGAGAAGTATTTCTGGCAATCGCTGATCGGCCTGCTGGCCGCTCTGTACCTGGTGTTCAGCATTTCCGAGAGCAACAACCTCAAGGTGGTGCAGTTGTTTGGCAACTGGGTCATGTCGGGCTTTGACGTGAACCTGCCGCCCAAGGCCGGACTGCAACTGCCCTTCATCAAGGAAGTGAGCTACCCGCTGGGGGTGTTTGGTTTTGTCATCATGACCTACCTGGTCATCGTGGGGTCAAGCAATGCGGTCAACCTCACCGATGGCCTGGACGGCCTGGCCATCATGCCGGTGGTGATGGTGGGCTCGGCGTTGGGCGTGTTTGCTTACGTCACGGGCAGCTCTGTTTATTCCAAATACCTGTTCTTTCCCTATATCCCGGGTTCGGGAGAGTTGATGATCTTTTGCGCAGCCATGGCCGGGGCCGGTCTGGCATTCCTGTGGTTCAACACCCACCCGGCGCAGGTTTTCATGGGCGATGTGGGTGCGCTGGCGCTGGGCGGTGCGTTGGGCACGATTGCCGTCATCGTGCGTCAGGAAATCGTGCTGGCCATCATGGGCGGCATCTTTGTGGTCGAAGCGCTGTCCGTCATGCTGCAGGTGACGTATTTCAAATACACCAAGAAGAAATACGGCGAGGGTCGCCGCATCCTGAAGATGGCGCCCTTGCACCACCACTTTGAAAAGAGCGGCTGGAAGGAAACGCAGGTGGTGGTGCGTTTCTGGATCATCACCATGCTGCTGTGTCTGGTGGGCTTGTCCACCCTGAAGCTGAGGTAAACGATGCAGCAGCTTCAAGGCCTTCACGTCCTCATCCTGGGTCTCGGCGCGTCCGGCCTGGCCATGGCGCGCTGGTGCGTCCGCCACGGCGCGGTGGTGACCGTGGCCGATACGCGTGAAGCGCCGCCGCAGTTGTCTACTTTGCAGGCCGAGTGCTCGGGGGTGCGTTTTGTGAGCGGTGCATTTACCGCCAGCCTGGTCGAAGGCAGCCCCATCCGTGCGGTGTTCCGCAGCCCGGGACTGGCGCCGGACATGGTGGCTCCGGTGGTCGATGCCGCACGCGCTGCTGGCCTGTGGCAGGGTGGCGAGCTGAGCCTGTTTGGCGCAGGCTTGCAGGATTTACAGAGCCGCTTTGGCTACACCCCCCAGATCCTGGCGATCACGGGCACCAATGGCAAGACCACGGTGACGTCGTTGACCGGCCAGCTGGTGGCCCGTGCCGGCAAGACCGTCAAAGTCGCGGGCAACATCGGCCCCACGCTGCTCGACACCTTGAGCGACGCGATGGCGCAAGCCGAAGGTGATGCCCAGGCGCTGGAACAACAAGAACGTGAAGCCGAAGAGGCTCAAGTGGCCGAAGCTGCGCGCTTGGCCGAAGAAGCCGCGCAGGCCGAGGCGGCTGCACAGCTTGCTGCGAAAGCGAAAGCAGAAGAACAAGCGCAAGCGGTTGCAGAGGACTCTGAAACTGCTGAAGCTCAGGACGTCGAGGGCAGCGAAGCAGCCAGCGAAGCCACGGTCGCCGCCGAAGAGGAGGACGCTGCACCCTTGGTCGTGCAGGCCCCCGTCCGCTTGTCGGCCATGGCCCGTGTGCTGCCCCAGGTCTGGGTGCTCGAACTCTCCAGCTTCCAGCTCGACAGCAGCGAGGGTTTTGAGCCCACGGCGGCCACCGTACTCAACGTCACGCAGGACCACCTGGACTGGCACGGCACGATGAAAGCCTATGCCGACGCCAAGGGCCACATCTTTGGTCAAAAAGCGCTGATGGTGCTCAACCGCGACGACGCCGTGGTGATGGGCATGTTGCCTGCGCCGATCCGCGTGAAGCTGCAAAAACCGGTGTTGCGCGCCCACACGACGTTTGGTGGCGACATGCCGCAGCGCCCGGGCGACTGGGGCATCGAGACCGTCAATGGCATGACCTGGTTGGTGCGCGCCCTGGAGGCCGACGAAACCCGCAAGCGCCGCAAAGACGAAGAGCAGGAGCTGCATATCCAGCGCCTGATGCCAGCGGACGCCTTGCGCATCCGAGGGCGCCACAACGCTGTCAACGCGCTGGCGGCCTTGTCTTTGGCCAGCAGCGCTGGCTGTGCTCTGGCCCCCATGCTGTATGGCCTGCGTGAATACCGGGGTGAGCCGCACCGGGTTGAGCCGGTCGCCATCGTGAACGACATAGAGTACTTTGACGACAGCAAAGGCACCAATGTGGGCGCCACCGTGGCGGCCCTGCAAGGACTGGGCGCTGAGCGCCGCATCGTGGTGATTCTGGGCGGCGATGGCAAAGGGCAGGATTTCTCGCCTTTGCAGGCACCCGTGGCCCAGCATGTGCGCGCGGCGGTGCTGATCGGGCGCGATGCCCCTCTGATCCGCGACACGCTGCAAGACACGGGGGTGCCGCTGCACGACGCCGCCGACCTGGGGGCTGCCGTGCAGGCCTGTGCGCAACTGGCACAGCCCGGCGACGCGGTCTTGCTCTCTCCGGCCTGTGCCAGTCTGGACATGTTCTCCAACTACGAGCATCGGGCCAACGTTTTCCGTCAAGCGGTGGCAGAACTGGCCGACGCCGCAGGCGTCAGCATGGAGGGCGCCCTGTGAGCGAAGCCCTCGGTTTCATGCAAGGTCTGCGCGATCATCTGAGTGGTCTGCTGGGGCGCGGTGGTGCGTCCAATGCCGCGCCGCATGGTTTGCCCGTCAACCTGGGCGGCTATGAATTTGCAAAAACCAGTCCTGGGGCTGCTGCGCGTTTGCATGGGGTGGACCAGGCCCTGATCTGGGTGGTGGTGGCTTTGCTGATGTGGGGCATGGTCATGGTGTATTCAGCATCGATTGCCTTGCCCGACAACCCGCGCTTTGCGCGTTATGCACAAACACATTTTCTGACGCGCCACATCATCTCGATTGCGTTGGGTGGTGTGGTAGCGCTGGTGGCATTCCAGATTCCGATGCAGACCTGGGAGCGCTGGGCACGGCCCATGTTTGTGTTGGCCCTGGTGCTGCTGTTGATGGTGTTGATTCCGTTCATTGGCAAAGGCGTCAATGGTGCGCGCCGCTGGATTTCCTTGGGTGTCATGAACTTCCAGCCTTCCGAGCTGGCCAAGCTGGCCACCATCATCTATGCCGCCGACTACATGGTACGCAAGATGGATGTGAAAGAACGCTTTTTCAAGGCAGTCTTGCCCATGGGGGCTGCGGTGGCTGTGGCGGGGGTGCTCCTGCTGGCCGAGCCTGACATGGGTGCCTTCATGGTGATCGCCATCATCGCCATGGGTATTCTTTTTCTGGGGGGCGTGAACGCCCGCATGTTCTTCATGATCCTGGGGGTTCTTGTCTTTGCTTTTGTGATGATGATTGCACTCTCGCCCTGGCGGCGCGAGCGCATCTTTGCCTACCTCGACCCCTTCAGCGCCGAACACGCGCTGGGCAAGGGTTACCAGCTCAGCCACTCGCTGATCGCCATCGGGCGTGGCGAGGTCTGGGGTGTCGGTCTGGGGGGGAGCGTCGAAAAACTGCACTGGCTGCCCGAAGCCCACACCGACTTTTTGCTGGCCGTGATCGGTGAAGAGTTCGGTCTGGTGGGCGTCTCGATCGTGATCTGCCTGTTCCTGTGGCTGACGCGGCGCATTTTGGGCATTGGCCGTCAGGCCATCCAGCTCGACAACGTGTTCGCCGGTCTGGTGGCGCAGGGCGTTGGCATCTGGGTGGGTTTTCAGGCTTTCATCAACATGGGCGTGAATCTGGGCGCCTTGCCCACCAAGGGCCTGACGTTGCCGCTGATGAGCTACGGCGGCTCGGCCATCATGATGAACTTGGTGGCCATCGCGGTGGTGCTGCGCATCGACTCCGAAAACAAGCACCTCATGCGTGGAGGTCGGGCATGAGCCAGCAAAAATGCGCCTTGATCATGGCCGGTGGCACGGGAGGTCACATCTTCCCGGGTCTGGCCGTGGCCGAAGCACTGCGCACTCAGGGCTGGCGTGTGCACTGGTTGGGCGCCCCGGCCAGCATGGAAGAGCAGCTGGTGGTGCCGCGTGGTTTCGCCTTCGAGGCGGTGCAGTTTGCTGGCGTGCGTGGCAAAGGCCTCAAGACATTGGCCCTGCTGCCACTCAAACTGCTGCGTGCCTTTTGGCAAAGCCTGCAAGTGGTGCGCCGTGTGCGCCCCGATGTGGTGGTGGGTCTGGGCGGCTACATCACTTTTCCGGGTGGCATGATGGCCAGTCTGTTGGGCAAGCCGCTGGTGTTGCACGAGCAAAATTCGGTCGCTGGCCTGGCCAACAAGGTGTTGGCCCGCGTGGCCGAACGGGTGTTCACCGCTTTCCCCCATGTGCTGCACGGCGCGGCTTTTGTGGGCAATCCGCTGCGCAGTGCCTTCACGCAACAGGCCGCCCCGGCGGAGCGCTTTGCCGGTCGCAATGGCCCGCTGCAATTGCTGGTGGTGGGGGGAAGCCTGGGTGCCAAGGTGCTGAACGACACCGTGCCGCAAGCCCTGGCCCTGATCCCCGTGGACCAGCGCCCGCAGGTGGTTCACCAAAGTGGGGCCAAACAGATTGACGCTCTGCGCGCGGCCTATGCAGTCGCAGGTGTGCAGGCCACGCTCACGCCCTTCATCGACGACACGGCCAGCGCTTTTGCGCAAGCCGATCTGGTGATCGGTCGCGCCGGTGCGAGCACCGTGACCGAGATCGCGGCCGTGGGCGTGGCGGCCGTGTTTGTGCCTTTCCCATTTGCGGTGGACGACCACCAGACCACCAATGCCCGCTTTTTGGTGGAGCAGGGCGGTGCCTGGCTGTTGCCACAGACCGAGCTGACGGCCCAGGGCCTGGCCCAGCGCCTGCAGACACTGGACAGGGGCACCTTGCTGCGCACCGCGCAAAACGCATACCAACAACGAAAAACAAATGCCACACGGGAGGTCGTGATGGCATGTGAGGAACTGGCCGCATGAAACACGCCATCCGCAACATCCACTTCATCGGCATTGGCGGCTCGGGCATGAGCGGCATCGCCGAGGTGCTGCTGAATCTGGGCTACCGCGTCTCGGGCTCTGATCTGGCCGACAGCGCCACGCTGCGCCGCCTGGCCAGTCTGGGCATTGCCACCCATGTGGGCCACGAAGCCAGCAATGTGAAAGACGCCGATGCTGTGGTCACCTCCACAGCCGTCAAGGCCGACAACCCCGAGGTGCTTGCTGCGCGCGAGCGCCACATTCCCATCGTGCCGCGCGCCGTGATGCTGGCCGAACTCATGCGCCTCAAGCAAGGTGTGGCGATTGCCGGTACACACGGCAAAACCACCACCACCAGCCTGGTGGCCAGCGTGCTGGCCGAAGCTGGGCTGGACCCGACCTTTGTGATTGGCGGGCGTCTGAACAGCGCGGGGGCCAATGCCAAGCTGGGCACGGGCGACTACATCGTGGTGGAGGCCGACGAGTCGGATGCCTCTTTCCTGAACTTGTTGCCAGTGATGGCGGTGGTGACCAACATCGACGCCGACCACATGGAAACCTACGGGCATGATTTCGGCCGCCTCAAATCGGCTTTTGTGGATTTCCTGCACCGCATGCCGTTTTACGGCACAGCCATCGTGTGCAGTGACGACGCTGGCGTGCAATCCATCGCAGGCGAGATCGCACGCCCGGTGACCACCTATGGCCTGCACGAAGGCGCCCAGGTGCGCGCCGTGAACGTGCGTGCCGAGAACGGGCAGATGCATTTCACTGTGCAACGGCGCAACGGCATCACGCTGCCCGATTTGCAGGTGGTGCTGAACCTGGCGGGCGAACACAATGTGCGCAATGCCCTGGCGGCCATTGCTGTGGCGGTCGAGCTCAATGTGGCCGACGACGCTTTGCTGCGCGCGCTGGCCAACTTCAAAGGCGTGGGCCGCCGCTTCCAGCGCTACGGTGATGTGAAAACCCTGGACGGTCAGGGTCGCTTCACCGTCATCGACGACTACGGCCATCACCCGGTCGAGATGGCGGCCACCCTGGCGGCTGCGCGGGGCGCTTTTCCAGGGCGTCGCCTGGTGTTGGCTTTCCAGCCGCACCGCTACAGCCGCACACGCGATTGCTTTGAAGACTTTGTGAAAGTCATTGGCCAGGGCTGCGACACCGTGCTGCTGGCCGAAGTCTATGCCGCTGGGGAAGCCCCCATCGTGGCGGCCGATGGCCGTTCGCTGGCGCGCGCGCTGCGCGTGGCCGGCAAGGTCGAGCCAGTGTTTGTGGATGCGATTGCCGAGATGCCGCAAGCCGTGCTGAACAACGCCCGCGACGGCGATGTGCTGATCTGCATGGGCGCCGGTTCGATTGGCGCGGTGCCAGCCAAGGTGGTCCAGCTGGGAGGTGCCGCATGAGCATGGGGAAAGTCGCAGTGCTGATGGGCGGGCAGTCTGCCGAGCGCGAAGTCTCGCTCATGTCAGGGTCGGGTGTGCTCAAGGCCCTGCAGTCCAGCGGCGTCGATGCCCACGCATTTGACCCTGCCGAGCGCGAATTGGGCGAGCTCCAGCGCGATGGCTTTGACCGTTGCTTCATCGCGCTGCACGGCCGCTATGGCGAAGACGGCTGCGTGCAGGGTGCGCTCGAATTGCTGGGCATTCCCTACACCGGTTCGGGCGTGATGGCGTCCAGCATCGCCATGGACAAAACCATGACCAAGCGCGTCTGGTTGGCTGAGGGTCTGCCCACCCCGCGTTACGTGCTGGTGCGCCGCGATGAACTGGCCATGGTGGATGTGGCCGCGCTGGTGCAGGCACTGGGGCTGCCCCTGATCGTCAAGCCGGCACGCGAAGGCTCGTCGATTGGCGTGACCAAAGTGACCGAGGCGGCCCAAGTGGCTCAGGCCTTGCGCGATGCGGCTGCGTGCGATGCCGACATTCTGTGTGAGCAGTGCATTGTGGGCGATGAAGTGACTTGCCCGGTGCTGGGCGACGGCGACGGCGCCCGCGCCCTGCCGGTGATCCGCATCGTGGCGCCCGAGGGCAACTACGACTACCAGAACAAATACTTCACCGACGACACGCAGTACCTCGTGCCCTGCGGATTGCCAGCAGGCGAAGAGGCCGCCATCCAGGCGCTGGTGCTCAAGGCCTACCAGGTGCTGGGCTGCCGGGGTTGGGGGCGTCTGGATGTGATGATCGATGCCGCCACGCGCCAGCCTTATTTGCTGGAGATCAACACCTCGCCTGGTATGACCGGGCATTCGCTGGTACCCATGTCGGCGCGTGCCGATGGCATGTCTTACGAGCAGCTGTGCCTGCACCTGCTGCAGGGCGCAGCGCTGGACCACCCGCAGGAGGCGTGCGGATGAGACTTGCTGCACCTTTGCCCGTGGACATTCGGCTCATGAACACGGTCACCGGCTTCATGCTGGTGCTGGCCGTGCTCGCGTGTCTGGGTGCGGGGGCATGGTGGGTGTTGCGCCATCCGGCGTTTGCGTTGCAGCGCATTGCGGTGGAGGGCGAAGTCACGCGCAACAACGCGCTGACGCTCAAGACCAATGTGATCCCGAAACTGCAGGGCAATTTTTTCACGCTCGAACTGGACCAGGCACGCCAGGTGTTCGAGTCGGTGCCCTGGGTGCGCTCGGCGGTCATCCACCGCGAATTTCCCAACCGCCTGCGCGTGCACCTGCAAGAACAACAACCGCAAGCCCTGTGGGGCGACGAGGGTGGCAGCACCCTGCTCAACCAGCAAGGGCAGGTGTTTGAAGCCAATCTGGGTGAGGTGGAAGCCGATGCCTTGCCGCGCCTGAAAGGGCCGGCAGACCAGTCGCAGCAGGTGTTGGCCATGTTCCAGACACTGCGCCCGGTACTGGAGGCCGCCAACATGGACATCGATGCGCTGGAACTCTCGCCGCGAGGCAGCTGGAAGCTCATCACCGCGCAAGGCGCCACGCTGGAGCTGGGCCGGGGAACGGCGTCAGAGCTGGTGGCACGTTTGCAGGAATTTTTGCGCACCTTGCCACAGATTACCTCGCGTTATGGCCGCTCGCCACGTTCGCTGGCGGCGGCAGACCTGCGCCACAAGGACGGTTATGCCTTGCGCCTGCAGGGTGTGACGACAACGGAGGGTGATCCGCGCAAGAAGCCTTGAGCGGTGGCCAAGACATCAGGAAACGGAAGAACGACATGGCAAAAGAGTACAAAGATTTGGTGGTGGGACTGGACATTGGCACCTCCAAAGTGATGGCGGTGGTGGCCGAAGTCCTGCCCGACGGTGAACTCAAGATCGCCGGCCTGGGCATTGCCCCGGGCAATGGCCTCAAGCGTGGCGTGGTGGTCAACATCGACGCCACGGTGCAAAGCATTCAGCAGGCCCTCAAAGAAGCCGAGCTGATGGCCGATTGCAAGATCACCCGTGTCAACACCGGCATCACCGGCAGCCACATCCGTGGCCTGAATTCCAGTGGCATGGTCGCCATCAAGGACAAGGAAGTGTCCCCGGCCGACGTGGCCCGCGTGATGGAAACCGCACGCGCCATCAACATTTCGACCGACCAGCGTCTGCTGCTGGTGGCACCGCAGGAATTCGTGATCGACGGCCAGGATGTGAAAGAGCCGATCGGCATGAGCGGCATGCGCCTGGAAGCGAAGGTGCACATCGTGACCGGCGCCCAGAGTGCGGCAGAGAACATCATCAAGTGCGTGCGCCGCTGCGGCCTCGAAGTCGAGCAGCTGCTGCTCAACCCCCAGTCGTCGAGTTTGGCGGTGCTGACCGCAGACGAGCGCGAATTGGGTGTGGCCTGCGTGGACATTGGCGCGGGCACCACCGACGTTGCGATCTTTGCCGGTGGCGCGATTCGCCACACGGCTGTGATTCCGATCGCCGGTGACCTGATCACCAGCGACATCGCCATGGCCCTGCGCACGCCCACCAAGGATGCCGAAGACATCAAGGTGGAAAGTGGTTATGCCAAGCAGATGCTGGCCGACCCCGAAGCCCAGGTCGAAGTGCCCGGTCTGGGCGACCGTGGCCCGCGCATGCTCAGCAAGCAGGCCCTGGCGGGCGTGATTGAGCCGCGTGTCGAAGAAATCTTCTCGCTGGTGCAGCAGGTCATCCGCGAATCCGGTTACGAAGAAGTGCTGTCTTCGGGCATCGTGATCACCGGTGGCAGCGCGGTCATGCCCGGCATGGTCGAGCTGGGCGAGGACATCTTTCTCAAGCCGGTGCGCCGCGGCATTCCCAAATACAACGGCTCGCTGGCCGACATGGTCGGTCAGCCCCGCGCTGCCACAGTGATGGGGCTGCTTGAAGAAGCCCGCCTGGCCCGTCTGCGCGGCTTCAAGGTCACGCAAAAGAAGAGCTCGGTGAGCAACACCTTCGGCCGCCTCAAGGACTTCATTGTGGGGAACTTCTGATGAACTGGAAAAAACGTTTTCTGGCACGCGGCAGTCCTCCGGGGCAAGAGCGATGTCGATGTTGAAGACCACATCACCCTAAAACAAACGAGAAATTGAAATCAGGCAACTGCAAACATTGAAAGAGTAGGAGAGCACCATGAGCATTGAAATGATCCAGACCGAAGAGTTCAACCAGGGCACCCAGATCAAGGTGATCGGCGTGGGCGGCGGCGGCGGTAACGCCGTTGAGCACATGATCGAGCGCCAGGTCCAGGGCGTTGAATTCATTTGCGCCAACACCGACGCGCAGTCGCTCAGCCGCAGCGCCGCGCACCGTGTGGTGCAGCTCGGCCAAACCGGCCTGGGCGCTGGCAGCAAGCCCGAGAAGGGCCGCGAGGCTGCCGACAATGCCGAAGACACCATTCGCGAAGCCATCAGCGGCGCGCACATGCTCTTCATCACCGCTGGCATGGGCGGCGGCACCGGCACCGGCGCAGCACCCGTGATCGCCCGCATCGCCAAAGAGATGGGCATCCTGACCGTCGGCGTGGTGACCAAGCCTTTCGAATTCGAAGGCGCCCGCCGCATGTCCAATGCGGACACAGGCATGGCCGAACTCGAAGCCAATGTCGACTCGCTGATCGTGGTGCTCAACGAAAAGCTGCTGGAACTGCCCGGCGGGGAAGACCTGACCCAGGACGAAGCCTTTGCCCAGGCCAACGACGTGCTCAAGAACGCCGTGGGCGGTATTGCCGAAATCATCAACGTGCCCGGCCATGTGAACGTCGACTTTGAAGACGTGCGCACCGTGATGGGTGAGCCCGGCAAGGCCATGATGGGCACCGCAGCCGCCAGCGGCCCGGACCGTGCCCGCATTGCTGCCGAGCAGGCCGTGGCTTGCCCGCTGCTTGAAGGTGTGGACCTGTCGGGTGCCAAGGGTGTGCTGGTGCTGATCAGCGCGGCCAAAGGCTCGCTCAAGCTGTCCGAATCCAAGCAAGCCATGAACACCATCCGCGCCTACGCTTCGGAAGACGCGCATGTGATCTACGGCACGGCCTACGACGAGTCTCTGGGCGACCAGATCCGTGTGACTGTGGTGGCCACCGGTTTGTCCAAGTTCAATGCCCGCCGTGCAGCGCCTCCGCTGCAGGTGCTGCGCACTGGCACCGACAATGCGCCTTTTGCCGTGGGTGGCAATGACGCCGTGGCCGCGCCTGTGGCCAGCCTGAACGCCATGGGCGCGGGCATTCCGGCCGTGTGGCGCACGGCCCGCACCCACGCCGCTACGCGTGTGGATGGCATGTCGGCTGCCGGCATGGACGACATCGAAATCCCGGCTTTCCTGCGCAAGCAGGCCGACTGATCGCCGTCAGTTATCTCTGGTGCTTTGAAGGGCTGTCCTGACCTTGGGGTCGGGGCAGCCCTTTTTTGCTTGGTTCCGTGGTTTAGGCAAGCCCATCCCTGTCGGGCGCATACCGGGTCAAGCCCGCCCTGACCCATTTCCCCGCAGGCATCAGCCGATCAAGACCGAAACTAAAATGCACCGCATGCTTGCCCAAAGAACCCTCAAAACCCTGACCAAAGCCGTAGGCGTGGGCCTGCACAGCGGCCAGCGGGTTGAACTCACCTTGCGGCCCGCCCCACCCAACACGGGCATCGTCTTTCGGCGGGTGGACTTGCCCGAACCGGTCAGCATCCCGGTCAACGCCGAAGCCATCACCGACACCCGCCTGGCCTCCACCATCTCCAGCGGCCAGGCCAAGGTGCTGACCATCGAGCACCTCATGTCGGCCTGCTGTGGCCTGGGCATCGACAACCTGTACGTGGACATCACGGCCGAAGAAGTGCCCATCCTGGATGGCTCGGCTGCTGCGTTTGTGTACCTGCTGCAAAGCGCGGGCATCGCCACGCAAAATGCCGCCAAGCAATTCATTCGCGTCACAAAGCCGGTGGAAGTGCGCGAAGGCGAGGGCGACAAGCTCAAATGGGCGCGCCTGGAGCCCTACCATGGCTACCGATTGAGTTTCGAGATCGACTTTTCACACCCGGCAGTGGACAACACCGGCCAGGTCGTGGTGTTTGACATGTCCGAAGACGTGTATGCCCGCGACATTGGTCGGGCCCGCACCTTCGGCTTCACGCGTGACGTGGAAATGCTGCGCGCCAACGGTCTGGCACTCGGCGGTGGCCTGGACAACGCCATCGTCATGGACGATTACAAGGTGCTCAACGCCGACGGTCTGCGCTACGACGACGAGTTCGTGAAGCACAAAATCCTGGACGCGATCGGTGATCTGTATGTCGTTGGCAAGCCGCTGTTGGCGGCTTACAGCGCCTTCCGTTCGGGTCATGCCTTGAACAACCGGCTGCTGCGCGAACTGCTCGCGCACCCCGAGGCCTGGGAAATCGTCAGCTTTGAGGACGAGTCCAAAGCCCCCAAAGGCTTTGCAGCCCTGCAGCCCGCCTGGTGAGCGGATCTCAGGCGCTTTGTTCAATCGGGCGCGGCTTGCCCTCTTCGTCAATCGCCACATAGGTCAGCTGCGCTTCGGTGACCTTGGAGTAATCCCCCTGCGAGCGGTAGTGCTCGGCGTACACCTCGACCTGCACGGTGACCGAGGTGCGGCCGACTTTCACGATGCGGGCAAAGAAGGACAGGATGTCGCCGACCTTGACCGGTTGCTTGAAAATGAATTCATTCACGGCCACCGTGGCCATGCGCCCGCGCACCAGGCGTGCGGGCAAGACCGAACCGGCAATGTCTACCTGGGCCATCACCCAGCCGCCAAAAATATCGCCGTTGGCGTTGCAGTCGGCCGGCATGGGCACCACCTTGAGCACCAATTCCTGATCGGTGGGCAGGTCAACAGAGGGGCGGGTGAATTTGGACATGGGCACAATCGGGTCAAACAGACTTTCAGGATTGTCCCTCATGCGCCACCATGGCGAAACCTCTTCCCCTGCATCTCCCGCTCAGAGCGGGGACTGGCACACCCTGCAGCGCCTGCTGCCCTACTTGTGGCAATACAAATGGCGCGTCGTGCTGGCCCTGGCTTTCATGGTGGGCGCCAAACTGGCCAATGTGGGTGTGCCCATGCTGCTCAAGGAGCTGGTGGACGCCATGAGCCTGCGGCCGGGCGATCCCCGGGCGCTGCTGGTGGTGCCGGTGGCCTTGCTGCTGACCTACGGCGGTTTGCGCCTGGCCACGTCGGCCTTCACCGAGTTGCGCGAACTGGTCTTTGCCAAAGCCACTCAGGGGGCTGCGCGCTCGATTGCGCTGCAGACTTTTGAACACTTGCATGCCCTGAGCCTGCGCTTTCATCTGGCGCGGCAGACCGGCGGCATGACGCGGGACATCGAGCGGGGGGTGCGGGGCATCGAATCCCTGATCTCGTACTCGCTCTACAGCATCGTGCCCACGCTGATCGAGGTGGCGCTGGTGCTGTCCATTCTGGCCGTCAAATTCGATGCCTGGTTCGCCTGGATCACGATCGCGGCCTTGGCCCTCTACATCTTCTTCACGGTGCGCATCACCGAGTGGCGCACGCAGTTCCGGCGTCAGGCCAACGAGTTCGACTCGGCGGCCCACACCAAGGCCATCGATTCGCTGCTCAACTACGAGACCGTCAAGTACTTCGGCAACGAAGCCTTCGAGGCCAGCCGTTACGACGAGAGCCTGGAGCGGCTGCGGCGCGCACGCCTGAAGGCGCAGACCACCTTGAGTCTGCTCAACACCGGGCAGCAGCTGATCATTGCCGTGGCGCTGGTGGGCATGCTCTGGCGCGCCACACAGGGCGTGGTCGATGGCCGCATGACGCTGGGCGATCTGGTCATGATCAACGGCTTCATGATCCAGCTCTACATCCCTCTGAATTTTCTGGGCGTGCTCTACCGCGAGATCAAGCAGAGCCTGACCGATCTGGACAAGATTTTCACGCTGATGGACCGCGAGCGCGAAGTGGCCGACCTGCCGGGGGCGCACGCACTGGTGCTGCAAGGTGCGCCCGAGGTGCGTTTTGACAACGTGCACTTTGCCTACGACACCGACCGCCCCATCCTGCACGGCATCAGCTTCTGCATTCCTGCAGGCAAGACGGTGGCCGTGGTGGGGCCGTCGGGCTCGGGTAAATCCACCTTGGCCCGTTTGCTGTTCCGTTTCTATGACGTACAGCAAGGCGCAGTGCAGATCGCAGGACAAGACATCCGCACCGTGCAGCAGGCCAGCGTGCGCCGCGCGATCGGCATCGTGCCGCAGGACACGGTGCTTTTCAACGACACGGTGGCCTACAACATCGCCTACGGCCGCACGGGCGCCAGCCAGGACGAGATCGAAAACGCCGCACGCGCAGCCCGTATCCACGACTTCATTGCCTCCACGCCCCAGGGGTACGCCACCATGGTGGGCGAGCGTGGCCTGAAATTGTCGGGCGGCGAAAAGCAGCGTGTGGCGATTGCCCGAACCCTGCTCAAAAACCCGCCTGTCCTGGTGTTCGACGAAGCCACCTCGGCACTGGACTCGGCCAACGAGCGCGCCATCCAGGCCGAACTGGCCAGTGCCGCACAGAACAAGACCGCGCTGGTGATCGCGCACCGCTTGTCCACCGTGGTGGACGCGCACGAGATCCTGGTGATGGACGCGGGCCGCATTGTCGAGCGCGGCACGCATGCGCAGCTGCTGGCCCAGCAGGGGCGCTACGCCAGCATGTGGGCGCTGCAGCAAAGCGGGGAATGAAGCATGGAAACCAAATGGCTTGAAGACTTTGTGAGCCTGGCCGAGACGCGCAGCTTCAGCCGCTCGGCACAGCTGCGGCATGTGACGCAGCCGGCGTTTTCGCGCCGCATCCAGTCGCTCGAGGCCTGGGCTGGGGTGGACTTGGTGGACCGCAGTTCCTACCCCACCACGCTCACACCCGCAGGCCAGACCCTGTACGACCAGGCGCTGGAGCTGCTGCAGTCGCTGCAGACCACACGCGCCATGCTGCGCGGCCACGACGTGGGGGCGCAGGACTTCATCGAGTTTGCCGTCCCCCACACGCTGGCCTTCACCTTCTTTCCGGCCTGGCTGGCAGGGCTGCGCGAAAACTTTGGCCTGCTCAAGAGCCGTCTGATCGCACTGAACGTGCACGACGCCGCCATGCGCCTGGTTGAGGGCGGTTGTGACCTCTTGATTGCCTACCACCATGCCTCTCAGCCCCTGCAGCTCGACCCTGAGCGCTACGACATGGTGGTGTTGGGGGAGGAGACGCTGGCCCCTTACGCCAAGCCCGGCCCGGATGGCCAGCCCCTGTTCAGGCTTCCTGGTCAGGCGAGTCGGCCGCTGCCCTACCTGGGCTACGCGCCCGGTGCTTACCTGGGTGGCGTGACCGATGCGATTCTCAAACAGTCCGGTGTCCCGATCCACCTGGACCGTGTGTACGAGACCGACATGGCCGAAGGCCTGAAAGTGATGGCAGTCGAAGGCCACGGCGTGGCGTTCTTGCCCAGCAGCGCCGTGCGCAAGGAGTTGCAGGCCGCGCAGTTGGTGCCTGCGGGGGGCGATTTGGGTCAACTGTCCAGCCAGAGCATGCAGCTGCGGGCCTACCGCGCCCATCCGGGCACGCGCGGCGGGGTCAAACGTGGGGCGCAGGAGCTGTGGGATTTTTTGGTGCTGCAAAACCCAGCTTGATGGGCCGGGGGAGGGAGGGCATGCAATGTTTGCATAATGTCTCGGGAACACCCTGAGATGGTTCTGACTTCAATCTGACTATAGTCAGAGGGTGCTCATTCAAGGCACGTTTCCTGCATGGCAGGTCTGCCCGATGTTTTTGTCGCCAGTGGCGATTTGATTTGGAGAAACTGATGAAAAAGCAATTGTTGCTGGCCGCTGTGGCCGCTGTGGTGGGTCTGACAGCCCAGGCCAACACGATCGAGAAGGTCAAGGCCTCTGGCGCTGTCACCATGGGGGTGCGCGATTCTTCGGGCGCCCTGTCTTACACCCTGGGTGACGGCAAGTACGCCGGCTACCACATCGAAGTTTGCCAGCGCATCATTGGCAACCTGGAAAAAGCTGTGGGCAAAAAGGTCGAAGTGAAATACCAGTCCGTGACTTCGCAAAACCGCATCCCGTTGGTGCAAAACGGCACCGTCGATATCGAGTGCGGCTCCACCACCAACAACGCTGCCCGCCAGAAAGATGTGTCTTTTGTCGTGACCACCTACGTTGAGGAAGTGCGCATTGCCGTCAAGGGCGCTTCGGGCATCACCTCGATCGCCCAGCTCAATGGCAAGAACGTGGCCACCACCACCGGCACCACCTCGGTCCAGCTGCTGCGCAAACATGAGCGTGCCAATGGCGTGGACTTCAAGGAAGTCTTTGGCAAAGACCACGCCGACAGCTTCCTGCTGCTCGAGTCCGGCCGAGCCGACGCTTTCGTGATGGACGGTCAGATCCTGGCCGGCAACATCGCCACCAGCAAGAGCCCCGCCGATTTCAAGATCGTGGGTGAAGTGCTCAACGTCGAGCCGATCGCCATCATGGTGCGCAAGGACGATCCGGCTTTCAAGAAGCTGGCCGACGACACTGTGGCGGCTTTGGCCAAGAGCGGCGAACTGGCCAAGATCTATGACAAATGGTTCGTGCAGCCCATCCCGCCCAAGAACACCCGCGTGGGTCTGCCTGCCAGCGATGCCACCAAGGCCGCCTGGGCCAACCTGAACGACAAGCCGGCTGAGGACTACGCGAAAAAGTAAATGACTTTGGGGACAGATCTTCAGCTCTGTCCCCGACTGATGAAGGACTTTGGGGACAGATCTTCAGCTCCGTCCCCGACTGATCAGAAGTCGAACACTTGGACCCTGCCGGGGTATTCCGTCGGGGTCTTTTTATTGAAGAACATGGAGCAAGAACCATGACGTGGGATTGGCAGGTTTTTCTGCAGGACGATGGCAGTGGCCGAACGTATCTGGAGTGGATGCTCGAGGCCTGGCGCTGGACGTTGGCGGTGGCGGGCACCTCCTGGTTGGTGGCCATGGCGGTGGGCGCCGTGGTGGGCACTTTGCGTACCTTACCCAACAGCCCCTGGTTGGTGCGTCTGGCCAATGCCTGGGTGGAATTGTTTCGCAACATCCCCTTGCTGGTGCAGATTTTCCTGTGGTACTTCGTGGTGCCCAAAATCATCCCGGCTTTTCAGCAGGTGCCGGGGTTTGCACTGGTGGTGTTGGGGCTGGGTTTTTTCACCTCGGCGCGCATTGCCGAGCAGTTTCGTGCGGGCATCCAGGCGCTGCCGCGTGGCCAACGCTACGCCGCCCTGGCCATGGGTTTTTCCACCTGGCAGAGCTACCGCTACGTGCTGCTGCCCATGGCTTTTCGCATCATCCTGCCGCCGCTGACCAGCGAGTCCATGAACCTGCTCAAGAACTCGTCGGTGGCTTTTGCCGTGTCGATCGCCGAGCTGACCATGTTCGCCATGCAAGCGCAGGAAGAAACCTCGCGCGGCATTGAAATCTACCTGGCAGTGACGGCGCTGTACGCGGGTTCGGCCTTCGCGGTCAACCGTGTGTTCGCCTTCATCGAGAAGAAGATGCGGGTGCCCGGCTTCATCGCTGCAGGCACCGCGGGGGGGCATTGATCATGGGTCTGGACCTCACCTTCATCAACTGGGACATCCTGCAAAAGTTCGTTGTTGGCGGCTTTGTCTTCAGTGTGCAGCTGACCGTGATCGCCACCATCGGCGGCATCTTCTTTGGCACCTTGCTGGCGCTCATGCGCCTGTCGGGCAAGCCAGTACTCATGGCGCCCGCCACTTTCTATGTCAACGGCATGCGCTCCGTTCCACTGGTCATGGTGATCCTGTGGTTCTATTTGCTGATCCCCTTTCTGATTGGCAAACCGATTGGTGCCGAGCTGTCGGCCATCATCACCTTCATCGCGTTTGAGGCGGCCTACTTCAGCGAGATCATGCGTGCGGGCATCCAGTCGATCCCGCGTGGCCAGGTGTTTGCCGGCCAGGCGCTGGGCATGACCTATGCGCAGAACATGCGCCTGGTTGTGCTGCCGCAGGCCTTTCGCAACATGCTGCCGGTGCTGCTCACGCAAACCATCATCCTGTTTCAGGACACCTCGCTGGTCTATGCGATTGGTGCGTATGACTTGCTCAAGGGTTTTACCAACGCAGGCAAGATTTACGGCCGACCTGAAGAGGCGTATTTGCTGGCCGCAGTGGTCTATTTCGTGATCTGTTTTGCCCTGTCCTGGGCCGTCAAGCGCCTGCAGGCGAAGATCGCCATCGTGCGCTGAAGGGGATAAAAAATGATTGAAATCAAGAACGTTTCCAAATGGTATGGCCCGGTGCAGGTCTTGAACGACTGCTCGGTCACCGTGAACAAAGGCGATGTGGTGGTGGTCTGCGGTCCCTCGGGATCGGGCAAGTCGACCCTCATCAAGACCGTCAATGCGCTCGAACCCTTCCAGAAAGGCGAAATCACCGTGGACGGGGTGCCACTGCACGACCCGAAAACCGACCTGCCCAAACTGCGTTCTCGTGTGGGCATGGTGTTCCAGAGCTTCGAGCTGTTCCCGCACCTGTCGGTGACCGAAAACCTGACGATTGCGCAGGTCAAGGTGTTGGGCCGCAGCCTGGACGATGCCAAGGCGCGAGGCCTGAAGATGCTTGACCGTGTGGGCCTGATGGCCCACAAGGACAAATTTCCTGGCCAGCTTTCGGGGGGGCAGCAGCAGCGCGTGGCGATTGCCCGCGCCCTGTCGATGGACCCGATGGTGATGCTGTTCGACGAGCCCACCTCGGCGCTCGACCCCGAGATGGTGGGCGAGGTGCTGGATGTGATGGTCCAGCTGGCCAACGAGGGCATGACCATGATGGTGGTGACCCACGAAATGGGCTTTGCCCGCAAGGTGGCCAACCGCGTGATCTTCATCGACGTGGGTGGCCGCATTCTGGAGGACTGCTCCAAGGACGAGTTCTTCAACCACCCCGAAAACCGCCAGCCGCGCACCAAGGACTTCCTGTCGAAGATCCTGGCGCATTGAGGTGACCAGCATGAGCCAGGCACTGCCCGCACTCGAAGTCTTGCCCCGCGACTTGTCGGCCTACCGGCCCGGCAATGTGGGTGTGGACTATGTTCACCGCTTCGAGTCGGGCGTGCCCGGCCCGCATGTGCTGGTCAATGCCCTCACGCACGGCAACGAGTTTTGCGGCATGGTGGCGGCCTGTCACTTGCTGGACGCCGGGGTGCGTCCGCTGCAAGGCACCCTCACGGTGAGCTTTGCCAATGTGGCGGCCTACGAAACATTTGATCCGCAACGGCCTTTTGACAGCCGCCAGATCGACCACAACTTCAACCGCATCTGGTCGCCCGAATGGCTGGACGGCGACGAGGACAGCGTGGAACTGCGCCGCGCCCGCGCCATGCGCCCGGTGGTGGCCGCCGCCGACCACATCCTGGACATCCATTCGACCAGCCAGGACGTGGTGCCGTTTTGGGTCTATCCGGATTTTGCGCGCAACGCCTGCGTGGCCAATGCCTTGCCTCTACCCGGCGTGCACCTGGTCATGCCGCAAGGTCTGGGCTCGGGCATGCCGGTCATTCAACACGGACGCCATGGCCAGGCCAGCAGCAATGCAGGCGCAGCGCTGGTGGCCGAATGCGGGCAGCACTTCAAGCAAAGCTCGGCCGACCTGGCCGTGCAGGTGACGCTGGATTTTCTGGGGCACTTCGGGCTCATCGACCGACCAGTACAGGCAGTCAGCCAGGCACCACGCCGCTTCGAATTGCTCCAAACCCATGTGGTGGGCCATGCGGACTTTCGCTTCACGCGGCCCCTGGTGGGTTTTGAGACCTTTGCCCAGGGCGAGCTGATCGCCATGGATGGCGACTTGGCCATCCATGCCCCTTGTGACGATTGCACCGTCTTCATGCCCACACGCGAGCCCATCGTGGGTCGCGAGGGCGTGTACCTGACGCGCCCCCTGGGCGACTGAGGCCCGTCGGTGGGGCGGTCTGGACGTTTGAGACAATACGCCCATGACCGCAAACCTCACCCTCACCCGCCCCGACGACTGGCACTTGCACGTGCGCGATGGGGCCGCCCTGCACACCGTCGTGCCCCATACCGCGGCCCAGTTCGGCCGCGCGATCATCATGCCCAACCTCAAGCCGCCGGTGACCACCGCCGGGCAGGCGCTGGCCTACAAGGCGCGCATCCAGGCGGCCGTGCCTGCGGGTGTGGCGTTTGAGCCTTTGATGACGCTGTACCTGACCGACAACCTGGCGCCCGAAGAAATCGCCCGCGCCAAGGCCGCGGGCGTGGTGGCCTGCAAGCTGTACCCGGCTGGCGCCACCACCAACAGCGACGCGGGCGTGACCGACATCCGCAAAATTTACCCCGTGCTCGAAGCCATGCAGCGCGAAGGCGTGCTGCTCCTGGTGCATGGCGAAGTCACCTCGAGTGACATCGACCTGTTCGACCGCGAAGCGGTGTTCATCGAGCAGCAACTGATCCCGCTGCGCCGCGACTTTCCGGGTCTCAAGATCGTGATGGAACACATCACCACCCAAGAAGCTGCGCAGTACGTGGCCGAGGGTGGCGCCAATCTGGGCGCGACCATCACCGCGCACCACCTGCTCTACAACCGCAATGCCATCTTCACCGGCGGCATCCGCCCGCATTACTACTGCCTGCCAGTTTTGAAGCGCGAAACGCACCGCCTGGCGCTGGTGCAGGCCGCGACCAGCGGTAACGCGAAGTTCTTCCTGGGCACCGACAGCGCGCCGCACCCGGCCCACCTCAAGGAGCATGCGACCGGTTGCGCCGGTTGCTACACCGCGCACGCGGCCATCGAGATGTACGCCGAAGCCTTTGACAACGCCGGTGCGCTGGGCCAGCTCGAAGCCTTTGCCAGCTTCAACGGTGCCGACTTTTACGGCCTGCCGCGCAACAGCGGCACCATCACGTTGCGCCGCGAAAGCTGGACCCCGGCCGAGTCCTTTGCCTTTGGCGAGGCCGAGCTCAAGCCCCTGCGCGCAGGCGAGGCACTGCCGTGGCGTCTGGTCACAGCCTGAACACCGCCCGCACCGCGCCCCTGCGCCGCGCCTCCGGTGACCGCTGCACCGGCATTGACCCTGCGCTGCTGGGGGTGGCCGACATCGACTGGTCGGCCCCTTGGCTGACCGACTGGCGTGCCGTGGGGGAACCGATGGCGCAGCAGGTGGTGGCGGGCACGCCGCAGCCGCAGGTCCTGACAGCTGCGGGTCGTGCGCCGGTGCGTTTTGTGCCGCAAGCCCAATTGCCTGCCGGCATGGCCTACGAAGCCTTCATCCGGGACACGGCCCAGGTGCCGACCCGCGAGGGGCTGCACGATTTTTTCAATGCCTTGTGCTGGATGCACTTTCCCTTGGCCAAGCAGCAACTCAACCGACTCCAAGGCCTGGAGATTGCTCGCGATGGCGTGCAAGCCCAGCGTGGTCCGGTGCGTGACGCCTGCACCGTATTCGACGAAAACGCACTGCTGATCCAGGTGCCGGACAGCGTCTGGCAAGCGCTGAGTGAACACCGCTGGCACGAGGCGCTGGTGGTGCAACGCGACCTGTGGCAAGACGTGCGGCTGTGGGTGTTTGGCCATGCCACCCTCGAAAAACTGGTGCAACCCTACAAATCCATCACCGCGCACCTGTGGCGCGTGCCCGGGGGGGTGACGGATGCAACGCTGGACGCCTGGCTGGCGCAAGACCTACAGCCTGCCAAATTGGCCAGCAAGCCTTTCAGGCCTTTGCCCGTTCTGGGGGTTCCGTTTTGGTGGGCCGGGAATGCCGACGCAGCGTTTTACGACGACCTCGAGGTGTTTCGCCCACGCCGCCTGCGCAAGGCGGTCCAAAGGCCACACGCCGAATCGGAATTGCAGCGCCCGGCTTGAACTGCGAGCATTCGCCCCTAATATCTCGCTGTTTTCAGATAAAACGGATTCCAACCATGAAACGCATTCTTCTTTTCATCGTGACCAACCTGGCCGTTGTGCTGGTGCTGGGCATCGTCTCGCGCCTCCTGGGCGTGGACCGCTTTCTCACGGCCAATGGGCTGAACCTGGGCGCCTTGCTGGGCTTTGCCCTGGTGATGGGCTTTGGCGGCGCCATCATTTCCTTGCTGATCAGCAAGCCCATGGCCAAGTGGTCTGCGGGCGTGCAGATCATCGAGCAACCCCGCAACGCTGACGAAGCCTGGATCGTGCAAACGGTGCGCAAGTTCGCCGACAAGGCGGGGATCGGCATGCCCGAGGTAGGCATTTTTGAGGGCGACCCCAACGCCTTTGCCACCGGTGCCTTCCGTGACTCGGCCCTGGTGGCCGTATCCACCGGCTTGCTGCACAACATGACCCGCGAAGAAGTCGAGGCCGTGATCGGCCATGAAGTGGCCCACATCGCCAACGGCGACATGGTGACCATGACGCTGATTCAGGGTGTGATGAACACCTTTGTCGTGTTCCTGTCGCGGGTGATTGGCTACGCGGTCGACAGCTTCCTGCGCAAGAACGACGAAGAAAGCAGCGGCCCCGGCATGGGCTACTACATCACCACCATCGTCCTCGACATCCTGCTGGGCTTTGTGGCCGCCATCATCGTGGCCTGGTTCAGTCGCCAGCGCGAATTCCGTGCCGACGCCGGTGCCGCCCAACTCATGGGCCGCAAGCAACCCATGGTCAACGCCCTGGCCCGTCTGGGCGGTCTGCACAGCGCCGAACTGCCCAAGAGCGTGGCCGCCATGGGCATTGCCGGGGGCATTGGTCAACTGTTCTCGACCCACCCGCCCATCGAGGAGCGGATCGCCGCGCTGCAAAACAGCTGACCGACACCCAGGCGACTGACAGCCTGGACCGGGTCACCCATGATGGCCATGTGATCCAGCTTGATTTCCATTTCCGATGGTAGGGCTTGCATGAAGCGCAAGCCCTTTTTTCATGCGCTGCTCCAGGCGCCCGTGCGCCAAGGTGCCGTGCTGCACTGGCGCACTGTGCGCCACTTGCGCAGCTGGCCCGCGCCGGCGCTTGGCATGCTCTGGATGGTGGGTGGCGGTCTGTGCTTTTCGGTGCTCAACACGCTGGCGCGTTGGCTGTCGCAGCAAGTGGACGTGTATGAGGCGCAGTTCCTGCGCTACCTGATGGGCCTGGTGGTCATGCTGCCCCTGGTCTGGCGCCATGGTGTGCAGGCGTACCGGCCGGTCAACATTGCCGGGCAGTTCTGGCGCGGTGCGGTGCACACCCTGGGCCTGGTCTTGTGGTTTGCGGCCTTGCCCCACATTCCGCTGGCCGACATGACGGCGATCGGCTTCACCGGGCCGATTTTCATCATGCTGGGCGCGGCCTGGTTTTTGGGCGAGCCCATGCGGCGCGACCGCTGGGTGGCGGCGCTGATTGGTTTTGCCGGTGTCCTGGTGGTGGTCTTGCCCAAACTCAGTGGCGGTGGCGGTCTCTACAGCCTGGTCATGCTGGCCTCGTCGCCGGTGTTTGCGGCGTCTTTCCTCATCACCAAAGCCCTCACGCGCTACGAAAAACCGGGCGTGATCGTGCTGTGGCAAGCCATCACGGTGACGGTGCTGAGTCTGCCCATGGCACTGCCCCACTGGCAAACGCCAGATGCCATGCAGTGGCTGGGTTTTGCCGTTACCGGCGTTTTGGGCACGCTGGGGCATTACTGCCTGACACGGGCGTTTTCGACCGCCGACATCTCGGCAACGCAGTCGCTGCGCTTTCTGGAGCTGGTCTGGGCATCGTTGCTGGGCTGGCTGGTGTTTGGTGATGGCCCCAGTTCGTCCACCTGGGCCGGAGCGCTGGTGATTTTGCTGGCCACCGTGTGGATTGCGCGGCGTGAAAGCCGACGTTAGCCGTTGCTCACGCCTGAGGCCACATGCCCGGCCGGCACATGCTGTGCCGCCGATTCGATGTGACCGGTCTGGTCATCAAAGAAAAAGTCCGGCTCGAACTCGCGCAGAAACTCCCCCTTGGGCAGCCCGCCCAGAAACATCGCTTCATCGACCTCGATGTTCCAGTCCATCAAGGTGCGTATGGCGCGCTCGTGGGCGGGGGCGCTGCGTGCCGTCACCAGCGCGGTGCGGATGCGCATTTGCGGCGTGCCTTCCTGCTGCAGCCGGTGCAGCGCGGCCAGCAGGGGCTTGAAAGGCCCCGCCGACAAGGGCAGGGCGGCCTTGTCGCGCTCGTGTTGCTGAAAGGCGTTCAGGCCCTGGGCCTGAAACACCCGTTCGGCCTCGTCCGAGAACAGCACCGCGTCGCCGTCAAAGGCGATGCGCACCTCGTGCGGGTGCGCTTCGGAGGCGCGGGCCGAATGCGGATACACCTGCGCGGCGGGCACACCCGCATCGAGCGCGGCGCGCACATCGGGCAGATGGGCAGAGAGGAACAGGTTGGCGTTGAGCGGCTTGAGGTACCGCCATGGCGACTGCCCGCGCGTGAAACTGCCGCGCTGGATGGGCAGGCCATAGTGCTGGGCCGAGCGGAACACCCGCATGCCCGAGACCGGGTCGTTGCGCGAGAGGATCACCACCTCCACACGCTGGACCTCAGGCGTGTTGAAGGCCAGTAACTTGCGCACCAGCGAAAACGCCACGCCGGGCTTGGCCGGTTCTTCCAGGCGCCCCAGTTGCAGCTGCATGTAGGCGCGGTCATCGCCTTGTTCAAAGACGCGGTTTTCTTCCTCGAAATCGAAGAGTGCACGCGAAGAAATGGCGACGACCAACTGACCTTCAAGCGAAATGGGCATGGATATTCCTTTCACGGCCGCACAGGCTGAGCTTGAGCGCCGCCGGGCCGCCCCAAGGCGTGAAGGCCCCCTCGGGGGGCAGAGAGCCACACGCAGTGGGCGAACGTGGGGGTCTCATCTCACCCATTGGTTGAGTTCCATGATGGGCATCAGTACGGCCAGCACGATCACCATGACCAGGGCGCCCATGAGCACGATCAGCAAGGGCTCGAGCACCGTTGCCAGGGCCAGGGCACGCCGCTGCACCTCGCCCGCCAGTTGCTGCGCAGCGCGTTGCAGCATGGTGGGCAGTTGTCCGGTCTGCTCGCCCAATCGGGCAAACATGCCCAGCAGGCCCGGAAAGCGCTGGCGCCGTGCCAGGGCCAGGGCCAGCGGGGCGCCCTCGCGCACCTGCACCAGGGCTTCCAGCGCATCGGCGCGCAGGGCCTGGTTGGATAAGGTGTCGGCGGCCGCCTGCAAGGCCTTGAGGATCGGCATGCCCGCTGCACTCAGCATGGCCAGCGTGGAGGCAAAGCGGGCCGCGTTGTAGCCGCGTGCCAGGCGCCCCAGCACCGGCAAGCGCAGCCAGGCCGCGTCCCAGCGCAGGCGCAGTGCGCTTTGCCGCAGCGCGGCGCGCAGGGCCAGGCCCGCACCCAAGAGTGCCAGCAGCATCAGCCAGCCCCATTGGCGCAAGGCATGACTCAGACCCAGCATGGCGCGTGTGAGCAGGGGCAGCTGGCGGTGGGTGCCGGCAAACACCTCGGCCACCTGCGGCACCACCGATGTCAGCAGGAACACCACAATCGCCACCGCCACCAGCGTCACGATGGCTGGGTAAAGCACCGCGCCCAGAAGTTTGCTGCGCAGCAGTTGCTGGGCTTCCAACTCGTCGGCCAGGTGTTCGAGCACGCGGCCCAGCTGCCCGCTTTGCTCGCCAGCGGCGATCACGGCGCGGTCGATGGCCGGAAAGTCGCGTGGCCAGGCTTCCAGGGCGCGACCCAGGCTGCTGCCAGCGTTGACCTCGGCACGCACCGCCGCCAAAAGGTGGCGCTGGGCTTCGTGCTCGGCCTCGTCAGCCAGGGCCGAGAGGGCGCGCTCCACCGTCAGGCCGCTGCTCACCAGTCCGGCCAGCTGGCGTGTCAGCACCGTGCGCTGGCTGGCGCTGAAGACCGGTCGGCCCAGACCCAGCGGCCTTTGCCAGAAGGGCTGGGGCGCAGCGTCAGCCGTGGGGTTTTGGCCCAGCAGGGCCACGTCAAGGGGCACCAGGCCCTGGCTGCGCAACTGGTTGCGTGCGCTGCGTGCGCTGTCGGCTTCGAGCGTGCCCTTGCGGGGCTGGCCATCGGCTTGCAGGGCTTCGAATCGGTAGGCAGGCATGGTTCAGCGCTGAAAGTAAACCACGCCGAACTGGCCCGACCAGCGCACTTGGCCTGATTGCGCTGTGGGGTCGCCGGCATGCAACAGCTGGTTGCGGTTGATCTGTGCAAACCAGGACCAATGCGGTTTCCATCGCTGGCGCAGCGTCAGGCTGGTGTCGGTGCTGGTGGCCCAGCTGCTGTTGGCGAGTCTGTCGATCGCAGAGTCGGTGGCCAAGGTGTAGCGCCAGATGTCGGATTTGGCCGAGGTGTAGGAATGGCTGAGCAATGCCGTGCTGTCATCGGTGATGGCCTGCCGGTAAGTGACCGACGGACTCAAGGACGAGCCGACGCCTCGGTTCATCAGGTCTTGTGTCAGCACCAGGCCCACGCTCCAGTGGGACCAACCCAGGTAGTCGATCGTGGCCTTGCCGCTCACGGTTTTGCGTCCCGATTCGATGGCGTCGAAGGTGGAATTCCTTTGCAGGTTGACGATGCTGGCCGACAGCGATGTGCGCCAATTTTTCGAGTCCAGCCAGTCGTAAGTCAGGGTGTTGTCGGTTTTGATCTGGCCAAAACGGTGCCAGCTGTTGCCATCCACCACACCCGTGTGCCAGCGCCCGTAACGCAATCCAATCATGGGGCGAAGTCCCAGCTGGCCGGGGTGGCGCGCATCGTCCATCTTGAGCCGAAAACCCAGACTCCAAACCAGCTCGGAGGGACGCATGTCGCCATGCACCGCGGATGGCGGCTCTTCGGCCCAGGCACTTGAGGTCAGTGCAAGGCCCAGCAGGTAAAGTGGGGCGATGGTGTCGATGCGCATGGTGCCAATCCCTAGTCCCTTGTCACGCGCAGCAGTTCGGCTGCGCTGGTGATGCCCGCGTCGACCAGGCGTTGGCCGTCCTCGCGCATCAGCACCATGCCTTGCGCCTGGGCGGTGGCGCGGATGTCGGCCTCGGCCGCCTGGCTGTGGATTTGCGCGCGGATGGTGTCGCTGGCCACCAGCAACTCGAAGATGCCCGTGCGCCCGGCGTAGCCGGTGTGGCCGCAGGCCTCGCAGCCCTCGCCGTGGCAGGCGATGCAGGTCTTGCGCACCAGACGCTGGGCCAGCACGCCCAGCAAGGATGAACTCAGCAGGAACGGCTCCACGCCCATGTCGGTCAGGCGCGTGACGGCGCTGGTGGCGTCGTTGGTGTGCAGCGTGGCCAACACCAGGTGGCCTGTGAGCGAAGCCTGGATGGCGATCTGCGCGGTCTCGAAGTCGCGGATCTCGCCGATCATGATCACGTCCGGGTCCTGGCGCAGAATCGCGCGCAGCGCTTTGGCAAAGGTCAGCTCGATCTTCGGGTTGACCTGCGTCTGACCCACACCGGCCAGCTCGTACTCGATCGGGTCTTCCACCGTCATGATGTTGTTGCGCACCGCGTCCAGCCGCTGCAGCGCGGCATACAGCGTGGTGGTCTTGCCCGAACCGGTGGGGCCGGTGACCAGCAAGATGCCGTGCGGCTGCGCAATCAGCTGCTCGATCTGCGCGAGCACCTGGCCCTGCATGCCCACGGCTTCCAGGGTCAGGCGCACATCACTTTTGTCGAGCAGGCGCAGCACGGCGCGCTCGCCGTGTGCGCTGGGCAGGGTGGATACGCGCACGTCCACCGCGCGGGTGCCCAGGCGCAGGCCGATGCGGCCGTCCTGCGGCAGGCGTTTCTCGGCAATGTCCAGCTCGGCCATGATCTTCAAGCGCGAGATCAGTGCGGCGTGCAGGGCGCGGTTGGGCTGCACCACCTCGCGCAGCGTGCCATCCACCCGAAAGCGCACACTGCTGTGCCGCTCGTAGGGTTCGATGTGGATGTCGCTGGCGCCGTCGCGCGCGGCTTGCGTGAGCAAGGCGTTGAGCATGCGGATGATGGGGGCGTCGTCGCTGGCCTCCAGCAAGTCTTCCACGGCCGGCAGTTCCTGCATCATGCGCGAGAGGTCGGCGGCCGACTCGACTTCGCTGACCACGGCGGCTGCGCTGCCCGCCCCCTCGCCTTGTGCATGGGCGTAGGTCTGCCCGATGCGCTGCACCAAGTCAGCCGTGGGCAGGCTTTGCCATTGGGGCTGTTGCGCGCCGTGCATGCGCAACACCTCTGACAACGCACTGCGGTCGGAGTCGGCGCAGGCCCACAGCGTCAGGCGTTGGCCATCGTCCTCCAGCAGCAGGCGGTGGTCGCGGGCAAAGGCGTAGGGCAAAAGCTGGCGCATGTCAGTTGGCCGGTTGGGCCGCGGGCAATGGGGCCAGCACCGGCGCACCGTTGACCTGGTTGAGCAACGGATTGGGCGCGGGTTGGGTTTTTTCCTGCAACCCGATCATTTCCTGGTAGCGGCTGGTGGACAAGGCCTGGGTGCCCTCGGCGTCGCGCAACACCACCGGGCGCAGGAAAACCATCAGGTTGGTCTTGCTGCGGCTGCGGTTTTCGTTGCGAAACAGCGCACCCAGCAGGGGCACATCACCCAGCCCAGGAACCTGGTTTTTCTCGTCCGAAAAATTGTCGGAGAGCAGGCCGCCCAGTACGATGATGCCGCCGTCTTCCACCAGCACATTGGTCTCGATGGCGCGCTTGCTGAAAGCGCGGTCGCTCACGGTGTCCGATCCATTGACCTTGATGACGTCGGAAACCTCTTGATAAACGTTGAGTTTGACGGTGCCCGTCTCACTGATCTGGGGTTTGACCTTGAGCGTCAGGCCCACGTCCTTGCGCTCGAAGGTTTGGAAAGGCGAGGTCACGCCGCCCGAGTTGACGGTGGTGTTGCCCGTCTGGAAGGACACGTTTTTGCCCACCACGATGCGCGCTTCCTCGTTGTCCAGTGTCATCAGCGTGGGGGTGGACAACACGTTGGCGCCGATGTTTTTTTCCAGGAAGTTGGCCAGACCTGCCAGCACATAGGCGCCGTTGACTTGCCGGAAAGCGCCCAGATTGATCCCGCCCGGAATGCTTGTGGCCGCCGTGATGCCCTGGGTGGACAGGTTCACAATGTTGCCGTTGGTGCCAAAGTTGGTGCCCAGCACGCCCACATTGCCGCCCTTGTTGCCCAGCACGTTTTGCCACTGGATGCCCATCTGCGCGGCCTTGTCGGCGTTGACTTCGGCGATCAGGCTCTCGACCATGACCTGGGCACGGCGCTGGTCGAGCCGCTCGATCACCTCGCGCAGCTGCCGGTACTGCGGCTCGGGTGCGGTGATGATGAGCGAGTTGGTGGCCGGGTCGGCCTGGATCTGCCCGCCGGTGGAGGGTTGCGCGGTGGCGCTCAGGCCCGTGGTGGCGGGGTTGCCGGTGCTGGCCATGTTGGTCGGCGCGGTGCTGGTGGAGGCGCTGGCCAAGGGGGTGATGCCCGAGCCGCTTGCCCCGGCAGTGTTGCTGCGCTGGTCGGCGGCCAGGGCGGCACGCAGTGTGATGGCCAGGCGGCTGGCGTCGGCGTTTTTCAGGTAGACCACATGGATGTTGCCACTGGCCGCGCCCGAGCCACTGGCGGTGGGCAGATCCAGCTGCTGGACCAGGGCACGCACCAGGCCCAGCCTTGCCGGGTTGGCGGCGCGCACGATCAGGGCGTTGGCGCGGGTGTCAGCCAGTACGGTGGTTTTGTAGCCGTCACCTTGTGCAGTGGCCGTGCCCGGGGCGGCGGCACTGGCGTTGGCGTCCACCAGGCGCTGTACCAGCGCGGCCATGTCGGTGGCGATGCCGTGCTGCAGGCGGATCACGTCGACGCCGGTGGCGTTGGCCACGTCAAGTGCGGCAATGATGCGGCCCAGGCGCTGCAGGTTGTCGGCGTAGTCGGTGATGACCACCGCGTTGCTGCCGGGGGTCACGTTGATGGTGTTGTTGGGGCTGATGAGGGGGCGCAGCACCGGCACCAGTGCGTTGGCCGATTCGTGCTGGAGGCGGAAGATTTGCGTGACGATCTGGCCGCCGCCGGTGGTGGCCGCGCCGGCCTGGACCGGGCCGCTTTGCAGCTTGGCATCGGCCTCGGGCACCACGGTGTGGATGCCCGCGTTCTCAACCAGCGCAAAGCCCTGCGTGCGCAATTGCGCCGAAAACAGGCGCAGCGCTTGCGCCGGGGGCACCGGCAAGGTGCTCGACAGGCTCATGCTGCCCTTGACGCGTGGATCGACCACCACGTTGGCGCCCGACAACGTGGCCACGGTGCGCGCCACGGCCTCGATCTCGGCGTTGACGAAGTTCAGCGTCACGGCTTCGCCGGGTTTGACAGCAGGCCTGGCCGTGCCTTGGGCGAATGCGGCGCTGCCCAGCAGCACCAGACACAAGGCCAGGGCCGTGCCAGTGGGGTGCAGGGGGTGAGGACGGTGGTGTTTCATGGTCATCCCAAAGAAAGCCGGCTGCGCGGACCCTCGCGCCGACCAATGATGTTGAGCAGGTTGGACAAGGCGGTTTCAAAGCCTTCATCGGCTTGGGCCTCGCCCGTAAACCGCAGGCGCTGGTCCAGCCATTGGCCCTGGCCACTCAGGCGCAGTGGGCCGGTCAGCGTGTCCAGCCGCAGCAGTGGGGTGTGGGTGCCCGCGTCGCTGCCTTGCAGGGTGATGCGGTAGCTGCCCATGGGGCGCAGGGTAGACAGGCGAGAACTGAGGTTTTGTGCCAACACCTGTGCCTGACCGTGCCAGCGCAGGCTGCCCTGTGCCCAGGTCAGTTGCAGGCCCGTACTTTGCCATTGCAGCTGGCCTTCGGCCTGCAGCGTGTTCCAGGGGGCGCCCAGCCCGGCCAGCAATGCCAGCGGCCAGGTGCTGGTCTGGTCGATCAGGTTCAGGACCAGCATGCCGCCCTGCGTCGACAGACGCCAGTGCAGGGGCTGCGGGGTGCAGCAATCGCTGGACAGTTGCAGTGTCAGCCCCAGGCCGCTCAGGCCCCATTGCCAGCGCAGGCGGCTGGGCAGGCTGCGCACCTCGTCGCTGGCGTGGCCGGGGGTCAAGGTCAGCACGGCGTTGCCTTGCCAGACGGTGCCGCGCGCCTGGCGCAGCTGCATCTGGCCGTGGCTGGCTTGCGCCACGGCAGCGGCCAGCCAGGTGGCGGGCGCCCACAGCAGCGTGGCCAGCACCAGCCCCAGACCCGCACCCAGCCAGGCCCAGCGCCAGGGGCTGGATGGAGCAATGTGGGGCGGGCGCGTGCTGTGCATGGTGTCAGGGCAGTTGCATGACCAGGGTGCCGCTCCAGGTGGGGCCGTTGTCCTTGTGGGTAGCGGCACTTGGGCTGCTGGGGGCTGGCTGCTTTTGCAGTTGGGCCAGCCGCGGGCGGGTCTGGGCATTTTCGCGGGCTTCGGCCAGCCACTGGGCCAGACCGCTGGCGGGCGTGGCCTGCAAGGTCACACGCAGTTCGTCGCCTTGGGCGTTGAGCTGTGTGCTCGGGCCTAGCAAGGCCGTGGCGTTGGCGTTGAGCCAAGCCAGCGCCTGGCCGCGTTCGATGCGGCTGGGGGCTTGCAGCTGACGGGCTTCGGTTTGCAGGTGCAGCATGTGCCGGGTTTGTGCTTCCAGCCGGGCCTGTTGGGCCGGGGCTTCGCGCCAGACTTGCCAGGCTGGGGCCAGCAGCAGACGCCAAAGTGCTGCACCCAGCAGCACGGCGGCGCCCAGTGCGAGCAGGCGGCGTTCGCGCGGGGCGCGTTGTTGCCAGACGGCGTGGGCGGCCTGGCGCATCGGGGTCCAGAGCGCTTTCATGGCTGGGCCTCGCTGGGGTGCAATTGGCTGGTGCCCTGGCGTTGGCCCAGGCGCAAGCCCTGGCGTTGCAGGGCCTGCGCAAAAGCGGCGTCTTGTTCGGGCGTCATGGACACGGTGGGCCACTGCAGCTGGCCGTCCTGAAAGTTCAGTCTGGTGGGGCTGGCCACACCGGTTGGCAGGGCGCTGCCCAGGGCCTGCAGTTGCGACTCGAAGTCTTGCGCCGTGAGCTGGCCCGAGCCTTGGCGCAGGCGGGCGACTTCACGCGCCATCTGCAGCGGTGCATCGACCACCACGGTCACTTTGGGAAAGCTGGTTTGCAGGATCTGGGTCCAGCGGTCTTGCTCGGCCTGCCATTGCGTGCGCGTCATCCAGGCCCAAGCCTGCATGCCCACCAGCTGTGCCAGCAGCAGCGCAGTCAGGCCCCAGCGTGCGGGGCGCCACGGCGGGCTGCGCCAGAGCGTGTTGAGCAGCCGTTGCAGGCCTTGCAGGCGGCGTGTGTGGGCATCGCTTTGCAGCTCGAACTGTGCCAGGTTCCAGGGGCTGCGGGCAGCGGCCTGCCAATGGGCGGCGGTGTCCACCAGCTGCATGGGTGTGCCCTGCGCCTGTGCCCAATGGGCCAGTCCGGGTTCGGTTTGCCAGTGGGCGTGGGCCAGCCAGTCGGTGGGCAGCTGCGCGGCGGCGACCACCGGCCAGCCGCTCACGCCAAGCTCGGCGTCGCAGCACCACAGCCAGCCCTTGGCGCTGTCGCCCAGGGCGTGCCATTGCTGGCCTTCGTCGGGTGGCGCCAGTTCGGGCACGATGCGTTGCACCGTCAGCCCGGCTTCTTGCAGGGCGTGCAGATGGGCCTGCAGCCAGGCCTTGTCGCAGGCGGCCACCCAGACAGTTGGGCCACTGGCCGTGGATGGTGCCAGGGCCAGGTGCAGTTGGGTGGGGTCTTGCAACAGCTGGTCTTCGAGCAGGCCTTGCAGGGCCGCTTGCAACTTGGCGTTGCCACGGCCCAGGCCCGCAGGCAGGCTGACGCGGTGCCAGGACAGGGCCGCCGGGGGCACCAGCGCCACCACTTCGGTCTGTCGCTCAGCCGGAGGCAACAGCGCCAGCGGGCAGTTGCCTGGTGGCAGTTGCCAGCCGTTGGCTGTGGGCTCGAACGCGGCCACGCCATACACGGCAGACGCACCGGGTGGTGTGGTGGGCAGTTGCAGCAGCAAAGTATGCATTCGACTCATTGTAGAAGGGGCGTTTGACGCTGCTGGGGCGCCAGCATACGGCGCCAGAGCATGCGCACCTGCTGGCCATCGCGTTGCACCAGGGCCAGCTCTTCCTGCACCAGATCGTCGATGCGGATGCGACCGTGGATCTCGAAGTATTGGGTGCTGACCGCGTGTTGCTGAGGGTCGAGCGTGCGCCCCATCGGACCCAGGGCGTCGGTGGCTTCTTGCAGGGTGTTCCAGGGGCGCTGGCTGCGCCGTGCCACCAACTGTCGGGCACCACTGGCGTCCAGACCTGGCAGCACCGCTTCAAGCACCGGCTCGGGCGCGGTGTTGAGGTTGACCGGCGTGGCTTTGGGCAACACGGTCGCATAGGGGCGCAGCCGCTCCAGCGTGGCCGGGCTCAGGCCGAACCAGCCCAGTTGGTCCAGCCGCTGGGCAAGCAAGGGGGCGTTGGCCGACGTGTTGCTGCCAGAGGGGTTGCTGGCGCTGCCGGGTGCGCCGGAAGTGCCTGCACGCTGGCGTGCGGCCGCCACGGCCTGGGGCCACTGACGCAGCAGCAGGTCCAGCTCGCCCATGGGCAAGTCCAGCCGCTTGAACAGACGCACCCAGGCGGCGGTGGCCGTGGGGCTGGGCTGGCCATCCACCGTCAGGCTGCTCAGGTTCAGGCGTGATTGGGCATCGCTGATCTGGCCCGACAGGAACACCTCGGGGTCGCCCTCGCGCCACTGCTGGTCTTGCGAAAGAAAAGTCGAGAGTTTGGACTCCTGCACCGGCAGCGCCCAGGGCTCGCCCAGGTGGTCAATTTGCTGGGCCGAGCGTGCGTCTTCGGCCAGGATCAGGCGGGTCCAGTCGAACGCACCGGTCAGCAGCCATTGGGTCTGGGCGCGGCCACGTTCGGCGGTTTCAATCGCCACCTGACGCCACTGCAGCCACAGCGCGCCCGAGGCCAGCGTGGCGACCAGGGCCAGGGTGAACATGGCCACCAACAGGGCGGCGCCACGTTGTGTCTGGCGCTTCATGTGCCGCTCCCCGACAGCTGGGGTCGCACCCAGTCCAGGCGGATGCGGCCAGGCAGGGGCGTGGCGGCGGGCAGGTCCAGCAGCAGGCGCACACCGTCGGGGACGGCGTTGTGGCTGGTGGAGGTGCCGCTGCCACTGTTGCTGGCCGCGCCGCTGCCTGTGCTGCTTCCTGTGCTGCTGGCGCTGGCGTCGGACAAGGGGTTGGTCCAGTTGCCGCCGCGGTGCACATGCAGCTGCCAGCCGCTCAAGGGGTGGATCGGCACTTCGTTTTGCCGCAGTGCGGCGGTGGGGCTCTGGCTCCAGGTGTGTGCGTCTTGCCAGGCCTGCTGCCAGGCACCCTGGGTGCGCAGGCTGGGCGATTGCCAGCGCAGCCAGTCGCCGCCGCCGGGGCGGCCCGTGTCTTGCCGCCAGGTCCAGGCCACCACCTGCACCCCGGCTTCGGCGAAGGCCGGGGCCTGGCGCGTCAGGCGCAGCACCTTGCCGTCCCAGTGCCAGGCCGGGGTGCCGTTCAGTTCGGTGGTCTGGTCCAGATCGGTCTGCCACTGGGCCAGGCCGGCTTGCAGGGTGCGCAGCTGGTCGGCCCGCGTTTGCAGTTCGCGCTGGCTGCGCAGCATGCCGTCCAGTCCGCGCCAGGTCATCAGGGCCATCAGGGCCATCACGCTGATGGCCACCAGCACCTCGACCAGGGTGAACCCTCTGACGGCGTGGCGGCCTTGCATCAGTTGCGCCCCATCACGGTGGACACCTGCAGCACCATTTGTCCCTCGTGGCGCACGCGGGCGTCCACGCGCCTGAAGTTGGGGTTGGGGGTGGCTTGCACGGCCAGTTCGACTTGCAGCTCCTGACCAGCTTGCGGGCATTCCACCTGGCGGGTGCCGGTGTCAGGCAACTGGCGGCGCAGGCGCAGCGCGATGAGTTCGTTGTCGGCACAGACCTGGCCCAGCATGGCCAGGCTCTGGCGCTCGGCGTTGCGCCCCAGTGCGCCGGTGGCTTGCAAGCCTGCCAGCAAGGCCGTGGCCACGATGCTCAGGGCCACCAGCACCTCGATCAGGGTGAAGCCTGTGCTGGGGTGCCGCCTCATGGCGCATTCCCTTGGGGGCTGCGCAGCACCGCAAAGGGCTGCAGGCCGTCGCTGCCCACCCACAGGCGCTGCTGGGGCTGGTGGGCTGAATACAGCTCGATGCGTTGTGGCGGGATCAAAGGCTCTGGGCCCAGCACCACCGGGGCGGCGCTCTGCACGCGGGTGTGTTCGGACAACCAGTTTTGCGCAGGGGCCATGCGCGGTAGGCCTTGCAACGCAAAGCCGTTGCCCTGGGCCAGCCAGTGCACCGCTGCGCCGCTGGCGCGTGACTGGGCGCGGGCCGATTCGAGCACGGCCGCCAGGCGCTGGGCGTCGCGCTCCAGTGCATCGGCTGCGCTGTCGCGCAAGGACAGACTGACGCCTGCGGTGGCCACGGCGATCAACGCCACGACCACCACCAATTCCATCAGGGTGAAGCCACGGGGGCGGGCGCCTTCGCCGCGCCCACACGGAGGCAGCGGCTTACTGCCAGCTGCCGATGTCGGCATTGTTGCCTTCGCCGCCGGTCTTGCCATCGGCGCCAAAGGACAGCACGTCCACCTCGCCCTTGATGCCCGGGTTCATGTATTGGTAGGCACGGCCCCAGGGGTCGTTGGGCAGCTTGTCCAGGTAACTCTTCCAGTTGGCGGGCACCGGCTCGGTGGTGGGGCGGGCCACCAGGGCTTGCAGGCCTTGTTCGCCCGTGGGGTAGCGCAGGTTGTCGAGTTTGTAGAGCTTGAGCGCCTGCATCAGGTTGCCTACGTCGGTGCGGGCGGCGGTCACGCGGGCATCGTCGGCGCGGCCGATCACATTGGGCACGATCAGCGCGGCCAGCACGCCGATGATGGCCAGCACCACCATGAGCTCGATCAGGGTAAAGCCGCGCTGGCGGCGGGGCTGGGAAATGGGGTGCAAAGTGTTCATGGCGTCGATGATAATCCCCGCATGTTGCAGTTTCGCTTACCTTTTGCTTCACCGCGTGGCGGGCCCGCTGCCGCTGCCGCCTTGCTGTGGGCGCTGGCCGTCGGGTCGGTGGTGTTTTGGTGGTTGCACAGCCCGCAACACGATGCGCGCCCGAACCAACCGGTGGGTGAGGCCTCGACGGCTGGCACGCCCAACAGCACAGCGGTTGCGCGTGCCCTGGGCCAGTCCAGCGTCAGCGTGGCCACGCCCGATGCGCAGCGGCGTTTTCAGTTGCTGGGGGTGATCGCGGCCGATTCAGGCCAAGGCAGCGCGTTGCTGGCGGTCGATGGCCAGAGTGCCAAAGCGTTTGTGCAGGGCCAGGACGTGGGTGAAGGCTGGCGCCTGCAGTCGGTGGGCCCCACCGGGGTGCGCTTGTCCGCAGGGCAGGGCGGCGCCACGCTGGACCTGACCTTGCCGGTCAAGCCCTGAAGCCTTTCAAAAATCAGCTGCGCAAAAACAGCCGGTACACCGGGTTGTTCGTCTCCTCGACGTGCGGGTAGCCCAGCGTGTCGAGGAACTTGTCAAAGGCTTTGCCGTCTTTGGCAGGCACCTGGATGCCCACCAGGATGCGGCCATAGTCGGCACCCTGGTTGCGGTAGTGGAACAGACTGATGTTCCAGCCCGGGCGCATCAGGCTCAGGAACTTCATCAACGCTCCCGGGCGCTCCGGAAACACAAAACGCAGCAGCCGCTCGTCTTGCGACAGGGCCGAATGCCCGCCCACCATGTGGCGGATGTGCTCTTGCGCCAGATCGTCGTGCGTCAGGTCCAGCGCTTCAAAGCCCTGCTTTTTGAAGTTGGTTGCGATCTTGCCGCTTTCGCCTTTGCCGCTCGTGGTCAAGCCTAGAAAAATATGGGCCCGGCTTTCGTCGGTCATGCGGTAGTTGAACTCGGTCACATTGCGTGGTCCACCTGGCAGGTTGCCAATGCTTTCCAAAAAACGTTTGAAGCTGCCGCGCTCTTCGGGAATGGTCACGGCAAACAGCGCTTCGCGTTCTTCGCCCACTTCGGCCCGCTCGGCCACAAAGCGCAGGCGGTCGAAGTTCATGTTGGCGCCGCACAAGATGGCCGCGTAGGTCTGGCCCTTGGTCTTGTGTTGGTGAACGTACTGCTTGATGGCAGCCACGGCCAGGGCCCCCGCTGGCTCCACGATGGAGCGGGTGTCCACAAAAATGTCCTTGATGGCGGCGCACACCGCGTCGGTGTCCACCGTCACCCAGTCGTCCACCAGGCCGCGCGCCACGCGGAAGGTTTCCTCGCCCACCAGTTTGACGGCGGTGCCGTCCGAGAACAGGCCCACATCGGGCAGCGTCACGCGTTTTTTGGCCTGCACGGACTGGATCATGGCCTGTGAGTCGTTCATCTGCACGCCAATGACCTTGACCTCGGGGCGCACTGCCTTGATGTAGTTGGCCACGCCCGAAATCAGGCCGCCACCGCCAATCGCCACGAACACCGCGTCCAGCGGGCCCTGGTGCTGGCGCAGCATTTCCATGGCAATCGTCCCCTGACCGGCGATCACCTCGGGGTCGTCAAACGGGTGGACAAATGTCAGCCCCTGCTTTTTTTGCAGCGTGAGTGAATGGTTGTAGGCGTCCGAATAGCTGTCGCCGTGCAGCACCACCTCGCCGCCCAGCGCCTTGACGGCCTCGATCTTGACCTGCGGCGTGGTGGTGGGCATGACGATCACAGCGCGGGTGCCCAGGCGGCTGGCGCCCAGTGCCACGCCCTGCGCGTGGTTGCCGGCCGAGGCGCAGATCACGCCCCTTTTGAGCTGTTCGGGCGTCAGGTGCGCCATCTTGTTGTAAGCCCCGCGCAGCTTGAAGCTGAACACCGGCTGCTGGTCCTCGCGCTTGAGCAGCACCTGGTTGTGCAGGCGGCGGCTGAGATTTTTGGCCAGCTCCAGCGGGCTTTCCTGGGCCACGTCGTAGACGCGGGCATTCAGGATTTTTTTGAGGTAATCGGCAGGTTTGAGCTTGGCAGACATGAAGCCAATGATAGCGGGGCAAAAAAAATGCCCCGAGCCTTGCGGTTCGGGGCAAATCCACCTTTTCGGAGGGTGGAGGAGACAACTGGGTGTGCCTGAAAAAGCACGACTGTGCGAATTATAAGTCGGTTTATGCTGCACCGCCGCAATGGTGGTGTTCAATTGTGAAAAAATCGACCCATCTGCAAAACAAGGACAAGACAATGGAATGCACAGTCACCTGGACCGGCGCGGCCGGCACCCGTTCGGGCATGGGTTTTTTGGCCGAAACCGGCAGCGGCCACATGCTGGCGATGGACGGCGCCCCCGACGCTGCCAAGCCTGAAAACGGTGGCCAGAACCTGGCACCACGCCCCATGGAAACCGTGCTGGCGGGCACTGGCGGCTGCACCGCTTATGACGTGGTGCTCATCCTCAAGCGCGGTCGCCACGATGTGCGCGGTTGTTCGGTCAAACTCACCAGCGAACGTGCCGACACCGACCCCAAGGTCTTCACCAAGATCCACATGCACTTCACCGTCACCGCCAAGGGCGTGCCCGCTGCTGCGGTGGAGCGTGCCATCGCCATGAGCCACGACAAATACTGCTCGGCCAGCATCATGCTGGGCAAAACAGCCGAAATCAGTACCAGTTTTGATCTGGTGGAAGTGGCCTGAAACGGTTAGGCTTGGCGTGATCTGAGACCTGCAGCCATGCGACTGACCCCTGTCCAAGTCGAAACCATCAAAAGCACAACGGCGGCTGTGCTGGGTGAAGGTGCGCGGGTGACTTTGTTTGGTTCGCGTTTGCATGATGGGCAAAAGGGGGGCGATGTGGATCTGTACGTCGAAGTGCCTGCGCCCGTTTTGATGCAAAAGATTCGCTGCAAGATTCAGCTGCAAGAACGTTTGGATTTGCCGGTTGACTTGATTCTCAAACCACTCGGGGACGACAGTCCCATCAGCCGGATCGCCAAGCGCGAAGGGATCGTGCTGTGAGCGAACACATTGCCCTGATCTGGAAAAAGTTGGACCACCTGGCCCGCATGCGTGAGTACCTGGTGTATTCGCTGGAGCAAACCCGCCAGTTGTTACCGATTCAAGATTGGGCCACCCTCTTGCCAGACCAGCATGAATCCCTGGCGGCCTTTCGGGTTCGGTTCAGCGAATTCCAGGAGCACATGGGCAAAACCGTGAAAGCAGTGGCTCTTGAAGAGGAAAAGCCCTCCGAGCCTTTCACGGCTGTGCTGCTCTACATGGAAAAACTTGCTTGCCTGGATTCGGTAGAGCGGTGAAAGGAAATCCGCGAGCTGCGCAACGCGGTCAACCACGAGTACGAGGACGATCCGCAAACCTTGCATGACTTTTTTGAAGCCATGCTGGGCAGTGCCCCTGAATTGCTTCAGTGGCATGAGCATTTGCTAGGGTTTTGCACCAGGACCTATCCGCGCTGACGCCGCTGACATGCCTCAGACCCGGTGCGCCACCGTGGTCATCACCTTGGCCGCCATTTTCATCAGGCCTTTGACCGGGGCGGGCAGTGTCACCGCGCCAGCCCGTTCGGCCATGCGGGCGTGCGCCACCTCGTCGGCCATCATTTGCGCCACGATAGCGCGCGAGGCCGTGTCGTCAGCGGGCAGGCGGCTCATGTGGCTGTTCAGATGCGCCTCGACCTGGTTCTCGGTCTCGACCACAAAGCCCAGACTGAGCCGGTCGCCACCCAGCTTGCCAGCGGCGTAGCCAATGGCAAAAGCACCGGCGTACCAAAGCGGGTTGAGCAAGGAGGGCCGATCGTCCAGCTCGCGCAGGCGCTGCAGAGTCCAGGCCAGGTGGTCGGTTTCCTCGCGGCTGGCCTCGGCCAACTTGGATTGCAAGGCGGGGTCGCGGCTGGCCAGCATTTGCCCGGTGTAGAGCGCCTGGGCGCAAACCTCGCCCACATGGTTCACCCGCATCAGGGCCGCCGCTTCACGCCGATCGGCGTCGCCCAGCGGGGTGCCATGGATCGCGGGCGAGGGGGTTGGGCGGCTGGCACGCGGCTCGGCCAACAAGGTGCGCAAGGCACTGTCGGCGGCCAAAATCAGGGCATCGGCGTTCATGGTGACAAGTTTACGGCGCTGACACCCAAAGCTTTTGTCTTGGGGCAAAAAGTGCTTGCGCACCAGAGTGACCGCCCAGAGCACTCCTGAACTTATTTCTGCGAAACTGCTTGGAAGTCTTTGAATGAAATAATAAAAATTAAAAAATACAGGGTTAACCAGAGCGTTTCCCGGGCTGCGAAGGCGGTTTGTTGCATCTGCGCAACGAAAAAGCGTTTTGTTGATCTGAATTCTTGGAAATCTGCAATTCGTCTGGTGCAATAGCCCCAACTTCCGCAAATGGAGGTTGGCTCAGGGTCCCTGACAGGCAATTCCGCCTGAAGGATTCGGGCCCTTGTTAAACCTTGGAGAAACTCGCAATGAAAAAGTCTCTGATTGCTCTGGCTGCCCTGGCTGCCTCCGCTTCTTTCGCTCAATCTTCCGTGACCGTGTTCGGTATCGTCGACGCTGCTGTGCGCGTTGAAAACGGCACCGTTGCCGACAAGACTTCCATGGTCAACTCCGGCTACAACAGCAGCCGTATCGGCTTCCGCGGCGTGGAAGACCTGGGCGGTGGCATGAAGGCTACTTTCCACCTGGAAGGCGCTCTGTCTAACGACGACGGCAACGCTACCGGTCTGAACTTCCAGCGCCGTTCGCTGGTCGGTCTGGAAGGCGGCTTCGGTAAGATCGAACTGGGCCGTGAGTACACGCCTCACTTCTGGAACCACACCGTGTACGATCCGTTCGGCACCAACGGCGCTGGCACTTCTGCTGCCCTGAACACGGCTGCTGGCGGTTCCACCACCGTTCGCACCAACAACGCCATCAACTACGTGACGCCCAACTTCGGTGGCTTCACACTGCAACTGCAAAACGCCCAAGGCGAAGCCGCTTCCAACGCTGCTGCTCCCGACGCTGGCAACATGACTTCCGCCCGTCTGGCTTACGCCCAAGGCGCCCTGTCGTTCGCTGCCGCCTCCGGCAAGACCAACGTGTCGAACGGCGTGGACATCACTTCCACCAACTTCGGTGCTTCCTATGACCTGGGCGTTGCCAAGCTGATGGGCGCTGTTCTGGAAGACAAGAAGACCGGCGCTACCACCCAAAAGGGTTCTGTGGTGGGTCTGACCGCTCCTCTGGGTGCTGGTACCGTCCGTTTCGCCGTGTCTGAAACCAAGGCTGGCGCCGCCAAGACTGCCAAGACCGCCATCGGTTATGTCTACGGTCTGAGCAAGCGCACTGACCTGTACACCACCTACGCCAACACCAAGCACAGCGGCGGCAATTCTGACGCTCTGGCTGGTGTCAACGGCAAAGTCAACGCTCTGGAAGCTGGCGTCAAGCACTCCTTCTAATCCCACGCTGTCGTAAGACAGTTTGAGACTTAGAATCAAAAACCCGCTGCGGCAACGCAGTGGGTTTTTTTATGACTCGCGATCATCGCAATGGAACGGAAATTAGGGTATGTGGCGTTGGTGTGTCTTGCTTGGTGTGGCTTTGCTGCAAAGTGTTTCTGCACTTGCGGCAGACGATTTCCCTGAACGCGTTCTCTTTGTGGGCAACAGCTATTTCTATTACAACAACAGCCTGCACAACCACCTCAAAGGTTTTGTGCAGGCTGGATCGCGTGGCAAAGAGCACAAGCTGGATTACAAATCTGCCACGATCGGCGGTGCCCATTTGGATGACCACCCCATCGAGTGGCTGACCGAGCCGGGGCGCATCGGTGTCAAGGCGCCTTTTGAGTGGGTGATCTTGGCGGGGCACAGTGCAGACGCCTTGAGTGAGCGCAGCTGGCAGCGATTTGCCGATACCGTACAACGCTTTGACCGTGTCATCCGTGCCCGGGGCGGACGAACCGCGCTGTACATGACACATGCTTATGTGCCGCCCCATCGACAAGCGTCGAGCGGCAATGAGCAAAAGATCGCATCGATGTTCAGCGATTTGGCACGCCAGACCGGCGCCACGGTGATCCCGGTCGGATTGGCATTTGCAGAATCCTACAAGCGCAGACCGGATGTGCGTTTGCACGATGAGCACGATGGCAGCCACCCCTCTTTGGCGGGCACTTACCTGGCAGCGGCCGTGGCTTACAAGGCGCTGTACGGATTGGATCCTGTGGGCAATGCCTACCACTACCACGGCAAGATCGGGCCAGACCTTGCTTTGCACCTGCAGCAAGTGGCCAGGGATGTGGTTGTCGGACCTTGAAAGAATCGTCAATCCAAAAGGGGGCGATTGAATGAAACGCAGACGGATGCTTCTTGGCCTCTTGGCGCTGACCAGCGCCACGGTCACTTGTGCACAAACCTACCCTAACAAACCTGTGCGCATCGTCGCGCCCTTCACTCCCGGTGGCAGCAGCGACATTCTGGCGCGTGCGGTGGGCAACGAGTTGACCAAGTCCCTGGGGCAGAGTTTTGTGATCGAGAACGTGCCCGGAGCCGGCGGCAGCATTGGCGCCGACAAGGTGGCCAAGAGTGCAGCCGATGGCTATACCTTGCTGATGGGGCACATTGGCACGCTGGCCGTCAACCCCAGTCTCTTTCCGAATTTGCCTTACCAGCCCCTCAAGGACTTTGCGCCGGTGGCCTGGGTGGCGCGGGTGCCCAATGTGCTGGTGGTCAACAAGAGTGTTCCAGCACAGAACCTCAAGGAATTGATCGCGCAGGCCAAGTCACGGCCAGGCCATTTGAATTACAGCACCGGTGGCAATGGCAGCGCCGCGCACCTGGCCACCGAATATTTCAAGATGCAGACGGGCACGTCGATGGTGCACATTCCGTACCGTGGCGCTGCACCTGCGGTGTCGGACGTCATTGCTGGGCAGGTGCAGCTGATCTTTACCGGAGCACCTGCCCTGATGGGCCACATTCGCAGTGGCCAGTTGCGCGCTTTGGCAGTGTCCAGTCCCAAACGGCTGGACGTGTTGCCCGATGTGCCGACCGTGGCCGAAGCCGCCGGCCTCAAAGGCTTTGAGGCCGACCAGTGGTATGGCCTGGTGGCCCCCGCAGGCACGCCGCGCGAAGTCGTGCTCAAGCTCAACCAGCATGTGAACGCTGCCCTGGGCAGCGAGACCCTGAAAACCCGCCTGAACACCGAAGGCGCCGTCGCCACCCCCACCACACCCGAGGCCTTCGCTCAGCTGATCGCCGCGGACATTGAGCGCTGGCGACCTGTGATCACCTCAGGGCGTGTGAAGGCGGATTGAGTGGTTCGGACAATCGAATCTGCCCATACCAGGCCCGCGTCTGGCTGCGGGTGTTGTCGCTGTCGGTCATGATGGCCAGCGCCTGCAGGGCGCCTGGGGCTTCGCCAAAGGCGCGTTCAAAGTCGGCACGCAAGTCGCGCTGGTGGTGCCGCCATTGGCGCAGATGCTGCGGACCAGAGTCGACCACGATTTTGCGGATGCGGTCGGTGCGTGGGTGCACGATGACGGTGCCTACCGGGTGGCGGTTGCTCCAAACGTACATGAGTGTGGCGTAGGGCAAAGGCTCACCCGTCAGGGCATGCGAGAGCTCGCTGAGCATGGCGTTGCGTGCCGAAAACGTTTGTCGGTCTCCCTCAAACGCCAGCACCAGGCGCACTGGGGAGTCCCCTCGGCCGGGCTCGGCCATGTCGGCTCCCGGCAGCAGCGTTTCGACTTGCCAGGAAAAATTCAGCTGTCCCAGATCGTCTGACGGCACGCGCAGGCGCTGGCGCAGCATGCTGACGGAGCCTTTGGCGTCGGCCTGCACACTGTCGCGGCCATCGTGGCGCTGCTGGCTGAAGGCGGTGCGCACCTTGCCAGGAAAGCTCACACTCTCCCAGGCCATTTTGTCGTTGGCATTGAACACCCGAGTGCTTTTCTCCAGGGGGGAGGGGGGTGTTGCTGGCGGCAGGGCGCAGCCTGTCAAAATACTGGCCAGCAGCACCAGTGCTCCGGTGGAAAAGGGATGCATTCGTCTTGTCTCGGGCTATTGATTTTGTAGGTTTCGCAGATTATTCAACACCCAGGTGACCATATGTTCAATCGTCGACAAATCATGCAGTCGCTGGGGGCTTGTGCGACCGCCGCGCTGGCTTGGCCCACGAGGGCGCAGGCTTTTCCGAGCAAGCCCGTGCGCATCGTAGTGCCATTTGGCGCGGGTGGTGTGGCCGACTTGACCGCCCGTGCGGTGGGGCAAAAACTGTCTGAACAACTGGGCCAATCGGTGGTGATCGACAACCGACCTGGTGCCGGTGGCGTGGTGGCGGGCGAGCTGGTGGCCAAGGCCGAGCCGGACGGCCACACGCTGCTGCTCATGTCCAACGCCACCGCCGTGAGCGCGGGCATGTTCAAAAACCTGCCCTACAACACCCGCACCGATTTTGCGCCTGTGTCCTTGTTGGGCCTGTTTGACATGGCCGTGGTGGTCCCCGAGAACTCGCCGCACAAGAGCCTGGCCGATTTGATTGCCTACGGCCGCGCCAACCCCGGCAAGCTCAATATGGCGACCATCAACATCGGCAGCACGCAAAACCTGGCGGCCGAGTTGCTGCGCACCCAGGCCAATTTGATTGCACAGATCGTGCCCTACAACGGTACACCGGCTGTGCTCAATGCCTTGCGCGGCGGCCAGGTGGACATGGCGGTGGAGATCCTGGGGCCGCTCAAGCCGCAGATCGCGGCCAAGGCGGTACGCCTGTTGGGTGTGATGGGCGAGCAACGCCCCAAAGACATGCCTGGCGTGCCCACCTTGCGCGAGTTGCCGGGTTTGAGCAATTTCAACGTGTCGTCCTGGAACGCGCTGGCCGCGCCGGGCAAAACGCCCAAGGCCGTGGTGGAGCGCCTGAGCGCCGAACTGACCAAGGTGCTGGCTCAACCCGACATGGTGCAGCGCCTGGCGGGCTTTAACGTGCGCGCCCAGTCCAGCACACCCGCGCAGCTGACCCAATGGCTGGACCGTGACATCGTGCGCTGGAGCGAGGTCATTCAGCGGGCGGGAATCACCCAGCAATGATGAGACGGGGCACGGTGGACATGCCCCGTTGTCTGCTCAGCGACCGCTCAATTTGCGCCACAGCGGCGGCACCACCAGCAGCGCAGCGGCAATGGCCAGCAGGCTGCCCGACAAGGGGCGGGTGGCAAAGGTGGTCCAGTCGCCCATGCTGATGGTCAGGGCCTGACGCATGGATTGCTCGGCCATGGGGGCCAGGATCAGGCCCACGATCAGCGGTGCGGCCGGAAAGTCAAAGCGGCGCATGGCGTAGCCCACCAGGCCAAAGGCGAACAGCAGACCGACGTTGAAGATCGAGTTGCCTGCGCCATAGACCCCGGCGGTCGAGATCACGATGATGCCTGCGTACAGCCAGGGCGGCGGGATCTTGAGCAACTTGACCCACAGGCCCACCAGCGGCAGGTTGAGCACCAAAAGGATGATGTTGCCAATGTAGAGGGAGGCGATCAGCGTCCACACCAGGCTGCTTTGCGAGGCAAACAGCTGCGGCCCGGTCTGAATGCCGTAACCCTCAAAGGCCGACAGCATGATGGCGGCGGTGGCCGAAGTCGGAATGCCCAGCGTGAGCAGCGGCATGAGCACGCCCGCTGCAGCGGCGTTGTTGGCGGCCTCAGGGCCCGCCACGCCTTCGATCGCGCCATGGCCAAATTCTTCAGGGTGCTTGCTCAGTTTTTTCTCGGTGTAATACGACAGCAGCGTGGGCAGCTCGGCGCCACCTGCAGGCATGGCGCCAATCGGGAAGCCGTAGAAGGCACCCCTGAACCAGGCTTTCCAGGAGCGACCCCAGTCGCTCCTGCTCATCCACAGGCTGCCCGAGACTTTCATGACCTCGCCCGCCTTGGACTCGCGCCCTTGCCAGGCCAGGTACAGCGCCTCGCCGACGGCAAAAATGCCGACGGCAGCCACGGTCACTTCAATGCCATCCAGCAGCGAAGCTTGGCCAAACGTGAAGCGGGGTTGACCGGTTTGCAGGTCGATGCCTACCAGGCCCATCAGTGCACCCACGGCCAGCGCGATCAGGCCGCGCAGCATGGAGTTGCCCAGCACGGCAGACACCGCCACCACCGACAGCACCATCAGACTGAAGTATTCGGCCGGACCAAACGCCAGTGCGGCATCGACCACCATGGGGGCAAAAAACGTGAGCGCCAGCGTGCCGATGGTTCCTGCCACAAAGCTGCCAATGGCGGCGGTGGCCAGGGCCTGGCCAGCACGACCACGGCGGGCCATCTTGTTGCCCTCCAGCGCGGTCATCATGGACGAGGCTTCGCCCGGTGTCTTGATGAGGATGGAGGTGGTGGAGCCGCCATAGGCCGCGCCGTAGTAAATGCCCGCAAACATGACGAACATGCTGGTGGCAGGCACATGGTAGGTCAGCGGCAGCAGCAGGGCAATGGTGAGCGCCGGGCCGATACCTGGCAGCACGCCCACCAGGGTGCCGACGAAACAGCCGACAAATCCCCACATCAGGGTCGCAGGCTGCAAAGCGTTGCCAAAGCCCGCAAGCAGGGCGTCAAAAGAAGACATGGGGATGCCTTTGAAAAAATCAGAACAGCCAGGGCAGGCCCGGGCCCAGGCCCACACCCAGCACCACGGCAAACAGCAGCCAGAAGGTGGTGGCAATCGCACAGCAGATGAGCAGCGACTTGAGGCCCAGTGGCGCGTCAAACGCGCGGGCCACGCCCATGCCACACAGCGTACCCGGCACGATGAAGCCCAGCGGCCCGATCAGGGCGATGAAAGCCAGCCCACCGCCCAGCAAGCTGAGCAGCCGGGTGGTGGCGCCCGGCAGGGCTGACTGGTCTTCGCCATGGCTTTCATCGGCCTGCCGGCCGCGCGCGGCGCTGATGCCATAGAGCAGCGCCAGCACGCTCAGGCCCGCCACCACCGCAGCAGGCACCAGGGTGGGGCCCACCGTCATCTGCATGAGCGACTCGGGGATGACGGTGACCTGCCAGGCCCCGACGCCGCACAGCAACGCCAGTGCGATGGCAACGTGCAGCGGGGTCATGCCAGGCCCAGCTCTTTCATCAGGACTTCCTTGTCGGCGATGTCCTTGACCAGGTCACGCTCGAAGGGGCGCTCGGTCATGAAGGCATTGGTCCACTTGCGGGTTTCCAGCTCTTTTTTCCAGGCGTCAGACTGGGTGACCTTGGTCACGAAGTCGATCAGTGCTTCGCGTTGCTTGTCGCTGATGCCGGGGGCGGCGAACACGCCGCGCCAGTTGGACTCGGTGACATTCACGCCCAGTTCGGTCAGGGTGGGCACGTTCACGCCCGGAATGCGGCTCTTGCCCGACACAGCCAAGGGGATCATCTTGCCCGCTTTGATCTGTTCTTCGAACTCGGAATAGCCAGAAATGCCGGCCACCACCTGGTTGCCCAAAATGGCCGCGTTGGCCGGACCGCCGCCAGCAAAAGCCACATAAGCGGCATCGCGCGGGCTCTTGCCCAGGGCCTTGATGACCATGCCCAAAATCAGGTGGTCCGTACCACCGGCGCTGCCACCGGCCACCGACACGGCCTTGGGGTTGGCCTTGATGGCGGCTTCGAGCTCTTTCCAGGTTTTGATCTTGCCGTTGGCAGGCACCACGATCACGCCAGCTTCTTCGGTCAGGCGGGCAATCGGAGTGACGTTCTTGATGGTGATGGGGCTCTTGTTGGCAATGCCCGCGCCGATCATGACCGAGCCGCCGACCATCAGGCTGTTGGCCTGGCCCTTGCGCTGGTTCACAAAGCGCGGCAGGCCGACCATGCCACCGGCGCCGCCCACGTTTTCAAATGCCATGTTGCCCACCAGGCCCGCGGCCTTGGCCGAGCGTTCGATGGCGCGGGCCGTGCCGTCCCAGCCGCCGCCTGGGGCGGCTGGGACAAACATGTTGATGGTGTCGAACAGGGGCTTGCCCTGCGCCCAGGCGGGCAGCACCAGGCTGGCACCAGCGGCGGCGCTCAGGCCGAGGAAGTCGCGTTTGCTGAGGTTCATGAAAGTCTCCTGTGTGAGAATCAAAAAAATGGATGGCCCAAAGGCCAGCGTGAACGCATTGTGCTGACCCGCACGGCCCCGCAACTTTCAACTTCCTGTCAATTTCGCTTGGTAAATACCCTAGGTCCCCGTTTGCTGCTGGTGGAAGACACCCCCGACATTGCCTTGTGGCTGGCCACCGCCTTGCGCCAAGGCGGTATGGGGGTGGAACACGCTGGCGATGGCTGCGCTGCGCTGCAGGCCTTGGCCCCCGGTCATGGCTTTGATGTGGTGCTGCTGGATTTGCAACTGCCTGGCGTGGATGGCCTGACCGTTCTGGAAACCCTGCGCGCACGTGGTGATGAGGTGCCTGTGCTGGTGCTGACAGCCCGTGCCAGCGTGCCCGACCGGGTGCTGGGCCTGCAGCTGGGGGCCGACGACTATTTGAGCAAGCCTTTTGACCTGGCCGAACTGGAAGCCAGAGTACAGGCCTTGCTGCGCCGCCCGGGCCGCATGAAAGCGCCCGCCCTGCGACTGGGCGCGCTGGAAATGCAGCCCGGCTCGGGCGATGTGTTGTGGCAAGGTCAGGCCCTGGCTTTGACCCCGCGCGAAGTCGGGGCGCTGCAAGTCTTGCTTTCTTCGCCACAGCGCCCAGTGTCCAAAGACCGGCTGTACGAGCAAGTGTTTGCAGGTGAAGCGGCCGAGCTTGAGGCGGTGGAGGTATTGATTCACCGCCTGCGCAAAAAACTCGAAACCCTGACCGGCCCCGACGGCGTGCGGATCACCACGTTCCGAGGCATGGGTTATATGCTCACACCGGGTGATCGCCATGCCTGACCGGCCCGCACTGTCACTGCGCTGGCGGTTGCTGCTGGGGCTGTTGCTGCCACTGGCCGCGCTCATGGGCATGAACGCCTGGTTGGGCTATGACCGGGCGGTGCAGGCGGCCAACGAGGCGTATGACCGGTCGCTTTACCTGGCGGCCCGCACCCTGGCCGAAGACCTGCGCTGGCAGGATGACCGCGTGCAACTGCCCATGCGCCCTGGTACCGGCTACCTGTTTGAAAACCACATTGGCTCGCGCTTGTTTTACCAGGTCAGTGACGGTGACGGCCAAATGCTGTTGGGCGCACCCGATTTGCCGGGGCCGGGGGCGGTGGTTCAAGACGAACAGGTGCATTACTTCGCGCTGGTGCAGTTTGCCGATGCGCGTCATCAGGGCCTGCCCGTGCGGCTGGCGCAGCTGACCCATGTGCTGCCGACACCGCAAGGCCCCACCCTGGATCGCCTGCTGCACATCACTGTGGCAGAAACACGCGAGGCGCGCGCAGCACTCATTCAAACCATCTTGCGCGAAACCTTGGGCAGTCAGGCCTTGTTGTTGGCAGCAGTGGCTTTGCTGGTGCTGGTGGCCGTGCGCCGAGCGGTGCGACCCCTGGAGCGCCTGCGCGGCCTGATTGAAGCCAAGGCCGATGAAGACCTCAGTGCCTTGCGGGGAAACTGGCCCCCCGAATTGCAACCTCTGGTGAGTGCCATCAACGGCTACACCCAGCGGCTGGGGCGCTTGATCGGTATCCGCAAACGCTTTTTGGACAACGCAGCGCACCAGCTGCGCACGCCGCTCACCGCACTCAAAACCCAGTTGGACCTGATGCAGCGTCAAACAGCCAACCCCGACCCAGCGCTGCTGCAGGCGGCCTTGCGCACCACCGACGATGCGGTGCACCTGACGGCCCAGCTCCTGGCCCTGACCCGCGCCGAGCACAGCCCCGACATGGATCCCAACGCCGAAGTGGACCTGGTGGCATTGGCCCGCCAAGTGACCGAAGATCAGCTCTGGCGCGCCCATGCGGCGGGCGTGGACCTGGGTTTTGATGCCGCCGTGGCGCGTCTGCCGATCCGGGGCAACGCGGTGCTCCTGCAGGAGGCGGTGGCGAATTTGCTGGACAACGCCATCCACCATGGGGGGCCTGGCACGCATGTCACGGTCCGCGCCATGGCAACGGGTATCGAAGTGGAAGACGACGGCCCCGGCATTGCGCCCGAGCACCAGACCCATGTGTTCGAGCGTTTTTACAGGGCTGCCGCCCCCGGTGTGAGCGGCAGCGGCCTGGGCCTGGCCATCGTGCAGGAAATTGTGCGACAGCACGGCGGGCGCATTGAACTGCGCAGCCCGGTGGTGCGGGGCAAAGGGACATGTGTGGGCTTGTTGTTTTGAGGGCCGCTGCCTCGACTTTGGCGGCTTTGCCGCAGGCCATTACGCAGTGGTGAGGGCGCAACGCCAGCTGGCAGGGCGCCCCCTCGACACGGCAGATGCCCAGATCGCCGCTGTGGCACTGGCGGCCACGCTGACACGGGTCACTCAAAATACCAAGGACTTTGCGGGCATCGGCGGCCTGAGCATCGTCAATCCGTGGCAAGAGCACTGAGCGTGCTGTGATTGCCCAGGGGCAATTCAGAGCCCCTCAATTCAGAGGCCAATCGCGCCCTGTCGGGCACCATTGATCGAGAAATGCGCAGGCCCGCTCGAAATCCTCCGACAAGCATTGGTCATATCCCGAGGTGGCCATCATCATGAAAAAACCCACCGTGTTGCCACGGTGGGTTTTGCTTTCTAAGGCTCAAGCTGTCTCACGACAGCGTGGGATTAGAAGGAGTGCTTGACGCCCACTTCGAAGCCTTTGGAGTCAATGCCGCCAGTCGAAGCGACCGCGGAACCAACGATGTTGCCGTAGCCGGCTTCGTTGCTCAGCACCGAGTAGGTGGCGTAAGCAGCTGTGCGTTTGCTCAGTTCATACACACCACCAACAGCAACTTGGTTGCCAGCCTTGGTGGAGCCGTACTTCTTGTTGATGTAGGTGGCCTTCAGGGTCAGAGAACCCACGGGAGCAGCGACACCGTAAATGGTGGTCTTAAGGGTGTCGTGGCCAGTCAGCTTGTCTGTCTTGTGACCTGCGGAAACTTTAACCGGGCCCAGATCGTAAGAACCGGCCAGCAAGTTGGTGGTCCACTTCTGGTTTTCGGAGGCAGCAGTGCCGATGGTTGCGCCAGAGAAGCAAGCGGCGTTTGCGGTACCGTTAACGGAAGTCAAAATACCACCACCAGTAGTGCACGAGGTTTGCGCGGCAGCAGTCAAAGCACCTTGCACGCCATCGGTAACGGGGCCAACAGACAGAGCAGAAGAAGTATTCAGTGCACCAGCATTGCCGCCCTTGGTCACTTGGTTAGCAAAAGCCACAGACAGAGGACCATTGGCATATGCCAGCTTCAGGCTGGTCATGGTGCCAACATCTTTTTCAGTGTTGGTGTTCTCAGCGCCGTAGCTGTACATGGCGCCCACGGTGAAGCCGTTGAAAGAAGGGCTGTAATAAGCGATGCTGTTATTGGCGCGGACGGCATTGGGGTCAGCGTATGTCATGGAAGCAGGAACAGCAGCTGCCGACACAGCAGAGGGGGCAGTGGTGGCAATGTTGCCACGGTTGGCAGTCTGGAAAGTACCCGCAACATTGATGGCTGCTTGAGCCCCAATAGCGGTACCAACGCTACCAATCGTGCTGAACATCAGGTTTCCAGCAGAGCCAACACCGTTGGTGCCGAAGGGGTCAGCCACGCCGTGCACGGTGAACAGGGGGGTGTAGTCACGGCCGAAGCGCACTTCACCAAAACCGCCAGCCATACCGATGGTCGACTTGCGGGTGAAGTTGAAGCCAGAAGCGGTACCCAAGTCAGGGTTCATGCCACCTTCGAAGTGGAAGTTGGCCGACAGACCGCCGCCCAAGTCTTCCACACCGTTTACGCCAAAACGGCTGGAGTAGATACCGTCTTGAGACATACCCTGGAACTTGTTGGTACCAGAAGTGACATTACGGTAGCCCAGGTCAGCGCCGCCGAACAGGGTCACGGTGGATTGAGCGAAAGAGGCGGTGGCTGCCAATGTAGCCAGAGCATCTACATTGATTTTGTGTATTTAATTAAAAAATCTGACTTTTTTGTGAAGTCTATCTATAATTCATGGCATGTCTGTCATTCGCATCACAGCGCCCTTGGCTACACCTTTGGCGCATTTTCTGGCCAATCCAGATTCGGTCATCCAGGCTGGAGGCGCTTGTGCGGTGGCCGTGTTGCATGAAAACCAGCCCTACTTTTATGTTTTGAGTCCGCAGGGATGGTCGGCCTTGCAAGGGGAAGATTGGCAACAGCGTGCGCAAGCGAAGCCCCGAAACCCAGCGGTTGAGGTGCAGGCCAGCGGACATGATCGCTTCGACTGGCTGGCTGAGCAGGTGCTGAAAGCAGAGACCCACCGTATGGAGCGAGGAGATTTGAGTCGAGCGGCGGTGGGCATCTTGCGCAATCGCCTGCATGCACACGTGATGCCGTTTTTCCGCGATTTGCTGCCATCGCAAACCGATACTCTGGTGCTGGAAGCTTTTGTCCAGCGTTTGACAAGGGTGGGGCTGTCCACAACCACCATGTCACAGTATCTGGTTGTGGTGCGCAAGCTGTTGCGACTGGCGGTTCGCAGCAGGTTGCTGGGTGAGATACCTGAAATGCCGCAGGTCAGGGTTATCCATCGCCCACGTGCCATGCTGTCTTTGTCTGAATACAAGGCTGTGGTGGCCGCCGCCAATCGGCTGGTCAAGCAGCAGCTTCTGGCTCCCCAGATCAAACAGAAAGGGCAAGCAAGGGAGCGTTTTTGGGTTCAGCCCAGGCATCTGACCTTGCCGCGTGACATGGCGTGGGCGATCCGGTTCATGGTCAACAGCTTCATTCGTCCAGGGGATCTGCGTCAGCTCAAACACAAGCATGTCCAGATTTGCCGGGGTGAGCATATTTACCTGCGCCTGACTTTGCCGGAAACCAAAAGGCACGATGCACCCATGGTCACGCTGCGGCCTGCGGTGCAGATCTACGAGGCGGCACTGGCTCAGGCACGGACCCAGGGATTGGGAGGGGCGGAGGATTATGTGTTTTTGCCAGGAGAAAAAGACAGGGGATATGCCCTTGCCGTGCTGGGCTTCTGGTTCAAGTGGGTCATGCGCGAGGCGGATGTCCCCACGGCTGACATTTGGGGGCGCCCACGTACCTTGTACTGCCTGCGGCACACCGCCATCATGTTCCGTCTGCTTTATGGGCAAGGGATCGATATGCTCACATTGGCACGCAACGCGCGCACATCAGTGCAGATGATCGAGCGGTTCTATGCTTCTGCCCTGGACGGTGAGATGAACGTTGCCATGCTGCAAAGCCGCCGAAAAACCGCTTGAGCGTTCACCAGCCTCAGGTGTAGCGTTTGTTGCGCAGGTTGTTTTTCATGTCGCGCAGCATGGGTTGCAGCTCTTCGCCAATGCGCAGCGCCACTGTGGTGGCCAGGATGTCGATGATGAGCAAGTGCAGCAGGCGCGAGACCATGGGGCTGTATTTGTCGTAGCCTTCGGGGTGGTCGGCCGTGAGGTGGATGTGCCCGCTGCTGGCCAGCGGTGAACCGCTGGCGGTGATGACGATGGTGGTGGCCCCGCGCTTTTTGGCGATGTCGCAGGCGTCCATCAGGTCGCGCGTGCGGCCCGAGTTGGAGATGATCACCGCGCAGTCGCCGGGCTGCAGCATGGACGCGCTCATGACCTGCATGTGGCCGTCGCTGTAGGCGATGGTGTTCAGGCCCAGACGGAAGAATTTGTGCTGCGCGTCCTGGGCCACGATGCCGGAGTTGCCCACGCCGTAAAACTCGATGCGCCGCCCGCTCTTGTGGGTGTCGGCCAGGGCTTGCGCGGCGTGCTCCAGGGCAAACGAGCTGGCGTCATTGCGGTACTTGAGGAAGGCCGCCACCGTGTTGTCGATCACTTTCACGGCCACGTCGCTGGTTTTGTCGTCCACATCCACGCTGCGGTGGATGAAGGGTACGCCCTCGCTGACGCTACCGGCCAGCTTGAGTTTGAAGTCCGACAGGCCGTCGTAGCCCATGCTGCGGCAAAAGCGCACCACCGTGGGTTTGCTCACGTGGGCGCGGTCGGCCAGTTCGGTCACCGGCAGGTTGGCAAAGGCGCGCGGGTCGGCCAGCACCAGCTTGCCCACGCGTTGCTCGGCGGGGGCCAGGGAGGGAAGCGATGCCTTGATGCGTTCGAGCATGGGGTGTCTCCGAAAGGGTCAAATCATTGTAGGAGCCGGGATTTTGTGGCAATGCCTCAGCTTTCCTCACCCCAGCAAAAGCCATCGCGCGCGATCATGGCACTGGCGGCGCTCGGCCCCCAGGTGCCTGCGGCGTAGGGGCGCGGGCCCACCGGGTCGGCGCTCCAGTGCTGCAAGATGGGTTCGACCCAGCGCCAGGCCTCTTCCTGTTCGTCGCTGCGCACAAACAGGTTCAGTCGGTCGTCCAGCACGTCCAGCAGCAGGCGCTCATAAGCGCCCACGCGTTCGCTGCCAAAGCGTTTGTCAAAGTCCAGGTCCAGGTGCACCGGCGCCAGTGTCTGGCCCGCGCCACTGGGGCCGCGCTTGCTCTGGCCGGTGGCAAACAGGTGCAGCTCCAGCCCATCCTTGGGTTGCAGGTGGATGACCAGCTTGTTGGCCGGGCCCATGGGCGTCTTGAAGATGTCGTGCGGCGTCGGGCGGAAGTTGATCTCGATGTGCGCCTCGCGCGCGGCCATGCGCTTGCCGGTGCGGATGTAAAACGGCACCCCGGCCCAGCGCCAGTTGGCAATTTCGGTGCGCAGCGCGACGAAGGTTTCGGTGCTGCTGCTCGGGCTGACGCCTTGCTCTTCGCGGTAACCGGGCACGCTCTGGCCATCCACGCTGCCGGCCGCATACTGGCCGCGAATGACGTGTTGGCTCAAGGCCTCGGGCGTCCAGCGCTTCAAGGCGCGCAAGACCTTCAACTTTTCGTCGCGAATCGCGTCGGCGTGGGCGTTGATCGGCGGCTCCATGGCGATGGCGCACAGCAGTTGCAGGGCGTGGTTTTGCACCATGTCGCGCAGCGCGCCGGTGCCTTCGTAAAAGCCGCCGCGCTTTTCCACGCCCAGCTCTTCGGCCATGGTGATCTGGATGTTGGCAATGTGTTCGCGCCGCCACAGGGGTTCAAACAGGGCGTTGCCAAAACGCAGCGCAAACAGGTTCTGCACCGAGGGCTTGCCCAGGTAGTGGTCGATGCGAAAAATCTGCTGTTCCTTGAAGACCCGGCCCACGGCGGTGTTGATCGCCTTGTTGGACGCCAGGTCGTGGCCCAGTGGTTTTTCGAGCACGATGCGGGTTTGCGGCGTGTTCAGGCCACAGGCGGCCAGTTGCTCGCACACGGTGGTAAACAGGCTGGGCGCGGTGGACAGGTACATCACCACCGTGTCGGTCTGGCGTTCGGCCAGGCGGGCTTTGAGTGCGGCGTAGTCTTCGGGTTTGGACAGGTCCATGCGCACGTAGCACAGCAGCGCGGCAAAGCGGGCGAACTCGTCGCTTTTGGGGCGCTTGTCGCCCTCCACCTTTTCAAATTTGGCCTGGATGTTGTGGCGGTACTGCTCGTCGCTCAGCTCGTCGCGACCCACGCCGATGATGCGCCCACCCTCGGGCAAGGTGCCGTGGCGAAAGGCCTGAAACAGCGCGGGCATGAGTTTGCGCCACACCAAGTCGCCGGTGCCACCAAAGAAAACGAGGTCAAAAGCCATCTTGAAACCGATTTGTTACTGGGTTACGTGAAAAAAGTCTTTGTAATGTAACTTTGTTTCACAGATAATTCAAGCGAGTTTGCAAATTGCGTCCCTTTTTGACCCCCATATGAACCAGCTCGAAGCCCTCAAACAGCACACCACCGTCGTGGCCGACACCGGTGACTTTCTCCAGCTCGCCCAGTTCCGTCCGCAAGACGCGACGACCAACCCGTCCTTGATTTTGAAAGCGGTGCAAAAGCCCGAATACGCCCCGCTGCTGACCGAGGCTGTGGCCGCGCACCAGGGCCAGCCGCTGGACGTGGTGATGGACCACCTGCTGGTGCGTTTCGGTCAGGAAATCCTCAAGCATGTGCCCGGTCGCGTGTCCACCGAGGTCGATGCCCGCCTGAGCTTTGACACCGCCGCCACGGTGGCGCGGGCGCGCCGCATCATGGCGCTGTATGAAGCGCAGGGCATTGGCCGCGAACGCGTGCTGATCAAAATCGCTTCCACCTGGGAAGGCATCCAGGCCGCCGCCCAGCTCGAACGCGAAGGCATCCGCTGCAATCTGACGCTGTTGTTTGCGTTTTGCCAGGCGGTGGCCTGCGGGCAGGCGGGCGTGCAGCTGATTTCGCCTTTTGTGGGCCGCATCTACGACTGGTACAAAAAAGCCGCAGGCCCGGCCTGGGTGGAGGCCGACAACGCCGGTGCCAACGATCCGGGTGTGAAGTCGGTTGCGGCCATCTTCAACCACTACAAAAAGCACGGCATCCGCACCGAAGTGATGGGCGCGTCTTTCCGCAATGTGGGTCAGATCACTGCGCTGGCGGGTTGTGACTTGCTGACCATCAGTCCCGAGCTGCTGGCGCAACTGGCGGCCACTGAGGCGCCGTTGGCCCAGGCACTGGATGCCGATGCCGCCCGCGCCATGGCCCTGCCTGCCGTTTCTTATGACGAAGCCTCGTTCCGCCTGGCCTTGAACGAAGACGCCATGGCCACCGAGAAGCTGGCCGAAGGCATCCGTGCGTTCTGTGCCGATGCGGTCAAGCTCGAAGCCCTGATGCAAAAGGCTTGATGCCCCATGCGATGTGACCACACCCCGGCCTGGCAGGCCCTGCAAGCCCATGCGCAAACGTGGCTGGGTTTTGACCTGCGCGATGCGTTCAAGGCGGATGAGCAACGGGCCAGGCGCCTGAGCCAAAGCGCGCCGCACCTTTTTGCCGACCTGTCCAAAAACCACACCGACAGCACCACCGAAGCTTTGCTGCTTGCGCTGGCGCAGCAGACGGGTCTGGCGGCGCACCGCGATGCGATGTTCCGCGGTGAGCCCATCAACCACACCGAAGGCCGTGCTGTGATGCACTGGCTGTTGCGCCAGCCTGCGAACAGCTTGCAAGGTGCGCTGGCCGAGCCACTGGCGCAGGTGCATGCAACGCTGGAGGCCATGCTGAGTTATGCCGAGCAGGTGCGTGCCGACGATCAGATCACCGATGTGGTGAACATCGGCATCGGGGGCTCCGACCTGGGGCCGCAAATGGCCGTGCTGGCGCTGCAGGACTTTGTGCTGCCGGGAAAACGGTTTCACTTTGTGTCCAATGTGGACGGGCACGAACTGGCTGCGCTGCTCAAAACCCTGAAGGCGCACAACACCCTGTTCCTGGTTTCGTCCAAAACCTTCACCACCACAGAGACCATGACCAACGCGCGCTCGGCGCTGGCGTGGTTCAACGCCCAAGGCGGGCAAGACGTGGCACGCCACTTTGCCGCACTCACCACCAATGTGCAGGCGGCAGCGCAGTTGGGGATCACCACGGCCTTCGGCTTTTGGGACTGGGTGGGGGGGCGCTACTCCATGTGGTCGGCCATTGGCTTGCCGATGGCCATCGCCATCGGCGCGCAAGGTTTCAGGCAACTGCTGGCGGGCGCGCACGACATGGACCAGCACTTCCAAAGTGCGCCTCTGGCCGACAACCTGCCCGTGCGTCTGGGTTTGCTGGACGTCTGGTACCGCAACTTTCTGGGCTACACCAGCCGCTCCATTGCCCCGTACCACAGCGCGCTGCGCCGTCTGCCTGCGTATCTGCAGCAGCTGGAGATGGAGAGCAATGGCAAACGTGTGGACCGCCAGGGTCAGGTGCTGCCTTATGGCACCGCCCCCGTGCTCTGGGGCGAGGCCGGTACCAATGGCCAGCACGCCTATTTTCAGATGCTGCACCAGGGCACGGATGTGGTGCCTCTGGAGTTCATTGCGGTGAAGAAGCCCACGCACAGCCTGAAAGACCACCACGAACTGCTGCTGGCCAATGCGATTGCGCAGGCACAGGCGCTCATGCTCGGCCAAAAAGACGAGGGTGGCCACAAGCACTTCACCGGCAACCGGCCCAGCACCTTTTTGCTGCTGGGTGAACTCACCCCCGCCAGCCTGGGGGCGCTGATCGCGCTGCAGGAGCATCGGGTGTTCGTCAGCGGCTCGGTCTGGGGCATCAACAGCTTCGACCAGTGGGGCGTGGAGCTGGGCAAGGTGCTGGCCAAAGACATCCATGGCCGCCTCCAGTCGGGCGACGCATCGGGGCTGGACCCTTCGACCGCCGCTCTGCTCGCCCGCCTGCGCTGAAGGGATTGCGCATCGGGTGGATGGTGCCGCACGCCTTGGCTTATGATTTGCCCATGCGCCGACTGTTCCTTTGTTTCCTGCTCTGCCTGATGCCCCTGCGGCTGTGGGCCGGTGTGTGGATGCCCCTGTCGGACAATGTCGCGCACCACCCTCCTGGTTCTGCGCAGGTCAGCCTGGTCCAGACCTCCGAGGCCGCCGGTGCAGTGCACGACTGCCATGAGGCCATGGTCGGCACCCTGCACGAGGCGCAGGCGCAGCCTCAGGCACCACTTGACGGTGCGGCCCACAAAGCGGATTGCCACGATGGCACCTGCCAGCTCTGCAGTGTGTGTCACCAGAGTGCGAGTCTGCAGGCCTGGCTCCAGGTGGTGTCTGTGGCCCAGGCCCACCCGCTGCCGCCGGGTGGGCTCATGGCGCCTGCGGGCCACACGTTTGCACCGCTGACCAAGCCCCCCATTTCCTGAACCTCACGCCACAGGTGCGTCCGCTCGCCGACCAGGCGGATGGATGCCGTGATCGTCTGTTTCAGGAAATCGACATGAATTCTCTTTTGAAGCGTACCCTGGGTCCCTGGACCGTGGGCACCGTATTGTTGGCAGGCATGGGGCCTGCTGTCTGGGCGCAAGTCCCGCTGGGCTGGCAGGAGGCCAACCATGCGGTGGGCCAGTTTCCGCGCGGCCATGCGGATCTGCTGCGTTGGGAACAAAAGCACATGCCACAGCCGCAGGATGTCCCTGCGTCCGCCGAGGCGGGCAGCCTGACGCTGGAGCGCGCCGTGCGTCTGGCCTTGCAGGACGAGACGGCCTGGATCAGGCCCGGCATGAGCGAAATCGAGGTGGCTGCCGTGCGTCAGCAGGTGGCCGCCTTGCGCCTGGACGTGCACAGGCGCTGGGTCGATGCGGTGGCAACCCGCCAGTCCCTGGCCCACAGCCGCGACATTCTGGCGGTGGCGCAAGCCGGGGCCGAGCTGGGTCAGCGCATGGCGAAGGTCGGGAACTGGAGCCGTGCACGGCAAATTCAGGAAGAGCTGGCGCTGTGGGATGCGACTGCGCGCCTGGACAAGGCCCGGTTGCAGGCCGATCGCGCGCTGCAGGCGCTGTGGCAGCGCATCGGGGCGGGCATGGGCGCGCAGGCGCTGGCGCAGCAGTTGCCCCTGCACCTGCCACCGGATCTGCCTGTGCATCTGCCAGTCGATGGACAGAGCGGGCTGGATCCGGACGATCTGGCCGCCTTGCAGGCGCAGGCCCTGCAGGCCCACCTGCGCTGGCCACTGGAAGACCTGTATGCCCGACGCCAGATGGCGGGGTTGGGCCTGAATGACACAGAACGGCAGGCGGCGCAAAAAGCCTTTGGCGAGCTGGCCGGTCGGGAGCCGCCGGTGTGGGATCCACGCGCCATGCGCTGGGGCCACGCTTTTGAAAATGCCTGGCAGGCGCGTTTGCAGGCTGACCGGCTGGCGCGCCAGGTGCGTGCCGATGTGCAGGTGGCCACCGCCGCGTACCGCATGGCGCGCCAGAACGCACAGCAGACACAGGCCCAGGTGCTGCGCCTGCACACCGAGCTCGCGCAGGAGACCCTGCTGCGCTACAACGGCATGCTCAAGAGCACCTGGGATTTGCTGGCCAGTGCCCGCAGTCGCATCGACAGCGTGGACGCGGCCTTGCAGGCGCAACGCCAGCTCTGGCTGGCCCATGCCGACCTGCTGGCCGTGCTGGCGGGCTTGCCTTATCCGGCCGTGGCCAGCGATGCGCCTGGCGTATCCAGCCCCTCCAACAACCCCGCAGGACACTGAGCATGCAACGCCGAGATTTTTTCCACAAAGCCATGGCCGCTGCAGGCTCCATTGCAGGGGCAGCCGTCGCCACCACCGCCGTCAGCCGCAGCGCGCTGGCCGCCTTGCCCGAGCCCGTCATCCAGACCCGCCCCGACACCGCACCGCCCTGGACCCCGCCAGGCGTGACCGGTGCCGGACGCCCCTACAGGCCGGTGGTCACCCTCAACGGTTGGACCTTGCCCTTTCGCATGAAGGACGGTGTCAAGGAGTTCCACCTGGTGGCCGAGCCGGTGGTGCGCGAGATGGCACCGGGCTTTGTCGTCAACATGTGGGGCTACAACGGCCAAAGCCCGGGCCCGACCATCGAGGTGGTCGAGGGCGACAAGGTGCGGATTTTTGTGACCAACAAATTGCCCGAGCACACCACCGTGCATTGGCACGGCCAGCGTCTGCCCAATGGCATGGACGGCGTGGGTGGTCTCAACCAGAAGCAGATCCCGGTGGGCAAGACCTTTGTCTATGAGTTTGTGGCGCGCAGGCCGGGCACCTTCATGTACCACCCGCATGCCGACGAGATGACGCAAATGGCCATGGGCATGATGGGCCTTTGGATCACCCACCCCAAGGGAAAGCATCCGCTGATCGCCGAGGTGGACCGTGATTACGCCTTCTTGCTCAATTCGTTCGACGTGACCCCGGGCGCCAAAACCCCCAACGTCAACACCATGCTGGACCAGAACATCTGGAGCTGGAACAGCCGGGTGTTTCCGGGCATCAGCCCCCTGGTGGCTCGCCTGAGCGACCGGGTGCGCGTGCGGGTGGGCAACCTGACCATGACCAACCACCCGATCCACATCCACGGCATCGAGTTCGAGGTGACGGGCACCGACGGCGGCCCGGTGCCCAAAACCGCGCGCTGGCCCGAGGTGACCACCGACGTGGCCGTGGGCCAGATGCGGCAGTTGGAATTCATCGCCGATGAGCCCGGCGACTGGGCCATGCACTGCCACAAGAGCCACCACACCATGGGCGCCATGGGGCACGACGTGCCCACCATGATCGGCGTGGACCACCGGGGACTGGTGCAGAAAATCGGCAAACTCATCCCCGACTACATGGTCATGGGCGAGCGCGGCATGGCCGACATGGGTGAGATGGAGATGGAGCTGCCCGAGAACACCTTCCCGATGATGACTGGCACCGGGCCTTATGGCCCCATCGAGATGGGCGGCATGTTCACCACACTCAAGGTGCGGGCCGACCAAAAAACGGGCGACTACAGCGACCCGGGCGATTACAAACAACCGCCCGGCACGCAATCCTACGAGTACACCGGACCGGTAACGGCCACGCCGCGTGCACCCGAGGCGAGCGCCCAACCTGCGGCGGCAACGCCAGCCCAGGTGCGCAAGCCCCAGGGTCATGCACACCACTGAGCGCGGCCGGTAACGCATGTCCCACCCGATTCACACACAAGGACTTTTCATGAACACCATACTGAACACAACGCTGTTGGCCCTTGGTCTGCTGGCGCTGCCTGTGGCGTGGGCCCATACCCCTTCGGCCCATGCCAGTCAGCAAAAACATCACGCCCAGGCCGTACCTGAGCAAAAAGACTGGGGCATTGCAGGCGATCCGAAAAAGGCCCAGCGCACCATCGAGATCCGCATGAGCGACGACATGCGTTTTGCCCCCAAGGAGATCCAGGTCAAGCAGGGCGAGACCGTGCGCCTGGTGGCGGTGAACACCGGCAAGCTGCTGCACGAGATCGTGATCGGCACGCCGCAGGAACTCAAGGCGCATGCCGAGATGATGAAAAAACACCCCAACATGGAACACGACGAGCCCTACATGGCTCATGTGGACCCGGGCCAGAAAGGTGCGATTGTCTGGACCTTCAATCGCGCCGGCACCTTCGAATTCGCCTGCCTGATTCCCGGCCATTTCGAAGTCGGCATGATCGGCCGCATCACTGTCAGATAAAGGGGCTCGCTGTGCAAAGACGTCAATGGCTTCGTGCCGCAGCCCTGCTGGGCCTGTCGGTGACCGGTTTTGAACGCACCGCGCTGGCGCAAGCCGCCACGGTCGAGGTCTGGAAAGACCCCAACTGCGGTTGCTGCCACCTGTGGGTGGAGCACCTGCAGGCCCACGGTTTCAAGGTCCAGATGCGCGACGTGGGCAACACGGCAGCCCGCAAGCGCCTGGGCATGCCCGAGAAACTCGGCTCCTGCCACTCCGCCACCGTGGGTGGCTATGTCATCGAAGGCCATGTGCCCGCGGCCGACATCCGGCGCCTGCTCAAGGAGCGTCCTGTCGCGCTGGGCTTGTCGGTGCCCGGCATGCCGATCGGCAGCCCGGGCATGGACGGCCCCGAATACAACGGCCGCAAGGACGCCTACGATGTGCTGCTGGTGCAAAAGGACGGCAGCACCCGAAGCTTCCAGCGCTATCCCGGTCAGGCCCGTATGGCGCAGCAGGGTAGCCTGCTGCGCGTGAGCGAGGGGGCCGCTGTGGTCTTGCCCTGGGCCACGGCCGAGGTGCGCCGCATCGACAAGGCGGCGCGCAAGGTGACGCTGAAACACGGCGAAATCAAGAACCTGGACATGCCGCCCATGAGCATGGTGTTCCAGGTCAAGGACCTCACCCAGCTTGACACCTTGCAGGACGGGCAGAAAGTGCGCTTCCAGGCGGTGCAGGAAAGCGGGGCCTACTGGGTGGTGAAGATCGAAGCCGTGGCGATGTGAAGCTGCTGAGCGGGGACGCCCGCGACAGGTTCGCCTTCGACCCATAAAAAAGCCCCGCGAGGCTTGCGCCTGCGGGGCTTTTGTCGTCATGGCCCCCGGGCCAGGCCCGGGGTGACAGGCGACGGGCTTACATGCCCATGCCGCCCATACCACCCATGCCGCCCATGTCGGGCATGGCCGGAGCGGCGTCAGCCTTGGGGGCTTCAGAGACCATGCACTCGGTGGTCAGCATCAGGCTGGCCACGGAAGCGGCGTTTTGCAGCGCGGTGCGGGTCACTTTGGTGGGGTCCAGGATACCCATTTCGATCATGTCGCCATAGGTGTCGTTGGCGGCGTTGAAGCCGTAGTTGCCCTTGCCGGCCAGCACGTTGTTGACCACCACGCTGGCTTCGCCGCCAGCGTTGTAGACGATTTCGCGCAGGGGGGCTTCGATGGCCTTGAACACCAGGGCGATGCCGTGGTTCTGGTCAGCGTTGTCACCCTTGAGTTCGCCCACAGCCTGGCGTGCGCGCAGCAGGGCCACGCCGCCACCGGCCACAATGCCTTCTTCCACCGCAGCGCGGGTGGCGTGCAGGGCGTCTTCCACGCGGGCTTTCTTTTCCTTC
>JACCDW012074945.1_pt1 | contig 68426 bp, 61 predicted proteins | sample 7449781 | NCBI WGS metagenome assembly JACCDW01 (sample SAMN15323449, study PRJNA562643) | freshwater metagenome | isolation source: river surface water | place: USA:Blue River Watershed | collected 2017-08-18
AAATCTCATCTCAAAACAAATTCAAAACGACACAGATCTTTTTGATATTCAACATCTCTCTCCCGGTATGTATTTCGTAAAAGCAGTCATTTTAAACACCCAAGAATCTCGAACCATGAAGTTGATTGTTGAGTAAAAAACAAAATATCCTTAACAAAAAACACACCCTTAAGGGTATAATTATTTAATAAATCACATTTACTATACCCTTTATGGTATATATTTAAACAATTTAAATATATTTGTACCCCGAAGGGTACTTTTATGAGTGCAAATATTGTAAAATTCATTAAGGAAAAGCGAAAACAATTAAAACTAACTCAGCCTGAGTTGGCCGAAAGAGCCGGAGTGGGTCTTCGCTTTGTGAGAGAATTGGAACAAGGGAAAAAAACAGTACAATTAGATAAAGTCAATCAGGTTTTGGCATTATTTGGAAGCGAATTGGGAGTTGTTCAAAAAACTGAAATATGAGGAAAGCCCAAGTATTCTACAAGAATGAATTAGCTGGAATTATAAGTGAAACGGATGACGGTTTTCAATTTCAATATAATCAGCAATATTTAGATAATATGTCGTCCAAACCCATAAGTTTAACATTGCCTCTTCAATCAGAATCTTTTAAGAGTAAAGTGTTATTTGCATTCTTCGATGGTTTAATACCAGAGGGATGGCTGTTGAATATTGCAGTAACCAATTGGAAATTAAAACCCAATGATCGGTTCGGGATGCTCATAACCTTATGTACGGATTGTATAGGTTGTGTATCAATCATTGCTTTAAATGAGAACTTATGAGTAGTTGTTTGATTTGTTATCAACCATTAAATGCGGATCAAACTGATTATCATCCGGTTTGTATAAAAAAACTATTCGGCACATCTCAAGTACCAATTATTGATTTTGAGTTAAATCAAATAGAGGAACTGGCAAAACAAATTATTATAAAAAGTAAGGCAGTAACCGGAGTACAACCCAAATTATCTGTAAATATCGAGAAAAACAGACAGACACCCACGCGATTAACAATCGTCGGCTTACAGGGTGATTTTATATTAAAACCTCCAACATCCATTTATAAAGAGCTTCCGGAAAATGAAGACCTAACCATGCATTTAGCTGAATTAGTAAAAATTAAAACCGCTAAACATGGTTTAATTCGACTAAAATCAAAAGAATTGGCTTATATCACAAAACGATTTGATCGAATTAAAGGTGCCAAGATTGCGGTAGAAGATTTTTGTCAATTAAGTGAAAATCTTACCGAACATAAATACAGAGGCTCCATTGAACAATTGGGTAAACTAGTATATACTTTCACAAAAAATCAAGGTTATGAAGCTCAGAGATTGTTTGAAATCGTGTTATTTTCATATCTTACAGGTAATGCAGATATGCATTTAAAAAACTTTTCTATAATTGAAAATCAATTTGGTGAATTTGAATTATCTCCTGCATACGATTTGCTCAACACCGCTATTATCATGCCAAACGATCCAGAAGAATCAGCTCTTACAATCAACGGTAAAAAGAACAAATTAAAAATCAACGATTTCAATAAACTAGCGGATTCATTAAAGATAAATGAAAAGTCATTAAATTCTATAAAAAAGCGATACACAGCTATATTACCAATTTGGATTAATTGTATTGATTCAAGCTTTTTAACTGCAGAAACGAAATTAGAATACAAAAATTTGATAATAAAAAGGCATCAAAAATTATTTCCATGAAAACCAACAATCCTTTCACATAATTGATTGTTGAGTAAAACCTGTGAACTACAACCCCAAATAGGTTTTGGCGTGATTCAATGCATTGGGGATTCCAGTGATATCTTTACCGCCGGCAGTAGCAAAGAACGCTTGTCCTCCGCCTCCACCCTGAATGAATTTGCCGCAATCGCGAACCAATTGTGAAGCATTCCAGGATTTTTCAGCGAGCAATGATTCTTCCAAATAAATGGCTAAACCGGGCTTATCCTCAGCTACAAATCCTAAAACAATGGCCGCAGGAGAAAACTCATTTTTCAGTTGAAAACACAATTGTTTTGCTGCATCGGCATTAGGCAATGAAAGTTCTGCTATTAATACATTTACGCCATTGATTGTTTCAAATTTTCCGGATAATTCCTTTTTGATTTGAGCCACTTGCAATCCCGTAAATTCCTCCATTTTTTTATGTAAAGCTTGATTCTCAGAAATCAACTTTTGAATGGCATCTACTGTATTTTTGGGATTATTTAACAAGACTTTGATTTGATCTAATTCTTGAATTTTGGAATTTATAATATTCCAAGCTTCTTGATTGGTTACAGCTTCCACACGTCGAACACCCGCGCTCACACTTCCCTCGGAAAGCAGCTTAAATACTCCTATTTGTGATGTATTGCGAACATGCGTCCCTCCGCACAATTCCATAGAATATTCACGATCAAATTCAATGACACGCACAAAATCTCCATATTTCTCGCCAAACAACGCCGTAGCACCCATTTTCTTTGCCTCTTCAATAGGTAAATCACGGTGTTCAATGAGGTCGATAGCTTCGCGAATTTTTTCGTTCACGCGGTCTTCCACCTTTTTCAATTCTTCTTCCGACATTTTCCCAAAATGAGAAAAATCAAATCGCAACATTTTATCGTTCACCAAGCTCCCTTTTTGAGCCACATGATCGCCCAAAACTTCCCTCAATGCGGAATGCATTAAATGCGTTGCAGAGTGATTTGATGCGATGGCTTCTCGTCTTTTTTGATCAACCGAAGCAGTAAACAATTGATGAGGTTTTTTGATTTCTGTTTCAGCAACCAACACATGCAACTTATTCTCCTTATGGGTATCAACGATGCGAATTCTTTCGCCATCTTCACCGATTAACCAACCGGTATCGCCCACTTGTCCACCGCTTTCAGCGTAAAAGGGACAAGAATCCAACACGATTTGAGTGGAATTCTTCCCTTTGGATTGTACATTTCTAAATCTTGAAATTTTGGTAGATTGGGTAGTAACATCGTATCCGCAGAAAATTTCTTCTGCTGATTCCATAACCACATTCCAATCGCCCGTTTCCTTCTTTGCATCTGCTTTACTGCGATCTTTTTGCTGCTGCAAAGCCGATTCAAAACCTTCCAAATCCACCGAAACTTTATTTTCGCGAGCAAAAATCTCGGTCAAATCAATCGGGAATCCGTAAGTATCGTACAACTCGAATGCCATGTTCCCCGAAATTCCTTGTCCCGGATTTTCTGCGAAATAAGATTGCAATTTTTGAACACCAGTACTTAATGTTCTGAAAAACGAAGCTTCTTCTTCGCGGATAACTTTCGCAACAAATTCTTTTTGTTGTTCCAATTCGGGGAAAGAATCTTTGAAGTATTCTGCTAACGACGCTACCAATTCATGAAGAAATGGTTTTTGAAATTCTAAAAAGCTGTAACCGTATCTCACGGCACGACGTAAAATTCTACGCACCACATAACCAGCACCGGTATTGGATGGAATTTGACCATCGGCAATTACCATACTTACGGCGCGAATGTGGTCAGCAATTACGCGAAATGCGATGTCTTTATGTTCATCTGAACCATAGGAAATACCGCATAATTCCGAAGTTTTTTGAATGATAAATTGGAAAATGTCTGTATCGTAATTCGACGATTTACCTTGAATGGCTCTAACCAAACGTTCAAAACCCATTCCGGTATCCACGTGTTTTGCTGGCAAAAATTCCAAACTTCCATCGGCTTTGCGATTGAATTCCATGAATACATTATTCCAGATTTCGATAACCTGAGGATCGTCGTTGTTCACCAATTTTGCGCCATCCAATTGTGCTCTTTCAGCATCACTGCGCATGTCGAAATGGATTTCGGTACAAGGTCCGCACGGCCCCGTATCCCCCATTTCCCAAAAATTATCCTTTTTATTCCCCTTAATTATTCTTTCGGGGGATATTAATTCTGCCCAGATATCGTGAGCTTCTTGATCAAAAGGAATGCCTTCTTCGGGACTTCCTTCAAAAACCGTAACATACAAACGGTCTTTGGGTAATTGGTACACTTCAGTTAATAATTCCCAAGCCCAATTGATGGCATCTTTTTTAAAATAATCACCAAAACTCCAATTACCCAACATTTCAAACATGGTATGGTGATAATGATCGTGTCCAACTTCGTCTAAATCATTGTGCTTTCCACTAACGCGTAAGCATTTTTGACTGTTGGCTACACGGGTATCCTGAGCAACCGCATTTCCCAAGAAAAAATCTTTAAACTGGTTCATACCCGCGTTAGTAAACATGAGGGTTGGATCCCCTTTTACCACGATGGGAGCTGAAGGAACGATTTTATGTCCTTTTGAAGCGAAAAAATCCAAGAATTGTTTTTTGATCTCAAGCGATGAATTGCTCATAATTACTGCAAAGATATTGAATCTAATGAATGAATTTGGGGGATTTATTCAAAAAAACAAAAGGCCACCCGTTGGGGTGACCTTGTGAGTTGCATCTGCGAAAGTTGATAGGGTTTAATTGCTGAAATACTAAAATCGTAAAAAGCAGATCAAACCAATTTCAACGGCGAGACGACTATGTTGTCATTTAGTTATTGTGCGTTCGCTAATTTGGGAGCTGCTGCTTTGATTTCATCGCTTGAACCATCGGCAAACTTCTGGAAGTTGTCGTTGAACAATTGCGATAATTTCTGACATTGTGCATCGTATGCTTCAGCGTCAGCCCAAGTATTGCGTGGATGCAATAATTCCGCTGGTACGTTAGGACAAGCATCTGGCATCATCACACCAAACACGGGGTGTTGAGTAAATGAACCATTTAATTGGCCTTCTAACGCAGCAGTAATCATAGCGCGGGTGTAGCTTAATTTCATGCGACTTCCCACACCGTAAGGACCACCTGTCCAGCCCGTATTTATCAACCAAACATTGATATTTGGGTTTTCAGTAAGCTTCTTACCTAACATTTCAGCGTATTTTGCTGGGTGCAAAGGCAAGAATGCTTGTCCGAAACAAGCTGAAAATGTAGCTTGTGGTTCAGTAACTCCAGCTTCAGTACCAGCCACTTTAGCTGTGTAACCGCTGATGAAGTGGTACATAGCTTGTCCAGGTGTTAATTTAGAAATCGGAGGCAATACACCAAACGCGTCAGCTGTTAAGAAGAAGATATTCTTAGGAGCATCACCTACTGAAGGAACTGCAATGTTATCAATGTATTCAATTGGATAAGCCACGCGGGTATTTTCAGTAACAGAAATATCGTCGTAGTTAGGAGAATTGGTTCCTTCGAAGAAACGAACGTTTTCAACTAAAGCGCCGTGTTTAATTGCATTCCAGATTTGAGGTTCTTTTTCTTCGGTTAAATTCACGCATTTTGCGTAGCAACCGCCTTCGAAATTAAACACTGATTTATCTGACCAACCGTGTTCATCGTCACCTATCAATTTACGATTTGGATCTGCAGACAAGGTAGTTTTACCTGTACCGCTCAAACCGAAGAATACGGCTGTATCGCCTGCTTCACCAATGTTTGCCGAACAGTGCATGCTCAACACCCCTCTTTCTTGAGGAAGGATGTAATTCAACACGCCAAAAATTCCTTTTTTAATTTCACCGGTATAACCTGAACCACCAATCAAAATGATTTTGCGGGTCATGTTAACAATGGTGAAGTTGTGTTGACGAACACCATCTTCAGCACCATTTGCTTTAAAAGTAGGAGCTGCAATAATTAACCATTCTGTGGGTTGAACGGCAACTTCCGATGGAGTAGGTCTCAAGAACAGGTGCTTAGCGAATAGGTTTTGATAAGCACTTTCTGTTACCACTTGAATATTTAAACGATATTCTGGATCTGCACATGCATAGGCGTGGCGGATAAAAATTTCTTTGTTTCCTAAATGATCAACTACACGGTTCAACAATGAATCGAATTTCTCAGGAGAAATCGGTTGGTTCACATTGCCCCACCATGCTGTATTTTCAGTGGTTTCGTCTTTTACTAAAAATTTGTCTTTGGGACTGCGTCCGGTAAATTCGCCGGTGTCAGCTGCAAGCGCATCTTTGTCAGTAAGTTGACCTTCGTTTCTTTCTAAAGCTTTTTGAACAAGTTCTTCGGTAGTCAAGTTCTCATACACTTGGCTCGCGGTGTTGCGAATAGCTGAAATCAGCTCTTGGTTATTCATCATAAAATAAACTATGTATATTTGACGGCGCGAAATTACCACTGCTTTGTGGTAATCTCATCATTTAATCGGGAATTTACTGTTGATAATTACGCACATTAATTATTTATGGTTTTGCAACGTTCATCGAATTCAAACACGAATCAAAAATATGATATTCAATAATTTAACATTAAAAACTGCTTTTCATGGTGTAAAATTGACACTTTGTATTTTGTGCATTAATTTATTGAATGTCAATCGGTGCAAAAGTCAAACTTTAAACGGACCCACCTTAACAAGTTCTACTCTTCAGGAATTGAGTATTTACAGTGGAGGTATCATTTGGTATGGGGGAAATTATTTACTAGAAAAAAAAATCAACCACAGCCCCACTTATTGGAGGGTTCCAGGATTGGATTTCCAAAAACCCATTCCGTACAATGGGAAAATTGCTGGACATAGCGACTGGATATTGATGTCGACCGCATTTTTAGCAGCCTTACCGGCATTAAATCCCCAAAAACAGAAAATTGAATGGAATTACGCCAATTTATTGGCTCAAAACATTCTAATTACCACCAATTTAACTCAAACGGTAAAGGTTTTGGTTCAGCGTCAACGTCCGTTAACGCAACATCCGAATTATATAGCTTCGGGTAATAACGACGATCACTATTCGTTTTTCAGCGGACACAGTTCATTCACTGCCGCAGCTGCAACAACCGCTATGTTATACGCATATCGCTATGATGGAGGAAAATGGACAAAACCCGTAGCATGGGCATCAGTTGGATTGGCGTTAACCACAGGTGGAATGCGCATTGCGGCTGGAAAACACTACACTTCCGATGTACTAACAGGATTCATCATTGGCACGGGAATTTCGTTGTTGAATGCCCGCTTACATGAAACGAGGTAATTAATCTATTTTGTTGTTGGACTTATTTCTAGAATTTTCATGTCCAATTTTCTTAATATTCTCTGCAACCGGTAAATTTTCAGGCATTTCACCACCGAGTTCTTCAATGGTTTTTCTCACTTTTTTACCCACTTCAAAATGTGTTTTATTCGCATTGGTCTTTCCTTTTACTTCTTCTCGCTTGAGCTTTTCTTCGGTTTGAGTAGCGCGAAACAAGTTAGCTGCCAATTCTGTACTTCCCATAAAATCAAGGATTTGCTCACTTTTTTTAAGCCCTTTCTTTTGTTGAATGGCTTTAGCATCCAATCCACCATATAATCCTTTGTATCCATGATTTTGAAAAATTGCATAATCTTTCGCGCTAATCACTCCGGCGTTTTTTGCAGCTGCAGCAAGCTGGATATTGTGTTTCGTTAATTCCTTTCTTAAAAATAATCTGCGTTCATTTTCAGTGGTTAAATTATTAAATTCAACCATCTGATGTATTTCACTGATTCGTGTTTGAACTGCGAAATATGTTTGTCCTAATGCAACGATTTCTTTATTGGGATCAGCGTTTTGTACAATTAAATAACATCCATATCTCGAAAGTTTAACGCCTTCAAACTTCCTTAATGCACCCGAACCAAGAGGTACCATCTCGAGGATATCCTCGAAATGGTCTGATACTAATTGGGCACTGTTTTCACAGGCAATTTTGGCTCTTTCAATTACGGGCAGAAAGTGCCTATATTCTGAGTATTCAAGTATTTTAGATAATTCTCTGGAACTCCAATACTCATTTCCTAAATTATCAATTTTCTTAATTCTTTCAAATAAACTCAATTGATTTTCACCGGATAAAGTTTCTAATTTCATCGTTTTAATTTTATGGTAAAATTAGACAGCGAACATTAGAACAAATTTGCGAAAATCAATTATTTTTCGATTTCTCCTTGAAAAGTTTCTTGAATTTCTCCACTTTTTCGCCCACGATATAAACACAATACGGCTGATTGGGATTGTTTTCAAAATAATTTTGATGGTAATCTTCTGCGTCGGAATATTTGGTAATCGGAACAATTTCTGTTACAATCTTATCTTTCCATAAACCCGATTCTTGAGCCGCTTCTCGACTTAACTCGGCCAATCGCTTTTGATTATCATTGGTGTAATAAATTCCGCTTCGGTATTGGGTTCCCACGTCGTTTCCTTGTCGGTTAAGAGTTGTAGGATCGTGAATTCTCCAAAAAACTGTCAATATTTCCTCAAACGATGTTTCCTTGGTATTGAAAACAATTTTAACGACTTCCACACATTGAGTTCTTCCAGTGCAAACTTCTTTGTAGGTAGGACGTGCTACCAATCCGTTGGAATAACCGCAAATGACCTTTTCAACGCCTTTCATATTGCGGTACACCGCATCTAAGCACCAAAAACATCCCCCGCCCAAATAACAGGTATCCAATTTTGTGGAATTCTCTATTCGGTTTGAACTGGATTGATTTTCACTTTTAGAAAAATTGGCGGCATGATCGTTAGCATTTCCTGAATGCTCGCCCTTAATGCCTGAATTATCTCCCGCGTTTCCTGAATTATTCGTTTCTGAGTTCATATCGTTTGATTTTTTATCATGGGTCGAAGCGTTCGACGTATGTTTCGATTCAGAATCGAACCAATTATCCTTTGGTTTTGTATCCCTTGCTGTGCAAGAAAGACTTAACGCGATCAACCAAATCCCCTTGAATAAGTATGTCGCCATCTTTAGAAGAACCACCAACTCCGCAAAAAGTTTTCAATTGTTTTTCCAGCGACTTCAAATCGTCGGATTTTCCGATGAACTCTTTAATAACAACGGTGGGTTTTCCGTTGCGCATCTCCCGTCTTACATATAATTTTTGTTGTTCCGGGGGAAGAGTATCCTGCTCCTGATCTTCATCGTATTGATATTGATAATCGGGATTGGTTGAATACACAATACCTTGTTTATTCTTGTTTTTATTGCTCATTGGATGGGTTGATTTTAGAAGATGTATGCAATTTGTCGAATGGTTAACTTTGGGTGTAACATACTCCTGGAGTTGGATAATTTGCCTGGTTTTTAGATTAGCTGGCTTGTATTTAGATTAGCTGCTCGGAAATGGATCAACTATTTCTGTGAATCAAACCGGCTTGAGGTTGAGCTGTAGGCATGATCACTAAATCATTGATATTCACGTGTGCAGGACGAGAAACGGCGTAGTAAACTGCGTCGGCGATATCAGCTGCCACTAAATTTTCAAATCCCTGATACACCGTTTTTGCACGTTGCTCATCGCCTTCGAATCGCACGATACTGAATTCGGTTTCAACCGCACCGGGGTGCACACCGGTAACTCGTACTCCAAAAGCAGCTAATTCCAAGCGCATAGCCTTGGTTAATGCATCTACGGCGTGTTTGGTTGCACAATAGACATTTCCGTTGTTGTAAACTTCTTTACCTGCAATGGATCCAATGTTCACAATATGTCCTGATTTGCGTTCTTTCATCCCCCGAGAAACCGCGCGAGAAATGTATAATAATCCCTTTACGTTGGTATCAATCATGGTATCCCAATGATCGGTACTTCCATCGTAGAATTGCGATAAACCTAGTGCCAATCCAGCATTATTAACTAACACATCTATATTTTTCCAATCTTCCGGTAAGGTATTTAGGGCATCTAACACGCTTTGCTCATTACGAATATCGAAATTCAATGTATGTACATCGTTTTGTGGATAATGGGATTGAAATTCCTTCAAACGATCTTCTCTACGACCCGTAATTATCACTTTATAACCGTTTTGCAAGAGCAATTCTGCTGTGGCTTTACCAATTCCGGAAGTAGCTCCGGTAACTAATGCAATTTTTTTACTCATTCTTTCAGTCTGTTTGATGCAATTTCCGTCGAAATTATTCAGAATTTAAATATAATTGGTGAACGTCCTTAATTTTCAGCAACAATAATCATGTTGGGTGAGAACAGGACATTTTGTGTACTTCTACCCGATGCGAATAGAGCCAGTTTATAGTGAATAAACATGGGTATAGCAATACACTTTCGGATGAATTCTTTAACAGGGTTTTGGATGTTCATTTTGGATGCATACACGTGTACTTGTTGAAATCCGCAAGCCAAATGAACTTGTTGTGCCGACGATGCATTGAGGTAATTTTCGTGTGTAAAATCGCCATTAGCAAATACCGAAGCAAATGGAGCATCTAAATTCGGAGTTCTGAAAATGGCCTTTCCACCGGGCTTGAGCTTAGATTGAATGGTTTGAAGTAATTCCACCAATTCATCTTTTGTGAAGTGTTCAATGATATCTGTACCTGTAATTACATCGAATGGTTCAGTTGAATTTTTAATAAAATCGAGAGCATTTCCCAACTGTACTTGCGAAACGCCCATTTTATGAGCCAAATCGACTTGCTCTTGACTTAAATCCATTCCGAAGGCGTTCTGGAATCCATTGTCCCCCAAAACGGAAAGAAGACTTCCACTACCACAACCCATATCAAAAATTCGCGCAGTTTTGGAAACCGAGCTCATTAAAGGCAATAATTCCAGTTGAAACCGCCATTTTTCACGCTCAAATAGCGACTTTGCGTCGGTTAAACTGGCACGTCCGCTCTGAGTGCTGTGGTAATTAGAGTAAAGTACATCTCTGTATTGTGTGGACATAAGGCTCCAAATTTACGACGGAACGACCGGAATATCTACTGCGGCCATGATGGATGTGCAGGTTGCCACAAGTTTTCGGCTGCCATCTTCGAACAAATCGTACACTTCGCCTTCACAAAAAACCAAGAAATTTCCCGATTTGCGCACTTTGCCTTCTGCCCAAACTTTTTTGGAGGTGGATGGATTCAAATAACTGATTTTTAAATCCGCCGTTACTACATTTTTACCTTCTTTTACTGCGGTATAGGCTGCAATTCCAGTAACCACATCACACAAGGTTGCGGTTACCCCTCCGTGCATAAATCCATTCTGCTGCAAGTGGTGTTTCTCGATATCGATCGACATGGTGGCACGTCCTGTTTCAACATCCTCAAGTACTAAACCGATGTGGTTAATGAAATGGTTGTTTTTTAATCGTTCTTGTAAGTATTCTTTGATGGGATTCATGGTTGTAATTCTGATTGGTTTGGATTGGGAAATGAACTCGAATTAAGTTGCAGATTCGGGCTCTTTCGTAGTTTCTGGTGTAGCTTCAGTTGCAGATTCGGGTTTAACATTAAAGTAGAATCGAACTATCGAGCCGGGTTGTAGCCTGAAATTCTTAGGATTTTTGCTGCATCGGTTTCTTTGAAAATCTCTTCCCAGCTTGCACCGGTTTCCGATTGATATTTCTGAATGACTTTCATTCCAATAAAACTACCAATCATAGGTGGACAATCGGCTGGAATTCCCGCACCGAATGTTTTATTTCCATACACGAAATATCGGCGGTATTCGTTAAAATCCGAGCTAAATAAGGCTTTTTGATCGAGAAAATGCTTCCAAATTTGACCTTGTTCCTTTTCCATCATAGCCCATTCCGTTTGCGTGTATCCCAAAATATCGTACGAGTTGGTTTGATCACTTATTTCAACAAGCAGGGCCCACATTTTACCATCAAACATCATTTGGTCAATCATCGTTTTAATTCGATGTTGAGGAGCATACGTGCTGTTCAAATAATTCCATATCATCATGGTAGGAATTTGCTTGGGATCGTTGTAACGTTCATAAAACGAAGGAACGTCTAAGGCTTTATACAATGGAAACGTGTCGTTCATAAACATTTCCTTGGAAAACCCTAAAATCAATGGCGTTGTTACCGTGTCTTTTTGTTTGATTATTTTTTCTTGGGGGATGGTAAACGTGTTGTAGTTGGAAAATTGCGACATATAACCGTACACTACAGGTACGGGAGTATTGGGTAGTCTTTGAGTTAAATTACCCCATTGCTGCTCCAAAGAAGGTTTCCAAGATGTATGAATGGAATAATGTTTTTTAAGTGATTGAAAAACTGGTCGATTCACTTGAACCCAATAATTAAAACGATCAGCAATTACACTATCTGGAAAATTCACAAATTTTGAATAGTCCATTATTTCAGAAAACCACACTTTAAAAAACAAGGGATGTTGAGATCGTATTTGATTCAATTCAGCAACACCGCAATGTTTTTGAGACAATTGATCCAATTGTTCAACAAAATCCACATACTCAATTTTTACAGGTTTTGCTTGTTTTCCCCCGCAGGATGTGAGCAAATAAGTAGCAATTATGGTAGCTAAAATCCATGTTTTGTTTAAAATCTTGTTTTTTTGCATAACATTAAAACGACAAATGAAAAAGAAAGGTTTATTCGCTGCATTGCTTTTGGGTTTTGGAGGGTTCTCTGCTGCCCAAGCACAATTTTCATTCGGCTTCAAAATTAGTCCAAATTTTGCCTGGGCAAAAATCCAGGACGGCGCTATGGAAAATAATGGCTTAGGCCTGGGGTTTTCATACGGCTTAACTGGTGATTATCAATTAGGTAGCGTGGGAAATTATTTTTTAAGTGCAGACGTTTTAATTACTTCTGCTCCAGTTAAGTTGCAACAAATGGGGAATTTAGTAAATCAAAAAGCAGGTAGTTTAAATGCTGATACCTTTACTAACGTTCAATTTGATTATACAGTACAAATGCTTCAAATTCCCATCATGGTAAAATTTAAAACCGACGAAATCGGTGGAATGAAGTATTTTTTCCAAGCAGGATTAGCTCCCAGTTTCTTAACTAGCGCTCGTTTAAAAACTACTGCGGATCCAAACTTATACGAAGGTACTAATTTGACTTCTCACAATCCGAATAGCACTTCCAATGGTAACTTTGACTTCAACGGTGGAAACAATACCAACGCGAACTTAGATTATATGGATGATGTTGCCGCATTTAGAATGTCGCTAATTTGGGCAGCAGGTATCGAATATCCCTTATCTGAGCGTTTGAGATTGTTGGGTTCTTTAAAATTTGATAACGGCTTTACGGACTTATTAAAAGACGACAAATACAGTGGAAGACATAACTTTTTATCCTTCCAAGTTGGTTTGATGTTTTAAAGAGACGTATTTTCGCTCTTGATTTGAAAATCACAATAGCACAACTGAATTTTAAGATCGGCGATTTCGAAGGCAACACCTCGAAAATCGCCGATGTTATTTTTAACGCCAAGCGTCAAGGATCTGACTTGGTGGTTTTTTCCGAAATGTCGGTTTGCGGATATATGCCCGAAGATTTATTGGACTATCCGTATTTCATTGAAAAATGCGAACAGAGTTTAGAAGTAGTTGCGCAAAGTTGCCAAGGCATTGCCGCCATTGTTGGAGGTGTGGTTCGCAATCCGAATAAAGGTAGACTGCTGCAAAATGTGGCTTGCTTCATGAACAATGGAAGAATTGAAAAAATCATCCCCAAAACCCTACTTCCTACTTACGATGTTTTCACAGAAGCTCGGTATTTTGAACCAGCACGTGAAAGTTCAATCATTGAATTTCAAGGAGTTAAAATTGGAATTGCAATTTGCGAAGATTTATGGGATCAATACAACGATTTTGAATATACCACCAGTCCAGCAGAACAGTTGAAAACCCTAGGTGCTGACATAATAATCAATCCTTCGGCTTCACCGTTTAACTTGGGTAAACAATCTCATAGAAATCGCGTTTTTAGTGGACAAGTTAATCGATTCAAAATTCCCGTTTTATATGTAAATCAAGTGGGTATGCACACCGAATTATTGTTTGATGGTAGCAGTAAAGCGGTCAATCCCAATGGCGATATTTCCATACAATTGCCTGAATTTGAAGAATCAGTAGCCCAATTAGAATACCACCATGGGTATTTTTCTGTAGAAAATTCCAATTTGACTATTGGAACCGACAATGTTGCGTTGCTGCATAAAGCGTTGGTGTTTGGTATTCGTGATTATTTCCAGAAAATGGGCTTCAAAAAAGCCGTTTTAGGAGCATCAGGCGGGATTGATAGTGCTTTGGTTCAACATTTAGCAGTTGATGCATTAGGAGCTGAAAATGTATTGGCAGTGTCAATGCCTTCGCGTTTTTCTTCTGAGGGAAGTGTAAGTGATGCCATAGAATTGAGTAAGAACCTGGGGAATGAACATATAATTTTGCCCATTGAAGATGTTCATAATGCCTACGAAGGAACATTAAAACCCATATTTGAGGGCACCGAAGTGGGATTGGCTGAAGAAAATCTACAAGCTCGTTCACGTGCCGTATTGTTAATGGCCATTAGCAACAAAAAAGGCAATATTCTTTTAAATACCAGCAATAAAAGTGAAATGGCCGTGGGTTATTCCACCCTCTACGGCGATTTATGCGGTAGTTTATCGGTTATTGGGGATGTTTATAAAACTCAAGTGTATGCTTTGTGCGAGTATTTACATTCAAGTCAGGGTAAAATCCCCAGAAACATCATTGAGAAGGAACCCAGTGCAGAATTACGACCCGACCAAAAGGATTCCGATTCGTTGCCCTTGTATTCCATTTTAGACGGAATTTTACGTCTGTATATCGAAGAAAAAAAGGGACACAATGAAATTGTTATGGAAGGTTACGATGCAGCAGTTGTGGCGAAAGTGATTCGAATGGTCAATGCAAATGAATACAAACGCTATCAAGCTCCTCCAATACTCCGTGTAAGCACGAAATCATTTGGAAAAGGACGAGTGATGCCTTTGGTTGCCACGTATGAAATTTAAGATTTTTAGCGACGTTTATCCGCCATCGTTTATTCGATTGTGTTTGGGTGCATTGTTGTTTTTCTTATCCTTCAATATTGTATTGCCAGAACTTTCAACCATGTTGAATGAACTGAATGGCTATGATTATTTGGGTTGGATAATACCTGCTTTCTCTATTTCTGCATTGGTAGCACGCCCGCTAAGTGGGTGGCTAACTGACAACGTGGGTCGACGCTGGACCATGATTGCTGGGTGTGTTTTTTGTATTGTTGCGGGATTTTTCTATCCATTTGTGAGTTCTGTCGGGGGATTTTTACTCGTGCGAATCATCCATGGTTTTTCTACGGGATTCACTCCCACCGGTTTTACTGCATTTACTTCGGATGTGATTCCTGCTTCTCATCGAGGCCGCGCGATGGGTTGGCAAGGGGTTTTCAATAATGCCGGAACTTCATTGGGGTATGGATTGGGCGCCGTTATTGCATTGAAATTTGGACGAGATGCCATGTTTCTCACCAGCTCTGCATTAGCGGTGTTTGCGTTAATGTTGTTTTACTCCCTACCCGAGACCAAACCCGCTGAATCCAAGCGGAAATTTGAGTTTTCTTGGAAAAATCTCATTTATATTCCAGCTTTAAGTCCCGGTATTATTATGTGGATTGTATGCATTTCATTGGGTACAATTTTAACCGTTATGCCGGATTACACCTTGTCTTTGGGATATGAAAACAAAGGATTGTATTTATCTTGGTATATTGGATTTTCCCTGTTGTTTCGATTGGTAAGTGGTAAAGTTTCGGATGCTTTGGGACGAGCTTGGTCGACAGCAATAGGCACTTTTCTACAAATTTTGGCCATGTTTGCATTGGTTAAAGGCGGTAGCAGTTTCTATTTCTTTGCAAGTGCTATTTTATATGGTATCGGACAAGGTTTCAATGCACCCAGTTTATTTGCTTGGGCTGGAGATGTTGCAGGTCCCGAAAATCGCGGTAAATCGCTGGCAACCTTATTTATATTTTTGGAATTGGGAATTATTACCGGCGGCTTATTGGCCGGAGCTATGATCACACGTTGGCAACAGAGTTATGAAAATATCTTTTTGATCAATGGTTTAAGCTTTGTTGTAGCTTTCGGGCTCAGTGTTTATTTTATTTTTAAGGGAAGATTTCAGAAATCACAATATTAATTGATAGACAGTATTTTACATTTTAAATGTAGTTGATTATTGTACTTCAAAACGAAAACTGAGCACTGGATATAAATATAATTTGGTGGTTCTAAATGGGATTTTTGAATAAATTAAACGTTGGGAGCTTGATTTTAGTCGTAATTATAAATCAATTTACACTTTGATGAAAATTGATTAAATTTGAGTTATGAAAAATGATGATGAAATTCTTCAATCATTAATTGCTGGTGGATTGATTGGCGGTACTTTAGGTGCAATTTTATCTAAAAATCAAGAAGACGGTGCAACATTAGGTGCTGTAATTGGCGCTGCAATATTAGGCACATTTAAGGCTAATCAAAAAGCTCGTGAAACACATATACCATTAGTCATGGAAGAAGGCGGTAAACTTTACCAAATTAATGCGAATGGAAACAAGCAATTCCTTCGGGATATTGAAAAGCCAAAGATTAAAATTCAAGAGAATTTCAAATTAAAGTAAAATGGCCAGCAAACGTTTAAGAGTGTTTGCAGGTCCAAATGGCTCGGGTAAAACAACTATTATTAACAGTTTACGCTCAGAAATTGGTTTTGGAATTTATGTAAATGCAGACGACATTGAAGCTAATTTAAAAGAAAGTAAAGTTTTACTTTTCAATTCCTATAATCTTAAAGTAACAGAAAATCAAATTTATACTTTTTTTAGAGATAGCCAGTTTGCACCTGTTCTGAGAAATGAAAATGACTTGTGCGAAAAGCTGGATTTAAAAGACAATGTCTTACACGTTAACACATATATAGATTCTTACTTGGCAGCAGATTTAGCAGAATTTATTAGACAGCAACTTCTGGAAAATGATATATCATTCACCTATGAAACTGTGATGAGTCATGTGAGTAAGTTGAACTTTTTGAATAAAGCAAGGGAAAAAGATTTTCGTATTTATTTGTATTATGTAGCTACAGAAGATCCTGAAATAAATATTAGTCGAGTTAATGTAAGAGTTGCTCTAAATGGGCATGACGTAAATTCAGATAGAATTAGAAATAGGTACTTCAAAAGTTTAAAACAATTAAAGCCAGCCATCAAATTAAGCCATCGAGCTTATATTTGGGATAATTCAAGCAGTGCGAGTATATTAATTGCCGAGATAACAGATGGAGAAGACGTAAAAATTTTCGATACATCCAAAGTGCCAAACTGGTTTGTAAAATATTTAATCAACTCTTAACAATATTTCACCCAATAAATTGAGACGTTTGTTAATTTAGTTTTTAAATATTGAAATGGCAAGTATAATTCAATTATTAGACTTTAAAAAATGTTAAAAAACTTCATTGGGATCCTATTTTTTGTACCCATGTTTTTGTTTTCTCAAAGCAAGAATTATTGGTATCCGAACAACGAGAGTCAATTAACAGACTTCGATAGTGCGTTTAGCAATTTTGCGATTGACAACTTTGTCTTATACTACCGCAATGAGAGTACGTGCAGTTCTTGTGAATTATTTCAAAAATATTTCCCAAAACAGTTAGGAGATCGTTTTTTCTATTTCAACGTAACTTACAACAGAATAGAAGATATTAAAGATTCTGTAATTAACTCTAATAAATTTTTGAAACCAACCATTCAGAATATTATTGGATTTAACACAGGTGAGTATCTGTTAAAAATCAATAAAGAACTCCGACTTGTTTCCATTATACCCTTTTCTTCAAATAGGAATTATGATGTAATATTTAAACTTCTCAGCGACAGAGTTGTTATTAATTCCCAAAAAGAAATCAACGTAAGTAAAAAAGTAATTTTCACTTCTGCCATTTCCGCAAACGGGAAATTATTCGCATTATCGACAAGCAATAATATTTATGCATCAATTAATAATGAAATTATTGATAATCAATGTATTTTTCCTCGACCTAAATATAAGGATTTTATTGAACGGCTTCCGAAAAATTACACTCTGAATTTAATAAAAGACACGTCAGATTCACGGTTTAAGGAATTTGTTAAATCTCCAATTCAAGTTGTGAAAATCTTCGAAAAAGATTCTATTTACGGCGTTGTTTACCAAATTACTTGCTTAGAATCCAAAAATGACACAATGACCGAGTTAGCATATTATTTTATCCAAACTAATCATCAATCACTTTCCTTTTTAAGAATTAATTCAAACAACTCAAATACTTTGGCTGTTCCCGATTTATTTACTGAACTAACAAATAATAATCATCTTATGGTAGGAAATTTATTAACTTCTGAAAATTCAAAGAAAAAGTTTCCTTTGTTAACGATGTACAAATTCAACAAAAAAAATGAAATTCAACCTATTAAAAACATAAAGTTTGTTTCTATGAATCTTTATGATACACTGAAATTTAAAACGAATGGCTTCTTTCAAATATTCAAAATTATTGACGAGAATATTTTCTTTGAATACGGTGGAGTTATTTTAACAAAGAACCATAAATTAATCGTACCTGAAATATTAACTTTCACGCTCAAAAATTCACAGTATCAATTTTGTAAACTCAAAAGTCTTGTTCAAACGGCTACAGGTTACCGTACACTTTATTCCATCGGTTACTCTATGGTAGAGATTGAATTTAATTCAAAATTTGAAGTTGTAAATGTTGACTTTTTCTCATTAAAACCCTATTGGGACCCCAGTCATATAGTTAATGACGAATTTTTTCTGGGGAATAATTTTGAAATAAAAAAAGGCAAATTAATATCTCAATAGTTAAATTGATTAATAACTATTGTTTTATATAATTACTGATACTTGAAATTCTTCAAAATGTAAAACATATCGTTGCGCCATTTTGAGTAAACATTGTATGAACCATATATATGGTTAATGAATTCACGCTCAGTTTTAGGCAAACGACCGTGTTTTAGTTCAAAAGAACGCTCCATATACTCAATGTAGTAGGTAAAATCGACCATTCCTTCATACCAATTTTCGTAAACAGCATAATAGTCGTACCCTTTACGGATAGCCGTTGTTTTTCTTTTTCGGGGGAAGCGCATCCCAACCAAATTATAGTACTTCTTGGCATAGAACGAGTTTTGTCCGTCGTTACCACTTTCTTCAATTTTTAAAGCGGTATACAATTTCGCCCAACGTCCAACTACAGATTTAGCCACTGTATGTAATTCTTGAACTTTGGGGATGGTTTTTAAAGGAAGAATTAAAGAGTCAACATACAACTCATTTCCTTCAATACGAACTTGACTTACCGTGAATGGATGCTGGCCTTGTAACGGATGTTCTGGTTCAAATCGACTGGTCTGATAGGTCAATAAAATTGACAAACCAAATACAATAAATATGCTAACGTATTTATTCAAAACAAAATGCGAAGTTCGGTAAAAAAATCGAATTCAACCTAAAAATACGATAATAGGCCTGAACGAATCGTTAAATACGGGTTACCACGTTACCCAATTTGCTTGCAATTTCCTTTTTAATTGTATTTAAATAATCCAAATATTCCATGATTTCTTCATGATTTGCTTCTGGATCGAGGAGCATTTTTTGAGTGGCAATTATTAACTCTTCAATTTTAGTTCTTCTTAAATTTAAGAAAATGTCTACAGCTTCCTGTCGGAAGTTTTCAGATTCTTGTTTTACGTAAATCAAATTCCCTTCAAACGCACTGCTTAACTGATAATCTGCAGAAAACACAGATGCGGCAAAACCTGAAATACGATTATCCGGATGCTGAATAAAATACTCTTTTGTGGGCCATTCCAACTGCTGATCATACAATTCTAAAATGTGTTGAATCAAAAACTGGCTTTTTTCATCTTTAAAAGCAATGGATGCTTCATCTGCACGGTATTCGGAAATAATGAAATCAATTAATTTTAAATTATCATCAAACATCTCTCCACCATAAAGGAAAATCAATCGAAGGAGTGCAATTTCCTGATGAACATCAGATAGCTTACCTCCGGATCCGACGTTAAACTGGGTAGGTACCGATGTTTTCTGCTCAGAATAAACGGTATTAGCGGAATCAACACCGGCATTTTTAAGCAACAAATCTACCTCTGTGAGCATCTCACGATGCTCTTTGGTGGCTTGTTTTCTAAGCTGCTTGGTTAATTCAGCATAAAGATTATCAATTTTAACATTGCAAATCGGCTCCAAATTCGTCATCAAAACATCGCGTTTCAAACGATCTTGGATCAACGCTACGGATTCAATGATATCTGAAATCGCCTCGGATTTTCGAATGGGGTCGTTCTCTGTGCCTTGAAGTAGCAATTCCGCTTTGAAAAAAATGAAGTTTTGCTCAGCCGAATTTAAGTATTCTTTGAATTTTTCGGGACCTAATTTTTTGCAGTAGGAATCGGGATCTTCGCCTTCAGGCATGGGTACTACACGTACGTTTAATCCTTCTTCCAGAAGCAAATTTATTCCTCGAAGCGAAGCTTTCATCCCGGCCGCATCACCATCGTAAATAACGGTGGCATTATCCGTAAAACGCTTAATCAATCGAATTTGCCCAGGAGTCAACGCCGTACCGCTGGATGCCACTGCATTGGTAATACCCGATTGATGCAACGTAATTACATCGGTATATCCTTCCATCAAATACGCCTTGTCCTCTTTCCGAATGGTGTTTTTTGCTTGATTTAATGCAAATAAAAAATCACTTTTTTTGTAAAGTACCGTTTCGGGTGAGTTAACGTATTTGGGCGCATTATCTACTTTTCCCATTACCCTGCCGGCAAAACCAACAATGGCATTATTTACTGCAATTAATGGAAAAATAACGCGATTGCGATATAAATCATAAAAGCTACCATCTTTATCTCGTTGTTTCACCAAACCCGCTTGAAGCATGAGTTCATCTTTAAAACCTGCTGCTCTTGCAGCTTGATAAAATGCATCCCAAGAAGAAGGACTAAATCCCAATTTCCATTGTTGAATCGTATCAGGGGTATAACCGCGTTCTCTAAAGTAGGGCCCCGCAATGGTTTTACCCTCATCGGAAAGTTGTAATTGTTCGGTGAAAAATTTCAACGCGAATTCATTGATTCCGCGAATGGCCTCTTTTTCCTTTTGAGCTTCGATGGCTTCATCTTTGTTTTCGGAGGATGTTTCCACCAATTCCAAATTGTAGCGCTTTGCTAAATTACGTGCAGCTTCAGTAAAGGTGAGGTTTTCAATATCCATCACAAAGTGAATGGCATTACCCCCTTTTTGACAACCAAAACACTTGTAAATTCCCAAGCTGGGTGTTACAACAAAGCTGGGCGTTTTTTCATCGTGAAATGGACAATTCCCTTTATATCGAGACCCCGAACGCTTTAAATTAACATAATCGCCTACTACGTCTTCGATGTGAGCAACATGGAGCAATTGGTCTATGGAATTGGGACTGATCATTTTTTTGGGATGGAGTTCAAAAATAACTAAAATTCATTCGGCGAATTGAATTTTCTGAACCTTAGTCATTTTTTTAAATACATAAAACCAGGTTCCATGAATTCATTGGATTTTTTAGATACAATAACGTTTTTTCAACTTAAGCAATTATTTTTCCAATAAATTTGCAAATATTTGGGAACTAATTTTTTTTATAAATCTAATTAAGCATCCCCCGAAACCCTGATCAATCCCAATAAATTATTAATTCAAACCATTAAAACCTTCCCCCGAAAATACAATATACATCATGCGTTCCATTCAATTTATCCAAGAAAAAGCCAAAGCATTGTTGCCAGAATTGATTCAGATTCGTCGCGAAATTCATCAAAATCCAGAATTATCATTTCAGGAGTTTGAAACACAAAAATTGGTTGAAACGTATCTTCAAAATAAATTGGGTTTGAAAACACAACGCTTGGCAAATACCGGTGTTGTGGCTTTAATTGAAGGTAAAAATCCACAGAAAAAAGTAGTGGGATTACGTGCTGACATGGACGCATTACCCATTGTAGAAGTGAATGATGGTAGACCGTATCGATCTAAAAACGAAGGAGTTATGCACGCTTGCGGACATGATGTTCATACTACATCTTTGTTGGGTGCTGCAACCATTTTAAACGAATTGCGCCATGATTTTGAAGGCACGATAAAATTGGTTTTTCAACCGGGTGAAGAGAAATTACCGGGTGGAGCGAGTTTGATGATTGCCGATGGCGTATTAAACAACCCTAAGGTGGATGTAATGATTGGTCAACACGTTATGCCGTTGTTGAATACAGGTAATATCGGTATTCGCAAAGGGTTGTACATGGCGAGCACCGATGAATTGTACGTTTCGGTTAAAGGAAAAGGCGGACATGGCGCCATTCCCAATTTGGCCGTTGACAGTGTATTGATTGCGGCACACATCGTGGTTGCATTGCAACAAATTGTTTCCAGAAATGCCAATCCCGCCATGCACAGTGTTTTGTCGTTTGGAAAAGTCATAGCACAAGGTGCAACCAATGTATTGCCGGATGAGGTTAAAATGGAAGGAACATTCCGTACGATGGATGAAACCTGGAGAGAGGAAGCTCATAAACGCATGATTAAAATGGCACAAGGAATTGCTGAATCCATGGGAGGTAGCGTGGATTTTGAAATCAAAAGAGGTTACCCATTTTTGAAAAACGACGAGTTAATTGCTGAAATTTGTCGTGAAGCAGCCGAGGAATATGTGGGCAAGGAACAAGTTAAACCCTTGGATATTTGGATGGCAGCAGAAGATTTTGCTTACTACAGTCAAGAGGTTCCCAGTTGTTTTTATCGATTAGGAACACGCAATGAGGAAAAGGGCACTGGAGTTAGTGTGCATAATGCAAAATTCGATGTAGATGAAGATGCTATTGAGCAAGGTGCAGGTTTGTTTGCTTATATGGCAATTAAGCACCTATTATAGCGCAGAGATCTTCAACTGCAGAATCCCAAATGGAAGCAGCCATTTGCGCCTCTGTTTCATTCACAAATTCAACTATAATTAGTTCAACATCGCCTGTAATTTCATCCTGTTCGATTCGGAATTCCAGATATTCTCCGTCGTTTCCACCATCAAACTCAAATCGCGTGTATTTATTGGTTACATTCTTAACCATCTTCGCAACGTTTTCGGTTCCATCTTCCCAAGAGAAGCGATAATCACCGGCGCCTAAAATTTCTACGTGATCGGCAAACCAACTTTGCAAACCAGAAGGATTGGATATGTATTGAAATAATATATGTGGAGAGGAACGAACTGAATATTCTAGTTCCAATTTCATTTTTCTATTGCTGTTTTTACTCATGACTAAAATCCCTTTTTTGCAAAGAAATCATTTTAATTGAAAAAACAAAATATTAGAACTTGAAGTTATAATTATATTTGTAACACCATGAACTTAACGCGCGTTGTAAAAAAGCTATTGTGGATCAACGCATTGGTATTTTTAACGTTAAGTTTTTCAGGTATTTACCTTGCTGGATGGCCTAAATTTCAGTTTGTATTCGACAAGATTACACTGAATATACTCAACCATCACAGTCCATTAGCCGATTCTTTTTTTAAATATTACACTCAACTTGCGGAATTGCCTCTGATATTGTTGAGCATCGGTTATACCCTTTTCCAACTTCGCGAAAATGCAATTTATTGGTTGATTTCGTTTCTGATTTTTGCCCTAGTACTTCAAACATTGAAATTGGGATTTAATTTTCCTCGTCCCATTATCCGTTTTCCGGAACACATCCGACAAATTGAGGGTATGTTCATATCCAGTTGGAAAGCATTCCCCAGTGGCCATACCGCAAATGCAGTATTTGCAACCGGATTACTTATAGTTAGTTACAAAAAAGATCGTCCTATTACTCCTTTTGGATTGTGGATCGCATTTTTCTTTGTATTAGGAATTGGATTCAGCCGAGTTTATTTAGGACAACATTCTGCTGAAGACGTTGTAGCTGGTTCCACATTTGGATTATGGTTTTGGTGGATGTGTTTAAAATATGAAGATTCGGGTATACGTATTATCCGAAAGCGTATTATAGGTTCAAAACAAAAAAATATTCAATCATGAAAAAAATTCACGTTCACCTCATATTTACAGTTGTTACCCTTCTCTTCTTAATGTCGGGACTCAACATGATTCAATTATTTGATTGGGATGAAGTGAATTTTGCTGAAGCGGCCAGAGAAATGAGTATTTCCAAAAATTATCTTTTTGTTCAAATTGGATTTGAACCTTTTTGGGAAAAACCACCATTGTTTATTTGGTTACAAGCATTTTTTCAAAATCTTTTTAACACACATTCTTCTTGGGTGTATAAAATGCCCAATGTTATTGCGGGTGTAGTTTCAGTAAATTTGGTTTATCACATTGGAGACCGTTTAGGTAAAAGAATGTTGGGCGCATTTTGGGCTTTGGCTACTTTATTTACCTTTGCTCCCTTTATCTATTGGAGATCCGGAATAATAGACCCCGTATTTAATTTGTTCATTTTCTTGGCTATATACAAATGGTATCAAATCACCCAAAGTTACTTGAGAGAAGAACGTGCTCACTTGTATTATTTAATGGTTGGTGTCTTTTTGGGATTGGCGTTTTTAACTAAAGGACCTGTTGCTGTTCTCATTTTTGGATTGGTGGTATTTTTTGTAACTGCCATTCGCTCCAAATGGCATGAGTTATTAAATCCATTGTTACTTCTTAGCGTTTTGGGATTTCTGTTATCTATCGGATTGTGGGTATTGCCACTGTTGAACTCCAATGGACAGGAATTTTTAACTCATTTCTTTTGGTATCAAGTAGAATTATTTAAGGGACAAATTCCCTACCACAATCAACCTTGGTTTTATCATATTGTGGTATTGTTGGTTTTGGCTTTTCCAGCTTCTACGCTTGCATTGCCCCATCTTTTTGGGAATCGTGTAATGGACAGAGATGTTGATACTTGGAATTTAACCATGAGGACCTTGTTCTGGGTTGTATTAGTGGTTTTTAGCATTACCACCACCAAAATTATTCACTACAGTTCCCTTTGTTGGTGGCCCCTAACCTATTTTGGAGCTTATCAAGTGTATTTGCTTCACACCAATCGCTGGCATTTTCCGTATTGGTTGAATCTACCTTTATTCATCAGTGGATTGACATTAATGGTGGCCCTTTGGGTATTGCCATTAGTGGTTATCATTGAGCCAACACCTCAATTATTGTTGCAAAAATTAGATGTTTTTTCTTTGGGGATATTAGAGTCTGCTCCCCGTTGGGATTGGACCACGTTATTACCCGCATCGCTTTTCACTTTTTGGTTCTTGGGATGGCTTATTTTATCGTTATTCAAGAAAAACCCAAGTCCTGGATATTTATATTTAATTTCGGGAAGTGTTGCTTTGATTTCGGCCATCACCTTGATTCCTCAAACAGCAGATGTATTGCAGAAACCGTTGGTTTCCAAAATTAAATCGTTACGCGCTCAAGGTAAATTTGTGGAAGTACATGGATTTAAAACCTATGCTTTGTACTTTTTTGGAGAATTCCAACCGAAAGATTTTCAAAACTTAAATCCACAAAACCCTTCTGGAAAAGACGAAGCTTATCCGCAACAACAAAATAGGAGATCACATGCACACAATCCTCAAAATGTGCAAAAAGTATACATCATCACCAAAAAAGATCATAAACCCGATGAATGGTTTTTGAATCGTTATCGCGTTTCAGAAAATTTTAGTGGTTACGTCTTGTGGGTAAGTAAATAAGGTGAAAAGCGCCCCTGAAAATTGGAAATTTCAGGTCGAATGCCTTATTTTTGACGAAAACCAACTCCGTATGGAAAAAAGAAAATTGTGTATAATCACATCAGATTGGGAGTACGGAGCAGGGAAATTGGGGACTTCAACCGGTCCAAAACTTCTTTTAAACGCGTGCTCCGAATCAAATATTGAGGTGTTTCAGGATGTTCCTATTAAACATGTTGATTTCGACAATCAAGATAAAATAAACGTTGAATTTGATCAACCTGCACCCTTTTTAAAACGGGGAAACACGTTTTTAAAACACCAAGAACGTGTTGCAAATGAAATTGAAAATGCATACAATCAAGAATTTCAAGTTTTATATTTATCCGGTGATCACAGCAACGCCGTAGGTGGAATTGCGGGCTTTTGTCGCACACATGACCCAAAAAAAACTGGAATTATCTGGATTGATGCTCATTTAGATTTGCACACGCCTTTAACTACGCCATCCGGTAATATTCACGGTATGGCACTTAATACAGCTTTAGAATCTAATAATGAGTCCTGTAAATCCAATCAGGTGGATTCCAATAGTTGGTCAATATGGAATAAAATCAAATCTCTCAAAAAACAAGGCTCTGTTCCTCCTGAAAACATTGTTTTTATTGGAATACGTAGTTACGAGGAACAGGAAATAGCCCTTGTTAAAGAACTAGGTATCCGAGTTTATTTTGCGGAAGATGTACACTCGTTGGGAATAAATTCGGTTATTCAGGAAGCCATTCAATATTTAGAACCCAAAACCAATCATTGGTACGTGAGTTTTGATGTAGACAGTTTAGATCCTTCCTTGTCTGCGGGAACGGGTACACCGGTTGAAAATGGTTTACAATTGAATCAGGCACAACCATTGATTAATGCGCTTTGGAATCATCCCAAAACCCAATGTTTTGAAGTTACTGAAATCAATCGAGAATTGGATTTGAACAAAGACATGGTGCAGCTTATTTGTAAACTATTGCATGACAGTTTTTCCTAAGTAAATCCAGTTAAACCAACTTGATTTTAATCGTGAAAAGTTGAAATGATTTACTTAAAACTACATAATTGAAGTGAATCATTTGATCCAATAATGTATTTTTAATTTAAATCTAAAAGTTAAAAAAGACTTAGAACGGTCAAATATGCAGTAACCAATCCATGGTGTCGATCCCATCAGCATAATCCCATAATGTTGGACATTGAGCTGCTCCTAATTTTTCCGATTTGATAGAATCGTGCAGATCAACATTGCTCACAACGCATTGAATTTCATCTTGATGCTTAGAGAAAAATGCTTCAATTTCCTCGGTAGATTTGTAGAATTGGTAATTCAGCATTCCCACCGGTGAATGTAATTGATCGCGTTCTTTGAGCAACAAATAACCCGAATCAATATGTGGATCTAAATTCATCAGCAGTAACGCTTTGTGATAATTGTAGTTATTAGCGTATTTGTTGTGAAATAACACCGAACCGTAGTGTTTTTCCCAAACATCGAACAAGGGTTTAAACTCAAATCCTTCGGGTAAGAACAATTGGGTAATGTTACGACATCCCTTTCCAAAATAATGAAAAACATCTTGACCTAAATCGATATAGTCTTGTTCACTGCACTGATCATTGGGAGCCAATACGCCGATAGAGTGTCGATTTTTTCGGAGGATGTGGGGAATGTGGCGAAAATAATATTCGAAGTAACGGTAAGTATTGTTGCTTCCAGTTGCAATGGCGCGATCGATGCCTTTCAATTTATCGGTGTATTCGATATTTTCCTTCCAAATTGGATCAAAATTGGACGCAGCATTTAACCACATTTTGGGAAGAATATCATCATCGGATGATAACCGAAGTTTTACTTTAAATCCTGCCAAAACCGCGCAAATCACGTCGTGCATCACGACAAATGGAATGTTTCCAGCGCCAATGATTCCTACTGTTTTGGGGTGATCGGTTTGGGGATTTATACCATTATCATGCATTTGACTTGGGACTTCCTTTCCCGAAATTCGGGGTTCGGCAGCTGAAAAATCATAGCGTTTCAACCATTGGTTTATTTGCTCATCACTCAATGCGAGCAACCATTGATCTAGAGATAGCTCAATGTTATTTTGAGTAAACCACGGGTTGTGAATTTCTGCGGTTTTGATGGTTTCTGTCCAATCCGGTGATTTTTTATAATCTGCTATTGCAGATCTTAATGCTTTTAAGCAATTCAGTTGAAACTCCATTGCAACAAAGATACGGTGGATCAGTCGTAGAAATACTCTTCGCTTTTCTGGAAATTACCAAAATTAAACATGTAGGTGAATCCTACTTGTACATTTCCACCTCTGAAGTTCACGGGAAATGATTTTCCAAAAAACTCTCCGTATTGAACATTCATTTGATGGCTGGTGCTAATGGCTTGTTGGTAGGTCACGTTGAATTCGTAGCGATCGCCTCCTTCGGTTTTACCCCCGAATACGATTCCCAGATAGAACAAGGGATAGATTTTTGCTTTTTCATTTTGCACCAAACGGAATCGAGGATTCAAGGTTTGGTTGTAAACAGTATCGTTCTGAACACCATCTAAATTGTAGTTCATAGATACACCAAAGCGTTCTGAAATGTAGTTGGAGGAGCTAAAACCTTGGCGCAAACTCATCCCTAACTGCAGGTTGATGCTAGAAAATCCTTTTGCGATGTTGGTGTTATAAGCCATGGTATCATTGGCAATTTTATAACCTGTATTTAAATAACCCAGTCCTAAATTCAGTGAAGAAGCACGAGATAAATCGTAAGATAAATTTACGTTAGCGAATCCACCAATGCGATTTCGAGTTGAGAAATTATTGGCCAAAGTATCGTTGGTACTGGTTTTGGATAGGGCTACACCCCCATTTGCACCCACATACCAGCGACTTTGTGCGGCAAGTTGCAAACTTCCACTTACCAAGACTACCCATAAGGCCCATTTTTTAAGCATAGATACAAAAATAGTGCATTTATCCCAATCCTACATCGAGCGACATCATCAAAACAAAACCTAACATCAATCCTAAGGTTGCGCGGTCGTTGTGTCCGTTGGATTGTGATTCTGGAATGACTTCTTCAACAACAATGTAAATCATGGCTCCTGCTGCAAATGCCAATGCGTATGGCAGTACACTTTGCGCTACCATAACCAATGCAACGCCTAAAACCGCAGCAACAGGTTCCACCATTCCGCTTAACTGTCCCCACATAAACGACTTCCACCGAGATAAACCAAAACGTCTTAAGGGTAATGACACTGCCATTCCTTCGGGAAAATCCTGAATTCCAATTCCAATGGCGAGAGCTATGGCTGCAGGCAAATCTGCTCCAGGCAATCCTTCTGCCACGGCACCAAAAGCAACCCCAACTGCCAATCCTTCGGGTATATTATGAAGAGTTATTGCCAAAACCAATAAAACCGTACGATTCCAATTAGTTTTTACACCCTCCGATTTTTCTAATGGTGCACTTAAATGTAAATGAGGCAACCATTGATCCAATCCAAACAAGAAAAAAGCTCCACCTAAAAACCCTATACCCACAGGTATCCAGGCCTTAGAAGCACCCCAACTACCCTCCGCCATTTCAATGGCCGGATTCAATAAACTCCAAAAACTTGCTGCTAACATAACACCCGCTGTAAATCCCAGCAACGTATCCATGTATCCTCTCTTTACATCTTTAATCAAGAATACCATAGCAGCTCCAAGTGCAGTAATAAACCATGTAAATAAGGAACCCGTAAAACCCTGCATCAACGGTGACATTCCTTCGAAAAATGCGGTAAGTTGTTCCATCATACTCAAAAAAAATTACATTTCCTCAAATATACAAAAACACTGAGATATGTAGTGTGTTAAAAAAAGGTCATCAGTTGTCGATACCCATTGGTCTCGAAACGAGAACTTGACGCATCAAAAGAATTAATTCATCTGGTTACAGCAATTAACCTCTGAAATTAGAAACAGAGCCCATCAATGAACTCGATCACCTCGTAAATCTAAACGACTTAGTACTTCAGCTTCAATTTTTAGCCATTCTTGCCAACGAGTTTTTACTTGATCTTCTGGATAATATTCCTTGGCTAAGTCAATGAACATGCGATAGTGACCCGCTTCCGATACCATAAATTCGTGATAAAATCCCTTCAAATATTCATCGCTGCAATACAAACTCAGCAATCGGAATCTTTCACAACTTCTCGCCTCAATTAACGCACAGACCAATAAACTTTCAAGAAGTTGCAGCTCTGTGTTCCCTTTTTTCATGTGCTCGTGAAGTCCCAAAACGTATTCATCTTTTCGGGTTTTTCCCAATTTTATGTTTCGTTTGGTCATTTCTTTCAGTACTTTTCTGAAATGTCCCCACTCTTCAGCCACTAAAGGAGTTACTTCTTGAACTAACTTTTCTTTATCGGGGAAGCGAATAATGAGCGAAATACCTGATGTTGCTGCTTTTTGCTCACAAAACGCATGGTCAATTAAAATTTCTTCAATCGATTTCTCAGCAATATTCACCCATCTTGGATCCGTAGGGAGCTTTAGTCCCAACATTTTGATACTGCTAATTTCTTCTTGAGATTCCATTACTGTAATTCACATTTTTTATTAAGCCTCTATTTTTCAACCGATTACTTTCCTCAGCTGCCATAAATACACTTAAATTTTTTAATTAAGCCTCTATTTTTCAACCGATTACTTTCCTCAGCTGCCATAAATACACTTAAATTTTTTAATTATGCCTCTATTAATCAGCCGATTATTCCCTCAGCTGCCATAAATTCAAATGTTTATGAATTTGACTTTGAATCAAATTTTTTCAATTCGCGAAAAAAATTCAATCTCTTAGCAGGTTTCGATTTTATTCACGCGATTTTCGTGACGACCACCTTCGAATTCGCTGTTTAAATATGCATCTACAATTTTCAACGCTTCTTCTTTGGATACAAAACGCGCAGGCAAACAAACAACATTGGCGTTATTGTGCTGACGTGCTAAAGAAGCCAATTCGGGTTGCCATGCCAAAGCTGCTCTCACCCCTTGGTGTTTGTTTGCAGTAATGCATACTCCATTACCACTTCCGCAAATTAAAATTCCCAATTGATTTTCTCCTGTAGCAACAGAATCAGCAACTTTATGGGCATAATCTGGATAATCTACACTGTCAGCTGAATCAGGTCCAAAATCCTGAGGCTGGTGACCGTTTTCTAACAAGTAAACTAAAACGTCGTTCTTTAGTTCAAAACCGGCATGGTCAGAACCTACTGCGATGGTGTATTTGGTTGTCATGGGATGTAAAGGTTATTTGGAATTTAATATGGGTGTTAATATTTTATTGTTCATTGCGACGTTTTTCAACTCGTTTAGCGATTTGTATCCCCAAAAAGTATAAAAACATTAAAGGCAATCCCAATAATAATTGTGAAAACATATCTGGAGAGGGTGTTGCAATGCCCGCAATTACGAAAATAATCACGGCTGCATACCTCCAGTATTTTTTTAACAAATCAGAAGTTACAAGTCCTATGCTAGCTAAAACATAAATCAACACCGGTAATTCAAAAACTAACCCCGTTGCTAGACTCATGAACGACACAAATCCAGTTACCGAAGAAACGGTGATAATATTTTGAATCTGGGGACTCAATGAATATGACAATAAAAAATTCGTAGCTACTGGAACCAATAAAAAATAGGCGAATAAAACTCCTGTGAAGAACAATAACGATACTACAAACAAACTTTTGCGAACTCGTTTTATTTCTGCTGCGCTCAATGCTGGCTTAACAAAGAGCCAAATTTGTTGCACTATGTAGGGAAAACTCACCACAGCACCAATTACGAATGAAATTTTAAATGCCGAAACAAACTGACCTTGAATTTGCTGACTTTGCATATTTAATGCAGGTGGCGACCAACATAAGGCGTCTGATTGAGTGAAAAAACGTCCAGCCTTGCAAAAGAATCGATATCCCCAGAAATTCTCTTTAAACGGGGATAATATAATCAAATCAAAAATTTTCTCAACGAAGAAAAAAGCAATTAACGTTGTTCCAAATAGCGCGTAAGCAATTCGTACCAACCGTGCCCGAAGTTCATCGATATGGTCAAAAAACCCCATGTTTTTTTCATTGGGGTATAATTCATCTACATCGACTTGATCCAAAGGCATGTTACAAAATTAGCTAAAAAGTAAGGATAAAGAAACTGTTGATTCAGCTTAGATGAAAAATAGAATGACTTAATGCTTTGATAAGGAGTATTTAATTGTCAAGCATTTTACTTAAACCTGCTCATATCACATCAACATACCACCGCAAACCGAAAGGGTTTGGCCTGTTACGTATTGACTCATATCAGAAGCTAAGAACATGCAAACATTTGCCACATCCTCAGGTGTTCCACCGCGTTTCAATGGAATGGTATCAATCCAACCTTTTTTCACATTTTCATCCAATACTTCAGTCATTTCTGTTTCAATAAAACCAGGAGCTACGGCATTGCAACGAACATTTCTGGATCCCAATTCTTTAGCAATACTTTTTGTAAAACCAATCATTCCCGCTTTAGAAGCAGCGTAATTGGCTTGTCCAGCATTGCCCGTAACACCCACTACAGACGTCATATTGATAATGGATCCTGCACGATTTCCTAGGAAATGTTTTAAAAATGCTTTTGTTAAATTGAAAGCACTTTTGAGATTGGTGTTGATTACTTCATCCCACTGTTCTTCGGTCATTCTAAGCATCAATGTATCACGAGTAATACCCGCATTGTTGATTAACACGTCGATTTTACCAAAATCAGCAATTACTTGAGTTGCTAAATCTTCGCTTTGTTTGAAATCAGCAGCATTGCTTTGATATCCTTTTACTTTTACTCCATATTTTTCAGATAATTCTGATTCAAAGGCTCTGGCTTTTTCCACCGAGCTAGCAAACGTAAACGCAATATTGCAACCATTTTTGGCAAAAACTTCCGCAATTCCTTTACCAATTCCGCGAGAAGCGCCTGTGATTAATGCTGTTTTTCCTGATAACATGGGGGCGAAATTACATCAAAAGTTTAAAAATAAAGCAAGTGAAATTTAAGGATTGTTGAGATGCTCGGTTTGATGTTCAATTCTCCAAGCTTCCACTTTGGGATTCATAACAACAAACCACAACGGGAAAATCAAGCTCAAAACCATCATACCGGGATAACCTGTCGGCATTTGAGGTGCTATTTGATGACTAACTAAATGGTGATACTTTTTATTCGTTTTGTAGTGATGATCGGAATGTCGCGATAGTTCGAAAAGCAAAAGTCTCCCAACTGGATGATTGGAATTCCAAGAATGATGAAGATCCACCAATTCTAAATAACCATTTTCCAATTTCTTTCTCATCAATCCATAATGTTCAATATAGTTAATGGTTTCAAGCAACGTTGCTCCAATGAATGCCGCTAATACCCAAAAGAGCATGATCGACCATCCCCCGAAAAATCCCAATGACCCAACGGCGAATAACTGAATCAATTGAAACTGCAACATTTGATTGGATGGATGAAATTTAGCCTTCCCTGCTCGTTTTAGACGTTCAAACTCCAAATGCCAAGCGCTGAACCACGTTTGTACCATAGAGCGAACCCAAAACCACTGCACGGGCTCGTTAAAACGCGCTGTTGATGGATCCTCTTTACTGCCCACATGCTTGTGATGACCGCGATTGTGTTCAATAAAAAAGTGCATATACAACGATGTAAGCAGCAGCGATTGCGCTAATATTTGCTCCGATTTCTTGGATCGATGTCCCAATTCATGCGCTACATTAATACCGTAACTTCCGCACAGAATTCCCATGGCCATGACCTTTCCCAGTGCTACAACGTCCCAACTCGCATCCTTCATAACGTAGATAAAAAATCCCAGCGTGATCCATTGGATGGGAACCATCAGGTATAAAATCCAATCGTATAGGGGTGAATTTTTTTCGGGGGATGTTAATTCGGTATGGTTGTTTAATACTTTTTGGGGAAATTTCGAAGTGTGATTCTTGGATGCAGCCAAGGAAGACGCTGCAGCAGAATTTCCGCGTAAATTCGCCGAGGTTTCATGTCGAGATGGACCTATAATCCACTCCAACAAAGGAATAAATCCAAATACAAAAACAACAGCCGTCCAACTCATATAATTATCTACAAGAAGTGAGTACCAAACCGAAACTGCTGGTAATAAGGCAAATAAGTAGTGTTTGGGTTTCATGATTTCAATTTTAGTCATTTCCTTTTGGATATGGATAACTCAATGAATTTTTTGTAGAAAATGATTCTACATTTGCCCAATACTTACCAAGCAATTAGTTTCATTGAATTTCATTGTTTGTTAGGGATTTAGAGAAATTGTTTATTTACTTTTTATGATTCAACTCGACTCCAATATCGAATTTCTAAAAGGCGTTGGACCGGCAAAAGCCGAGGCCTTAAAATCGGAATTGGGTATTTTCACGGTTGCAGATTTATTGAGTCATTATCCTTTCCGACATGAGGATCGGTCTAAAGTGATACCCATTTTTGAAGCCCCCCGATATAAAGACGTTTACGTTCAATTTAAAGGTAAAATCATTCCGGGAGGCATGCAGGGACAAGGAGCAGGACGTAGATATACCGCGTTTTTGACCGATGGTTCGGGTGAAATGGAATTGGTTTGGTTTCAAGGGGCTCAATGGATCGAAAAATATTTAAAACCGAACTCTGATTATTTAGTGTACGGCAAAATCAACGATTTCAAAGGGAAATTCTCCATTGCACATCCCGAATTGGAATTGTTGACTCCTGATTTTCAATTATCAAAACTCGGACTGCAACCTGTTTATCCGATGACGGAAGGTCTGAAACGTCGTCGGATAGAAAGTAAACTTCTTTCGCAATTGTGCAAAATGGTGGTTTTTTCTCCTGGATTTCAAATGCCGGAAAACATCCCCCAAGAAATCGTTCAAAAATTCAAATTCCCCAATCGAACTCAAGCCTTGCAGATGTTGCATGCACCGAGAAACGTGGAAGAATTGGAATGGGCAAAAAAACGCTTAAAATTTGAAGAACTATTTTACTTACAATTGCGGCATCTGCAAATAAAAGGAAATCGAAATCGCACATACAAGGGTCTGATTTTCAATGAAATTGGAGAGCATTTCAACGCATTTTATCAAAATCACATCCCGTTTGAATTGACCAATGCCCAAAAAAAAGTAATTCGTGAAATTCGAAACGACATGAAAACGGGCAAGCAAATGAATCGATTGCTGCAAGGCGATGTGGGTTCTGGCAAAACCATGGTTGCCTTGTTGAGCATGCTGATTTCAACGGGGAATGGATTTCAAGCCTGCATCATGGCACCTACAGAGATTTTGGCCCAACAACACTTTGAATCGATATCAGAATCGGTTGCTCCTTTAAATCTTACCGTGAAACTTCTTACGGGGTCCACCAAAAAAAAGGAACGACTGCTTACCCTGGAACAACTAGAAAACAATCAAATTCATATTCTCGTTGGCACGCATGCACTGTTAGAAGAACAAGTAAAATTTTCAAATCTGGGATTGGTTGTAATTGATGAACAACACCGTTTTGGAGTGGCACAGCGGGCTCGTTTGTGGAAAAAGGGCAACGTATTACCGCACATATTGGTTATGACCGCTACTCCCATCCCCCGAACCCTAGCCATGACGGTATATGGCGACTTAGATGTGAGTGTTATCGACGAGCTTCCAAAGGGCAGAAAACCGATTAGAACGGTTCACAAACATGAAACTTCTCGAGGTTTGGTCATGGATTTCATCAAAGAGGAAATTGCCAAGGGTCGTCAAATTTATTACGTTTTTCCATTGATTGAGGATTCCTCAAAATTGGAACTTCAAAGTTTGATGTCAGGATACGACATGGTAACCGATTATCTTCCTACTCCGCAATACACGTACAGTTTGGTTCACGGTCGATTAAAACCGGCCGAAAAAGAAGCAGAAATGAATAAATTCAAGCGTCATCAAACCGACATCATGATTGCCACAACGGTGATTGAGGTGGGTGTAAATGTACCCAATGCTTCGGTTATGGTGATTGAAAATGCAGAACGTTTTGGATTGGCGCAGCTGCATCAGCTTCGGGGACGTGTAGGCAGAGGAGCCGAACAGAGTTACTGCGTACTCATTACGGGAGGAAAATTGAGCGAAAATGGCACCAAACGTATTCGCACCATGGTTCAAACCAACGATGGGTTTGAAATTGCCAAAGTAGATTTGGAATTGCGCGGTCCGGGAGAGTTAGATGGCACCAAACAAAGCGGGGTTCTGGATTTAAAATTGTCGGATATCCGACACGATGAGGCCATTTTAATTGCGGCACGCATTGAAGCTCAGAACTGGCTGGAAAAAGATGAACTATTGATGTTACCCGAATCGGCTCCAATTCGCAACGAATTAGGGAAAACGCCCAATCGGACTATTTGGAGTAAAATTAGCTAAACTACCGAACTCGTCGAATTTTCCGCTAATTCAACGGATTTTACCAATAATGTTCTGGAATTGATGTAATTTCACGACTTCAATGAATTTCTTCACCGAAATCGGGCAGTATTTTCTCTTTTTGAGACTAACATTTCGTAAACCCCAAAAATGGAGCGTTTTTTGGAGAATCCTCCTGCTTGAAATGTATCAAATTGGAATTGGTTCACTTGCTGTGGTTGCATTAATCGCCACTTTTATGGGTGCGGTAACCACCATTCAAACAGCCAATCAGTTACTAACACCTTCTGACATGTTTCCTACCCAGTTGATTCCTAAATTTGTGGTGGGTACCGTGGTAAGTACTAGTTCGATTTTGGAACTTGCACCTACGATTACGTGTTTGGTTTTAGCCGGTAAAATTGGAGCCAACATTGCTTCTGAAATTGGGAATAAAAAGATTTCTGAACAAATTGATGCCTACGAAGTTATGGGTATTAATTCCGCGTCATTTGTGGCTTTACCCAAAATCGTAGCAGGTCTAATTATGATTCCTAGTTTGATTATTGTGGCGAACTTTTTGTTGATGTATGGCGGTGTTTTAGCTACCAAATTCACCTCTGCCCTAACCTACGACGATCTTATCTTAGGAGCTCGTTTGGTTTTCCATCCTGAATACGTTCGTATCATGTTAATCAAAGGATTCATATTTGCATTTTTGATTACCAGTTTAAGCGCATTTCAGGGTTATTACACCGAAGGTGGAGCTTTGGAAGTGGGCGAAGCAGGAACCCGAGCTGTTACCCGCATTTGTGTTTTTATTTTGTTTTTTGATTTAATCATCGCTCAGATTTTCTTGGGATTATGATAGAAGTTATAGGTCTGAATAAATCGTTTAACGATCGTCAAATCCTGTTTGATATAAACGCCCAATTTGTTTCCGGGAAACCCAACCTGGTAATCGGAGCTTCAGGAAGCGGTAAAAGTGTGCTTTTTAAATGTTTGGTAGGACTGTTAATCCCGGAATCTGGCGAAATTCGATACGAAAATCGCGACTTTCTCTCGATGCCTTACGACGATAAATTGAAGTTGAGAAAACAAATAGGCATGCTGTTTCAAAACAATGCCTTATTTGATTCTCTAACGGTCGAAGAAAATGTTGAATTTCCATTGAAAATGTTTTCTGCAATGTCGGCTCAAGAGCGTAAACATCGAGTAAACGAGTGCTTGTCGATGGTTAATCTCGTTAATGCCAATCATAAATTTCCCGCAGAGATTTCAGGTGGTATGAAAAAGCGTGTGGGAATTGCACGAGCCATTGCTCTAAATGGTAAATATTTGTTCTGTGATGAACCGAATTCTGGTTTGGACCCGTTAACCAGTCGAGTTATTGATGACCTTATTTCTCAGTTAACCGCCGATTTGCACATGACTACCGTGGTTAACTCTCACGATATGAAAACGGTTAAAGATATTGGAGAACACATCATTTTTATTTATCAAGGCAAAAAATGGTGGGAAGGTAGTAAATCAGAAATCGATGAAGCTCGATTGTCGAACCCAGAATTGAACGCATTTTTCCAAGCGAGTTTTTAATTTAGGAGCTGGCATTCAAAGCCGCCACAATCCCACAACGAAACTGCAAATTTTTCGTAACAATTCGCGTTGTAAACGAGCTGGCATTCGAAGCCGCCGCAATCCCAACGAAACTGCAAATTTTTCGTAACAATTCGCGTTGTAAACGAGCTGGCATTCAAAGCATGTCGGAATTCCAAATACTAATTATTTTCCTAACGACACTGAATTGAGTTTCAGACGATTGATAGCATCATTACCCAAACCACGTACCTTTTTTTGACTCAATCGCAAACTACGATCATAGTATAAAACAATCACAGGTGCCTCAACTGCCAGAATTTGATTGGCCTGAAGAATCTTTTGTTTTCGAATCTTTTCTTTTTCGGGGGAATTTACCACGCCGAATGCAATTTCTTCAAATAATCGGTCGAACTGAGCATTTGAAAAATGAGTGTAATTGGGTCCGTTGGGACTAAAATATCCCGTATAAAAACAGGAAAGGTAGTTTTCTGCATCTGGATAATCGGCGATCCAGGAACCACGGAACATTCCCAATTTGCCTTGGTTTCGCAATTGTCGCAACATGCCACCTGTTTGCAAATCTATTTCCACATTCAATCCCAACGATTTCCATACACGTTGTAAATAAACCGCTATATCCAAATAATCGGAAGTGGTTGTGAGTTTCAATGATGCGAATTTTTGGGGATTTTTAACGTACTCTGATTGTTTCAAAAGTTCTGCAGAGGAATAGGAATTTTTGGATGCCGATTTTTCCAACAGATCTGCAGTGGTTGATGCTTTTAAGTTTAGTTCAGAATTGTTGTCGCTTTCCAATTCAATCGAATTATCCGTTTTCAACAATGCCGGAGGAACGAATCCTTGCTTTCCTTTTTTCCCTAAACCATTCCGGAAATAACGGATGATTTGTTCTTGATCCACTGCCGTTTGCATGGCCTTTCTCAAGAATTTATCCTTAAACGGATTTAATTTGCCATCTAACGAATCCCCCAAATAAAAACCAATATATTCTGTGTTTAAAAAATCCGTTACCGTTGAATGTATTTTGCTTGCATATTGAGGTTGTAGTTGACCGGTTTTGGTCAATAATTCGTTTCGAAACGAAGCATCTACTCCGTTGAAGAAATCGTATTTTCCAGCCATAAACTGCATAAATGCGGTTTGTTTGTTTTTTACGAAATCCACATTAATTGCATCCAATTGGGCCAATTTACCGTGGTAAAATGGATTTTTTCGACTAACCAATTTAACATCTGTTTCCCAACGGCGAAGATAAAATGCACCTGTTCCAATGGGTTGAGTACTCATTTTTTCGGGCGACCACGATTGGGTAAATCGCGGAACAATCCAACAATAATTCGTTGCAAGTAGAGACAAAAAAGCGGGAAAGGGCTTATTCAATCTCAATTCTATCATGCTATCATTGATTACATGAATGGGCGAAGATTTCGATGAACACAATTGCGCAATATTCCAGTCAGCTGGTTTTTTCTCTTGTAATTCTCGGGGGATGTCCATTTTGTCGGATAATATCCATGCCCCGGGCGAAGCAACTTTAGGACTTAACAAACGACAAAAACTGTAAGCTACATCGTAAACATGTAGTGCTTGTTTGTTGACAGGTAATTTTCCACTTTTGCTCACATCCGTCCAAACAAAATAAATATTGGGTTTTAAGGTAAACTTATACACAGTCCCAGATGGGTCAATTTCAACGGTTTTACTGAGCTCGGGAACCGGATTTAACATGCTATCCAATCCCATCAAACCCTCGTAAATTTGGGCACCAATCCATATTTCCGATTGTGATTTTATAAAAGCTGGATCCAATGTATTTACTGACACATCCTCATTGTATCGGAATATCAAGGGGTTAGAAATCTTATCCACATTTTGATAACGTTTTATTCCAAAAAAAGTGAATAAAACTACCCCCCCCAAAGTAGCTATTTTGATTGCTGATTGGATAACTTTGTTACCCTGCTTAAATCGATGAAAAAGATTACGTACTTCGGTCACGCTTGTTTTGAATTGGATTGGAATGGCAAAAGTATTGTTTTTGATCCATTCATTCGAGGAAATTCCTTAGCCAAGGATGTGAAAATGGAAAAAATCATGCCACATCTGCTTCTATTGTCTCATGCCCATTCCGACCACGTGGCGGACGCTGTGGAAATTGCATTGCAATCCAATGCGGAGTGTATTGCCATTTACGAAATTTGCAGTTGGTTACAAAAGCAGGGAGTTAAGAACGTTCATCCCACCAATATTGGAGGTAAATTGAATCGTGACGATCTAACTATAGTGCACACCCCTGCCCTTCATTCATCGAGTTTCGATGATGGATCGTATGGTGGATTGGCAGGTGGTTTTGTACTGAAATCGGGAAGTGATAGTATCTACTTTGCAGGTGATACAGCATTGTTTAGCGATTTAAAATTAATTGGTGAACTGCATCAACCTCAATGGGCCATATTGCCCATAGGCGGTAACTTCACCATGGATGTCGAAGACGCTATTATTGCTGCCAAATGGTTGGGAGTAAAAAAAGTAATTGGAATGCATTTCGATACCTTCGGTTACATTGTAATCGATCATCAAAATGCGGTTGAAAAATTCAAATCTCAGGGAATTGAATTGCACTTATTAAACATTGGAGAACAGAAATTACTCGATTAAAAACGGATTTCACATCCCCAAAAACACACAAAAAAAAGAAAGAAAATGGGCAAAATTATATCAATAGCAAATCAAAAAGGCGGCGTAGGTAAAACCACTACGGCCATCAACTTGGCTGCTAGTTTAGCAGTACTTGAATACAAAACCTTATTGGTGGACGCAGATCCTCAGGGTAACTCTTCCTCTGGTGTGGGATTGAATCCTAAAAACATCAAACTCGGACTATACGAATGTTTAGTGCAAGATATCCGTCCTCAAGACGTTATACTATCCACTGAAACCCCTTTTTTAGATATCATTCCTTCAAATATTGATCTGGTAGGTGCCGAAATTGAATTTTTGGAAATGCCTCACCGCGAAAAAATCATGGAAGGCTTGTTGAAACCCTTGAAAAGTCAATATGACTTTATCATTATTGATTGTTCTCCTTCATTGGGTTTAATAACGACCAATGCGCTAGTAGCATCTGACAGCGTAATCATTCCCGTGCAGTGTGAGTATTTCGCACTAGAAGGACTGGGTAAATTGTTGAATACCATTAAAATCATACAGAATCATTTGAACCGTCATTTGGAAATCGAAGGTATATTATTGACTATGTACGACAGTCGTTTGCGTTTGGCAAATCAAGTGGTTGAAGATGTAAAAACACATTTTCAAGATATTGTATTCGACACGATTATTCAGAGAAATTCAAAATTGAGTGAAGCCCCAAGTCACGGTCTACCTGTAATTTACCACGATGCAGACAGCAAAGGATCGGTTAATTATTTAAACTTAGCCAAGGAAATTTTAGTTAAAAACGGAATCATTACAGCAACAGAAGAATCAACATTAGCATGACACAAACACCATTGAAAAAGAAAACCACCGGATTGGGAAGAGGTCTGAGCGCATTATTAGAAGACGCAGATGAAGTTCAAGGCAACATCAGTCCCAATAATAGCGATAAGCCATTGGGTTCTATTTCTTTGATACCAATTGCATCGATAGAAGCCAATCCGTTTCAGCCTCGTACGGAGTTCGATATTAAAGCGTTGGAAGAGTTAGCTGCTTCTGTGGCAATTCACGGAGTAATTCAACCCATTACAGTACGTAAAATGGGATACGATAAGTATCAAATTATTTCAGGTGAGCGCAGAACTCGTGCTGCTTTAATGAGTGGTTTAACCCAAATACCCGCTTACGTTAGAACGGCAAACGACCAAGGAATGTTGGAAATGGCGTTGATTGAGAACATTCAACGAAGCGATTTAAATGCCATTGAAATTGCCATGAGCTACCAACGATTGTTGGAAGAATGCAGTTTGAAGCAAGAAGAATTGGGAGAACGAGTTGGGAAAGATCGTACCACGGTTACTAACTACCTTCGTTTATTAAAATTACCAGAAGAAATTCAATTGGGTATAAAACAAGGGATAATTTCTATGGGACATGCCCGCGCCATGATTAACATGGAGGATGAATCTGCTCAAATGGCTATGTTTCGCGAAATCATTGAGAACAAATTAAGCGTTCGTGCAGTTGAAAGCCTAGTAAAAGAGAAAAAGTCAGCGCCTGATACGTCTGAAAAATCCACATACATCAATGGAACGGATTGGGATCCAGAAATTGACCGTATTACTGAAGAATTCCACCGTAAGCTTAGAGCAGCAGTTCATTTGAAAAATGGGGTAAAAGGCAAAGGAAAAATCGTGATTTCATATAAGAATCGCGATGATTTGCAGCGAATTTTGAGTTTAATTGGAGAATAATTCAATTTTCATCGTTTGAAATATATTTTCATACTTTTGGCTTTATTTGGGGGATATTCGCTCGGTGCTCAATCGGCAAACGATACCTTATCCCCCGAAAAAAATACAGCTTCAACCTATGTTCATTCACCGAAGAAAGCCAGCATTTATTCGTTGGTTTTACCGGGAGCAGGACAAGTTTACAATCGTAAATATTGGAAAGTACCCGTTGTTTATGGACTTTTAGGAGGAGCCGGTTATGGATTTTACACATTCAACCAAGAATTGAAAGTCACTAACGATGAATTTCGAAGTTTGTATAGTCAGGGCAAAGCTCCTACTCCACTTCAAATTGACGATAGAAACACGTTAAGAAACCGAAGAGATTTGGCAGGAATTTCGTTTGTATTGGTGTACGTTCTACAAGTAGTAGATGCCACCGTAGATGCTCATTTTTATAAATTCGACATCAATCAAAAATTAAGTGTGGGGATGAGTCCTGAAAATGGACAATTTATTCAACTAACGTATCAAATTTCTGGTAAATAATGCAAAGAATCGAACAAATTAAGGAGTTTTTAAAGGATTCGCCCAACGATGCATTTCTGAACTACGCATTGGCTCAGGAATGGATAAAATCGGGCGATTTGAATGCGGCATTGAATCAGTTTTTGATGCTTATTGAAAACCATCCTGAATACTTGGCAACCTACTACCATTTAGGTAAATTATACATTAAATTAGGCCGAAAAGAAGAGGCAATGTCCGTTTTCGAAACTGGAATAGAAAAGGCGAAAAAAGCGGGCGAACAACATACCCTTAGCGAATTGCAAAGTGCCAAATTGGAATTGGAATACGACGACGATTGAAGGTGGATGGGTTCTTTTTTGTTTAAAGGTTAAATAAATTTACGAAACACCTAAAACTGAGGTATTTTTATTCCAATAATTAATTTTTATTTGCTAATTGAATACTAAAGCATAACAATAAAAAATCCTCGGTTTTTCAACCGAGGATTTTTTTATTGTTTAAGGTTTAAATGATATTTCGTTTCAGTGTGAGTTGTAAAACTCTTGATTTTTCAATACAATTTGCTCCATCAAAACCGAAAATTAATCTCGGTTCAATTTGGATAACAAACGTAGAATTTCGATGTACAACCAGATCAATGTTGCCAATAAACCAACACCAGCGTACCATTCCATGTATTTGGGGGCACCAGCATTACTCGCTTCCTCTATGAAAGTAAAATCCATAATCAAACTAAATGCTGCAATTCCTGCAATAACCGCACTTAATCCTATGGATAATGGACTATTACCCGCGTAGAAACTAGATAATCCGTGTGCTCCAAAAAGATTCATTACCATCATTACCAAGTAGAATAAACCTACACCAGCAATGGCAAAGTACAATATTTTAGTGAACATGGGTGTAGCTCTTAAAATTCTGAATTTGTAAGCCGCCAACATCAATGCAAAAATTCCTAAGGTGATCCCTACTGCTTGCATTACAATTCCAGGGTACATGTATTCAAAGAACATGGATAATGCTCCTAACACTACACCTTCTGCTGCAGCATACACAGGTGCTAAATACGGACTCCATGATTTTTTGAACATCATGATTAACATAGAAATAACTCCTATAATCAATCCTCCGATCAAATAACCTTGTACGCCATTATTCATGGCATACTCTGGATCTCCTCCCATTTTGGACCAAATCCAAATTGCAGGAACCAAAAGAGTGAAAAATAATAAAATGGTTTTGTCGATGGTACCTCGTACCGTCATTGCGCCTTCGTATGTGCCCGAACGCACTGAACTGAAGGCTTTTTCTGAAAATAATGGACTAGACATATCTTAATAGAATGCTTATAAAAACAAATATATATAAAATTAACGCAGTAAATGAATAGTTCCGCTGAACTGATAAATTTTATCGCGGAAATCCGTAAACTCAATGGTATAAACGTAAACTCCGTCGTGGGCGGGATCTCCGGAAACTGTACCATCCCAACCTTGGTTCGCATCTTTGGTTTCAAACAACTTTTGTCCCCAACGATTGTAAATAACCATTTTATATTCTTTCATACCCGAAATAGAAGGTTTGAACACTTCATTCAATCCTTTACCATCGGGAGTAAATGCATTTGGAACGAACATGATCGGATCATAATTCAATTCAATATCATTGCTCCATGAAATGCGATATCCGTTGCGCTCATACGCTTTAATTCTGAAACGCTGCGTGTATCCATCGGCACCGTTCTCAATGCTATCTGTCAATGCATTTCCATAGGTTTGATACAATACATATCCCCCACCGTTGGCTAATTCGCGATAAAGTTCATACCGTTCCACTCCATTGCTCCATCCCAAATAAGGAGTAAAGGTAAACGCCATTTTCAATGGACCTACTTTCGACCCAGTTAACCAAACACTGGTGTTGATGTTGCTAAATATTGTATCTCCACAAAGGTTCAAAACATAAGCGCGATAATCATAAGCCATTTGATCCGGTTTTGCTGAAAAATCCGTAAATACTGAATCAACCGCGTTACTAGAACCAACATTCCAGAAATTCGCGAAACCGAACGGTTTGCGCTGTATCTGAATGGCTTGAGTATTTCTTGGTGCATTTAATAATTGGTAATGCACTAAAATTTGTCCATCCAACAAAGGTGGAGGAGTAACAGTAACCCATTTACTAGTTAAAAAGGGTTTATCGAAAAATACGTTCCAAACCAATGAATCACCGGGACACATTTTGTCAGAAACTTCGAAAACTCTCAGTCTACGCTTTGGAGCCAAAGTATCCCACTCTACCTGAGCTGAATTTCCATTGGCAGGTGGAATAACAAATTGACCACCCTGAATGTTCCAATCGTAACTACTTCCAGATACTCCAGATACATTATAGGTGCTGTTTTGTTCAACTGGAGAACAGATAACCGAGTCGCCAGCCAATTTTGTGTTTTTGGGTTTCGGATTGATGGTTAACGAAGTGTTATCGTAAGGTCCTTCGCATCCATATTGTGAAATAACTCGGGCTCGTATGTTAAATGTTCCTGGTGTATTCAATGAAATTTGAAGTGTTTTGGTTTCTTGGGATGCAGATACAGCCTGTTTGATTATTCTGTAATTCGCACCGGTAATTTGGACTTCAACAGAATCTTTGATGGCTAAAGTCCAAGTTACAGCATCGAACCAATTACCTGCTGATTCACATTGTTCGGGCAGTGGTTTTTGAGGGAAAAGATTACCCGATGGAATGGGATGTAAAACTACGTTGAGTTTATACACTTTACTAGAACAAGGTTTTTGGGCGATGGGGTCATAAGCGGTTGCTTGAACTCCAACCCAAGCATTTCCAGCAGTTCCCCAGTTGGTGGTAATTTTATCGGTAGCTTGTCCCGATGCAATGGTTCCACCAGCGATGGTCCAAGCATAGGTTTCGCCACTAACTTGTTTAACCAAATACGGTACACCCTGAGTTAATTCGCACATTATAGTATCGCCGATGGGAGGTTGACCAATTAGATTGTGTGATTTAACAACAGTAAGTTGTGCAGTATCACTGCAACCAAATCGTGTAGTAAGTTTCACAATAACTTTCCCTAAACCTAGACTTCCCCAATCAATACTTACTTTACCGTTTCCTAGATTATTTTCCATTCGAGCTCCATCAGCACTCCAATTATAATTTCCTTTCCACTCTAGATTTTCAATTTCATAGATGATATTATCGTTATTTGGACAAACAGAAATGGGTCCAGTGATGGATGGATCTTTTACAGGAGCGGGATGCACTATAAATGTATCAGAAGGACTTTGACATCCACCTTCATTCTCTCCATATGCGATAACTAATCCGGGATTTTCTGTTGCAAAATCAAAAACTATATTTACCGAATTACCCTGACTTATCCCGCCTTGGATATTTCCTCCTAAAACTTTCCAATTGTATGTAACTCCGGTGGTCGGAGTAACGGTATATGCATAAGAATTCTGATTTACACATACAGAATCTTCACCAGAAATTTTCGGTTTCAATGGTGATTTCAATAATGCCACTTTGTAAACCTTTGATGGTGAAGGACAACCCCAGCGTGAGGTAACATCCAGAACCAAATACCCCGTATCAGCAATTCCCCAATTTACTGTGACTGAGTTTCCAGTATCTGAACCAACAATAGTACCGTTGGTTATTCTCCATTTTAGTTTATTTAACCAATTTCGATTATTAACGCTGTATTTCAAACCTGTTTGTTGTTGACAGGATGATTTGGGACCTGAAATTAATTCTAATGGCTTAAAGGGCTTGATGGAAATCAGCACGTTTTCATTGATGAATTTTGCGGGACAACCATTGTCGAAAGCTTCGAAAATAACTCGATAGGTATCCAAATAATCGATATTGCAGTCGGGTGTCCAGCAGAATGTACTTGTCACCGATTTCTTGTTAGCGTTGGCCGTGGGTTGTAATGTAGCTTTGGTGCCTGTGTAATTAGCACTACCCGAAATAATATCCCCAAAAGCCCTCAAGGTAATAATTTGGGTAGTGTCTTTATTATCAAATCCAGTCACATCGGTACAAAAAACTTCACCTGGTTCTAGGGTCCAGAAACGGGATCCTTTTTGATATTTCAGTGCGGGTTTGTTGTTGGGAGAACAGTTAATGACTAAAATTTGCAAATCCAATCTCACGGTTGAAATAGCTATTCCGTTTCTCCATTCCGTTACTTCGATAGCCACGGCAAAACGACCGGCTGTTGGCGACATGAATGTAGTCAAACCGTTGTAGGCGTCAATAGTAGCAATTCCAGAATTTCCGAACGGTTTAGTTGCAGAGAAACCGTTTCTATAATCCACATCAATGAAGTTGGACATAGGATCAGAGCAATTTGTAATTACAGGATCGTTGTTATCGGCACCTTGCCAAGGGGTAACCAATTTAAATGAGAGTGAATCACCGTCGGGATCTACTGCACGATTTCTTAAAGAGGTTGTATCATTTCGACAAATAAATGGCACTGGAACTTCCAAGAAATACGGAGAACTGTTTTGCAGACTGGTTGGAGGAATGGTTGCGTAATACGTTTGTCCTTGGTAAGCAGTACCAAATTGGTCTTGTAGATTATTTTGAGTATTTCGGCAGCATCGTTCCCATTTCAAATGGTAACCTGTTGTAGAATTAGGGAGTGTGATGGTGGTTTCATAGATACCTTGCTCCAAACACGCAGATGCTATTTCTGGGCAATTGGTGTTTCCCACTGGGTCAACCTTTTTCCGGCTCAACAATTTGATGGTGTAATCTGTGTAATAACGTTTATTACCACGATATACGCATAATTTGATATCATCGTCAAAGGGTACTTCATCTGCGGTTCCATCTCGTGAACAATCTCTGTAGGCAAAAATGGTAACTCTGTATTGCGAGTTGGTACCATTATTCCCTAGAAATCTGTACGTGATAAAACCTCCCACTAAATGAGATGATTTCGCTGGAGAAACCAAGACGAAAAGAAGAAAAATCGATATAAATTTCCTGAACTCTTTCAAAGCTTTAAATCAACTACTAAAATAGACATTTTTTTTGCCTTTTGGTTGTAAAGAATCTTCATTTTTTTGAAAATAAACTAATTTCGCAGCATGCATTTTAATCCGGATTGTTTGCATTTTTTGGGACATATACCCTGCAAGCCCCATAAAACCAATGGTTTTCACTGTGAGAACTGCCCAGAATATACCCCTATTGAGAAGAAAATTCTGATCATAAAGTTGGGGGCAATGGGGGATGTAATTCGAACAACGCCCTTGATTACTCGATATAAATCGTTGTATCCGAATGCAAAATTCACTTGGATTACGCTGTTTCCAGATATTTTACCCAAGGGTGAAATCCATGAAATATATAAATTAGGCATTGAAGCGAGTCTTTATGTTACCAATACCGATTGGGATATTGCCATCAATTTGGACAAAGAAAAAGAAGCGAGTGCATTGTTGAAAATGGTCAATGCGAAAGAAAAATACGGCTATATTTTGAAGGATGGCGTAAGTCAACCGGTGAATGAGTTAGCTCAACACAAATTCGATACCGGTTTATTCGATGATGTTTCCAAAGCCAACACCAAAAATTACTGCACCGAAATTTTTGAACTATGTGGTATGGAGTATGCTGGAGAGCCGTATTTATTGGATAATCACGCCGACAAAGGATTCCAGTGGAATCTTCCCCCGAATAAAAAAATAATAGGTTTAAATACCGGCTGTGGCGATCGATGGACAACACGTTTGTGGAGTATCGAAAAATGGGTAGAATTAGCTAAGTTGATTCAAGATGCTGGTTATTATCCGTTGCTGCTCGGTGGAAGCCAGGAACATGAACGCAATTTAGAAATCCAATCCGGCAGTGGTGCTGATTATTTTGGAAACTTCCCGCTGAATCAATTTATTAATTTAATTGATCATTGCGATGCGGTGGTTACTCAGGTAACCATGGGAATGCACCTCACATTGGGCTTAGGCAAACGAATCGTTTTGATGAATAATATTTTCAATCCGTATGAATTTGATTTATTCGACAAAGGAGAAATTGTACAGCCGCCAAAACCTTGTCAGTGTTTCTATTTGGGTAAATGTAAATTGGGAATATCGTGCATGGAAGATTTGAATACACAAACTGTTTTTGAGAGCTTGCAGCGGGTTTTGTCAAAATAATTCGAATATTATTTGCACTTTACACTAGGAATAATTAATTTTGCACCCTCAATCGGCGAGGTAGCTCAGGTGGTTAGAGCGCAGGATTCATAACCCTGAGGTCGGGGGTTCAATTCCCCCCTTCGCTACTCCGATACAAGAAAAGTCACCCGAAACGGTGGCTTTTTTTATTTGTGCCAAGTTTTGGGATAGATTGAATCGTGATTTCTTCATGTTTAATGCGTTTTAAAGTTATGACCTCTTCCCAGAAAATCTCAAGGATTATTTAATACAATTTTGTCGAAGTCACTTACTCTTAACATTATTTGTGTCGTCTTTCAAGCGGACAGTTAACGTTCCCACGTTTGGCTTAGTGGGGGCTTTACTGCAAAACACTTGATACAAAGTACCGAAGTAACAATTGAGCAATAAAATTTGAAACTAAGAACGTCCGTGTCCATTTCGCCAAACCCTAGTTAGCGGTAGTTTTTCAATTCATTTGTCAAGTCTTGTCGTTTGTAAGCAAGAATATTTTTAATTTCGTTTTCTGTAACGTTGTCTGCCGTTACCCTAGAATTTGTTTGTTTGTCAAAATTTGGGTAGTATATTCTAATTTTAAAATTCCATTTATCTAATAGCATCTCACCTGTCTTTGTATTTAGGTCCAGTTTTGACATCACGATTACATCTGTTTTAATTTTATCAGTAATGGGTTTGCAATATTTTTTATCAAAAACATTCTGATAAGGAACATGCATTAATTGTTTGTAGGGAAACCTTATTAAAGTTAAAGAAGTGTCCTTTGAAATTTCTGTTTCCAAATATTCTTGAATGTTCGGCGAAAAACCACCGTTTGCAACTTCGTCATAAGGTGGCAACACCAAAACCGTTAATTTAGTTAGTATTTTTTCTCCTTGAATGCCAGTGTTTTCCGTTTCAGTTGTTTTGTCATTTGCTACTGTATCTAATTTACTTATTAGATTTACAGAATATTCGGGTTGACTACTTTTAGTGTTGTCTGTGTTACAACACGCTGCTATTACAACAATAATTGTCAATTTTAAAAATATCAACTTCTTCATTGTCGTTTTGTCGTTCTAAAATAACCGCATACTTGATTCTACACGAAACTATCGCAACTCACCCATCATTGCGAGTAAAGTGAGTTATGTGGTGCTATTTTCTCAGTCAATTTGTGTGTACATTGACACATTAACAGTGTAGTCAATTAATTGACCGCTTGAACTTACACCTTTTCCCCCCATACCTTTATTAAATGTTTGAAAATTATAAGAATTTACTGTTTTGTTAATGGCATCTGTCGGACTAGTAGTTGTCTCCATATAAATTATTTTACCTAATTTAATATTTCCTGCTTTGGCGAGCCTTTGAGTTGTCTCCATTGCATCACTTACCGCAGTTTCTTGTGCTTGTCTAATGTAATTTGCAGCGTCTGTGTGAAAATAAGCTACCTTTTCTATTTCATAAATTTTTGTCTTCAAAACTTCTTCTGTGAAGTCTTGCATCGATGTAAGGTTTTTTAATGTAAAGATAATTTTTTGTGTCGACTCAAAACCTACAAATACCTCTTTTTTAAGAGTATAATCATAACGCATTGATTTATCGGTTGAGATAAGACTTACTTTAATTTCTGTTGTGTCAGATACGTATTTCTTAATTATTTTAAGGACTTCAATTGCGGTCTTTTGATTTTCGTTTAAAGCTTCTCTAAGTGTCGGCTTTATAAATTTTAATGCTATTGTTATTTGAGCAGCATTAGGAAAGGCTGTTACAGTGCCAACACCGACGACGTTAATTTTTGGCACGTCAGCAATTGATGTTTTAGGATCTATTTGTCCAACAGCGTTTAATGTTGTTAAAAGTCCTAATGTTAATGAATAAATAATTTTTTTCATAATGTCGTCTTATTGTAATGCTCCAAAACTTGATTCTATACGAATCTATTGCAATCCCATCATTATTACAAATTAATATTAGATTCCTGATTTTCTGGTATTTGCAGAAGAGTTCGGGTTCAATTCCCCCCTTCGCTACTCCGATACAAGAAAAGCCATCCTAAAGGGTGGCTTTTTTTATTTTGTGCCAGTTTTGGGATGGATTTTTGGGTTCATTACTTGGTTATTAATGTCTCCAAACACCCTGATTTCAGAAGGCCCGCTGCGAGCAAAAGCCGATAGAATTTTGGGGTTAAGGAAATGGCCTGTTAGAGCTGAAGTTTTCTATTATTGTTATAATCATTTTGGACAATTTTATACCAATTACACTCTGTGTCTTCGTAGTAAAAAGTTTCCATTGAATTCAGTCCTATTTTTTGAAGAATTTTATTGGATGCCATATTTTCGCAACTTGCAGCAGCAAAAACTTCTTCCAATTTTAATACAGTAAAAGCGTAATCAAGAGATATCATTGCAGTTTCAGTTGCAATTCCTTGTCCCCAATATTTTCTTATAAGTCGATAACCAAGGTCATAGTAATTCTGATGATTATTTATCAAGTCCGTAACAAATTTTAGCCCTGTCCATCCAATAAATTCATTCGTATTTTTAGAAATGATAGCCCATCTTCCAATTCCATTGTCTTTGTATTGTTGTCGGATATAATTTATTACATTAATGATTTGTTCTCTGTCGGTAACTGGTTTGTTTCCTAAGTATCTATGAACTTCCGGGTCAGAGTCGAGTTCAAAAAGACCTTCGATATCCGTAGGTAGTATTTCTCTTAATATAAACCTATCGGTCTCTGCGAATATTCTAATTTCTGACATGCTAGTAATTTTTGGGGATAGTCTTTAAGCGGCCTGCTAACGTCTTGTCAAACCGATGTTGGCGATTCGTTGTTCTATTTCGTCCTTGTCAACCACGGTATTATGGTTAATGCAATTAGTCCTGCAGATATGGCTGTCACAATTATGTTTCCATATTGTTTTAGTTCAAGTCCGGTAAAAAGTCTTACTGCAATAATTGTCAAAGTCAGTCCTGCGAATATTGTCCAATATTTCAAGTTTACACTTTCGTTTTCAGCCTTGTTTGTCGGCAGTTTGTAAATGGCAATAGCAATTACAAGTCCCCCAATTATAGTTGATGAATGTTGTAAAATTTTTAAAATCGGGATTTGTCCGCCCAAAAAGTCTACGGAGTTTTTTAACGTTGGAATTGTCTTAACGAAATAGCCTTGGTCGTGAGTAAAACTGTCCCAAAGTATGTGAGATGCAGCACCAATAAGAATTGAAATTGTCACTACACGCCAATTTCTTTTGAAGTGTCCATTCCAATCAAACTGTCTAAATCCTAAAAATCTCGACTTCAAAAATGTCGGCAAATTGTCGAATAAACTGTCTCTAACGATATTATGAAAGAGAAAGGTAAGTAACAGTCCAAGTGGCAAGTCGAACCAAAAAAGTCCGTCCAATGTATGGCTGTAATTGCTCTTAATTCTCATTCTTAAAAAGTATTCAAAGTCAGGTGTCAAACTGCCAATCACAAGTCCGGTCAACGAAAACCATTGTCTTGGGAGATAAGTCAGTGGTAAAACGATTGCTGGATGTGAAAATGTAAATGGCATTTCTTTTTTTGTCTATCTGATTCTCGTTTCTGTATCATCTGTTATACTGACCGCCAACTCGATTATTTACGAAGCTATCACAATCATCTCAGTATTGCAAAATAATTATTGAGAACTGATTTTCTCACATTTGCCAAAGAGTTCAGTATATTTGAGAATGCGTTTGTATCCTACCCTGACTTCCTACGGTGCCGCCCAAACCGTTACTGGTTCTAAACATTTGATTATCACAGTTCACGATGAACGAATACTATTAGATTGCGGCTTGTTTCAAGGAGAAGGTAAAGAAAGCGATGCACTGAATCGTACCTGGGGATTTGATCCCAAAACCATCGATTATGTCATCCTATCTCATGCACATATCGATCATACGGGATTGATTCCCAAATTAATTAAAGACGGTTTTAGCGGTCCTATTTATTGCTCTGAATCCACCAAACACCTGTGCGAAATCATGTTGTTGGATGGTGCCCATATTCAAGAAGCCGATTTAAAACGAATCAATGCCCGCAGAAAAAAGCGCGATGAAGAACCTTTGATTCCGCTTTATACCATGGAAGATGCCGTTGAAGCCTTGAGTTTTTTCGAAGCCATCCCCACACAAAAACCCATAAAAATTGGACAATCTACTCGAGTTACACTTATTCCCAATGCACATATATTGGGTAGTTGTGCTGTGCATTTGAATCTCATAGATATCGAAGGCAGTTCCATTAATTTTACTTTTACGGGGGATATTGGTCGCGACTCAGATCTCATTTTCGACGGACCATTCCCCTTCCCTCAAAGCGATTACATTGTTTGTGAAAGTACTTACGGCAATCGTTTACACGACAATAATTCCGATGCCAAGGAGCAACTTTTTCAACTTATTCAAGATATATGCGTTGAAAAAAATGGAAAAATTATCATTCCTGCATTTTCAGTAGATAGAACTCAGGAAATTATATATTTATTGGACCAATTGGCGTTTGAAAAAAGGCTGCCTAGGATTCCTGTATTTGTGGATTCACCGTTAAGTGTCAAAGCCACCAATATCATGGCTCAATACAAAAACGAATTCAATCCTGAAATTTTAGAATACATTACCAAAGATGGCGATCCATTTGGATTTCCGAGTTTGCACTATGTGAGCAAAGTTGAAGATTCAAAAGCCATCAATGATATTCAATCGGCCGCAATCATTATTTCTGCTAGTGGAATGGCTGAAGCAGGACGTGTTAAACATCACATTGCCAACAATATAGAAAATCCAAATAATGCCATTCTAATCGTGGGATATGCCACTCCTTATACCTTAGCAGGTCAGTTATTACAAGGTAAAAATGAAGTGAGAATTTTTGGGGATTTCTTTGCCGTTAACGCACAAGTACATCGGATGAGTAATTTTTCAGCACACGCTGACTACAAAGAAATGATCCAATATTTAAGTTGTCAGGATGCTTCTAAAGTAAAACATGTGTTTTTGGTACATGGAGATCATGACGCCATGGAATCCTTTCAAGCCAAATTAAAGAACGAAGGATTTCCTAAAGTGAGCCCATTAATTTGGGGAGAATCTCGGATATTAAGTCCCCGGAAAAGTCATTGATTTAACCACTTCAACGTATAAACCATTGTGTTTTGCTACTGAAATGGGTGTTTTGGCCTCCAATTTGTTGAATAACTGCAAAAATGGCCAGGTTATTATTAAAAGTACTGTCCCTAAAAGTTTCAAGCCCCAATTGCTGTGCGACAAGCACATCATGGTCATGGAGTTGATTTCATGCGAAATAATGCTCCATTTTCGATAAACCGGTTGTACGAACTGAATCTCAAATCTCAAAGAAGTTAATTGATTCAAAAACTCGGTGGTTTGGAAAATATGGTTACGATCATTCAGCTTTTCATACTGATTGAATCGGTCAAACATCCAGCGATACAAGGGCAATATTTGATTTTGATTTACAGGTAAATAAATGAATAATTGGTCGTTTTGCGACATACATTCACGAATTTCCGATAAAGTGCGATACGGATCATCCAAATAGGGCAATACGCTGAACAGGGTAAAGATTCGTGAACCTACTGTTCCCGAGCTATTTACTGTTTTTACTGGGCGTTCTGTATTCCGAAATGGGAGTTTTTTGGAGCGTTCGTTTTGAACCGAATTTACCGGAACGAAATCATTAAATTGCTGTTGATTTGAACCAACCAGTTCAGTTTCATTAGATTGGGAATAGAGAAAATGTGGTAGTGGATTAGGATCGTTCAAATCCATAACTTCTGCATGAAAATTCGAAAATTTACGGCGGCTCAGTAATGCGTATGAGTTGAGAAATTCAACATTCTGTGCAGATTTATCCAAAAGAATCCATGAGTTTACTTCCCAAAGAAATGAAAATTCACCATCTCCAGCACCCAAATCCACGAGTTGCACATGGTTTAGGTGGTTGGAATTTGTAAATCCTGGTTGTGGTTCAATATGGGTTACCGGGTTTGAAGTATATTTGCTACTCTGGTTGTATGCACCTGAATTTGCCGGAATTGTAGCCACTTGAACAGAGTTGTTTGCTAACAAAATTCGATCTCGAATAACTTTTGTTCGCGGATAAATGGTTCGTTTCCAAAGCCATACTAATTGGATCCAATGCGGATTTTTTAATAACCACCGTGGATAATCATGTCGATGTATGGATGCCGAGTTTTTCAAATTTTAATTCATTTCAAATTAACTACAAAACCAAAAAGTATGCGCTAAATTTGCAACATGAAATTTCAATCGGTGCGTTTTTGGGCGTTTGTAGTGCTTTTATTTCTTTCTGGGGATGTTTTTTCCAAAGGAAAAGAAAATTTCATCGGTAATTGGAAAGGCGAAATTACCTTACAGGGAATGAAGTTAGAACTCATTTTTAAAATCAATTTCCTAAAAGATCAAGATAAAGACTTGCAATGGCAAACTCGATTGGATGTGCCAGCACAGCGAGTAAAAAACTTTCCGGTAGATAAAACCGAAGTCAAAAAGAAGAAAATTCATATTGAACTGAGTGGATTGAATGCCGAATTTAACGGTAAGTTGGTCGATACTCAAACCATAAAAGGAGTATTTACCCAACGGGGACAATCATTTGATTTAAAACTCACTAAGTATTATGGTGAAGCACCTCTAAGAATACGCACCCAAACTCCCAAAGAGCCATTCGATTACATTTCAAAAGACGTACAATTTTCAAATTCCAAAGGTTCCATTCGATTTGCAGGAACGATCACCCATCCCCAAAAAACATCTCAAAACCAGCGATTCAAAACCGTAATTTTAGTTAGCGGTAGCGGTGCTCAAGATCGCGACGAAACAATTTTTGACCACAAACCGTTTGCTGTAATTGCCGATTATTTAACCCGAAATGGATATGCAGTATTGCGTGTAGATGATCGTGGTGCAGGCAACACCATTTGTGCTGCTTCTGAACTGAATTACACCACTGCTGATTTGGTTAACGACGTTCAAGATTTTGTTGATTATATGGCAGATACACTTGCGGATAAAGGGCATATTTATTTAATGGGACATTCCGAAGGAAGCGCGGTAATAGCCATGTTAGCGGCAAAAAACAATTCATTAAAGAATCCGATTCATGGAATCATTGGAGTAGGAACTCCTTTAGTAGAAGGAATGGAAATCATTAAATTCCAAAATGAAGAGTCCATGAAAGCCATGAAATTATCGGATGCTGAAGTACGTGTTTACATGGATTTAGTTTCGCAATTTCTACTATTTAGCAAGGAACGTTCTCAAAAAGAACGAAGTTCAACATCCCCCAAAATAGCACCGTTAACCATTCAAGAATTCGACACGGCATACGCTCTTCTGGTTCGCCAATGGGAAGAACGTAATTCTCCAGCTACCGTAAAAAGATTGAAAAAACGCATGAACAAAATTTCCAAACAGGAATTTGATGCGTTGAATAAAGCCAGTTTTCAGTCGGTGGTGTATAATAAATGGATTGGTTATTTTTTGGGATTAAATCCATATACATACTGGAGTAATGAACTGGTACATCGCGTAATAATCAATGGAGAATTAGATTCACAAGTACCGGAAATGTTAACATCTCAGCCGGCCAAAACACTTGAAAGTCAAAACGCTCAAAATCCAAAAAACAAACAGTTCACGTACCTGGTTTTACCCAAACACAATCACCTTATGCAAGAGTGTGTAACAGGTTCAGTAGATGAGTACCAACAAATTGAACAAACTACTTCCGAGCTATTCTTGACTACGTTGTTAAATCAGCTGAATTCGATGTCGGCTGATTCAGAATTGCATTAAAAATCAATTCTGAATCGTTCTCTTCTAAGTTCTTGATACGGCAATGGATTTTGATAATCTTCGCTGAATTGTTTGCGATTTCTCACAATGGCAATTGCATCGTAAATTGCATTTCTCATGCTCGTAGCCTCAGCGGTATTCTTTCCAGCCAAGCCGTAGCCTGTTCCGTGATCGGGACTGGTTCTAACGAGTGGTAATCCAGCTGTAAAGTTTACTCCATCGTAAAATGCCATAGATTTAAACGGAATTAATCCTTGATCGTGATACATGGCTAATACAGCATCAAATTGTTTGTATTGACCGCTTCCAAAGAAACTATCTGCCGAATAAGGACCATACACCAATCTACCTTGATCAAATACTTTTTTTACTGCGGGAATGATGATATCTTGTTCTTCTTTGCCCAACAATCCGTTATCACCGGCATGTGGATTCAAACCTAAAACAGCTATACGAGGTTTAATTCGATTAAAATCTTCTCGGAGAGAGTTATAAACCACATCCAACTTATTAATTATCAAATCCGAATTCAATTTACTGGATACTTGAGCGATGGGAACATGTTCGGTAGCTAAAGCTACTTTAATTTCCTCGCTTTCCAAAAACATGCAATAGTTTTCAACTCCAAAATGCGCTGCAATATGTCCAGTATGTCCCGAAAATTGCGGCAAGTGATGCGCCACGGTTGATTTGTCTAAAGGAGCTGTAACTAAAGCATCCAAGTTTTTAGAATCTGCCAAAGCTGCGTTTAAACAATTCAATGCTTCTTTTCCCGCTTCGTTGGAAGCTGTTCCGGGGGTAATTTCCAAAGTTTCATCGCTACCAACAACTAAATTGAGTTTACCTTCAACTGCTTGAGAAGCGGATTTTACTAAATGGTACATGGGTTGTTCCATTTCCAATACTTTTTTATAAAAAGTAAAGGTTTTTGGGGAAGCGTATAATACTGGAATACAATATTTATAGATATTTTCATCTGAAAATATTTTCAGAATCAATTCCATGCCTACCCCATTTGGGTCGCCTTGAGTGATTCCTAATTTTAATAATGCGTTATTGGTTTGCATAATTTTTTAAGTATTGAATAATTAAACGAACTCCGAAACCGGTTCCGCCTTTGGTTAAATAATGTTGTGAACTGTGTGTAAAAGAAACTCCGGCGATATCAAAATGCAACCAAGGATATGCGGTAAAATGTTTTAAGAACATGGCCGCGGATTGCGCACCTCCTGCACCTTTACCCAAGTTTTTCAAGTCAGAAATATCACCCTTCATTTCTTCGCCGTATTCTTTCCACAGAGGAAGTTCAGCTAAACGCTCATACGTTTGATCACCTATATTTTTTAATGTGTTTTTTACTGAATCTGGAGCAGATCCCATCAATGCAGCTCCATAAGGTCCGATTGCATTTGCAGCTGCCCCGGTTAATGTAGCGAAATCCATAACCAATTCGGGATTGAATTTCTTAGCGAATGCCAATGCATCTGCTAAGATCAATCGTCCCTCAGCGTCGGTATTTAATACCTCTACGGTAGTGCCGTCGTATTGAGTAATTACATCACCTGGACAAATAGCATTTTCTCCCGGACGGTTATCGGTTGCTGGAACCAATCCAATAACATATAACGGCAAATTCATTGAGGCTACACCATAAAGAACACTACCTACTACAGCGGCTCCAGCCATATCGCATTTCATGTAATCCATGCTGTTGGGAGTAGGCTTCAAACTCAATCCTCCAGTATCAAAAACCACCCCTTTTCCCACTAAAACAATGGGATTATCGTTGATGGCATTTTCCGGTTTGTAGGTGAGTATCGAAAACGTTGGAGGCAATTGACTTCCTTTATTTACAGCCAATAAACCACCCATTTTTTGGCTTTCAATCTGATTTTTGTGTAGCACTTCTACATGAAAACCCACTTTTTCACCCCATTTTGAAAACGTATCCGCTAATTCTTCAGCCGTTAAAACGTTCGACGGACGATTGACCAACTCTCTTGCCAGGCAAACACTTTCCACCAGTTTTTGAGTAGCCTGCAATTTTGAAGACCACTCATTACTTGCTTGTAATTGTGGCTTTTCTTTCTTTTCGGGGGATAAGAATTCGGTGTATTGATACGAAGCGAGCAAAAATCCTTCACAAAAGCTGTCAAATATTACATCTTCTTGATTGCCCAGATTAACATCTGAAACTTCTTGAACTTCAGATTGAATTACAGAAAGTTGTACATCATTGCATTTCAACTCTTTACAACGCCCAAACACTTTTGCACCTTCCCTACGCACTCGCTCTAATTCGTCGGATTGTGACGATTCTTTACCGTATTTTACGAAAAATATCAAAGATTCAGCAGTGATAACTTCCAAGTACCACTGTGAATTGTTCACATGTCCTAAAAAGGTTTCAATTGCACCAGAAGGCAAGGAAATACGGGCTAAATCCGCATCATTTTCAAACAATACAACTTGAGTTAACATTCTGACCGCAAATTAACGATAAAATCCCGACTAAGTGAAGTTGTGTAACTGTCATTTTGACCTAATTTTGCAATAAGATGCAAAAAATCCGAGTAGGTATTTTTTTTGGTGGTCAATCCCGTGAGCGCGAAGTTTCTTTTGCTGGAGGCCGCACAGTTTACGATAACTTAAACAAGTCACTTTTTGAACCCATTCCTTTGTTTGTTGATAGTTTTGGCAACATTGTAGAATTGGATTGGGAATTCGTTTACAAAGGAAGTATCCGCGATTTTTATCCTCCCGCTTCTTTTTTACCGGATTTGCCCCATGGTTTTCAGATTTATGCTGAGAACTTAATGGTAGAAACCATCTTAAACAATACTAATTCAACTTCAGCAATTCCTTTAAGCCATCACAAGGAAGCTCAACTTGAATTATTGAAATCATTAGGTAAACCATTAACTTGGGAAGAAATTGCTGCTAAAATTGATTTAGCATTTTTGTGTTTGCATGGAACTTTCGGCGAAGATGGCAGTATTCAAGGAATATTAGAATGGTTTAGAATTCCTTACACAGGATCAGGTATTATGCCTTCGGCTGTAGGTATAGACAAATTCGCCCAAAAAGTATTTCAACAACCGGGTAACTTGTACGTGAATTCCTTTACCCAAATCAGTAAATTCGATTGGAGCGGAAAATCATCCCCCGAAAAACAAAAATTTCACCAAGAGTTACTGCAAAAATTCCCCGAAGGATTTGTTATTAAACCCGCACACCAAGGATCTTCATTGGGTGTGAGTATTGCAACAAATGCAGATTTTGAAGAATTCAACACCATGATGGAGCTGGCATTTTTCAAACTGAAACTCCAAATTGCAGCATTCAAATCAAAATCTACCGACGATCAAATTGAATACATAAAATGGTTAACGGATATTCGAAGTGGTTTGGGGTTACCTATCCAAGTTTCCCGTGTTGACGACCCCAATTTCACTCAATGGATTCATCAACCCGACCATTTATTAGAATTTTTAAACCATTCGGAAAACGATCTTTTGTTGGAAGCCGAAGATTCAGAGTCGCTCGTTTTAATTGAATCCCTCATTCGAGGTAAGGAGTTTTCTTGTATTGTGGTAGAAGATCAACAAGGCAAACCGATTGCGCTACCACCTACCGAAATTCGCAAGCCCGGATTGTTATTTGACTACCGCAGTAAATACCTTCCCGGTTTAAGTCATAAAGTTACCCCCATCGAAGTGGATGGCATTGTTCTGGAAAAAATCCGAAGTGCGTGTACCGAATTATATAATTACCTTGGTTTTGAAGTATATGCTCGGATTGATGGATTTGTAACTGAAAACGGTCAAGTATTTTTAAACGATCCAAATACCACTAGTGGTATGATGCCCAGTTCCTTTTTCTTTCATCAAGCTGCAGAAATTGGGTTGAATCCGTCGCAATTCCTAACTTATATCATTCATACTTCCTTGAAAAAAAGGACGTATTACCATCCCAAAGGACAAAAACACCAACCGTTACTTTCATCCTTGGAATCTGCGATACAGGAACTATCTGCATCCCCAGAAAACAGAAAAAAAATCGGGGTTATTATGGGAGGATATAGCTTTGAACGTCACATCAGTATGGAATCGGGTCGAAACGTATTTGAAAAAATCAGTTCAAGTAGCGACTTCGAAGCCATTCCCTTGTTTTTAGCGGGGGATTCTAGTGCGTACCAATTATATCGGTTGCCATTGAATATCATGTTGAAGGATAATGCCGACGACATTCGGGATAAAATTTTGAATTACCAATCCAATCCCATAATCGAATCCATTCAAAACGAAACTCAGGGAATTACACAATTATTTACCGAAGGTAAAGTAGTTTTCAAACCTGAAAAAATTTCTATTTCGGATTTAAAAAAGGAAGTGGATGGAGTGTTTATTGCACTTCATGGTCGTCCAGGTGAAGATGGTACCTTACAAAAAGATTTGTGGAAAGAAGGTATTTATTTCAATGGCTCTCAAGCACATAGTTCGGAAATTACCATCAATAAATTCGAAACCAATAAAAAGTTGCGTGATTTGGGATTCTTGGTTGCCGATCATCGGATGGTTAGCAAATTGGATTTTTTTAATAATTCGGAGCATTTATTGCTTGAAATTGCAAACCAATTCGGATTTCCGCTGATTGCCAAACCCGCAGATGACGGTTGCAGCGCTGCTGTAAGAAAAATCAAAAACACAGAAGATTTACGCGCTTATTTATCCATGTTGTTTCGTGAAAGCCGAGAAATCCCTCAAGAAATTGCTCTAAAAATGGGTGTAACTCCAGCCGATGAAATCCCAGTAAAAACAGAGGTTTTAATTGAAAAATTCATCGACAAAGGAGATTGTGAGCGATTTTTAGAAGTTACCGGCGGCATGCTAACTCATATCAATGCACAGGGTGAAGTTGAATACGAAATTTTCGAACCATCCGAGTCTCTGGCGGAATCGGAAATTCTGAGCTTAGAAGAGAAATTCTTAGCCGGAGAAGGTCAAAACATCACTCCATCTCGTTTTTCAAAAGATCCCCAAGAACAAGAACGGATCAGTAGAGAAGTTAGGAAAACGTTGGAATCGGTGGCTAAAGCATTGGATGTTACGGGTTATTGTCGTATTGATGCGTTTGTAAAAATTTTCAAAGACGGGAAGGTAGAAACTGTAATCATCGAAATAAACTCATTGCCGGGAATGACACCTGCAACCTGTATTTATCATCAAGCAGCCATCAACGGTTACAAGCCTTTTGATTTTATCAGAGAAATATTGAAATTTGGAGAACAATTAAGAAATTTAAAATCGTGAAACCCCTAAAGAACTTTTGGTTAAATATTGCCTTAGCTGCCTTAGCCGCAGTAGTTATTTTATTTATTTCGCTTCAATCTTTAGGATGGTACACCAATCACAACCAACGGATAACGGTTCCTACGGTTGTGGGAAAAACCTATGAAGAAGCCATTATTGAATTTGAAAAATTAGGTTTAAATGCTAAAGTGGTGGATTCTGTTTACAACGAAAAAGCGGAACCATTCTCCATCGTTGAACAAAATCCTGCTGGAAGTGATGAAGTTAAATCCGGAAGAACCATTTATTTGGTCATCAACACAGGAAATCGCCCTAAAGTTAAAATGCCTAAATTAGTAGATATGAGCTTGACTTTAGCTACAGCAGTCTTGAAAAATCGCAATCTCCAATTAGGTAAAATCAGTTTTGAATACGACGAAATTGGAAATAATCTAATTGTAAATCAATTATATAGAGGAAGTGTAATTCAACCTGGGACTCAACTACCAACGGGTTCGGTTATTGATTTAGTGGTGGCATCTAACGATAAAAACAAATTTTCCGAAGGGGATTCATTGTTAATTAACGAATCTGCTGATGTTCCCGACGATATGGGGAATTAAGGCTACTGGAACATTGGAAGGTGTAGCAATGTTGGCGGGGGAAGCAATATCGGCAGGAAAAGTGACATTGGTAATTAATCTAATTTTAACTTTCGGCTAACTCGTACAATATTTTCACTATTTTTACGTTATAGGATTGTTTTGAATGTTGTTACAAAGAGAAAATGACAAAAAACTTGAGTCCACTTTCGTAATTTTGTAATTTCTCCAAAAGAACTTTCGAATTGTATATGAGCGTTGTGAAAACCTGGAAAATCATTTATCGGTTTTGTTTCTTATTGACCTTGTCTTTAACTACGTCAAGTAAAATCAATGCGCAATTTTTAAAGGTAGTTCCAATGGAATCCATTGCTGAAATTGAATCAGAATTCATTAAAAATCAGCATAAAGTAATTGTACATCCATTCGCATGGTCTATTACCGATACGTTAGATTTACCTTTTTTTGAGGACTTCACTCAAAATGTTGGATATCCAGATCCAAGCAAATGGGTAGATCGTCAAGTTTGGATAAATAATTCATTTTCCACCAAACATCCTAACGCCAATGTTGCAACGTTTGATCATTTGAATTCCAAAGGAAATCCGTATCAAACTTTAAACAAAAACATTTCTGTTTTTGCCGATAGTTTAACCTCTCAACCCATCAATCTACAGTTCTATAAATTTGGTAGTAACACATTTCCGTACAAGCCTACAGATAATGTGTATTTGAGTTTCTTCTACCAAACTCAAGGTTTGGGTGACCTTCCCGAACCAGAAGATTCATTGATTTTATTTTTTAAAGGAAAAAATCACGTATGGCATCGCGTTTGGGCGGCATCTGGTACAAAAATGACACAGTTCAACGAAGTTTTTGTTCCGGTGGATCGATTTGATTTTTTCAACCCCGATTTTCAGTTTCGCTTTGTCAACTACACCAAAGCAACAGGGAATTTAAATCACTGGCATATTGATTATATTCGAATAGATCGAAATCGTACAATGGGAATAAACGATATTGAAGACGTGGGAGTTGTGTCGGCAACTTCAGGTTTGTGTTCAGATTATTCTAATGTTCCCTACAGTCATTATAAATCCAATAAAAACAGCATACGAGGCAAAGGCGCTGAATTGCGAATTCGAAACTTAAATGAAACCGTAACCGTTCAAACTCGTTATCAATTAGAAATCAAAAATGGATTTGGAAAAAAATTGTTTGAGCAAGACTTTAGTATCAGCTCTCGTAATGTTTTAGCTAAATCGGATACCACTGAGAAATTCGATACTCCATTTTTTGATACATTAACGGGTAACTCACCTAAGTTAAACTATTCTTGGATTATAGATCCAAGAAGTAACGATAATACTCCTCAAAATTATAATTCTCTCAATCAAAACAACCGATATTCACTCACACATCAGTTTATGCCTTGGTATTCTTACGACGATGGCTCTGCGGAAGGTGGATTTGGGTTGGATTATGCATTTTTAGGTAATATTCGAGGTCAATTTGCTATGGAATTCAATACCTTGCAAGACGACTCTTTGAGAGGCTTAGCCATCTACTTTACCCAAGTAAAAGAAGATGTTAGCTTCCGAAGTTTCAAACTGAGAATTTGGAAAAAGCTTTCACCTTTGGGTGGACCCGATAATCAAGATCAATTGATCTACGAATTTGCTGTAAATCGACCCGTTTACCGCGACTCTTTGAATCATTTTAACTACATTTTCTTTGATAGTGTGTTGTTTTTGCCTAAAGGTCAATACTATGTAGGTTGGATTCAACAAATGCCTTATGTACTCAACGTTGGATACGACAACAATTATCGTTTCATGGGAAATGATGTGTACAATCCGCATTTATTTTACAATCTTTTGGGAAGTTGGGAACGTGCTGATTATTCCATAAAAGGTACGCCCATGATCAGAATGATGTTCGGAGATCGCGTAAATTATTCTTTTTCCACGGAAAAAATACCCGCTGTTTCAGCTCGAATTTATCCGAATCCTGCGCAAAACTTCATTAAAGTAGATTGTGGAATTTTTGAGGTGAAAAAAGTAAAAATCATGGATGCAGCTGGTCGATTGGTAAAGTCCCTTGAAAATACATCCGATATCGACATCAGCGATTTAAAACCAGGTTCTTATTACACTCGCGTGCAACTTTCAGACGGTCGCTGGGGAAGTGTTTCCTTCCAAAAAGTAAACAATCAATAAATCATTCGGAAGTATTCGTAAATTTGCTTCAATTATGATTGAAGATATTTCCGTAATCAAGTTAAAACAGCGAATTGACGCTGGTGAATCGATTAATTTATTGGATGTAAGAGAAACCTTTGAATTTGACGAATTCAATTTAAATGGCAAATTGATTCCATTGGGAGAATTACCAGGTCGTTTGGATGAAATTGAGGATTGGAAAGATCAAGAAGTCATTGTTCATTGCCGCAGTGGTAAGCGAAGCGCAACTGCACAACAATTTTTACTTCAAAGCGGATTCCAAAACGTTCGAAATCTAATTGGTGGAGTTTTGGATTGGCAAAAAGAATTTGAATAAGGATTGGTCAATCCCCATTACATGTTAATTCAATAGTTTTTAAGTTTGGAGTATTTCAAACATTCCGTGATGCAAAAAATCAGATTACCTTATTTTTTATGGTTTTTTTTCGGGGGATGTTTAATCGTAATATTCCTGAACTTTTGCACATCTTCCCAAAAAACCGGAAAAAATCAATTAGATAGCTCCGACTATTTCTGGAATCTCCACGACACTGTGAATTATGTAGGAATGTCTACCTGCATGACTTGTCATGAAAATGTTCATTCCACCTTTATTCACACCGGAATGGGACAATCCTTTGATTCTGCTACACATCAGAAATCAAAAGGTACGTTTCAGAATTTTAAAACCATACCCAATACTTCGTTTCGATATACTGTTTATGATAAAAATCGGAATTTTTACTACTACCCTTTTTGGTCTAATGATTCACTTTTTATCGAGGAATTCAGAGTTGAAAATTCAGTAAAAACGTATCAACGCAAAGAGTATATTTCGTATATCATTGGAAGTGGGCAACACACAAATTCTCATTTCTGGAAAGACGGACCATTCCTTCATCAAGCTCCTTTAACTTTTTATACACAAAAAGGTATTTGGGATTTACCTCCGGGTTTCGAAGCCGTAAATACTTCTTTTGAACGTAAAATTGACATGGAATGTATGAGCTGTCATAACGGAATGCCGGAAGTCAATTCCCAATCCTTAAATATGTTCAACAAAATCCCAAAAGGAATCGATTGTGAACGTTGTCATGGACCTGGTGAATTGCATGTCAATTTGAAAAGACAGGGTATTATAGTTGATACTTCGAAAGAAGCTGATCGCAGTATTGTTAATCCCAAAAGACTACCCTATTCTCGTCAAGTTGATATTTGCCAACGATGTCATTTACAAGGCAATAACGTTTTAAAGCCGGGAAAACTATTCAGTGATTTTCGTCCTGGTATGAAACTAAGTGACGTTTTCGAGGTGTACATGCCAAAATATGAGAATAACGATTATTTTGTGATGGCAGGACATTCGGATCGATTCCAAAAAAGTGCCTGTTTTATTGCTTCGAATCCCAAGAATAAGTTGGAATCGTACAACGCCAAAATCAATTTTACCTGCATTAATTGTCATAATCCGCATGTGAGTGTGAAGGCCACTCAAAAACAAGTTTTCAACCAAACCTGCATCAGTTGTCACCAAGAACAAAGTAAAAAAAGCAAATTGCATCAATGCAAACTGCCTGCACAAAAACAAATACACGAAAACGGTTGTGTGGGCTGTCATATGCCTGCAAGTGGCACGGAGGACATTCCTCATGTAATGGTACACGATCATAAAATTCAGCGTCCAAACAATTCAAGTTCAAGGGGTGGTTCATCTGGTTTGTTAACTTCTTCCTTGAATGCTTCTAATAGATCAGGTTTATCTGGAAAATCTAGATCTTCCACGAATACATCCCCCGAAAAATCAAAAAATAACTCTGGAATCGGTACTTCTATTTCAGCGAGCAAATCAAAATCTTCCCCAAATACATCCCCCGAAACCCGGAATACAACGGAATTGAGCAAAGGGAAATTACTGGGATTGTATTGCGTAAATAACCCATCCCCCAATCAGTTGTCGGAGATTTCTGCTTATTTGTCGTATTTCGAAAAATTTGATCCACAGCCTCTTTATTTACAAAAAGCGGAACAATTAATTAACACAACTGATTTTGATGATCAACTAAGTGGAGCTATAAATGGAGATATCGTAAAATTGGAAAAACAAATTCATTTGTTTTTTCTGAAAAGAATGTATTCGAATGTAATTCAGTTAGATGGAATCGAGGAATTAACGGAAGAACCGAATCAAAAATGGGTAGATGTTTGGACGTATTATCGGTTGGCCAAAAGTTATGATTACAGTAAAAAATTGGGTGAATCGATCGAGTATTATCGATTGGCCTACCAAAAAATGTCGCTAAATTTAGATTTTGGTGCTGAATATGCCAATGCACTTATTCGTGCAAAACGACTTGCAGAAGCTAAGGCCGTATTGAATAAGCAGCTAAGTATGGCTAAACGCCATCAATTAACCTGGCTCAATTTGGGCTCTATTTATTTTTTGGAGGGGAATTTATCGCAAGCTAAGCGACATTTCGAACAGGTAATTGTTTTAAATCCAGATAATAAAACGGCGCATTTATATCTGAGTGAACTCTATGCCAAAGTGGGTGAATCGGAAAAAAGCGCTTATCATTTGAGATTATCGAAATAGTGCTGTTTCGATTTTAGATTTTTTTCCTCAAATTTGTAGGAATGTTAGATAAATTCGGAATCGCCCAAGTGATAGCTCGTGAGTTGAAAGACGGGTATTACGTAAACTTAGGAATTGGAATCCCCACGTTGGTGGCAAATTACATTCCAGAAGGGATCGAAGTAGTTTTACAAAGCGAAAATGGTTTATTGGGAATGGGTCCATTTCCTTTTGAAGGCGAAGAAGATGCTGATTTAATCAATGCAGGAAAACAAACTATAACCATGACAAAGGGTTCGGCGGTTTTTGACAGTGCTACATCCTTTGGAATGATTCGCGCTGGGAAGGTTGACCTTACAGTATTGGGCGCCATGGAAGTAAGCGATAACGGTGATATTGCAAATTGGAAAATCCCCGGAAAAATGGTTAAAGGAATGGGCGGTGCAATGGATTTAGTTGCTTCGGCTAAAAATATCATCGTGGCTATGCAGCACACCAACAAGGCTGGTGAGAGCAAGCTTTTATCTAAATGTACATTACCCATCACGGGATTGGGTTGTGTAAAGAAAGTTGTAACTGAATTAGGGGTATTTGAAATTACTGAACGCGGTTTTGAATTGCGCGAACGCGCTCCTGGTGTTAGTATCGACGAAATTCGTTCCAAAACCGAAGGCCGTTTGGTAGTTGAAGGCGAAATTCCTGAAATTCAATTGTAAACAACCATTACCAATAGCCCGGTGGGCGTAATTCTGTGTTGTTGACGTATTACTGTTACAAAACCGAATGAGTAATATAACACCCATTCATCGTCGGTTCGTAATTTTGTGTAATTTCTGAATTGTAGATACAGAATCGAATGGACCAACAACTTCCCATTCACCGATAAATCACAATTCTGAGTCCT
>JACCDW011714351.1_pt1 | contig 68368 bp, 63 predicted proteins | sample 7449781 | NCBI WGS metagenome assembly JACCDW01 (sample SAMN15323449, study PRJNA562643) | freshwater metagenome | isolation source: river surface water | place: USA:Blue River Watershed | collected 2017-08-18
GGTGGGAACACCCCCATTATAGATAAGCTTAAATTCAAGCATATTAGCTGCGAAAGAGAAGGCTAAAGCGGAAGCAACTGCTCTTGCCCCTATCTGTCTCTCTGGGATACTTTTAAATCTTTTTCCACTGTTGAAAGCTCTTCTAAGATAATCAGCGAGCCTTTTCGCACTACCATAATATATCGGGATGTAAAATCCACCCAAAGGTAAAGTTATCAAACACGGAGGAACTGGAGGTGTTGGAGTAAATGGTTGCTGTAATGTAGATGCCCAGTATGCTAAAACCCCAGATGCCATTATATAATAAGGATCTTTTTGATTACCCGATTCGTCACCTTTCTTCTCTTTGTCAGCTAATTCTTGGATGTATCTCTGCTTCAAATCCCTAAATCTAGCTGCCTCATAATCATAAGCAATAGATTTACTGAGCTTAATAGAAGCGAATTTAAGTGTTCTATTAAGATAAGCAGGGGTTCCTGGTTGGACGACTTTTAATGAGTCCAGATTATTACCTAACCCCAATCCCGAAAAGTCATTAGAAAATAACTTATCTAAATTCTGGTTCTTCAGAATAACATCAGTTGCTAATTTCTGATCAATTAGGTTATTTACGCCTGAAGTATTTCTGCTAAAAGCCTTAAATAGACCAGACTCGTATCTTTGATCGTAAGTGAACTTAATTATAAAGTCTTTTACCATATAATCAGGGATTCTCTCAGGATCGTTGACATGTTCTTCCTGAAACAATTCCTTAGTAATCTCTATATTCTGAAGATTTCTGAAATCATCTACTTTTTTGCTCTCAGCAGTACCTAATCCCTTTATGAGCTCTAAAGCTTTATTGGAAATATCATTTGCCCATTCTGAATAATCTGGACTTAATTTTAAGCTATAAATCCATTGTATGTAGTCCGATGTTCCGTCGTATTTCTTAACTATCCTTCTGGCTATTTCAAGAACTTGCTGCTCTCTAGTCGTTGGGAAATCTGGGAACTGAGAGAAAAATATGGAATATACGAAATCTGGTATGGATTCGCCATTCAGCTCAGCCCAAGCTAAAAAATCAAGATCGAACTTATCCTGATACTCATCCGGATTAACTTTAGCTACGGGCTCTTCTAAATCTGCATAAGCTGGATCTTTAAGTTTTTCCTCTAGAGTTGGAGTTTGTTCATTTTCTAGAAGCTTAAAAGCTTGAGTAAAAGCGGCTGTAAGTAACTGGGAATTTCCCTTCTGGTGTAGATTACCAAATGGGGTTTGTGCTTTCCCAGCTATAGCTAGAACATACTGATTAGCTAAATATGTTGCAAAATCGTCAACATCCTTACCACCGGAGTCGTATGACCCCTGTATAGACTGTCCAGAAAGTTTATTTCCAACATTAGTTATAAATGTTCCCCAATCAGCCGGCATTGTTATTTAGTTTTAGATACTTGACTTAAATGCTGAGGATCTGTCATAGGTACAATAGGAACCCCAGATGGACCAACACCAGTTGGGTGTGTATGAGAATTAAAGAATGTTAGAAAAGTGTTACCTAAAACTAGTTTCTCTATTGCTCCCTCACCAAGTTCTATGTTTTCTGATTTAACTATCACCTTCTGTTTTCCCCCACTCTTCTCCATTCTAATCTCATCGTCATTCATCTTAACAACTATTCTCAGCTTTTCCTTATCAGTTCCGCCGTTTTGTGTGTCAAGTTGAATTGTAGCATCTCCGAGCTGAAAAACTAGGCCTTTCTTCCTAGTATAGATCATTTTTAGAGTTCCTGGCTGAGCTTCTGAGTCATATATCAAAGAGTTAGTTCCCTCGTAAGAGTTTTCTTCCTTGAGTTCAGCCATAAGATCTTTAGAGACTTCTTTGACATAGTGAAAATTTAGCTTATAATAGTTGTTACCCTCAAAATTAACCGCTACGATGGAACCGAGTCTGGGTATGGTAAGGTTACCTCCACCAAAATCTCCACCAAAAGATAAACCTGCAATCTGCTCTGCCCAAGGGATATCCTCAACTGGAAGTCCATCAAATATACCAAAAACTTCAACTCTTGCTCTTCCTTCGTAAAGCGGATCCTTGATATCAACTATCCTACCGAGATAAGTTTTATTTTCTCCAGACATAATTATTCAAATTTTTCAGGTTCTGGGTTTAATCCACCCGTACTGATATTATACTTCCCACCAGGCTTTAAATTTCCTAAATTTAAAGGAGGTTCCACTATAAAATCACCAGTTGTTTGAGGGTATGCCTTTCCTATTTCTCCCCTAGACTTTCTATTAGTTGCTTCAACTTTAGGATAGACTGGATTTGGTTGTGATGTGAATGTATTTGAAGGATCTCTGAGCTCGCCGTTAGAACTAACCTTTTGCGTTTGAGAATAAACCGGAGCAGATTCTATCGAAGAGTTTGTTGCTGATGAAATTCCATCAGGATAAACCTTCTGAGCGGTAAGCGGGATTTGTTCATTATTAGAATCCGGATACACCTTCCCTTCCGATGGCTTATAGACTCTCTCAGGAGTACCTAAATCCTGTCCAGGTACACTTGCGTACACGTCGTCCTGTATTTTGCCATACGAACGTGTAGGGACACCCAAATCTGTGCCTGGAACGTTCTGGTATACATCATCTTGGATTTTAGGATAAGTCCTGCTAGGCACGCCTAAATCGCTTCCTGGCACATTCCCGTAGACATCGCCTCCTGGAGCAGGATAAACCCTTTGGGGAACTCCCAGATCTTGACCGGGTACGTCCGCATACGCGTCTCCGCCCGGAGCGGGATAAACCCTATCGGGAGCACCGAGATCTTTCCCTGGTACGTCCGCATACGCGTCTCCGCCCGGAGCGGGATAAACCCTATCGGGAACTCCTAGATTCTTTCCAGGAACGTCGGCGTAAGCATCACCTTTAGGCTCGACATAAACCCTCTGAGGAACTCCGAGATCCTGTCCAGGAACTCCTGGGTAATTATCGCCTGTAGGTTTACCGTAAACTCTCCCTTGTACACCTGCTATAGAGCTTACACCCAGATCTGATCCAGGAACTCTCGTGTAAACGTCGTCCTTAACTCCCGGATAAACCCTTTGTGGCGGACCTCCCAATCCAGTAGTCTGAGGATTAGGTAAAGTAGTTTCTCTGAACCCAGGATTTATATTTCCAAGCTGATCCAAAAACTGTTGGGCAGTATTAAAGGATAAATCTGCCAATACCTGTGAAGGATTCAAGCTATAAATATTACCGAGAACTAAACTATTTAATCCAGCAACATTAGGCTGAACGAAATTAGCAACACCCTCGTTTATTAAATCATTTAATGAATTACTTAAAAAGTTAGTTAAAAGTTCACCCCCTAAAGAAAGAAGGTCCTCTCCTAAGTTGCTAGGATTTCTTTGAACAGAGGATCTAGAAGCGTCCCAACTATCTCCGAGAATTAAAGGTTTCCCGTCTTGTCTAATATTAGGATATTGAGTTCTTACTCTTACCCTACCAACTATTACTCTAAATTTTTGTGCCGCAGGAGTTGCGCTATCAGTACCAACATTTATTTCAGTGGGGATAGGTGTACTTTCACTAAAATCAAATTCACAATTTCTACACTCAAAAACTATGACAGGTTTTATACCGCTCTGATCCTGTTGGTTTCTTAGCATAGATAAGTCATTATCAACTCCAGCTCCATTTAAAACATTACCTACGAAAGAATTAAAAGCACTAGCAGGATTGGTGTTAGAGGAGCCTCCATTAAATTCGCTATTCTGCTCTCCCGCTATATCACCAACATTTGTACCTGGATTATTGCCAGAGCCAAGAAGTGTAGCTACGTTATCTATTGCAGTTAAAGCTGCTGATGATCCTATCAATCTAGAGGTCTTGAAGAAATTGCGAATCTCAGAAACAAAGATATACATCGTGAACTTTCTAAGATTTCTAGGAACAAGTTCACGCATGTTATCATAATCAAAAGTTGCCTGATTATAAAGATCCGCCAGAGCTGTCATTCTTAAATTTAAAGATTCCAGAGTGGTAAATTCTAAAGCCTTAGTCTGAGTTCTTTGTGGGCTAAATTCACTATTTGCTTCTACTGCGAAGCCTTTTCTCGAAACTAAGGCTAACTGATCCAATCCGCTTATTGATTGAATAAACCAAGGAGAATTGTTAAGAAGATCACTAAACGTATTCTTAAACTGAATTAACATGTCAGATCTCTTACCGCCTCTAGGAAACTGAGCCTCTCTTTCTCTTAGATAAGATATTGCTGAGTAGAATGATACATTCCCGTTTGGCTGACTCCTATATGAATACTGAGGCTGTCCGAATGGGTTGTTACCAAAGAAGTCGTTATTTATATAGCTTGTCTCTCTAAAAAGAGGACTAGGAGGAAGTCCGTCATCAGCTCTAACAGGGAGAGTTCCGAAATCAATAACTATCTTAAACCCAAGATATGTTGGATCCTCATAGTTTCCTTGTTTGGATAGTTTAAATCCCTTTAAAAAGAGACTCCTTAGTTGATCTGTTGCTCCTAATGACATTAGTCTGTTTTAGTTTATTGTATTTATCCTACCTTTTAAAATAGCTTCTTTATCGCCGAAATAGGGAAAGCCTTAGGTATAGGTCCAGAAGAATTCGCGGTCCATGTTCTTTTAGCTAAAGTTAGGTGGTGTCTCATCCCTCCGGTGCTAATACTCCACTTTATACTCATCCCCACGATAACATAATTACCAGAAAGGAATTCGTCTTTCGTAGGAGCAGCTGAAACGTTCGGTTCTCCGTTAGGCATATTACCAACATTTTGTTGTCTAGTTCCTTGAGTAAAAACATAAATACCAACGGGAATAACTTGTCCCCTATAAAGACCAGGGAAAAAATCAGTGAGCTCAACCTCCAAAGTTAACTTAGTGCAGTCATTCATGTTTATTGAGTTCTGAACCCTAGCATGGTAATAGTTCTTATGAATTCCGTCCGTGTTCAAAACACCCATCCAGAGTCTTCTCTTTTCCTCTTTATATTCATTATCTCTAGCTCTACCTTTTTGTAAAATTGAACCTATTCCAATCGTCTCTGGAGTTATTGATTCCATTGAGTAGTTAACGTATTTTTCTACGGGATCACTGGTTTCTAATAATTCGTCATAGAATCCTATGTCAGTTACATAACCGGAGGCATTAGTATTAGTACCAGCTCTTGATGTTAAGGTATATCCGTTTATAAAATAAGGTACTACACCAAATCCAACCATATTAGTTAAGACTAGGGGCAAAGTTTTATTTTCAGGAGTTGGAGCTCCTGGTATAGCGCTATCAACTTTGATACCAGCAGAAGTGTATCCAGGTACTATCCTAGCTTGCCACTTGGGATCTCGATCGAAAGCAAACTGAGAACCCATATTAACGAAATTCAGATTATAGTAAGGATCTATCCAGCAATCAAAAAAGCTAGATTCGTCGTCTTTATATGCGCTTAGAGTAGTTTCCCTTATAAAATCATAATATGAATAGTTCGGACATAACCAAGTCATTCTATCATCAGGGGATCCCTCATTTGTAGAGAATCCTAGATTAAGATCCTGTGAAGCCTCTAGTAAAGCATCGTGCGAATTCATATTCTGGAAAGACTTTATTCTCTCCGTGTAAAGTCCAGGAATTCTACATTCAGCTACTATGGTGAATCTTAAATTTATTCCCTTACCGTCAGGATCTGATCCAGTTTCAGAATAAGTACTAGAAACCTCGCTGACAACTTCCAGTATATTAAAGTCCATTCTAATTGGCTTATAGTAATCACCTGGTGCTCTCATATAAAGAGAAACTATATCTCCGTCTTTGGGATAGTTATTTGATATAAAAACGCTTTCGACCGCTATGAATGAAAATCTTATTACCGGGATAAATCCGCTCAAATCCATATTGAATCTTAAGAGAAAATTGGTTACGCTATAACCGTTTATCGTAAGAAATGGAACGTTCAATCCTGTTAACTTCTCATCGGTTTCTCCAGAATTTCTAAGGGACTGGATATCACTAGCGCCGTTTGAGTAATCCACTTGGATTGCCTCATCTAGCTTCATGTTATTTAAAGCTACGTTTACTATGTTTATTGAATCTCTACTCATTTATATAGATTTACTGAGGTGTGTTAAATCCCCCACCGCCCGCATCAGGAGCAAATATGAAGAATCCGTTCTTTTTATCTATCACTTTCTCTCCTGGCTGAAGTACATTAGGGGGTAGATCCATTGCAGGCTTATTTTTGATTTTATCCTGTAAATATTTTTTCCTGCCCTCGCTAACCTTGAATTTTTTCTGCTCTTGATTTTTCTTAAACACGTTATTGGGGTTTGTGTTCGTGTTGGAATTAATAGCAGATTGATCCTTAATTTGTTTTGTTCTAAAACTCTCCTGTACGGTAGAAGATTCAGGGATAGCAAAAACGGTTCCCTCCTTAATTGCAAATGGATTACTTACACTATTGAATTTTAAAAGTGAACCAACCTTTCCCTGATCTCCTAATTTAATAGCAGCTATAACATCAGGTCGCATTTGATAATATTCGGTTACAGTGAAAAACGTTTTTATTTGTATTGAAACATTATTATATGTAATAGAACTTTTAGTGAGATCCCACACGCCATAGTTTCCAGTAGAATTTAATGTACTGTCGGGATTAAAAACCTTCTTATTATTGGATAGTGTATCTATTTCTAGTGCCATTTTATTGATCTATTATTTAAGGATTAGTTGGTGCCTGTTGGTCAGTAAGTCCATTAAGCTGACTTCCCCAAGCTCCTCCATTTAAAGCCTGATTAACATACTCTTCACTGAATCTGTTACCGTTAACATCAGAAACAGCATCAAAGCTTTGTTGATTCGCAGAGGTAGGCTGTGCAGTCTGATAAAGTCTGCCGTCACCTCTATTGAATATACTTTCTATCTCTCCTCTTTCCCTATCCCTAGCGTGTTTTAAAGTGAAAGTAGCTTTTAATGTCGTCGGAAAATCGTCAGGTCCTAGTACGTCTCCAAATTCTATAGAAACGTCATCGCAAAGGAGGTTTCCTATCATTGCTATAGGGTTACAAGGATTACCTATGGTCAAATGCCATTCTCCTATAGGTGCACCAGTCAAAAAGCTAACTGGTTCTTGGAAGTTGGTAAGGAAATCAGAGGTTACTGAAAATTTCAATAATCTGGAAGCGTCATCTCCTAGAGAGTCTTTTAATTGTCCTATGGCTTCCGCTATACTTCCGGAGCCCTTACCAATCTTAGTTAATATATCTCTTACTGAATTTAACTGATCTGTTGAAAATTGATCCCCAGCACCTCCTATAGCATCAGGTTCACTTCCTTGATCTAAGCTTTCTGATGAGCTAGAACCAGCAACCAGATTGGTTATCTTTGATCCGTAGGTTGTTATCCACGCCAAAGGATCATTGTAAAAATCGCTAAGACCCTTTTCTCCACCAGGAAAACCTATAGCTGGAAATTGGTTATTATATCGGATGTCAGGAGTTAAGAAGTTACCGTAGTTTGTGCCAATAGATAAAAGATTTCCCATTATATCCAAAAGAGCAGCCTTACTGTTTACTTCTCCAACTGAACTTAATTCATATTCGAAGATTATACTTAAAGCATCCCACGTGAAAGATAAGCCGCTACCTCTTTTATATCCGTTCTTTACGACATCCACTGGGGTCCAGATATACTCACCCAAAAGTCCGCCTCTCTCTTTAGCATTATCCCTAAAATTCTTAGCTCTGATCGATTTGGTTAAGGTTTCATCCACATCGGTTGCCGCAACAGCTCCATTAAAAATAGCAGCGCCAATATCAAACGCGTTTCCTGCTTTCTCCGATATTTTTTGTAAGGAACCACCAAACCATTTTATGGGTCCGTCCTGGAAGAATCCCTTACTAAAAGCCTCCTGTACTTTTTCGTCAGGCTGACTGGCAGAGTCCCACACTATTCCTGTAGTGAACCCAAGTAAAGAGCTAAGGGTATTTGAAGTGTTCCCTCCAAACCAAGTAACTGCTTGAGCAACTGGTCTGCCCACACCGCCCGCTGTGTATGCTTCGGTACTTTTTAAATCTTTTTTGTATGCTGGTATTGATAAATTATCCAAAACTGCTGTTGGATATCTCCTAAGAGTTATCATGTAGTTGTTTGGGATGGTTCCGTAGTGTTTACAATAAAGAAAATCCTTCCAATAATATGGAGCTGATAATCCGCCTATTATTGATCCTTCATATCCAGAAATAAGACCTTGGAGAATACCGCTGTTTAAATCACTAGAAGCTTCCAATGAAGCTGTCTCATTAACCAAAAATCCAGCAGTTGGGTTTTTAGATTCTATTGAAGAGACCCTAGTGTTATAGTCTTGGGATTCCGATCTGTAGTAAGCATCAATAAAATCGTTGCCGCCACTACCTAAAGAATAGAATAAGTATTGTCCATATTTACCAGGACTTCTTCTGCCAGCCTCATAAAAAAGTGTTCTAGCAGTTGGTCCCTTAAAGGGGTTATTAGACCCCAGATTACTCATTTCGGAAATTATGTCCTGAGCAGTTCCCTGGCGAGAAGCTTCCCAAATAAGATTTAAAGCTTCCTTATTATACGATGGCATTTTCTATCATCCTAATTTTTTTACAAATTATGGATAGAATACTCTATTGTGTCTACGAACTCCTCAAGGAAATCTTCTAGATTGTCTCTAAAATCGGAGGGCATGTTTCTATAGCAAACGAGTATACTATCACACTTCGTACTATATATTCCTTGAGTTATTTTATTACGAATTGAATGGTTTAATATGAATTCAGATTCGGGGGTCATGTTGATTGTTTCATATCCAAGATCCCTTATAATCTTGGTAATGTCGATCACATAGAAATCACTAGAAAAGCTGGAACGCTTTCTAGCTTCCTTCGGAGAGTGCTTGGAGATATAAAAATTTACACTGATCCTTTTGGACATTTCTACTAAATCAATCATTTTCCAAATTTTCCCAGTCTCTATTGATTAACATCGACTGGAAATTACCATAGTCTACAGATTCTCCCCTGTAAATAAATGCCTCGGGAGCTTCCACAGATTCTGGATTCTGTTTTTTATTTCTTAATATTTCTTGGTTCTTCATATCCTGTAGATTTTGTCTATGAAGTTCTTTGCCTGATTCTATGTTATTTAAACCAGATAAAGCTTTATTAGATTTGTTTGGTTTAAGGAGACCAAACTGTCTAAGAAGTTTTCTTCTTTCTCTTCTATTTTGCATTCTTGAAAATTTTTAAATCTCTACGTTAAATCCTTTTGACTTTCCGAATGTCGAATCGTCTCTGTTATAAAGATCCATACCAACAACAAATTTAAAAAGTTTTAAAAATATTGCAGGAACGAAAACATCTTTAGCTTTAACAACATCGTTAGCTGGAATGAAAATAAACTCGGAAAGTCTTTCTTGTTCTGATCCATCTGTTGTTGCTTCGCCTTTACTTATACCGGTAACATCAACAGCAAAACAAGGATGCTCTGCATCCACCATTTTGGAAGCTGTTACTGTTCCTAAAAAGTACCACTTAGAACTATCATCAACATCAAATCCAGATTCCTCTTTTAGTTCTCTTTTTGCAGTGTCTAATAAATCAGGATCTTCCTCTTCGGATGTTCCTGATATCAGGCTAACTGAATATCCTCCCTCTCTAAAAGGGTTTTTTTCTTTCAGAACTCCCAGCATTAAAGGTAATCCCTGATCATCAGTAACAAATGGAAGTATTATTACAGATTCTACTGTAGATCTTATTCCCACCTTTCCGTCTCTTTCGACAACATCAAATCTGGGTGTGGACGTCAATATTTTTTCTTCGTTATTGCTCATTAGTTTCTTTTTGTGGTTTTGAAGTTTTCTTTGGTCCTTCTGGTGTTTTAGAATCAGTATAATAAGATTTCTTAATCGAATCAGATAAAGATGCTTTGATATTTTCTATATCAACTCCATCTAAAACAAAATCTATTATTTCCTTTTCTGCATCCTCGAAAGAACCAGAAAGAACAGTATAAAGATCCTTTGGCGGAAGGTTCAATTTTATCTTTATTGAAACCTCAACCATATTCTTTTTCTGCTTTTTCAGTAACTTATATATCGGAGAATCATTTTGGACATTTTTTGCATCGTCGTATATGATGGAGGTAACTGTGGAATCCTTTGTCTGTTGGTGCTGTACAGGGGGAATGTATTGGGGCTGAGGGATTTCAACTGGCTTAGGCTGTGCAGGAAACATTAACATAAATTCCTCCAAGAGCTCAACGTTTATTCTTTTGCCGCTGTTAAATTCAATAAATGAGATATCCTCACCCAAGGATATGTTTTTGAATACTTCAGTAGATCCAACATCATCACCTTTAATCCACTGAAAATCATGTGCACCGTAATATGAACGAGCATCATTTATTGTTTGTTCGTTTATTTCCATTTTTTTCTTTTTTTTATCTTTCTTAAACAATGAAGAAAATATCCCCATAACATTACTTTTTATCTGATTTTTTAGGGATTGTTTCCAACGTTTTCTGGCTATATTCTTCGCTTAAAGATCTTATGTTGGTATAAAGATCCTTGGTAATTATCCAGGATGCTTCGCCCTTCTTACCTTTTCTCTTGTCATACCTCCAAACTTCCACTATGTTGTCTAGATCTTTATCGGGGTGTCTGGAATATTCGACGACTGAATATCCCGATGGCTTACTTAAAATAAGTCTTTCTCCATACGGTAAAACAAAATCCTCACCTATTTCCATATCTAATTGTAGAAATACGAAAGATCTTTGTTTCGACTATTAAAATTATTCTCGATTAATGCTTTCGGATGCTTCTTCAACATCCCTTTTATCCATGAATTCGGATAATAAAGAAACTATGTTTCTTAGTGCTTCCTTATCCTCTGAACCTGAAGAAATCATATTCTGGAAGTGTTTAAATAATGATTCCTGATCAGATGTATTGTGAATATCCATCGATCTCTTAGTAAGATATTTGATATACGGATCTGGATTTTTTATTTCAGTAAATCCCTTAGGAACTGTGATTACGTTCATATCCGGAATTTTGAACGATGTTTTCTTGTTTAAAGAATCGTTGTTTATATAAACGCAAGGGTGGTGATCGCTAGGATTTAGGTATATTTTAAACTTAGATAGAAGATCTTCCTTGCTTCTCTTAGTTATTTCTATCAACATACCATTATCCAGCTTAGCATCCCAAATATAATCACCGCAGGATTCGAAAGACTCTATGGAACCAGGTATACCTATCAGATCCATTAGCAATTCTACATCGTCTTGTGCATTTTGTTTTATCCTTTCTTGTCCTGAGGTTTTTGATGTCTCTATGTGATTTGCAAAATCTTCAATGAAATCCTCAATTTTAGACTTATTTTGACTTGCAGTTATCCACTTTTTATACGGATCCAGATGGACCTCGGTTATTTTATCTTCACTAGATTTTTTGGTAGAGCAACCATCCACGGGAACCCAAACATATTCGGATTGGTCACCGTCGTTATTCACATAGCATAAAGCTATTGATTTTTCATTCTTTTTAGGTATAATTATTCTATCCCTTGGTTGTTCTTGCCCGTCGGTTACATCCAAAACAGAAATAACGTATCCCTCACCCCAAGAATCCTTTATTCCTGGTATAGAATAAGATCCGCTTTCATTTAGTTTTGATCTTTGGTAATCGCTAAATCCGAGTATCATATTAGTCAACGTAATCGTTTCCGAAAGAAACGGTAATTTTAAAATTCTTTGGATCCGTAGATTTATTCATATCTATGGATAAATTATTGGGATATGTTGGTATTACTGAGGATAATTTTTCTGCGTTAAGCTGGCTGTAATCTATAGTTTTACCTGGAATTAGATCAATATCAAATTCTCTAGGGCTATTGGGATAATCATCTACGCTGAATTCTAATTCTATCCCATCTATATTAAATATAAAATCATCAATACCTGCCTTCTTAACTATAAGATCCACACTATATTCAACAAAAGCTTTAGCGTCATCTATTTCAGCATATTCTTCAGGCTTGTTAAATATGTCTATCTCAGAGTATTTTAATTCTATCCCAAAAGAATAATCCCCTCTGGATCCACCTTTTTTTGACGCGCTGTATGCAGAATAATCGTAAATTCTTCCCACTTTGTTAGGTTTTTCTTCTATATATCCATTTTTTATTTTTTATAAGCAGGAATATATAATTAAGCATATTAACTAAATAACATAGGGATGTCAAAGGGTATAAGTCCTATATGGTTTTTAAAAGAACCGTTAGACTCGGAACACAAAGAATACGTCTTACTAGATTATCTAAAAGAGATTAGCAAAGATCTAAATAAAGAGAACTGCTATTCTATACTTAGAGAAATATCAAGAATAGTCAGAATACTAAATGATTTTAGGAGGGACAAATCACTAACCCAATCTTGGATAAAGTCACTAAGAAAGGACGATAGGGACTATATGGATTCTTTCGATTATAAGAATCTAGATTCGGATCAAAAGGAAATATTAGATTCCATAGTAGAGGATTCGCTACAAACTCTATACGAATATTCGGAGGTTTGTTTAGAGATACTTAAGGAGGAGGAATCTAAGATAAAAATATTCAAAATTGAATCCAAGTTCAGTACACATAATCCTTTAGAAAATTCAGGGATAGTTATAATCCGTAATATGGTTACCGATAAGCTTCTCAACTACTTTTTTAAATCCAACGTGAAAATGGAAACTGCTGAGGGCGAAAAGGAGGTTTCGATTATGAAGAAGATCCATTTAAAAAACTCTTTCTTCTCACTTAACTACGAATACATCTATCACGAAATACTTAACGAAATAAAGGCTGACACTAAGTATTCACCTAAATTTTATGTTATAGAGATCTACGAAAACTTCGAGGAGAACTCAGAAATCTACAAACTTGCAAAGGAAAAGTTCATAGAGCACATCGGTATCTAACAAAAAAGAGCCTATATAGGCTCTTTCTTCTTACTATCTATTTTGGGTGGTTGTTTTTAGAAATCACTTAGTCTTTTAATGAAAGAATCATTATCCAAAGACTCGTTAGTACCCATATCAGCAATGTTACCAAATCCTGCTACATCCATCATACCGGGTTTACCGTTGAGATCTATTCTATATCCAGGAGCATCTATTTTGGATTGGTGTCCAAAAACAGCATCTGCATATCCTGCATAGTCATATCTAGGTTCTCTTTTTATATGGGATTGACCAGACTTTGCCAAACCTCCCTCGGACTGATTTGCAGGTGAAAGGGGTTTATAATCATTATCATGTACTTTCTTAAGAAACTGGCTAAAATCCAGTAATTCTCTCTGAGCTACGTTTTGTACGTTCATACCTTTAATATTAAGTTGTTTGATCTTTATTGTTTCCAGTTAAGGAGTTCCAAAAAGTCGAAAGATAATCCATTGCTCCCTTACCTTCTTTAGATTGGGATACTGTATTAGGCTTACCGTAGATCTGAGAAGCTTTATTTCTAGCAGCATTCACTAATTCTTCTTTGTCGCTAGAATCTAAAGCAGATATAGCATCTCTACCAACAGATCCTTTCGCGCTTGGACCTCCGAATGCTTCGATCAGGGCATTTTCTATAATCATTCTACCTCTTTCCGATTGTAGTCCTTCCCTTAGTGTAGAGTAAAGCCATCCATTAGGTTCTATACCCATTTGTACAGCTAAACTATCAAATCCCTTTCTTTGGATAAACTCCTGGAGTGATTTTGCTAAAATCGGTGCAAGATATTCTACATTGGCGTTTTCACCGGTTAATAGTTTTGGATAGTCACTAACAGGGATTTGGTCCACAACTTCCTGTACTATAGCAGACATGTTAGAGTTTTCCTTAACCCCTAATTGCTCCATTAATTTAGCAGCAACCTTTTGTTTTATGGTTTTTCTAAGACCCTCTCCAGCAAATCCGAATAATCCAGTAAAGAAGTTACCTACTCCATCCCAAGAAAATTCCTCATTTACGCTATTATCTGAGAATGAGTCGAAATCTTTAATAATTCTAGACATCTATTTTTATTATTTTCTTTATATATCTACAAAGAAAATATTAATCTAAGCTTCTAGCTCTCCAAGAAAAGATCCACCGCTTTTTGTCTGTACTTGAGTTTATCCTCTTTAATTTCCGGATTTTTGAGGGCTTCTTTTTTACGATTGATTATAGAATCGGGTAGCATCGGGCCAAAGGTGTCTTTTAAGATTTTCTTATCTGTTCTCCACTCTATTGGGAGGTGTAATGCAAATCTTACGATATCTAGATTAAGAAAAGGACTCCTCAGCTCTAAAGTGTGTGCCATTGACATCTTATCCAATCTTGGCAGATGGTAGTAAGTAAGCTCCTCAAAAACATCCGATTGTTGTGAATCGTAGTCATGTATTCTTGAGTACCCCCCGAAAAGCTCGTCCGAACCGTCACCACTTAGGACTATCCTATAACCGCTATTCTTCTTTACTGCTTCGAAAAGATGATATTGGGGTATGACAGATCCTAGATCCACCGGTGTTTCGTTCCATAGCTTGTATATAAGAGCGTTTTTACTAGAATCCATATCATACTCTAGAAAATTGACAGGAGTGCTTAAATGTGTGCTTAAATCGTTTACAAAGGGGGTTTCTCCATTCTCTATACTAAACCAAGTAACCTTGGCCTTCATCTCATTTAAAACCCCAGCTATTATGGAGGAGTCTAAGCCTCCAGAGATTAACAATGAGATTGGATAATTCTTAGAAACCAATCTGTTTCCTACGCTTTCAAACATCTTATCCCAAAGCCATTCCATGTGCGTTTCATAATCCGCACCAACCAGCTCAGGAATAGGTGATTCCCAGGTTCTGTAATAAGGACCAAAGGTCTTGTCAAATAATGGTGATGCTATGTTATAGGAATAAAGGGTATTAGGTAAAATCCTCTTGATAGTTTTCACAGGGGTTCTGTTATCCTTATTATAACCCCATTTTCTAACAGAGCTTATGTAAGCTTCATCAACCTCGTCTAAAGGACCATACAGTCCTTTAATTTCTGAACAGATCTCACCAAGATCGTTCTTGTACAGGCACTTCTTACCTAGCGGATCAGTGAATGCTATAACGTTACCGTTATTAGAATCATAGATAACTATAGCCCAAAATCCATCCCATGTTTGAATGTGCGGGGTATATGTTGCAGTAAAGAATTCTAAATTTCCCCCTTTATAACCAGAGAATAAGCTACACAGGTATTCAGTGTCGGATCCATATAAATTCTGATCATAATTAAAGATCTCACCGTTGAACATCAGATAAACCCCAGGCGAAACCTCCCTTGGCTGATTCCAGTCATCTCCATCTAAAGTTTGGATAGGCAATCGGTGGTGGCAAAGGGTAACCTTATCAAGTTCTTCTATAGAGCTTTCTATTCCCCTGTGTTTTATTGAATCCAAAATACCAGGATTCTTTTCTGCTCTAGTTGTTAATAATATTCCGCACATATTTTTAATTAAAAAGTATATCTTCAAACATCGAACCTATGTTGTTCACTGATTGATCATCAAATCCATTTATAAATACCCATATTCTATCAAGACCGGCTTCTTGGAACATTGATATCACCTTCACGTATGTTTCTCTTTCTCTAGGATCCCCGTCGATGTGATCCCACTGATCCTTATCGCGATCAGACTTATCCGGATTATTGCCCTGAATATAAATTATCGTTATCTCATCCAATAAGGAATACTTCTTCAGTAACTCTATCTGAGTACGGGCTTCATCCTCTGTTATTCTACCCTCGAGTAATCCCCAGACCAAGACAGTTAATATTCCCCTGTCATGAATGAAAGACTCGTGCTTAAGGTCCTTAGCTAACTGCATAAGCATAAATTCCTTACCTAAAGAGAATGCGTGTGCTTCCCTGCTGTTCTCGCTTTTTAGATTTAGATCCTTAAAGAAATTAGCAAATTTGAACTGGAATCTAGGAATGTGGAAAGAATCAGAGATGAACTCCGATAAAAATGTCTTGCCTGAATTTCTAGGTCCTTCGAATACGTATACCATATATTTCTTTCTATAGCGGAACACAATACATGTTCCATCCAGCAAATATAATAAATAGGTACGGAGAAATCACGAAAAACCCCAATCTTTATCTGACTGGGGTTTTAGATTATTTAGTGTCTGTATTAACGCATTTAAAAGGTGCCTGCTGTGGTACCTCATCGAAAGATATGGCATTCATTCTTTTAACATGGGTTGCTATGCTAGGGTATATGTCAGCAGCTATATAGTAACAATTGTTTCCTAGAATGTTCTTTATACCGCTATCTGAACCTTTCATCTCAGCAAGAATCCCTATTCCATCCAATGCAGAAGAAACTTGTCTTTTCGATGTGGTCTTTCTCTTTTTGATGTTATCGTATTCACCGACTATGATTTTAGATCCTTCGTAAGTTAAAAGCGGTCCGCTATCCGAATCATCTTCAGTTAAACCGAATATACTATCTTTAGAAATTCTTTTAGCTGTAGAAGCTCCTAAAATGTTGTCATTAAGCCATTTTATACAGCTTACGAATTTACTTCCGTCAAAAGTAACGCAGTTAGCTATCATTATAAGGAAATTGTTGATTGCAACGAATTCTTCCTTACCTAAATCTGGACTTCTGTCGCTCTTTTGTAAAGCGATGTTGAAAGCTCTTGCTATGTCACCTTTAAGGTTGTCATAGTCAACGAAAGGAATTTCTCTGTTCTTTATAGCAGATTCCATCATTTCGAAAGGTCCGGAAAGATCTAGGTCATCATTATTAGCATTCCTTTTAAGCAATGACTTAATTCCGTCATATCTCCATTGAGGTCTGATCATACCGAAGGTTGTCCACCCTTTAAGATAATTTCTAAGGAATTCTGTAGCGTCCTCGTTACCTAGATTTTTAATTTGTCTAGCCTCTGCCCACTTAGTCCAGTTGCAAGGGGTTTTTAAAGAAGATGAAGCTAGGTTGATGTTATACACTGAACCATTAGCAAAGAAGTAAGAAAACTCTTCCGCTGGACTTGCTTTATCCAAAGCAGCATTCCAATCCTTTATAAATTCAGTACTATAAGAAGACTTAAGTGATCCGTCCTGTTTAACGAAATCATCAGACTCCACTTTTATATTGTAATTCTGTCTAAGCTTTTTAGCTAAAGATTGAACTCCGGATGATGATTTCCCGCCAGATTTTGGCGATCCGTCTTTTTCAGATGAATGAGGTGTAGAAGCATGTGTTTTATACTGTGTCTGAAGCTCCTTTTCGAATTCGGAATTATTTATTACGATCTTTGCTTCGTTCATAGCAGAAAATCTTTCAGATATACTCATAACATGATTAGAAGTAAAAATGCTCTCGTGCATTTTAGATCCTATGGTATTTAAAGCTGTGTGTATAGCTTTTTTGTCCTTAGCAGAAACCCAATCTGAAGCAACTATATCTCTTAAAAGAGTTTGATCTATCTGTCCGTTTGCGTTCTTATTTCCGCTTAACTTCTGAATAGTAGAAATAACAGAGGTTGTCGCTGGACCGTACTTACCGTTAGGACCGCCCTTAGATTTTATCAGTTTACCAGCTGAAGGTATACCATTACAAAGTGCAGTTTGGATGGCAAAGATTAATCCGCTGCCTTTTATCTTTTTGTCAGCATCATTGTCACCTCTTTTAAGTGGAAATATAGCCTTAGCAGTCTCTATTTCTTTTGCCTCGTTTTCATCTTTGATGATTCTAACAGCCAAACCGTATTGTGTCTTAGCTCTAGTCATTAGATCCAAAGCTTGATTAACTAGGTTAGTAACGTCGGAATATGTGGTATAAACCTCTTCGTCATCTTCCAATTTTTGAAGAGATCTATTCGCGGTTTGTATTAGAGCATTATTGAATTCTTCCTGATGCTTTTCTACCTGCTTTTCTAAATCCTCCAGAAGCTTTCTGTTCTTTTCACCTCCTTCTGTGTTATCTAATGCTTTTCTTTTCTCGTCAAGATCCAAGAAATTTCTTTTCCAATCCCTTCCGTAACCAGATTTTTGATCCTTACCCTCGGCAGAACTAATTAAATTAGTGAGAAGCTTTTTAAGATTTTCTACTCTGTTTTTATAACCAGTAAAAATCGATTCATTTAAAGAGTCTGCAAATTCAAAGCCTTCGCTATCGTTTAATTTCTTAGCATCTTCTTCGGCTTGCTTAGCTATATTATCAATAGAATTTTGAAGCTTAGTTGTAGCTATTTTAAATTGCTTGAATATAACATCGTCCTTGGATTTGGAAATTTCTGAAGTTCTGTCTAAAGCTTCACAGAATTTTTTAAGACTATCTAAATACAATCTTTTAGTTTCAGCATATTTAGAATCTAGCAAATCGTTATCGTCTGCATAATCGATCAATTTTGCAGTTAAAGATTTTACAGTTTTTGAATCTGCAACATCTGAAAGTTTAAGTCTGATAACATCAGGATTCCTGTCTCTCTTTGGAGCTAGATCAAAAGTTAATATTTTAAAAGCGTTTAGTGCATTATCACAAACTTTAACAAGCAAAGAATCTACTTGCTCATTTTCTAAAAGTCTCGAGTGATATTCACCTAATAAGCTCTTAGCTACCGGATTGTAAATGTATGGATTGTTATTCATAATTAGAATTTTAGTATATATTGTCTTTAGTTCCTTCTGCTTCAGATTTCTGCATTTCAGCAGAAAGCGATTTTAACAAAACAGAGATTTCCTGATATACTGAAGCTTGCTTATTAATGCTAGCAATTTCGGAATTAAAGTCTCCTCTTTTCTTAGAATTCTTCGCATCTTTAATTTCATCAAACTTCTGGGAGATGTTCGTTTTAATCTCCTGAACTTTTGTCTTGTCGCTATCAGCTTCTTTTATCAGAAATTCATTAAACTTAAGCATATTTTCTTGCTATTGTTATTTTTGATCTGAGGTCTCTGATCTCATCCATATATTTCTCTCTGATCTCCTTAATTTTCTGAGAAGCAAACTCTCTGGCTTTATCCTTGTTCTCTGCTTTCTCAACTTCTTTATTTAAGATGTCTCTTTCAAGATCCATTGCAACGTATCTGTCATTTCTTTCTTTTAGTAAGAAAGAGACTAGACTTTTTGCTTGCTTAGGTGAAAGATTCTTTACGGAATTAGTAAAATCAGATAGTGGTAATTTGGAAAGAAATTCAAAAGAAGCATCAGTACCAGATCCCGCTTCAGATTCGCCACCTTCAGATCTTGTCTTAGTAGTTTTTTCCTTTTTGAATCTCTCCGCATTCTCGATGTCCTTGGTCATCAGATTTCCGTATTTGTTTCTGAAATCGGTGTCCTTCTGTTTAGCCTTTAAAACAGCAGCCTTATATTTAGAATATAATGATCCAGATAGGGAAGAATCTGCTAAATTCTTAGCTCTCTTATACATTTCTTCCGCAATATCAGCATCAACTCTAGTTTTAAGCTTTTCCCAATAGAATCTTATTCTTTTATTCTCACCGATAACATCTCGAACTTTAACGAATATGCTTTCCGTCTTTTTCTCATGAGCTCTGGACTGTGCATTCATTAGCTCGTGATTTCTATCTATGAGTCTGTCTATTCTTTTAATCTCTGCAGGGTCGCTTTTGGTCTGGGATCTTTCAAGATCTAATTTATCAATCTCAACGTTGATATCTTCCCATTTTTCTACATAATCAAGCTCTGCTGATCTATACTCATTAGCTAATTTGTCAAGAGAATCTATACTTCCACCAAAAGTGCTGCTCAACCAGTTTTTAATCTGGTCAAATAAACCAGCTTCATTTAAGCTGTTCCAATCTTTAAATTTTAAAGTCATTATTCCTCGTTTAATTTATCTTTTGCAGATCTTAATTTGCCAGCATCAATAGTACCACTAGAGGTAACAAAAATATCGGAAATTATTTTCTTAGTTCCAGAGTTTGCGTCCTCACCGTCAACTATACCTTGATTTATTAAATTAGCCAATTTGGTGAATTCTTGCTCTTTGCTTAGCTTTTTCTCTATGTCACCTTCGGTTTTACCCAGATTTCTAAATAATTTTAGAAGGTTTCTTTTAGCATCTAGAGCCGAGCTAATCTCAAGTAATTCAATTCTACTTTTTTCAATATATGATTTACTAACCTTATCCGGGTTGGATCTAAGTCTTTTCTCCAGAACATTAAGTTTTCTTTCCATATCCGCTTTTAAATCGGCGATTTCTTTTTCTAGATCTTTCTTTCTTTCTATTATGTCTTTAGCCTTTCTGCTGGAAACTTTCTTTTTTTCCGCTTCCGGGTCGACTGATAGATCTTCAACATTTTCAGGTTTCTTTGATTCCTCGTCTTTCTCCATTCTATCCTTAAGATCCTGTGCTTTTTCCTCAGCCTCTTTCTTTTTCTTCATTATTCTTTCCTCGAATCTTTTGATATCCTCAGCATCCGATTTATCTTTAGCCATCTTATATTCAAGCTCTGCTAAAGCAATTTCATCGTCTGCTCTTCCAGCTTCATAATACTCTCTTCTTCTTGTATTGTTGTCTATAGCTTTATTTATGAAATCCTTAGCTTTTTTAATCTTAAGTGAATTTGTTTTAAGGAAAGTTTCAAACTCTTTAATTTTGGAATCCCTGTCCCTTTCTAATGCAGTTATTCTTTCTTTGTCGTTTATAGAGCTTAAGCCATCTATTTGTGATTCTAAAGCATCAACAGACTCTTCGAAAGCTGCTCTTTTCTCTATTCCATCTATCTCAAGATCAACTAGAATCTTTCTAGCTTTATCTATCATTCCGACGTGTGATAAAGAACCTAAGAAAAACTTAGAAAGAGAATTTTTTATATAATCACCAAAAGCACCCTCATTTACAGTGTGGCTGGGATTTGCGCATTCCAAGGACTTAAACTCTTCCCTAAGTTCGAAACTTGAGCTTTCAATAAGATGCTCGTATTTTTTAAAATCATTAAATGATGGTAGATTCTTCATTACTAAACAATAATATTTTTATACTGTATATATCCCTAAGCGTTTTTATTCCTTAACCACACACCACAAAAAACCCTAGGATTGCTCCTAGGGTTTTAGTTATTGGGTTAGTTAAGATTAAGCTAAACCGCCAGCAGGTACTTGAACGAAGAATGTTAAGTACATAGTTTCTGGTAAGAAACCAGCTTCTACTAGAGCGTATCTTGATTTAACTGCGATTTTAGGTGACATTGTACCTTCAGAGATAGTTTGAATAGATTCAGCCATCATGTAAGGCATAAATTTGATACCTGGTTCGTCGTCTCCACCTTTTCTACCGATACAAACTCTTGTATCATTGTAGCTCATGTTTTGATCAACATATACAGTCATACCAGCAAGCGAACCTACAGGGTATAAAGTACCGTTGTTTTGAGTTAAAGTGTTAGAGAACGGTGCGAAAGTGAACTGAGAGATATCTTGAAGTGCACTTGCAACTGCAGCGTTTGTAACGATGAAGTTAGCAGGACCTCTTCTACCTCTGTTAGCTACCACGTTAGCAGCTGCAAGGATTCTTGAGAATAATCTTCTTTGTAAAGTTGATAAGTTCTCGTAACCTCCTGATGCAGGACCTGCAGGGATTGCCATAGCTTGAGTAGTGTCATCTTTCTTAACGTAAGCAGCTGTAGTACCAGCACCACCACCAAGAACTAAGTTCAAGTTAAGGTTTTGGTTCTCAGTTTGAAGGAATTGATTGTGGTTAGACCATCCTAAAGCAAATGCTCTTGAAAGGATGTGCTTGTTGATTGCTTGAGAAACCTCGTTAACTAATGCGTTCTCGATCATTGAAATAACGTCGATACCGAATTGTTTGTTAAGGTCTTGGATTTGCTCAGTTGTAACTGATGCAGCAACTTGGAAAGTTTCAGCTTCTACGAATTTAGTGAAAGTTGAAAGACCCATTGAGTTGTAGTAAGTAGACTCAGCAACACCTCTTAACATTGGGTTGTAAGTTTTAGTACCATCAACGTAAGGACCTTGCCAAGCTTGGTCGTTGTTGAAACCAGCACCAGAGAAACCTTGGATGTGATCTTCTAAAGCTTTAACTAACTGTGCAGAATAGTTAACTGCTGTTGCTCCAGTATAGAAACCAGAACCACCCGCTGCAGTAACGATTTGTGCAGGAGTACCGTTGATGTAAGAAGCAACGTTAGAACCTGAAGCTAAACCAGTAACTTGGAAAATAGGGAAACCATCAATTCTTGATAGACCTACGAAAGTTAATAGTAAAGTAGAACCAATAGAAGCAGTAGCACCTACAGTGAATGTACCAGCAGTAGCACCAGTAACACCTGTTCCAGTTGCTGATTGGTAAACTGGGAATTTAATTAATGAAGGAGCAGTAGCTAACTGATCAGCAGCTGAAGAAGCAGCAGCAGCAGCAACTTTACCACCTGCGTATACGTAATCTAAGTAAGATAAGATACCAGTTGGACCTGACATAGGGATAACAGGAACGATATCAAAACCTACAGTCTTCGCAGCTACCTGAATAGCTAATGGAAGTAATGAAGGGAATTTATCTCCTGAACCTTGCCAGCTGTTGTTGTAGAAACCAGCGTTTGCGCCAGTTGAATACGCACCACCAGGATAAGAAGCACCTGGGAATGCTGGAGGAGCTACAGTACCCATACCGTTTACAACGCCTAATGAGTTGTATGCACCTGCAGACTCGTTTAATGAATGGTAATGACAATATTTAGTCAACCAACCTTTTTTGCTTTCATCTGTGATACCAGCCTTGCTTTCGATAAGCGGTGACCAAGTTTCATAGATTTCTTGTTCGTTAATCAATTTCATGATCTTAATTGTTTTTTTTATTTATTTATCTTTTTTGAAATTTTTGCTCAAGTGCAGAAGCGATATAGTTCATATAATCTGAAGAATATGCTTGTGTTTTTGCAGACTCGGCTACATTTTCACTCTCATCAAGTTTTTGTACTCCAACTGGTTTAGCTCCAAGCTGACGAGTTGACCAGAAATTTTTGATCTGGTAAGGGGTATCTAAATTATAGAAGTGTGACTGAGCAACAATAGATGCTTGGTGTCCTTCTGATAAAGATTCCCATACCGGAGCATATTCTGCTGGCATTTCATCAATAAACTTAAGACCTGTTTTAGTTGTGTCTTCTGACTCGTTAAGAGCTGTTTCGTTAGCCTTCTGTGTTTCGGCTGGGTTTACTGCTTTAGCAGCTTCGTTGATATTTGAAGCGGTTTTTTGTGTCTTAACCGATTCTATTAATGAATCAATCTGTGAAGTTAGGTTATCGTAGTTTCCAGCAAAGCCAGATTCATTAAGACCTGCTTCTGCAGATAGATTTACATTTTCTGTTAATGATTGAGTAGATGAAGGTAATCCGTTAGCAACTGATTCTGCGATGTATTCGCTGTAAGCAATTCCTTTGTTCAATTTCTCTGCAATATACTCAGAATAGTCTAATCCTTTGTTTACGTTCTCTGCAAGATAGTCAGAGTACTCGATGCTCTTATTCAAATTCTCAGCAACGTATTCAGTGTACTCGATTCCGTTGTTTAATTTCTCAGCAACATATTCAGTATAAGCAATTCCTTTGTCTAAGTTCTCTCCAAGATACTCAGAATAAGCAATTCCTTTATCTACGTTTTCTGCTAAGTACTCAGAATATTGAATATTTTGATCTAATTTTTCTGCCAAGTATTTAGAATATTCAATGTTCTTGTCAACGCTTTCAGCAACATACTCAGAATAAGAGATAGACTTATCTACATTTTCTGCTAAGTACTTAGAATAAGAAATATTCTTGTCTAAGTTTTCTGCCAAATATTTACTGTAGTTGATAGTGCTGTCTAAGTTTTCTGCTAAATACTCACCATATTTAATAGAATTTTCTAGGTTCTCAGCTAAATACCCTGCATATTTTTCAAGCTTAGCAACTCTTTCTTCAAGAGCTTCATTAGCTTTACTTAAATCTTCAGATTCAGTTAGCGATGCTTTTTGATTTTTAGCCTCTGCGATAGCGGCTTTCATCGAATCCATCTCTTTTTTCAAGAAGACTGAATACTGATTAAGCTCCTCCGCAGTAACAAATTCATTGTTCTCCATAAGGACTGATTTATTTTTATTGTCTGATTTATTCACGATTTTGTTGAATTCTTCGTTATTTTCAACTTTATATATCTTCAATGAAGATTCTTTTTCGATACCTAAAGATTCATTTAAGCATTCTAAGCTATTTAATATGCTATTATTTTTCATTGCTTCGAATTCTTGAGGTGTGAATCCTTCACTTTCGTATACTCTTTCAAGTTGTGCGTCCTTAAATCCAGGATCAGCTACTAGATCATAAGTAAAGATTTTCTTAATTGCCACCTTTTTATCATTACCTACTGAACCAGCTGCTCTTGAAGAAATAGAAAGAGGTACACCAGCATCAACTAAGTTCTTAGCTATTCTACCCGCTGGGGTATCTAAAAGTTTAACTTTGATTTTAAGCTCTCTGTTACCTTTATCATAGTTAAGATCAGTTATGATATGAGAGATGTTCTTAAGAGACACGTCGAATTTCTCAGGGTGATCTAATTCACCTACTAATCTATTCTGTGAGATCTTATCCTTCAAATATTCAAGGTGGGGTAAATATTCCTTCTCCTCGTATATTCTATTGTTGTTGTTCTCTTGTCCGAAAACAGCAGCAATACCTTCTAGAACGTAATCATCAGATTCTGACTTTTTAGCTTCTAGTATGGAATTCTGTCTCTCAAGGATGAATACCATATTTTCGTTTAATGACTGTAGTTGTGGCATGCTCTTTTTTACTACTTTTTTATGTTACTTATATATCAACGGAAATTTTATTTTTTTCCGCTTATTCATACTTTATTCTGTCCTTAGTCTGTTCTACAAATCTCTTAGCGATCTCAAACGCTTCGCCGTCTGTTGCTCTATATTTTCTAGACTTATCTCCAAAAGGAGCATATTTATTCTTAAACTTAACTTCTATGATATCACCTTTGTTGTCTCTAAGTTCTTTTGCGAAAGTAACTGTTTTCCAGTTTTCGATCTTTAAAGCTTCTTTTTCGGTAGGCGTTAGGAGAGTATCGTAAAGATTAACTCCTCCTCCCATTGACATGTCTCTGATCACTGTTGAGCTCTTTTTGTCCTTAATCTCTACATCTTCTGGGCTAACCGTTATGTAATAATCATCCTTCTTAGCTTCAATCTTTTCTTTTTCTTCGTTGTCTTCTTTATCAGAATCATCTGCGTCCTGAACTTCGTCTTTCACTATAGGTTTATCGTCCTCTTTCTTCTCAACGTAAGTATAAAGACCTCTTACTGCATCTTCTAAAACTTCGTCTGTATTAGGATCAACTTCGATAGGAGATCCGTTTCTAGCTTCCCAATCTTTAGAATCTAATAAGAAATTTTTAAATTCGCCTGTCTCGTATTTACCTCTTAATTTAGGGTCTGCGTAATCTCTTTCAGTAACTAAGTATATCGCAACCTTTGCTGGCTCGCTCATTTGCTGAGGAGTTAAAGCAGGAGTATCAACAGATTTAGAATCTGCGTCATCTGCTCCTTCTTCAGAATTTCCTTTAACTGTGGTAGCTTCTTCACCACTCTCGTGTATCTGATATGCTGCTTTCTTAAAATCGGAAAATCTTGTTATAACCTGAGATTCACTTATCGAAGGGAAAAGACCATAATTTAAACTGTCACTAACCTCAGCAGTTTCTGCTTCGGGTTCTTCCTCAGTCTCTTTTGGTTCCTCTTGAATTCCCGCTTTTATTTTGGATTGAGTCTCTTTTGATATAGTAACTCCAAACATTTCACCTAGTTCCTCTTCTGAATATTTAGAAAGTTCGTCAGTAGATACTTTGGTACCTACAACGTTTATTATATTATCCTCAGAATCGCTGAAATGAAATTCGTATTCATCAGGTGCGTCGGGATCACTTATTAATAAAGTGCTTTGTGCATTATTGAACTCATTCTGGAATAAGTTCCAATCACACGATCCCTGATAGTTGAAAAGTGAGTTAAGATCTTGTTTAGTGCAGAACATGTCAAAGTCAAGATCCTCATTATCGATCCATCCAGTTTCTACAACGTCACTGTTATCGAAAGCTAATAGAGTTATATCATATTCAGCTATCTGTTTCTGAACTTCCTTAGAGTTTATCTGAGTTAGTAGGAATATTGATTTCCCTCCCTTGTCAGCAATTTTTATTAATTCCATTGTAGTCCTAGTCTCATTTGACCAAAGAAATGAAACTGCTACTCCCCAACCACCGGCTGGTTGAGACCAACAAACTGTGATGGGAACCCCAATCTTTATTGCTTTTGGATCGAATTTATCCTTAGCAAAATCTTCAACCTGTCCCAGTCTAGGTGCCTGGTTTCCGCTATACCAGTTCCAGGTAGAACCAACTGCGTTTATAGCTAGTAGAGCCCATCCGATAGGATTAGTGACCTCAGCAGCTTTAGCGCCGCTAAATGCCACTTTAGCACCCGTAGCAAATCCTTTGATCATTCCGACAGATTTTGCTACTATACCCGCATTCTTTAAATTACCAACAGTTTTAATTAGCTTAGCACCTCTTACTCCAGACTTAACAACGTTTCCCCAAAATGCAATTGCCTTCACGGGATTAACAGCACCCCAGAGACTTTTTATTCCGTTTTTAGTCTTAACTAACATTCTTAATCCCTTGGTACTTTTAACAGCGTCCGCACCGGTTCTTAACATTTTAAGACCCTTGTAAGCTCTTCTTAAAACTATACCTTGTCCTAAAAGTTTAACACCTGCAAATATTCCTCCTGCAGCTACTGCATAAACTCCATATTGTACACCCTTGTTCAAAGCCTCCTGTGCTATACTTGGTCCAGTAGCATTATCGGGTATAGGACCTGATATTATTCTATCCTTAATCTCAAACAATCTAAATTTAGCATTGGGATTGTCTATCTCCATAGGAGCTATTTTATAGGCATCCAGTGTTTGTAATAAATTTTCACCCGTCTCAGCGTCTTCCAAGCAGAGGAATACTGCTTTATCCTTCCCTGGATCTTGGCTAGCAACAGCGTATTCAGTTTCAAGCTTACCCTCAGATAAAAGCTTATTGTAAGAAAAGGCTAGCTTTACAGCTTTCTCCTCTCCAGCCTTAACATTAGCTTGTGTTGACTCGTCTTCGAAAACTGCAGATGAATGAAAATCAGAAAAATTTGAAACTCTGTTCTCTTCGTTCTCCAGATACTCGTTTATTTCTCTGATTGCTTTATTTAAAGAATATCCGCTTCCGCCTTTTGATTCTCTAATGATTTGAGAAATGTCATCGTATTTGGACATATCCTCAGAATCTGCTACCCATTGTCTAGGATTTTTTTCTAACCATTTCTTGAAGTCTGATGAGTAAGCCCACCATTGAAAATCTTCTAAAGATTGGCTAGTTGCACCTTCCATTTCTAATGGAATAGTAAATATGGGGAAATCATTTCCCATTGAATATTTACCGTCCTTTGCTAAAAGTATTATCATTTTTCCTATTTTTCGTTGTAGATTTTATCGTAGGCCTCTGAAGTCAGATCTATCAATTTCTCTATATATCCTTCATTTCTGAGCTTTTTAAATGCCAAATTCCCAATAGAGAATTCACCTTCCTTTGCAAGACCTTCTTTTCTCATCTTCATAATTTTCTCCTTTAGCTTCATTCCTCTGTTATACAGGTCTTTAGCATTATGTGGAAGTGCCATAGATGCAATCAATCTTGTATGAAGTTGCTCTATTTCATAAGCCATAGAATCTGCCTTTTTATTCACGTCCATCTCGTCTATCTCTGGTGGATCAAATACAGGATTCTTTATCCATTCGTTATTTAAAAGTGAGAATAACCCAGAGGCTACGTGAGGTTCCTTTGCATCCTGCACATACAGTTCCACGTCATATCCTCTAATAGATATGTTGTGTCTTAGATTCCAAATGAATCTTATACCGTCTAATGCGGTCTTAAGTATTTTGGGATTTTCGTCGTCTATTCCTTCAAGGTTGACAATAACATGAACATCAAGATCGGATAGGTTGGTGTAGTTAAAGTTTGCAAGTGACCCGGTTAATTGGATATCTACTATGTCTTTTTGCTTAAGTATCTCCTCAAACTTTTCAAAGAATTCATCCGCTATTCTAAGAAGCTTTTTCCTTACCCTCTGATCAAATAACCATTCGACATCATCACCCTTGGTTTTCTTTGTCCAGAAAACCGGATTTAGTTCGTCGTGATAGAACGGGTTTACTTGTCTCTCCAGGATAGGAGAAGCATTAATAAATTTTTTATAAGATAAAACTGAACCCACAAAAAAAGCTTTTCTTGTATATATCAAAGAAAAGCTTTAGATGTTATTCGTAAATGGTTTATTTAGCTTTCAAAGCATATTTTAAGCATAACCTCCATAACTGTGCTTACGTCCAGTTCGCAATACTTCTTAATGCCATCATAGTCTTTGTCGATCCAGAAAGAATCGTTTACTTTAGATCCGTCCATCAACTGCTTAGGCGATTCTACACCGAGCGAACACGAAAGAAGATCCAGACTTAAATATTTTTGATGAGTCCAGCTCCCGAAAGCGAAAATATCAGAGGTATCTACATAAGGTATCTCCCACGGCTTCTTGTCCCATATTCTTATATTAGCTGGGGGATTTATCCCATTGTAGATCATTCTTTTTCCTAAACACGGAACGTCAAACCCTTTAATATTGTGACCGCACAATTTCCAATTCTTGGCAGCAGCATTATTAAGAACCTTAGCTGACTTAGTTAGAATATCGTGCTCATTGTCCCCATAGAAAGAAGCAAATCTTTCTTCTCCATCTTCAGTAAAAGAACCAAAAGAAACACAAACAACTCTAGAAAATTCTGGCTCCAAACCGCCTTTCTGTTTATAGATCTCTTCTGAAGAAGCAGAGGCCAAAGTAGGATATGCACCCTTATAGTAATCCTCCCTCTTCTGCCAAAGTTCCCACAGTCTAGGATTTTCCTCCTTCATTACTTCAAGCGATGGGTAAAGCCCCGCTGTTTCAACGTCGAAATACAGGTACTTATAAATAGATTCTTTAGTAAACATTCTTTATTTTTTACAAAGATAATACAATATCCCGTGAATAAAAATTATTTCTTAGGATTTTTATTTATTACTATGGGTGGAAGCCCTCTATAATCCATTCGATATTTTAGACAAGAATCTTCTCTTGCTGGGGAATCTATTATTACGTCTATATCTAACCCAAAGGTAGGGATTCTACTTTTAAGATACTCGGAGGTCTTAGAAGTAAGGGGATATCCAGTTTCATCGCATTCTAAAGACTCTGAATGGACAAAGAAAGGCTTCTGTCCGGTCTTCCAAGTCGAGCAGGAAAGAAACAGAGCTTCTCTTATGCTCAATCCGCCATCGTTAAACTGATGTGGGAGAAGTCTAAAGCATATAGGTATTCCAGCTTTGTAGTATATTCCAGATAAAAGATCAGTAACTGAAAATAAGCTAGGTTTATCGTCATTCATAATACAGAGCTTGTCTATAACACTTTGGTCAAGTTCTGAAAGCCTCTCGCAAAATAAATCCATCGTGTTTCTTCTATTTCCGTATGCAGACCCTACCCTGACCATTATGGAAGGGTAATTTACTCCAATTAGATCAAGGATCTCCGATAATCTAGAAAAAAGGGATAAAGTTGAGTTCTTTACGTTTTCTAACTGTGTTCCGAGGAAATATTCTCTGTTAATTGAAAATAGTATTTTTACATCATTCTTAGCTATGAATGAATTTATTTCATCTATAACTAGAGATATCTTCTCCGATTCCTCCTCTATAACCTCTCTAAAGAAATTGGGTGAATATAAAAAATCACATACATCAATGCATGTGATTTTTATGTCTATTTCTATATTAAGCTTTATGTTATTCAAAATGACATAAAGCATTTCCTCGTAAGAATTTATTTGAGTCCTCGAATCTCCAGATTCTGTGTGAGGTCCTATATAAGATATTTTTGGTGGAGTTTGTCCTGATATCATTTAATCCTTTTTAAGATTGTACTGATAAAAGGTTTTTAAGTTTCCTGTAAAATTAACCTCCTGTTGTTTCTAGACCTAATTCTGAAGAATTGTAAACAGTTTTAGAATTGTAGCTTTTATCTACGATTTCGCTGTTTTTATACTTGGTTACGGTTGCCATATTTCCATGCTCTCCGCCTTCTGCAAACTTAATAGAATCAGATTTAACCTCTATTACTCTCTCAGTTTTTTTACCTTTATTGTAAACTTGGATAAAATATCTGTATTGTATGTTATCTGGCTTTCTAAAAGATCTAACTATTACTCCAGTAACTTTACTTTTAGAATCTAGGGGTTCAGCTATAACAACGTCTCCTATTTTATATTCTGATCCCTTTACATCGGTCTGCATATTTGGATCAGTACCAACGGAAACCGATAAATCGCTAAATGGCTTATAGTTTATTTTTAAAACCCCATTAGCTCCTCCGTAACCGTAAGTGTCACCAAATGCTCCACTTTCCCCGCCGAAGTCTTCGTTTATTGACTTGATGTATTTCATTAGACTATTTATCTTCAGCGGCCTCTCCATTCTGGAGCGCTAGAAGATCTTTTATTTTCGAAGCGAGCTCATACTTTTCAGAATCCAAAGCTTTCTTAAGCATAGCTTCTAAACGAGTAACATCTGACTCGTCATGGGTTAAATCGTTTTTATCAGAATTACCCACTATATGGATCCTTTGAGGTGAATAAATAACTTCTAGGCTGGAATCGAAGTTAAGATTCACATCAGCTTTAGTGTCGTGATCATCCTCATCCTCGTCATCCTCATCGTCCCTCTGAACCTCTATCCATTCCCCATTTACCCAAAAAATCATCCAAGGTCCATAAAAAAGTTCAGCTATATCATTTTGTATAGCGTATTTAAGAAGTATCTTTAGCTCAGATTTTATGTCATTTTTTGTAAGGGAATCGCTGAAAACCTTTCTTTTCAAACCAGGGATAACCGATGTGCCCTCACCTACTCCTATTTTAAAACATCTATTAACTTCAAGAATTGAATCCCAATCCAAGCTGCTAATAACCTTGTCGATCAATTTATTACTTTGCTTCGCCATATCCCTTTATATATTATCTATTTTTGAAGTCCAGCCTGGTCGGATATGTCCGATGCCCATGAAGAGTACTTATCGGGATAAAACCTCTTAAGCGTTTCAAGGTCCTTTTTGGATATTCTATATTTATCTCTTATAAAAGATTCTACTGATTCTAGAGATTTAGTTTCCTCCGTTTTAACAGATTCTGCTTTTTTAGTTTTAGTGTATAGCCAAGTAGGAGGTTTCGAAAATCTTGCAGATAAAGTATCGTGCCACCAATCAACCACAGGGGCAGGTACAATTTTCAGTTTATTGAACTGATTCGCCTGTACCGGAAACTGAATTGACATAATCCGATTTATCATAAAAAAATTTCTAGATTTGTCTATCTTACCTACAGATTTCCATTCCTTAGGCTTATTGTTAAATATGAGTTTTATAACATCAAAAAGTTGCATACGTCTATTTTAAAAAGTGCTCGAATGGATCAAACCCTTTAGGCTGGCTTGCAGTTGATATCCATTCAGTCCCTTCTAGTATTTTTATTCTGTCTAGGGTTACCGCTTTCTTTTCTAGCTTAATCCCCCTAGAAGTTTCCAGCTGACAGTTCATTGAAACGTTCTCTGGTATAACCATATCATCAAGCCACATTAACTTAAGGTTTCTTAGAAAATTATGCTTAACCTTAGTCCTATTTTCTGTGCTATCTACACCCTTACCTATCTTAAGTATCAAAGGAGAAATCCACCCTAAGAAATCTTCATCCTCTATTAGTGACCTTATAGGAAGATTTTTCCAACTCGATTCTAGAAACATTGAATAGATTTTCTCCGCACTCTTAGGTGTAAACCTGCTTATCTTTCCATTAGATTCGAATTCCCATACACTAGGGACAGAGTCGCCTTTATCACCAATCAGGATTTTGTTAAATATGAAAGGAAAACTGTCTATCTCTTCTATGTCAACTTTCTTGAGGAAATCTTTCAATCTTTCCTTCTCAGGAGAAATTGTAGAACTCATATTAAATATGCTGACCTCGCTTCTTGATTCATTTAGCCAATTTTCTTTCCAACCAGTAGGCACGGAAAGAACATTTTTCTTTGAATTACTATTCCAAGTAGCAGTCCAAACGTCAGGACCTTTCATTCTAGCAAGCTGGTGGAGATCTTTATCCCCACTTATGATAATGCAACTTTCACCTTCATCGTTGAATTTTTGAGACCAGTAAAGTAGTAAATCGTCACCCTCTGCTCCTTCAACCTTGGAGAATATGAATCCCATTTTTTCTAGGTGTGATCCAAAAGATTGCATAAGATCAAAGAATATGCTCCAATCGACATTCTCGTCCTTTACTCTACCTGATTTATATCCTCCGTCTTCAATTTCTACATCCTTCCTCCAGCTTCTGCTATCCGATGTAAAAACTAATCTACCCCCTATGGGAAGCATTTTTAATGAAGCACAAAGGTCTGTAGCAATCTTTCTAATAAACATAGATTGATCTGATTTGCTTTTAAGCACCTTTCCTGGATCTACGTTTGATCCGTATCCAGCAAATATTCCAAAGGTTTTGTGAAATATGTAGTTCCCGTCTATAAGTATATTAATCATTTCCTCTCCTTATTTTTTCCAATACTTCGTTTACCGTGAAATTTGGGTTTGTTATTATACAGTCAAAATCAGAAAAGTTTTTAAAATCCTCTCTATCTGTTTTAATTCTTCTTTCTGCTTTGTCCGCATCATTTCTTCCTGCTAATCTTTCTTTTAAGATATCCTCATCGATATCAATGAAAATTATAAAAGAACCTTTCCTGTCTTCTGGTTTCAATTTTGCAATCCCAGAGGGGGTCATAATAAAAAGATTAGCTCTATAAAATTCATCCATTGATGTTCCATAGAACCACCCGTTAAATTCCACCCATTCGTAAAAATCCCCCTCCTTCGCTTTTTCCATAGCTTCATCATAGCTAACGAAGTAATAGTCGACTCCGTTAAATTCCCCATTCCTAGGAGGTCTGGATGTATGGGAGACTGAGTAAATTAGTCCTTCCTCTTTCAGTAGCTTAACCAAATGATCCTTACCCGATCCGCCCTTTCCGGCTATTATTATTCTTCTCCAATTATCATTCATACTAATCTGTTAGTTTCTGTATTTGGAAAACTAGAGATAGTAGTGAAACCATTGGATCAATAACTTGGGTTCTCTGAGCTTGATGGTCTGCGACTAGAACAATTACAGCAGGAATTATTTTCTTTAATTCCGGTTTATTGTTAATTATCCAGTTTATGAACTCTTCACCCAGAGCTGACATAACTTCATCAACCTTTCCTTGGTATTCTCCTGCTATACTTTGATAGTTTTTCACAGGATCCTTAGAAGTGGTTATGAGAGTATAAAGATCTTCGTAAGACCATCCCAATTCGTTAATCTTCGCGGAGTCAACATTTTTAACACCCTCTATCATCCAGGTCTGAACTTTATTCAAAGCTGATCTAAAGTCAGGGTAATAGTTCTTCTGAAACTCGTTCAGAGAATCCTCGTCGATAGATATCCCAATTTTTCCTAAGATTAAGCCAATCCTTCTATTCCATTCCGACTTAAGTGCGTTCTCTTCCTCACTGTTTACAGGATTGAAATCAATGACCTCGAACCTACTTTGGATAGCATCAGGAACCTTATTAATATAGTTGCACGTAGCAATAAATCTAGCGTTGCTAGCGAACTTTTCGATCGTTCCCCTTAGTGCTTTATAGAATTGATCGGAAGCTCCGTCAAACTCGTCTAAAATCACTATTTTTTTAGAAGATTTACCATCCATAACGGAAATGGTTGAACAGAAGTCATTTATTTTTACTCTGATCGTTTCTACCGAGCTCTCATCAGATACGTTTATGAATATGCTAGGATATCCTGTTGCTAATATTTTAGCTAGTGTTGTTTTTCCACATCCTGGAGGTCCGCTCAGTAGAACATTGTGACCTAATCCATTTTCAAATATCTTAGATATTCTTGACGGTAGTATCATATGTCTGAGCTCCTTCGGACGAAGCTTTTCTGTTAAAAGTTCTTGTATCATATTATTTCTAGAGTTGAAAAAAGAAGTTGTTTCTTAAAATTTGTCAGAAAGATCGTCCGCAGAATTTTTATCGTGTCTTACCTCAACGAAGCGGGGTAAAAATAAGGATCGATTATCGTGTTTATCTGTAATCGTCACGTTGTATTGAATTGCTGCGATCTTCCCGATGTGAGAGTCGGGATCTTTACTAAGCTCCTTTAGATCGTTATCATTGAATCCTGATCCGATCTTAACATTGAGTGTTTTTGAAAGATCTGTACAAATGAATCCACCAATAAGACCCTCGCGCTTACCCTCGCCCGGATACCATCCGATTATTTCAAGGTCACATTCATTAACCTCTTTGAATTTAACCCAGGATTTAGATCTCTTACATTCATAAACACCATTATCTTTACAGATAACTCCCTCACCTCCGATATCTACAATCTTTTTGTAAATGGCTGTGATTTCTGCAGGATCTGATAATTCCCACATTTGGGCAAGTTTAACTGGAGAATTTTCAGATAATTCCTTTGTAATCTTTTCTAATGTGTCTCTACGATCAACATATTCCAAAACGCCACTTCCTTTATCAAGTGTGATAAGTTCATCGAAATCAAAAACATTAAAAAGAAATCCGCTTTCGATTTTATCCCCAGCAGTTCCTTTTAGGATCTGTGTTACTTTGCCACTAACTGACTTTCTGTTTAAATCTGTTAGTTCACCATCGAAAAACCAATTACCTGATAAGCCTGAATTTATCATACAGAGTTTAAGATCAAAAGTTATCTTAGGGAAGCAGGTAGCATCAAGCTCGTTGAATGCACGGGTAAAGTAAGTGATCTCCCCATTCTTATAGATAGCGATTACGCGAACTCCGTCGTATTTCTCCTCACAATAGATCTTGTCCCATTTTTCGATTACCTTGTGATCGTCAGTAGCCAACATAAGAGAAGGATCTGGAATTAGCTCTCTGTTAACAGCTTTATTAATTAGCTTTGCTCCGATACCTATGTTCATCCTTTTGGTAAGAATTTTCATTAGGTTCTTTCTCAATTCAGTGTCCTCTGACTCGTCTTCAGATAGCTTAGCTTCCAACAATTTTTCCGCTCTAGTACGAAGAGAGTCATTTGCCGCAGGTGCTTTCTTTAGATCCTCAACAAGATCTCTGAAATCTTCCCATAAATTTGGGTTTGTCGAATTTGATTTCTCTGGGAAATTTAGCTTGTGCAGCTTTGTAGTAACAAAAGGATTAAAACAAGTGTCGAGAATATACTCCATTTTAGGATTAATCGACTCCTTGATTAATGATTGTTTTGCTTTTTGCGATCCCTCGCCGGTCAAAGATTCTAAAACTTTAAGAATCTTGATGTTGTTTACCATTTCATCGAATACCATTTCTTATTATTTTTGTGCAAATATAAGAAATGATCCCGGTTAAAAAAAATATTACAGATAAATTATAGTGCAAAGACGGGACAATTAGAAACCCTCCATGTTTGCTATTTTAACCATCCTATTTTAAGACTTGATGTAAATTGTATGTGTTTGATTAACAAATCAGATAGAATGCCTTACGGGACAAATAAAACGATCTTAAAGTGTTACCTCAGGTGCTTCTCCCTCGCCTTCCGCTGGTGCGGCCTCTCCTTCAGCTCCACCCTCAGCTCCTTCCTCTTTCTTAGGTGCAGCTTTTGCTTCTTTCTTTAAATAGCTTTCATTAGTAGCTATTTGATCTGGTGTTAAACCTAAAAATCTTTGGATCAGATAATCGTTATCGAAATATGCTTTTTCCTCTTCCCCAACTTTAACTTTTAGTTCGCCCAATCCCTTTATGAATTCACTTCTCTTAGTAAAGTTTGTAAGTTGAACCATTTCTTCAAATTCACTCTCTCTATGAAAATCCAATCCCAGATTTGCTTTAAAGCTTCTATCTCTTGACAATTCAGGGAAGTCTAAACACATCTGTATATAAAGAGGCTTCACCAATATTTCTTGGAAAATCGATCGTAGTCTTCTTAGGAATTTTTCGAATCTTATCTCGTCTCTTTCTAGCTGATCTATACCTATCTGATAATTAACCGGACCTGCAGCTCTTGATGCAAACCTAGCATAAGGTATTTTAGAATCCATCTTTAGTTTGTTATAGAAATAAAGAACATTATCCATGACATTAAAATCCGGCCCGTTTGGATTCAGAGACTCTATTTGAGGGGATTGACCGTTCTGCTCAGGGAATAAATAATTTTTATAGAATTGAACTTTTGGTCTTCCGTTTATTGTTAGTTCCCCTGAAGCATCGTTTATGCTAATATCCTCCTTGTAATTCGACATTAACTGTCCCAAAGTTTGCATAGCTTTCTGAGGAGATTGACTACCAGTAGGAATAATAAATTTTAATCTATAAGAAGCATTCATGACGTTCCAGATGATTCTGGAGTTTTCCATGATTCTTAGTATGTTATAAGATCTAACAAGTCTTTCTATGTAACTAACTCTGGATACACTATTACCCTTAGCATAAGAAATATAAATTATCTGCTCGTTTGTCAATTTCCTAGTCATCTGGGGATTTTTAGGATATTGGATCCAGAACTGCTGATATTCATTCTCACCAATTTTTTCGACAGCAGGTTGTAAAGAAGATGGATCAAGTTCTTTAAATCCTATGACTTCCTTTCCTTTATTGTCGTAGATAATCTCAAATGCAAGAAATCCATCGATCAAGAACTGCTTAAAATACTGCCAAGCGAGTACCGAATTTTGGAATCCGAATATATTGTACAGTCTATTGTAATGTACAGATATTTTATTCAGTACTTTCTCCTTTAGATCTAGATTAAGGAAAGAAGGGTTAGCAAAATAATTTCTATCGTCATAGGTGATAGATTCATCTGTAATCGTATCAATAATAAATTCAATTTCTCCATTTAGTGAAAATTTTCTTAGGAAGTTTCTTTTCTCTACATAGTCCTTGTCGAAATATGCGATGTATTTTCTTACCTTGGTATCTTGGTAAGAAGCCGTCCAATAAAAAGCATCGTCCTGTGTAAAACCAGTTCCTTGCTGATTAAAAAAGTAACCCTCAGTCTTACCTACGGCCTGGGAATTTCTAACGACCATGTCATCATACTGCATACCGAACTTGGATACTTTACCAAGGCTTCTCAGTATGTTACCTAAAGCTGACTCGTTAGGTCTTAAAAAATCTAAAAATCCTGCCATCTCTTATTTTTATAGTGTTACTTCTGGTGCTTCTCCTTCTTTTTCTTCTCCGCCTTCTTCTCCGCCTTTTTCCTTCTCGGCCTTTTCCTTCTCTTTCGCTTTTCTCTCGACAGCTTCTTTATTTGCTATTATATCCTGTCTGGACATGCCAAGGAAAGTTTCAATAAGGAAAGCAGTAGAGAAATAAGGCTTCTCTTCATCACCTACTAATCCAGCCATAGCAGTAACTGACTCTTTTCTTTTGTTGATAACGTCCATCTCCTGATTAATCTTGAATGGGTTATCTGAAAAATAATCTAGTCCCAACTGACTCTTAAATAGAAAATCCTTCTCTAGATTAGGATATTTCTTAGCCATCTGGATCCAAAGTGGCTTTGTCAGGATCTCTTGAAAAATCGATCTAAGTCTCTCAACAAACTTAGCAAATCTTATTTCTTCCTTGTCCAATCCCTCGGCACCATTTGAATATGGAGATGTGTTTCCACCATCTGGGGTATGGAACCTTGAAGGAGGTACCTTAGATTCCTGAACAAACTTATCAAAGAAATATGAAAGCGGTGCAGGATCATTTAGATTAGGACCTTCAGTGGTAACCGGCTCTATGGTAGGCGTACCGTTAACTCCCGAAGGCATAAGATAGTTCTTATAAAACTGTATCTTAGGCTTACCGTCGATTAGTAATTCTCCACTCTCATCATTAAGCTGAACGTCCTCCTTATAGATACTCATAAGTTCACCCAAGGTTTGCATACCTTTTTGGGGTGATTTAGTACCAATAGGAACTGTCATTTTTAATCTGAACGATGAGTTCATAACTGACCAGATAACCCTAGTGTATTCTATAATTCTTAGAATGTTATATGGTCTAATTAATCTCTCGATGTAGCTTACCCTTGAAATAGCATTTCCCTTAGCATAAGAAATGTATATTATCTGGGGATCATATAATACTCTTCTTCTTTTCGGATCTTGTGGGAATTGGGTCCAGGTATTAACGAAAGTTCCGTCTACTTGTTTTTCTACGCTCGGTATTATAGTAACAGGATCTAGTTCCTTAAATCCTATAATGTATTTACCGTCATTGTCGTAGATTATCTCAAAACATAAAAATCCATCAACCAGAAACTGTCTAAAATATTGCCATCCCGTTATATCATCGGTAAATCCCCATATATCGTAGAGCTTCTTATAATTCTCATAAAGATCCTCCTTTAGCTTTTCGTTTATATCTGACAGATCTATAAAATCAGGATATGCGAAAAAGTTAGCAGGATCATATGAGATAGCTTCGTCACATATTGTATCTAAAACCCATTCTATCTCTGGATTAAGCGAAAACTTTCTTAGGTAATCTCTTTTTCCCTTATAGTCTTTATCAAAATATGAAATGAACTGCTTTGTGGTTATATCCTGTTTTGCCAGGGTCCAAAGCATGCTTTCATCTTCCACGTTGGCTTTGTTCTTGTTCAAGAAAGCAGCCTCAGTAACACCAACCGCTTGGGAATTTCTGATGACCATGTCATCGTACTTCATACCGAAAGTACTCAGTTTCCTCACTGATTCCCTAATCCTCTGTATAACAGGGGATTGAGATGGATCATTATTGTCTACAAAACCGGCCATTTAGTATGTTTTAGTTATTCTACTATCAAAACTTAAATTAATTTCGATTGATATTCTTTATATATCCCCTGCAAATCCAAGCCCTCTACGTCGGCTCTTCTGAGATAAGGCAATTTATACCAGTCTTCCAAGTCCAAAACGTGTATTTCTCTAATGAATTTTGTCTTGAATCCAAATAAAGAAAACTCATATCCGGTATTAGCAAGCATATTCTTAAGATTTACATTGGTTAACGGAAGGGGAGATATAGCGCTTCCTTTAGTGTAATAGTTTTGATTCTTTTCGATCAGAGAAGAAAAGTTATCATAGATCTTACCCAATATTTTTATTCTGTATTCAGGTGGGGTTACGATAAGATCTATACCCCTTAATATAACACCGTTTTCGGGAGTCTGATAAGAATCAGTGCATAGTACTATAGGATTCCTGTCTATAAACTTTCTCTTATCGCTTAACTCACTGTCAGTCGGATATGGGAAGGCATATATCTCTCCTGGTATAAAAGGAGGAGAAAAAATCTTCCCTGAGCTTCCGCCAGAGAAATATTTCTCTGAAAAAACATCATCAGTATTCTTTACAAGTTCTGCAATACTGTTGAATTCTTTCTTGTACTGTAATACAGATTCGGAGTACTTCATTTACTTTTGAATAAGAATTTTTCATCGACTACACCGAATCTAAATCCTCTTTTTTCAGCCCATTCTTTAGCTGCTTTGAATTTTGCCTGGTTTGTTATCCAAACCTGCATATTGTGATTATACGACTTTAGCTTTGCGAGGGTCATAGTTCCCTCGTAAATAGGCTTTTGTGTCTGTCTTTCTGGCTTGATCTCTATTATCCACTGTTGCTCCTCGCCGGATTCTTTTAAAACTTTTATATAAAAATCCACATTGTAATCGTGTTCTCTCTTGTCTAGTGGATTGATGTATTTAATGGCTATGGGCTCTGAACTCCATTTTAATATAGACTCGTTGGTATCACAGTAGACACAGAATCGATATTCCCAGGATGATCTGTATATTATATTGTGAATATCTCCAATATACTTATCTGGGTTGGAGGGCTCAAATTTTCCGGATTTGTAATCCCCATTAGGTTTTACTTTTTTTATATCCGTCATGATAGCTATTATACGTTATAAGAATTATCGTCTCCTGTTATGTAGCTAAAAGGTATGGTTTTAGGGCTTTTCGGCGGATGTAATTTTTTCCATCCCTTTGCAAACCCATTCTTTGCTATTTGGGTAAAGTAAGCAAAAGGATTATTTGATTTTTCTGGATTGAACCTGTCCCAATATTTACAAAGATCCTCCATAGCAAAAGCCATGCAATCTTCCTTATCTTCAGGATCTTTATAAGCCATTTTTTTGGATATACCCTGTATCATTAGATTAAACATCCTTATGGTTTCGGGGGTAAGCTTACCTGCTTTTTTGGATTCTATAACAGCGACAATAAGTTCACTATTTCTAACATATTCTTTTGCCATTAATCTTTATATTTTTTTATGGTTGGTGTACTTCTTTCTAGTGGGAAAAAGATAAATTATTTCAAAAAAAAGAGAACGTAGGCTGCCTACGTTCTCCGTTAATTTTCTATATTATTTAGAGTCTTCCTTAGAATCCGATTCTTCCTCTTGTTCCTCTTGCTCTTTACCTGTTGGTGCTTTGCTTAATTTACCTGCAGATGAATCAATAAATTCTTTTCCTGGGGTCTTCTGACTGTCGAATTTCGGAGCGAAATAGAAGTTACGACTTAGTTTTTTTTTAAATCGTCTGATTCGTCTAGGTTGTAACCCATCTCATCATTTACTTCAAAATCGATGTCTCCCTCAGATCCTGGTGCCTGTGCTAAATTCATGAATTTATCCAAAGAAGTCACGTGTCTTGTCTCTTTAGCATTCTTACCTGTTTCTGGAGCTTCTGCCATATCACCTTCTGTTTCTGCGCCTTCTCTAAGATTGTATCCAATCTCTTTGTTCTTACCGTCTGCGTCCTTTCCTTCGAATTCGGTTTTATCTTTAGTTTCTGGTCCTTCAGCTAAATCATCTTCGCCTTCAACTTTACCCTTTTCTTTCTTGTTGTTTCCTGGTGCTTTAGCCATAGCATCTGCTTTAGCTTTAGCCTCATTAACAGTTAGGTTATATCCGTGCATGTGATCTAGTTCCATTTTGATCTCATCACCTTCTCCTTTAGGAGCTTTAGTAAATCCGTGGCCATCAGCAAAAGTTTTCAATAAAGCTTTTTGCTCCTCTTCGCTTAATTCTGATTTATTAAGGTTTCTTGAGATTTCAGATTCCTTAACTTCTCCACCTTCTTCCTCTTCTCCTTTGTCATCAGCATTTTTTTCTGCTGCTTGACTTAAAGCTTCCTCTAAGTCAGAGATTTCATTAACTAAGAAATCTGATGATTTACCAGTATCTAAAAGAACTGTATATCTTCCTGAGGAAGCGTCTACTGAAATGATTTTTCCGGTTTCGCCTGATTCTTTAACTTTAACGTAGTCACCGATGTTGAATTTCTCATCTTCTGATAATGCCATAAACTCAGGAGAATCTCCAATTTTACCTAATTCGATATTGATTTGGTTCCATTTTTCTCTTAATACCGAGAGTTCGTTATTAAGTAAAGCGTGAGCAGATTTCATTTCTTTAGAAGAAGCGTATAAAGGATTGTTCTCCATTAAGCTTTCAACTTTATTGATTTGCTCTTCTACTCTAGAAATATTCTCTAAAACCTTAGTCCTGTCATTGATCATGATAGACTTAAGTTTTTGCTCTCCGTCTAAGAATTCAGTTAAACCTTCCGAAATGTCATATCTTAAGTAATCCTTAACCATTTTAACAGCCTGAGTTCCGTTTACTTTGTAAACTGAATTCTCTCTCATTCCCTCATTGATTCTTTGAAGATAGATTTCATTGTTCCATTTGATAAGGTTAACAGAAACACCCTCATAGATATTAGAAGTTATGTTCTTAGCAAAGTCTAACTCAACGATGTTAGAGAAGTTTACATAAAGATTGACAATATCACCAACAACTTGTGATTCGTTAACTGCAAAGTGTGAAGCTGATTCTAAACCTAATACTTTAGCTAATTCGCCTACGCTTCTGAAGTTTAATTTAGACTTACCTAAGTAAACTGAAACCTCTTCATTTTCTTCTACCAAGCTAACATATTTCTTTCCTAATTGGATTAAAATTCCATTCTCGTTGATCTTAACATAAGGTCTAAGAGCAGAGTTAACCAAACCGATATAATCAGCTGGTACAGCGCTAACTTCTTTTGTGCTTAGTTTTCTTAATGATTCTCCCTCTGCTTCAAATAAGCTGTTTCCTATAGCAAAGATAGTTCTATCACCCTCGATTAAAATTGGTGAATAAACTCTTCCTACTTTTGATTCTCCTTGAGCATTAACAGGGATTTCTAATTTTCTAGAATCTGCTGCTTCGTTAACATTTAAGTAGTTGATTAAATTTCTAACAACTGGGTTAAAAGACCATTTTGAAATTTCCTTAGAAAGTAAACCTGAAGATTTGCTTTCAGAAATTAGCCAGTTGTTTAATGATTCACTAAGCTCAGAATAGAAACTGTTGTTTCCGCTTTGTTTGATGGATTCTAAAACTTTAGAAACCTCAATTTCTCTTGAGAATTTATCGATCTTTCCTTTAAGATTCTCGATAATAGGTAAAACTGTAACGTCCCATTTGAAAGATTCTAATTCAGCAACAAAGTTATGAATAACTGAAAATTCCGGTACGTTTTTATTTGCTATGATATTTGCATACTGTTCGCAAACGATTTTAACCTTAGGATATTCATAGATAGAAAGACCTTTGATTTTTCCGATTGATTCTAGGACTCCTAAGTTTCTAAGCCCTTGTGCTTCAACGAAAGATTTTGTACTATCATCATTTACTCCTAAGCTATTTAAGCTCTCTAAAAGAGAGTTACTAGTTTCTTCTTTCTTTTCGTTTCCGATATAAGATCCAGAATTGTTCAAAGAAGGATTGCTTCTTAGTCCACCCCAAGATTCCATCAAAGCTGAAGCTCTTTTTTTAGATTCCTCCATTTGCTCATCCTTTATAGAATCCCAGTGGCTTTTCATTTCTGGTGTTGCTTCTGGTGAAGCTTGCTCATTAAGAGCGGCAAGAACCTGTGATTCGGTCATCTCAGAGGATCCGCTAAGATAGCTCTCGCAAATTTGTCTAACCTCTGGTGATTTTGTTAGTTCTTTCAGTTTTTTAACTTGGTTTATAAAATCCATGGTCTTTTGTTTTTTTAATCTTTTTATATATCCATGCTATGGATAAAAACTTTTTACTATATATTTAATCTATGTCCCTATTTTATCACTTACAGACTAAGATTTCTAATTTAACGTCTATATCAGTGTGGGTGTTACAGAAAACTATGCCACCTAAATTTGAATATGTGCCAGGTTTAGATAATAACCATCCCTCATCGATAGAGTCACTTGCTGATATACTCTTCCCTGAAAGGACCATGAGTTCACCCATATAGTAAGTATCATTCAAATATGTCCACTGAATATATTTTCTAGATTCTACCGTAGTTGAAGGATAAACCGCCTTAACCGCTATAAAAGAAACATATCCTGAGTTATCACCTATATCGGTTTGGCTTAACAAATAACATTTTCCAGCCTTCAGAATAACCCTGCTTTTACTAAAAGAAACCGACTCTTCAACCAGGTCGTTCATCGCAAGATATATCGGAAGCTTGTTGGTATTGCCCTCATCAAGAACCAGATTCCCTCTATAGAATCTAAATCCTGTTCCTTCGTCATATGGACATGTTATTGGTTTAGTTGCCATTTTATTAGTTAGCTGTTATTATAGTCAGTTTTACTACCCTGCTAGTTGGATTCGTAAAGGAAATACCTCCTGCACCCACGTTAGCCGGACCTGTGTGACCGTAAGTTGAAAATGGATCCATATCCCAACCTTTCCAGGTAGCACCTTCTTTAACTGCACCGGTTAGTATCATTAGTTTACCCATTACATTTCTACCACCGCTCTTATAGTCCCAAAAAAGTACCCTTTCGTCCGAATTAGCTTCTGGCAAATAGTAAGCCCTAGCAACTATCATAGACGCTTCTCCTAGTGTTCCGTCCAATCCACCAGTATCTATGTTAACACTGTTTTGCGGACCTATTTCAAAGGTTTGTTTTTGGAAATCGGAAAAACTCTGTAGGGGGTGAAAAAAGTCTACCACGTCCAGATAATCTAAGGTGTTAGCTTTCTGTGTTACCACAAATGATTCCTTTATGAACTTAATCTCTGGCTTTTCGTTAAATTCTCTAAATGTAGCATCTATTCTAGGTAGGGTTTCCCTGGTTATTGCAATGTTTGTGTAAACCGTATCAAATCCTCCTGAAGCTCCCTCCATCGGATCTAAAGGATACCCTGCTGATCCAGCTGACAACGAATCAGCTCCGTTAGTAAGTGCTGAACCCCCGTCAAAATTATATGCTGTTGTATTTTGATCTGACACTCTATGTTAGCTTATTTTCATTGGATCCACATGAACCGAGGTCTCATATCTTCCTGTGTTTATTGACTCTATAACTTCAGGTCCAGCCGGAGGTCCAGATCCTATGTTTGAATCTATCACTGGATCTAGAGTAACATTTTCCTCGCTCTCGCTGTTATTCTCAGATTCCTCTAAAATAGGATCTTCTGTAATCTGATCCTCTACTGGAGATTCTGGATTATCAGAAGGTTTAATATAATCAACCAAAGATTTTATAAATCCTAGAGCAACTATAGGGAGGATTGCACCACTAACTATAGAAAGAACCCTCTTTTGGTAAATTAAGTCCTCCTCAGTAAGACCAAATAACTCTATCCATCCCTGGAAATCTTTAAGATGTGTATATGCGTAATAGGTGTTACCCATAGCTTGCATGAGTGTCAATATTATAAAAAGTCCCCAAACTATACCCTTGTTCATCTTCTCTAAAGTGACAAGAGAAGCTAATGAAGCTGCGGCTCCAACCTCGAACGCAACAGCTAAACTTATAGCCAACCAATCTGGATTGGATAGCTTAAAAAAGTCTATTACGTGTATGGTTGAAATTACCGAAACAAGTAAATATAGAGTAACGAACGTACCTATTATAAAATAACTAGTCGTTTTCTTTCCCATTATTTAGTATTTTCCAATTTTTTAATCTCTGCATCAATCTGTGACTGACGATTAACGTCCATGATTTTTCTGTCAGTAGATTGGATCATTCTTTTTTCAGATTTTAATCCCTCTATCTCAACTATCTTCTGGATCTCTTTTTTGGTGCAAACTGAGTCCATATAAGCGCTCTGCATTTTAGACTGTTTTTCAATTCTGTCTATATCGCGATTAACCCCGCACTGTCTTAATAGAATCATAAGGACTAGGACCAAAGTTATAGCCCAAGAATGTTCTTTAATTTTTTCTAATGTTTTCATATAGATGTTTTTTAGTTTCATTATATATCTACAACCAAACGCAACAAAAAAACCGGACCCTTTAATAGGCCCGGTTTTGCTTATAGTAGTTTTAGTTTATCCTAAAGAAACCCCTTGCATAGCAGCAGCTAATTGTTTTTCAAGATCTTTGATCTCTGCAACATCTTTTTTAGCGTCTCCTAATGCTTGATCGAAAGGCTTATATAAACTGATGAAGGTCTCAGCGCTAGCCAAACCTTTACCTTTACCTTTAGAGATAAAGTAATGACTTGCTTCAAGAGGTAAAGCAGGCATATAAACTACACCACTTTTAACACCCTCTTTCTTGATCTTCTGGATCTGTTTATTAACTTCTTTAACACCCAAAGCTTCAGTAGCATTCCATTCAGCTTCGTTAACCATAAAGTTCTCGTAGCTTTTTAGAAGCTCCTCGCTAAGAGAAACTGCATAGACCTTAGTTTGGATCTCGTCTTTTTTAGCTTTGATCTGAGTTTCTAAAGAATCGACAAGATCTTTATCTATTGAAAGACCAGATTCTAAGTTCAAAGTATCAAAGTCAATAGCTGATGATGCTCCAGGTCCTTGTTGATCTAGTGAAATTTTTTCGGAATTTTTCTTTGCCATATTGTTTTTATATTTATTGTTTTTAGTTAATAGTCCTTAAAATGTTTCTAATCTATGGAAAAAATATCAAAATCAACTCTATTGTCGTTCAGATAAGCTCTGAGAGGTTCTCTCAAATCTTTCGTTCTGTATAGCTTAGCTGGACCGTCAGGTCCAAGATGACATAAAAACCCATCGTGTGTTTGTATATTAGCTTCCTCCTCTAAGATTAATCTGTATAGGGAAATCTGTATAGAATACTCGTTGTGGCTATTCTCATAAAGATGGGCGAATGGTCTGAGCAATTTTTTATATCTCCCCTTAGGGTGATCGTCATGTTTAAAGTCTCCATTAGTCTTCCAGTCACCTATTATAAGAAATGGCATGTCTAAATCATCTGCCCAGAAAAGAAATGGCTGATCTATTGTTCCTGCCAATCTCCATTTCCTTGAGAATATCTTTAGCTCAGATTTAAGAGGAAGCAATACGCTTAATCGCTTATCGTAGATCTCCATGAATTTATCAACTCTTTCTCTTAGAACTTCATCTTCGGGAACTGCTGGTGCATTTCCGCTCCAGAAATCTTCTATCCATTTATGTACTCTAGTACCTAAACTATTAGCTACATCAGCCTTTCCCTGCCATTCGTTTAGAACTACAGAAACGTCCACTCCTCTTTCTTCGGCCTTCCTCTTAGACCAATACTCACGATCAAAAGGTACTTTAAAGGTTTTAAGAAAAGTTGTTACTGAATCGAACTTAGCCGAATTATATCTATATACGTGGGAAGGTTCGTCAAAGGAGAAATTTCTGTCATTGAATACCTCGAGCTTCCTCTCTATTTCTTTCTTAGCACTTATCAGTCTAGGATCCATTAAAACAAATTAATTAGGTAACTTCTATTAACTATAGCAAATATAATTAATCCGATTTCTAAAATGAATCTGAATATCCAGATCCAGCTTAATTCTCTAAAGACGTATTGATAAACAACAAGATAAGATTCATCGTTAGTTCCTTTTACTGGTTCTATGCCGAGTGTTATTATCTCCTCTAAATTAAGTGACTTCAAATACTCGTTTACCGGTTTCAATTCATTCATGACAAAGGAAGGTCTAGATTCTTTCGGAAGATCTGAAGAAAAGATAACTTCTGGCGGAAGATTTACTACAGTGTAAATACGGCCAAACCAATCAGCTCTTAGATTTTTTCTAGCCCAGACAGGGGAGTTCTTAGTTTCATTCTCCACTATTTTAAGATAATCACGATATATTTTAATATCCTTCCAAACCTTAAAAAATTTTAATATAGCTAACCACATATTATTCTTTATTTTTTATACACGAATTCCTGGTTAATGTTTCCCGTCCATCTTTTTTCTGATCCTGCCCCTAGCTCTTCGTATTCTTGTTGCAATCGATCTTTTCTTAATACCGTACTTTTCAGCAATATCCTTATATTTCATACCATTGATCTCACGATCTATCATGATATCTCTATATGTTTCTGGTAACGATCTTATCTCGTCTAGGACAGATTCATAGACAGAATCTATGGTATTTTCTTCACTAAAAAATCCGTAAGCCGGATCATCCTCGATGGTGTAAAATCCACCTAAATCGCCAATAGTATTTTTAGAAGAAAGATACTCCAAATCAAGGTCTTCGTGATTAATAAGCCTTTTTCTAGACTTCATTAAAAGAAGTGATTCATTTCTAGCTATGTTATAGCACCACGTAGAAAAATTACCCCTCTCCATGTCATACTGATCTATCTTAAGCCATATTTTGGACATAGTATTAAGAAATGCGTCTTCCGCTAGTTCGGTGTCCTTAAGAATGAGAAAACAGTGATTGGATACCCCAGGTTTTAATCGATTGAATAAATCTCCAAATGATTTGTCGGTTTTTGATAAAATAAAGTCTTCGGCTAGTTTTTGGATGTTGGTCTCTTTTTGCATTTGTTAAATTTGGTCAAATTGGTTAATTCTGTATAATTCTATCCCAGCTTCTATGAGGAAAGGCAAGGATTCAGGTTTTCTGTAAACACCCGAGAAAACTACTCTTTTTATCCCCGATTGTATGATCAGCTTCGAGCATTCAAAACAGGGAGATAAGGTAACATATAATGTAGAGCCATCTGAGCTCTGTGTGCTTTTTGCTAGTTTAGTTATCGCATTTGCTTCTGCATGGAGAACATACGGAAGGGTTACCATATTTTCATCCTCACAGATATTAGGAAACCCAGTGGGAGAACCGTTATAACCGTCGGAGATTATTGATTTGCCTTTCACCATTAGGCATCCAACCTGCATTCTTTTACAATGCGAGTTTTTTCCCCAAGTTTTAGCCATCTGTAAGTAGATAAAGTCATTTTTCATTGCCTTTGCATTTTCCCAATACAAAGGACTCTCCTTCATGATATCGGAGCGATCCCAGGATATGTCAAACGCACTTCCAGTTTTTTTGACGCTCCAGTTATTGATGTTTAAAAAATCGGGATTTAAAAAATCAAAATCAGCAGAAACAATTTCTCGGCCCGAATAATTCAATAGGGTAGATAACTCCATTAGTTTATAATTTCTACAAACATAAGAAATAGAATCGAGGAAAAAAAATATTTTTTGATAAATTTTTAGATCCTCCTAGAATCGGGTCTAAATGGGGTTTCCATTGGGTAAACAGTCAAAGGTCCTTCTAGTATCGATGCCATCCTAGTAAGAGCATTCTTTATATCCTGAATATCTTTAGATGTTCCTAATTCAGAGGTACTTTCTTTAACGGATCCTGATTTTTTAGATGGCTCAGATTTAGTGGTTTCTTTATTTCCTGAATCGGTACTGACTGATTTTGTCTGCGGTTTATTCTCCGAGGTTTCTTTACTTTCAGTCTTTGATTCTTTCTTAGGAGTTGGTGCAAGTTTTTTAACATCACTAACCATCGAAGGTGACCCTTTAGAAAGCTCCGTTTTATTCTCAGCAGATTTAGATTCACCCCTATTGTCTATCGATTTCTTAAGAGCACTTAGTCCTTTATTAGCTAAAGAACCACCGGCACCGAGTTTACCAGTAACAGAACCAGCTGCAGAAAATAAAGCATTCTCTGCACCTTTACCAACCTTTGAAAGCAAAGCCGATTTTTTCTTTTCCTCTCTAGGCTCTTCTTCCGTTTTATTTCCAAACACGGGCTCCTTAGCTGCTAAGCTTTCTAAGCTCTCTACTTTTTCCCCCTCTTTCTCTTTCTTCTTTGATCTTGAGAATAGTCCCTTCTTTTCCTTCTTGACTTCTGTAGGGTTTACAACTTCCTCTGATTTTTTAAGATCCTCCGCTTGCTGTTTAACTTCGGAAGCTGATTCCTCTGGTGTTTTTTCCTCACCCTTTGCTAGTGATTGTGTGGCTAGTAGTTTAGCTTTAGATATTGTAAGTATGTTATAATAATCATTATCCTTCGTTACGTTCTTTAATATCTCGTCCCATAATTTATCTCTTTTCTGTAAGTCTTCTCCGCTAAATTTATTTTTATTAGCAAGAGTTGCAGACTCAGCATCTATCTTAGCAACTTCGTCATCGATTCCATCTCTACCCGCTTCCATCAGGGAATCGATCGTTTCCATCATAGAATCCATGGATTTTCTAGTCTCATCGTCCTTAGCATCATCACCCAGCTTTGAGTATTTGTCCGACAACCTCCTTAAATTCATAATCATCCCGTCAGAATCAATTAATCCGGGATTACCAGAATTACCGAAAAAATCTAAACTATCATTCTTGCTGTTTTTCAGAATGGAGCTGAACTCAGGAACTTTTTTTAGTCCCTCCATTAAGTCCTTAACGTTAATCGGTATAACACCTGCACCTTTAGGAAGCTTAACTACCTCAGGTCCATTCTCACCTACCAGATATTTACCCTCCTTTTGTGCAACTCCTCCCTCTTGGAATGCTTTAATTATTCCTTTTAGTCCTCCCGCAATATTAGTGAAATCCTTGTTTGATCCATCTCCACCAGAGCCCTTTGCCATACCGGCTATTTTACTCATTAGAGGTCCACCCTCTCCTAGAAGCTTACTTATAACTTTGGTTAGATCCTTTATTGCACCTTCGCTCTTCTCGCCTTCCTTAGGATTAGCCGTAGCACCCTTATTAGGAGCCGTAGCTGATTCCTTTTCTTTTTTCTCTGATTTCTCTGTTAAAGAAGAAAGAGCCTCGGTAACGGAGGTATTTTTCTTAATAGACTCAGATAGGGTATTGATATTCCTACCTAAGTCTGCTATCTGCGAAAATAATTTCTGATTAGGATCTGCCATTTAGTTTGGATATTATGTCTATATATTTCAATAAGATTACTTACTGAAACTAAACACCTCTTTAACTCCTCCCTCGGCTTTAGCCTGAGCATTATCCTGTTCTATAACATCGTTCAATTTATCGATCCAAATTTGATATTCATAGAAAGGTATGCTTTCTATCCATTCGGGATCTAACCCATGCTCCTTCCATAATCTGAATTTGATATCAAAGAAGTTCTCTAAAGATATCTGAAATAAGGAAAAGAGATCTGATCCCGTTGGGAAAGGTGATCTTCGCGGTGACCTCCTCATCACCGCAAACAGGGCATTTTTGTTTAACATCTAGCATCGTGCCCATTTTGATTCTTTCCGAAAGTTCAAAATATAAGCTAAATTCCTCCTTGGTCCAATAATCGCTTTCTCTCATTTTCATCAGGATCCTCTCATAATTTAGATCTCTCCAATCATTAAAGAGGAATGGTGCTATGGATAAAAACCCCTCGTCTATTTCAACTTTCTTTCTATTGCAATCGCTAACGAAAGAAGTTATTGCCTGGGTTACCCCGATACTAGGTATGAACAATTCTATGATCTTCTCTATTTTCTTTATATTGAAAACAAAACTTCTGGTATCAGGATTGTAATACTTAGCTACCTGCTCATCCAATTCATATGAACTTAATACACCCGTTCTTAATTCTATGCCATCATTAAATGGACATTCCATTGTCTGATTGCAAGTCTTCTGCGTTTTCAATATTATAGAATTCTCGCCTTTCACGAATGTAAGATCTCGAATAGCCATAATTATGAAGAATCTGTCTTCTTGTTTAAGATCCTTATAAGAAACTACGCCTTCACCAGGAAACTCCATTCTAGAGCATCTGTCTATGATGTGAGTTAATTTTTCTTCGATGTCTAATTTATCATCCTCGTCAATAGTGGAAAAATGTCGTATTTCCCTAACCTCTGCTGCTCTGATAGCTATTTTTGTACCCTCTGGGTAATAGTCACCTCTGGAAGGTAAAATGTCAACCGGAATGTTTTTCCATCCCATCTCGAAAGAAAGAGGCCTGTTAGAAGCTTGTGACTTACCTAAAGATGTTACAGGTTTTTCTTGCTCCCTAATTTCATTCACTTGTCTAACCTCTCTTATTACTGGCTGCTCGAATTTAGTCTCTGGTGGTGTAATTGGATTTGGCTGCTCTACGTTAGGATCGTTAGCAGACTCTACGTTTTTTCTAACCGGGTCATCATACACTAGTCCGCCCTCTATTTCTTTTCTTCTAAGTATTTCCTCTGGTGAAATATTATTGTCCATACTTTTAATTTGTTTTTCTTATTATATAACAGAAAACAAAAAAGGAGACAAATTCATTGTCTCCTTTCGATTATTATTGAAATTAATATTAGATGAATAAATCTTCCCAGTAATCGCAGATCCAAGAAGCTGATACCGTGTAGATAGCAGGATTCTCGTAATCCAATTGCATATCGTTAATGGCTGTGCTTAAAAAGCAAGAAGGAATTCTGATTCTTCTGAAAACGTCCCCTCTTTTGTTGAAAACCGAAATAACCATAGATCCAACATAATCGCTCTTAATACCCATTGCACCTGTCAAAGGATTGTAGATTAAGTCGCTCCATTGTCTAAGTATCTTATAAACACTCATGGAGTTAGCATCATTTAGGTTGACTTCAAATTCCATTGTTAAAGTCATATCGGTTGTTGTAGGCTCGCCTGCAGCGTATCTTCTTTGAGCAAATTTGTACATTTGTTCAACGTTTCCGTTTGCTAAGATATCTACGGTTAATCCCGCAATGGACTTAACCTGCTGAGTTAAAATAGGCTCTCCTTTGAAAGTCGTGCTAGCATCTACTATGCCCGAAGGCGGGTTGATCAAAACCTCGAATTGGTTAAGATAAACCGGTTCGTAGTTGTTTATCGCGGCTTTAGAGTTTGTAAAATGTGGTAAACCTGCCATTTATTTTTTTGTGTTTTTTTATAAGAATAAATCCTCCCAGTAATCAACTGCCCATGTCATATCATCAATCTTGAATATATCAGTTGATGTGTAGTTAAGATTCATTTCATTTATGGCTTTAGTTGGATAACAGTCTCTGCATGTTATTCTTCTGAAAACGTCTCCCTGTTTATTGAAAATTGAAACCACGATAGTACCAGTGTAATCATTCTTAAGTCCCATCGCACCCGTTAAAGGATTATAGATTAAGTCACTCCATTGTCTCAATGTTTTAAAAACGTACATTGAGTTATCATCATTTAAGTTGACAGTAAAGCTTAAACTTAAATCCATATAAGTGTTATCAGGTTTAGCACCAGCGTAGTTCCTTTTAGCAAACTTATATTTTTGAGTAACTAATCCTGGGTTTTTGTCTAGTGTAAGACCTCCAACCTTTGTAACGTGTTGTAGTAGGATCTCCCCGCCAGCAACAGCAGAAGGAGGTATAACAGTAACCTCGAACTGGTTCAGATAAACAGGTTCGAACTTGTTTATTGCTGATAATGAATTTTGATAATGTGATAATCCTGCCATATTCAGTTTATATTTATCTTAGTTGCCCAAAAGGCTCCAATTCGTATTATACGAATTGGATAAAGCCTCCTGCTGCAATACCTCCTGTTCTAGTAACAGTAATTCTGTTAATGAATTTCTGAATACCTCTAGCAGGTTCGATAATAACATCTATAACTCCCATGTTCATATCGATAATTGCTGGGGTATTATTAGAAGCATCCATAACAGTTTGGTAGTTGTAGATTCCACCGCCTGCTCTTACTCCGTCCAAGTAGTTATCAACTAATGTTTTAATCTCAAGTCTGATAGAATCATCATTGAAATCAAATAAGTAGTTAGAAAGGATAGATTGTACATCGCTTTCAATACTTATTAATAAGTCCCTTACGTGAACTAAGTTGAATGCAGAATTAACTTGTTGGTAAGCTGTTTGGTTACCAAAGATTACCACTCCGACTCCTCTTCTCTTGATGATAGGATTAATTCCGAATGGTTCCAAGTTTCCTCTGTCCTCGTCAGTGAAGTCATATTCTACACCTACGATGTTACCACCTCCGCTTAAGATTCCTCTTTTCTGACCTGCAATGATCGCATAAGGTTCACCTGTAGCAAATTTTCTAACAAAGTTATTAGATACCATAGCAGCTGGTGGAACGTTCAAGTTTCTATTGGACTCTCTGATAGTGATATAAGGAGCATAGAATGCAGCGAACTTAGCACCTTCTGCTTCACTAGGTAAGCTAAATGTGTAAGAAGGATTTAGTGCTAAATTACCACCGTCTGCGATATAAGCAGTATTTAAACTTGGGTAAGGATTAGCAGCTGTAGGAGCATTAGTAAATCTAGGGTCAGTGCTAGCTTGGAATTGAGCCATCGAAGGAGCGTTTATAAGCGCAAGTGATTGCTGTCTAAGCATTGCTAATCTACTTAACTGGTATTTAGAGTTAGGTAAGATTTGACCAGAGAACGTATCTACGATGTATCTGAATGAAATAACGTCTTTAGAAGCTAATGTCTTAGCGATGTTAGTGTCGTACATAACATCAAGTATTTCAGAAACTCTAGCATCTGATCCGTTAGGTCTATGAGATTCTGTCATAGTAAATCCAGAAAGATACGTAAAATCAAAAGATCTAGTGAATTGAGAAATAGATTTAAACTTCTGAACTCTTGATCCTGATCCATCTCCTGAATAGTAAAGTACTGGTCTAGAACAAACTACTCTATAAGTTCCAGTTGTCGTTGTTGCAGCAACAACCGTAATCTTAGCTAATCTGCTTTGCTGATTCCCTGTAGTAGGAACGCAGATATCAAGATCCGTACAAACTACCAAATCTCCTACTGATAAAGGAACGTTTCCGTTTGAATCCTCAACTACGTAGAATGAAGTTGTATCGATCTTAGTACAATTAACAAAAGAGTTAATTGAACCTTCCTGAGAAACTATATCTATTTTCTGAGGAGATACCGGGGTTCCGATGTTATCTGAAGCGTAAGATGTAGCAAATGCTGTAATGTTATTTATTGTGTTTCCAGCAAGAGATACGTTTGAGTGAGATCTTGTATTAACATAGTCAAATTGATCTCTATCTACAGTAGATTCAAATGATAAGTACTGAAGACTTGTTCCTGCTGAATTTAACCAAATTTGATCACCGTCTGCTAGTTCGTTGTACTTAACGTTTTGGAATAATGAAGAAGCATTATATCCTTGTAGTACGTTCGAAACCCCCAGAGGAGCATTAGGTCCGGTTACCCCCCCAGGAGTAGTAGCACTAACGATATCTAAATAATCTGAATTACCAAATTGGTAAGCATTCGTATAGAAAGGTTTATTACTTCCGGAAGCACCCGTATTATATGAATTGATTGTATAAACAGGAGATACAGTAATACCTTGTGATCTGTAGAAAGCAGTATCTAGAGGGTGAGTAAAGAATATTCTAAGTTCTCCTCCAACGTCCTGTGTTCCAGTAACTTTAAGTTTGATCAAATCATGCAATGCGAATTGGTTGATCAAAGATCCAGTGGCACCGGATATACCATTAACCACACCAACTATGAATTTCTGATCATCAGAAGAGTTAACAGTTAAGAACGATTTTAGAGCATTCTTTTGGGCAGCACTTTGGAAATATCCTGCTGTTCCGCCAGTACCTAATGTCTGTAAGTAGTGTAGTCCACCGTCGTAGGCATTAGGATCATAGGTAGCAAAGGACTGATAAACGATACCAGCAGTTGTACCAGCATCAAGTGTAAATAGAGTACCTACTTTAGTACCGTTTGCTGGACCACTTAAACCAGTAGGTCCTATAAATGCAGTTGCTCCTGAACCAGTAACTCCGACTACGTTTTGTGTATAAAGGTAATCTGCAACTAAAGCCTGGTCATAGCTTAAGAAGTTTATTCTAGGATTAGCTAAATCTCTATCTCCAGTTAATTCATCGATAAGGTGGTTACCAACTAAATCGATTGTATAAGGATTAGCACAGATATCGTCGAATGCCTGTTCGTCTATAGCACAGAATAATCCTGTTGCAGGTGAGTCAGCATTTACTAAAGTCTGAATGTACTGATTAACACCGTTAAGATCAACGAAGTCAGGAATAATACATCCTGTTACTGAAGTAACGATGTTTACGTCCTGATCACTAAGGAAAGCATCGATTTTGCTCTTAATGAATCCATTGTTGGTAAAGAATGCGGACCATTTAGGATCTAATGACAATGCTTGGTAATCTGTCCAATTTCCAGAAACTGCTATAACGTCAATGAAATAATCTGACATGTAGTCATAAGGGTGCATGAATGTAGGCACGTTATTAGCACCATACCAGTCTATTGCAAAGATATCATATCCTTTTAATGGCTTAGAAGAATCCGTAGATTTTCTAATAATAACACTCATTGGAGATTTGCCTAAGTTAGTTAAGCTAAATAATTTTCCAGTGTCAGATGTGCTTAGTGTAGCTAAGAAGTAATTAGGATCTGCAAACCAGAATCTCTCCTTATTGTAATAAGATGAGTATAATTCAGAGGTTACAACACCATTATATTGTTCAGTATCTAGCGAGTAAGCTCTATATGTAACTTCGTCCGGGTTAGCGCTATCAACATCGTCATTAAGTTTCAATAGATTTAATGCGAAAACAGGTCCAGTGTTTAGACATGTTAGTATCGATCTGTGGAAGAAAGATCCCTTATTTTCTAAAGATCTATCAATGTCACCAAACACTGAGATCATAGTAGTAGGATCCGGAATGTATACTGGAGTATTGAAAGGTCCTTTATTTGAGAAACCCACAACCAATCTAATCGTTTGAGATGTTAGTATGACGCTTTGTGACGCGTCAAATTCAAGAGTATAAACTCCTGAGGCTTTAAACTGGGAATAGTCTATTTTAACCTTATTTGCCATTATTTTTTAAGATATTTTTTGCTTCTGTACTATATATCGAAACAGAAAGTAGAATATTAGATCCATTATATCTTTAGAGCAATTTATTAAAATCGCCATAGCTTCTACCGTCTTTAGTCGAAGGACCTTTGTTACCGTATCCAAATTCGTCGCTTTCCCCAGGCATACCAATCTCTAGTTTTGAGGATATTAGCTGCTTGTAATCGTTTTCTAGCTCGTCGAAAACATCACCAACCATCTGGTTGAAATCGTATCCGTCAAAAAGGCCAGGTAAATTCACCAGGGTCATCGCAACATCGTCATGCCCAGTTTGGCTAGAATACGTTCCTCTATTATTAAGACCAAATGTAAAAAGCTCAGGTATAGTCCATTTTTTATCATTTACTAGAATCTTTCCTTCCCTTATGAGGCTTCTAAGAAGCTCACAGTATTTCATTTTATTCTTTTCGTTGTACTTGATTCCTGGTTTTAAAATTCTTGCAGATTCCGAATGCTTAGTAAACAGAAACATTTCGTCGTAATAATCATCATCAGACATTAGCTTTTCGTAGAGAAGTTCACCTTTGAAGTTCATTTCTATAGCCAGCTTAACTCTATCGATGCTAACCACTTTTATTAAACCCCTTAGCAACTTAACAAGCTCCTCCAGTTTTATTTCATTGTCCCTGAAAACCCCGACCTGGACTAATCCAAAAAAGTCCGATTCGTCTTCATATTCATTTATGGATTCGATTATTTTTTTAGGGAGGGGGGTAACTTTGAAAATGTTAACAACGGTAAAGTCACCTTTTACACCAGCACTTATATCGATGGAGAAAACGAATTTCTTGCCAGGAGAATTTGCGTTGTCGAGATTGAATTTTGGATGCCACAAAAGATTTTCATAATTCAGCGAATCCTCATAGTGCAAGCAATCTATTTCTCTCCACTCGTATTCGACCTCATTTGTTTTAATCTTTTTCAACTCGTTTGATCCTAGGAGCAGAGAGGAAGAGCTTAAAAACTGGTTACCGTATTCCTGGTTGAAGAGTTCTTCACTACCTAAGTTTCCTATCTCTTTCTGTTTCCACGCTTCGTCCCTGCCCGGAACCTGCCACCAGTCTACCCTAATTGGATTGAAACTATTTTCTCCCGTTAGTGCTCCCTGATAGATCTCATAAAACTTATTCATTCCATTTGGGGTCGAAGTAATAATGATCCGGGAGACCTTGGAAGAGGATACCGTTGGATACGTTGATCTAAAGAAAGCCTCAATAAAGTTGGGATTAATGTGGGCAAACTCATCCATGTATAAAAAGTGAATGGTAAAACCGATACCAGATGTTTTAGTTGTGGTCTTAGCTAAGATCCTACATCCATTATCAAACCTCATTGACATCACGTTATTTACCACCATTCCAGGTTTAAGGAAGAACGGAAGCCCCTTAATAATTGCTTTGATCTTATCCATCAACTCCTCTGCAGTGTCCCCGACGTTAGCCAAAATCATCGCATTTTTATCATGGTTGAATAGAAGGTACCAAACAAGAATTACAGAAGATGTGATCGATTTACCAACCTGTCTGGGTGCTAAAAATATATTAAATCTGTTAGCCTGATACTCTCTGAGAACCGAAGTTTGATAATCTCTAAGCTTGATGTAATTTAGACCCTCGTCGGTCATAACCTGACAATACTTAGCAAAATAAGTAACGTCCTCCGCACATTTACGCATTTCTAAAATCTCTTCCGGAGTATATTCCCAAAGAATATTCGCCCTTTTCAATTCAGGGTTATTATCATGGAAAGGGTTGTCGACACTTTTATAGTCAAGTCCTTCCTCATCAACTCTTCTGAGAAGCTCGTTTATTCTAGAGGTTGTCCAATAACTACTCTCCGATTGGGAATCTTCTTTCTGTACTGCTTCTGAAAACATATTATTCTATTATATCGTCCTCGATGATAAAATCTGTCTGATCTTCATCATCACTTTGTGGACGGAGTTGGTCATCAATTAGTTTCTTATCTCTGGCGTTAACAACCGCATTGGGGTTAACTTCCACTGGTTTAACGTCGACTATCTCATTACCTAAGATGTCTCTGAGACCTTCCATTATTCCTCTTGTTCCCCTGGATCTTATTCCTGATCCATCAGTATTTGAAGGATAGAAAGTGTTGGCCTCTCCTTCTGCACCTGACTGCTGGTCCATTACAACTCCACCTGAGTGTCTTTTTTCTTCTAATTCTGTGTTGACCCTCTTGTAGCTCTGCTCCATTTTTTCCAGGTAAGTCTGATAATCCTTTGGCATTTGCATTATCTGAGATTGTAGTTGTGCAAGAACCTCAAATATTCTAGGGTGCATGTTCCCTAAATCTATTTCCTCAAGCAATTTTGTAATAGCGTGTTGAGCAGATTTCATCTGGAACATCATAGCTGAGACGTTCATCGCATCGACTTTCTTCTTTAAATCTAGGAGCTCCACGTGCCCGTGAGCACCCGGATCCACGTAAAATTTTGCAACTGAGTCCATTAATGCTCTAGCTTCAGTGAGAGCACTAAGTTTTTCGTCAGCAAAATTCATCAATTCCGAAGTCTTTAATCTAGGCAAATCATCAGAATCCAGTGAAACTGAATCTAGTGATTCCTCCATTATTATGGCATCAAGATTCTCTTTTATTTTCTCTTGAATTACCTTTTCTGGTTTCGGTTTTCTTCTTGGCATATTTTATCTATTTCTAGCGAACTTAGGTATGTTCAGCAATGGTTTAGCGTTATCGATTATATGTGCTAATTGAGCATCTCTCACGACGTTTTGGTTTAGCACAGTCGACTGAGTATCAACATCAATCATATTTTTAAACAGTCTTATATTACTTAAATATATCGGACCTGTGAATACTTTATAGGCATTGTTTTCTGTTCCGTAGAAAGGGCTGTTCTTATCAGTATTTATATCCGAAGGTGCGGAGAACACTATAGGATCAGTAAACATTCTAACTTCTTCATGAACCTTATTCAATTTACTTGTTTGCTCGTTCGGATCAACCGGATCGTAGCTTAATTCCCAAATGTTTGCTGCAATCTGTTTATAGATATTAGAAACGTTAACAACAACACCATACCAATCACCATATTCTGGGGTGAATTGGAGAGGTGAATTTATTATAGTGTCATTCAATCTTATAACCAAGCTTCCTTGTCCTAAGAAAGGGTTCGTGTTTTCGTCCATGACTCCAGAGTGAATAAGGTCTATTCTAATGCCCTTCATATCTTCATTCGAATCAAGATAAAGACCGCTAATTAAATTTCTATTCTGAGCTTTCTGAACCTTCCAAACTATTGTTCCCTGGGAGAATGTGGTTGAGTTATTCTTAACTATAAATCGATATTCATCAATAACGTTAAGAACCTCATAACCTCCTGAATGCAATTTATCACCTTTTATTGCAACATATCCCTCTGGGTTTGAAGCATAAGATTGCCACTTCTCTAATCTATGTCTATTTGGATAGGTACTTAGGAAAAGATAGTTGGAGTCATAACTTTCTAAAGTTGCATTTAGTATAGGATATCCTCTCTTTGTCATCTTACTGTTATCGTAGAAATCTCTCAAGCTAAACCAACAAGTGTAAGCAAGCTCACCTCCTGTTTTAAGCTCGGGAAGCATCTTATACCTAATAGCGTTCTTATATCTACTAGGATCGTATTGAAATTCTGAAACATCAACAAAAGCTTCAGAGAGATCGTAATAATTATTAAGAACTATGGTCCAGTTATTATTCAGATCGTATTCTATAATAGGCAAATCTTTATAAACATAAGATCTGATCGGGTCCTGAGCCATTTGTGTTATGGTAGTTGCGTACTGCTGAGGCTTAGATGATTTTAACTCTTCCGCTTTAACTTCTTCGCCGAATAGTTCCTGTGTTGTCACCGCTATACCTTCTAGCTCCTCTTTGTAAGCAGGATCTTGGAAATATGTGTTACTTCTAGGACTATATTTCTGAAGCTCTATCTTAAAATAAACCGGAGCGTTCATGAAATCCCTGAAAAGATATGTAGAATTTATTTCGTAGATCCTATTTGTAATAGGAAAATATAGAATATCTCTTTTTCTAGGCTGGGATCCCTTCCCAAATATACTTTCGAAATATCTTCTGTCTATCTGAATTTCGAAAGGATTTTCGAACTGGAGTCCAAATGGGTCAAAGTTTATTTTGTTGTCAGGGAACTGGTTTTGGGGGACTAAGATTTTAATACACTTCTCGGCAACCACATTAAATAATGTGTATTCCCTTAATATAACATCCTTACCCCTCCCTTGTGGTTGAACTGAATAGTAATTAGCTTCCAGACCAAATACTTTATTGACCATTTGACTAAGATCCTGATAAAGATTTAGTGCTTTATTTACTGCGTATGGATTGAAAGTGAAATTGCAGTCACTAAATATAATAGGTCTGATGGAAATCTCGTTTGAGCATATAGCTGCTGGCTTATAAATAACAACCTCAGGGGTGTCAGCATAATCAAGATCCAGCTCAAAATTTGCAATCACTATGCTGGGATCTATGGGCTCATCCGTATTATAGATTATTGTACCATCATCATTGATTAGAACTGAAGTAAATCTAAATTCAGGATAGAATTTGTTATTAGGATCCAGTGTTATCTCAAACAAATCAGAAAATTCGTTAGTCAATCCGCCTAAAGCTGTTCCTACGTTTGTCCAAAGAGACCAGGTTTTTCCATCTATGCTATATCTAAAATCTATAGCTATGTCATCAGCATTTAAAGAAGGCCCGTTATTGTTACTACTCCCTGTATCAATGATCCAGCCCTTAAACTTAGTTACATAAAGAAATGGGTTATCCCACGTTAATATCCTGTAATTACCTATGTACGTGAAATTTAAAGCACTATCAAGCTGTTCTATCCTAGTAGCATAATAATCCGCTGTTGAGCAAGGCTTGTAATAAGTATTTCCGTTTATTACAACCGTGTGATATCCGCCGCATCCGATTTGAATGGCTCTAGCCTCGGCAGCATCAGTGGTAGCAAAAAGATCGTCTACCGACGAATCTTTTATTTTTGTAGTGTTGTCAAGACCGTCGTGATATTTATATCTAATATCACTGAGGTCGTATTGCTCGCCGCTACCATTATAAACTGGGGTTCCTTCTTTAGGAAACTTGTCCTCTGGATTAAAACTCATTCTTTTAGTGGATATCTTTCTTTTATATATCCTTCTAAATAATAAGGGAATTTTGTTGCTACTGTTTGAAGAATTCCCAATCCTTTACTAGGGAAAATACCTGGGTCGGTGTTATAGATCTGGTGCACTCGAAATGTCTATCCGTATCCTTATGTTCTGGACACCACATCCAATCGCCCTTATCGAATTTATGCTCAATTTTATTAAAACAGCCGTGACATTTATCCTCGTTGATTACTCTAAGAGTTCTATCACTAAACTCGCAAAATTTATGGGTAAATCCAGAAATTAAAACTACCGGTATATCAAGTCCCCAAGAAAGCCAAGAAAGTCCTGAACTTACTCCGATAAAAAATTCAGAATTAAGTATATCACTTATCCTATCCTCTATAGGAAGGTCCCCTGTTTTATCAATAACTCCCGACAAGAAATTACCCTGCCTGTGTATGAGTATAACCTCATATCCAATTTCTTTAAAACGATCAACAAGTTCCTGCCATCCGTTGGGATAGTTCCAGTGTTTAGCAGCAGCGGTAGATTCTGTTCCAATGCAGATATACTTCTTATCAGTAGGCCTTTCTTTGAGGGTTCTTTTTATTCGGGGCTTTATTTCGCCGACATACTCTACGCCTAATATATCCGCAGCAACTTTTTGCAAAGGACAAATTCTCGGATCAACTTTATGATAGTTTATGTCTTCTTCGATATACCACCCTATACCTATTATAACGTCGATATCATCAGGTCTATATCCAGGATATTTGAACTGGAGATTCTCGTATTCACCTTCGAAAAGATGATTCCAGAATGTGGTCACAGTAATATCTGAACAATTGTGATTCTCAGCAAATTTATTAACGTAAGGTATCCATGCAATAGTATCTCCCAATGAACTACTTTCCAAAGCTACTATAACTTTTCCAGATTTTATTTTTTCAATGAGATTGAAACTCGCTACCTCTTTCCCGTTACTATCGTAAACGAATATATTGGTATCGGATATCCATCTTCTGTATGCGTAAGTAAAAAATCCAGTTGTTATTTGAGAGGTGTGAAAAACGTTACCATTAGCGTCCAGCATTTTAACCGAGTATGGTTCAGTGTTATAATCTCCAAAGGAAATTATAACCTTCGGTGAAAAGTCAAACAATATTTTGATGCTTACCTTATGTTTAAATATAGGGTAATCAGATTTCTTTAAATCCTTGTAAATTAATATAGATTCCTCGTGTATCTGCATCAATTTTATATTTTTTTAATGAAGCCTAAAATTTCTAGAATTTTGTACTCATTTTTTTCTAGATCTTCCGTTAGATAATGTGCTAAATGATTATCCCTATATGAATTGCTATAGGTATCAAGATTTCTAAAAAGTATCGGGGTTTTCCACGAAAGGGATTCTTTTAAGCATAATGGATTAAGCTCGAAAACAGAGGTGAAAACAAAAAGATCTGCAGCTTGATAAAAATTATCAACGTCCGATCTTTCTCCCCAAACTCTGCAATTGTCAGGCAAGTCTGACATTAAAGGTTCCCAGTATTCAGAAAAATTAGGAGCCTGGTTTCCTATAAAATGGAATTCAATAGGAAACCACTCCAAAGACTTCGCATATTTAATTAATTCACCCTGATTTTTTCCAGGAGTAAATAGGCCAACATTTATAATGTGTTTTTTTCTAGGATCCAAATTAAGATTAGATAAAGCTAACTCTCTATTTCTTTTTTTATTCTCTATTGGATATTCGAGGAGTTCACTAGGTATTCCCAGTATGCTAAACTTTTCCATAATCCACTTGGAAACCATGACAAACTTATCAGGCTTGTAGATTTTAACTGAAGGTTCTATCTGAGAACTGTGGCAAGTTTCGCAGATAAAATATCTTCTATCTTGACCATAAATTATCTTGAGAATGTTGTTATCAATAAAAGTTTCTACTATTTCCTCAAAATGTATAATGTCTGGTGATATATCGGCTATTACTTCAATTAATTTTGATTTATCGTCTCCCAAAGATATAAATTTGCCACCTAAAATAGAGATGACTTTATTTCTCTGTACAACGTAAGCATCACCATAATAAGAATACTCTACACAATAAATATCGCTAGAATCATTAAACGACTCTATCTTTTTAAGTAAGTATTGAGGCAATCCACCGGTCGAGAAATGCGGGGAGACGTATAATATCTTCTTTCTATCCACTAGGATAAATTAAGCTTCTTTTGTAAACATACCTGATTCGAAATCAAGTTTACCGTTTCCGTATTCAGAAATAACTTTCTGCTGAAGCTCCGACTCTCTAATAGAAATATCTTCTGCATAATCATAGAGAGCTTTAAGCTCTTGCTCAACTAATTCTAAATCTTTTCTATGAAAAGCAGCTTCCACGTTAAGTCTTCCGATTCTAATCACGTTCTGAGTTAGCTCGTCTCTTAATTTTTGAATTTCCATTAAGAGTTCTTCAGGTAATTTAATTTGTTCTGACATATTTATTTTGTTTTATTTTGTTTTAAAATGAAGGTCCTTGTGCTGATTTTAATATTTTATCCGCCTGAGAATCATCTGCTACTACAGTATCAAAAGGATCTGTTATTCCGTTTCTCTCGTTTGCAATTTTATGTAAATCGTGTACGTATGTTCCGGAATCTGGATAAGCTGAATTTACTAAAAGAAAGCATCTATTAGGAAATGGATTTTTTCTAGATGGATCTGTCAATCTTTTAGTGCAGCCGAGCATAGAATCATAGTCCTCGATCGATAGAAAAATTTCAGCCATCCACATCAGATGTTCGTTTCTTTCTGGACAGAATTGTTCTGCATTTGCTAAATGGAAAAGAGCTGCCTCGCTTTCCCCCATAAATCTGTATGCGTTAGCTATTAAGCACATACCGAAGTAAGACATTTCATTTTGAAAATGTCCGGTTTTTTTATTTTCCCAGTCATGCATAACATTAAGATACTGCTCGAAATAGAATATACATCTTCTAGCATACTCTATAGAATGAGCTCTTTTGAATGGGAAATTTTCAGAATCCTCGTAACAATCAGAATAGCTCTTACCAATATACCAAAGATGATATGTGTCTTCCAAAACTTTACCTGTTGTTACCTGGTCAGATTCTAGTTCTAGAGCATCCTTTAAAAATTTAGTCGGGGAAGCCCAAGTTTGACCATCGTTAGTAATAAGGTGTCTAAAAGATCTGGGTAGATTTACTCTCTGGAATCCCTCGTCATTTTCTCCAGATCCAGGTAAAAGTATTACCTCATGTCTTTTATCGTGCTTAAATGACCAAGGAAGTCTTGCATTCCATAACCAAGTTCTAAAATAAACACTGCCTCCGCTATCTGCTGTTATATTAAAGCTTTGGATTGAATGATCATTTAAAATACTCCAGTCGAAATCCTGATCAACAACAAGCTGTTCATCGGCATCCATTCTTAAAATCCAATCACATCCATGCTCTGATTTCAGACACGTTTGTAAAGTATGATCCCTGTTCCATCCCGGATATTCCCATTTTGTTTCGTAGAGAAATCCCGGTATTTGTTTTTCATCAAAAAATGTTCGAATAAGATCCTGTGTACCGTCTGTGGATCCATTATCCTGGATAACCCAATAATCCACGTATCGGTAGCATGATTCCAACATTCTCAGAATGGTTCTGGACTCGTTAGCTACCATAGCATTTAGACATATTTTACTTCTCTTTAGCATATATGTAATTTAGATATGATTCTTCGACACCAAATTTTAATTTTTCTCCACCCTCGTGTTGCAATCTAGGACTAGTGGCAGTTTCAGGATCCCAGTCCCAATCAACTCCTCCCAGATCTAATATCCTCTGGTGTATTCTTGGATTATAAAAATCTCTTATTAATCTAGCTCTTCTATTTATGTCAATCGAATTATTGCTCGTAGTGCTGTTTCTATCGCTGTACTGGAGATATAACATCTCTTTCACATGTACCATACGGGTATTAAGGAAAGTCCTTATAATGAGCTCAAAATCGTCCGCTACAGGGAATTTTGGATTGTGTCCACCTATTCTATGATAGACATCCCTTCTCCACATTCTAGCATGGTTGGGCATTCCTATATTAAATCTAATCGTCCTTGGATTTATATCTGCAGTGTGATGAGCTAAATATTCTTTCCCGTCTGCTACAACCATCGTGTGTCCAGCATATCCCCAACAGTAGTAGTTATCCTCTCTGCCGTACCAGTTACCGGATCTGTCATAATCATAGCTTTTAAATTCACCGTCTTCGTAGAGTTCGCAGCAATCTGTGTATATGAACCCAGCATCCTTATAAACGCTAGCTGCAGATGAACACATTTCTAAACAATTACTTATAAGTGCGTCGTCGTGATCTAATTCGAATAACCAATCACCTTCACAGAGCATAGCTGCTCTACGTTTAACTAGCCCAATGTTTCCCCCGCTAGTCGGTAACATTTTGTGAGGTTTAACTCTATAATCTTTCTCTGCTATTTCGTTTATAAGCTCCCATGTAGTTTTTCCTGGGGTGTCATCCAAAACAACCCATTCCCAATTTCCCATCGTTTGAGCCTTTAGACTTTCATAAAGTCTTTTCAATCTAAGAGGATGAGTGTCATAAGTCGGCGTGAATATAGAAAATTTAGGTTTGGAAAGTGCACAATTTCTAAATGTTGATTGCGCTACGATATCATTAGCTAACACATTACCAGGAACCTGATAAGTGTAAACAAAGCTTATTTCTCTGAGCCTTTCGTCGGGAACGTTGATGTCTTCTATTATGGATATAATTAAATCTGGCTTGTATTTAGAATAATCCTCTATTACATTCCCGGTGTACTCCAGAGAATATACCGTGACCTGATCATAAAGTCTTTCCTCAAAATAAATGTCTGATTCAAGAGTAACCGATCCCTTAATAGGCCAGCCATAAACAATAGCACTTGGTTTTTTAGTTAGCATTATCTCTCGGTATTAAAAAAGAATAATTGGAATAATCTGCCGTTCTCCTTGTTATCTCCAAAATAATCAAGTGATACATGGAATAGATCACCTCTATAAAGAACTAATCTGTTGTAAACGTTTCCTATTCTATCTACAAGTTCCCATTTTGTATAATCCTGCGAGTACTTGTTATGTATAGCATTTCGATTTTCTTCGTCTGTATGTTCAGTATTTTTCCAGCTTCTTAAACCATTTTCTTTTAATTTAAAAAGTCCTGTTCCTGCAGATAATGGTGCGTCTGGGGTTAAGTATAGAACTCCTGCCCAATTTGTAGTGTAATCTGAATGGATCCAAGATCTGTCCGATGCAGTTGTGTATTGAAAGGCTCCAGTGTAGTCGTCACCCCACCAAGTAACATTACCTGCAAAAGGTCTAATGATATCTTGAATCAGATCCTTAGCACTGTCGGTAATAAAGGAAGCTGTTCTATGCCCGGGATAATTTCCATTCACACCAAAATCTTGCTGGAGTGCAAAATTTCTAACCTCGTCGACGTTATTGTAGAAGTCGTCGACTATTAAACACTGTACTTGCATAATTTACAATTGAATTTATAAATTATACCGCAGTTGCAAGCTTAAGTTCCGTAAATTTATTTATTATTTAAGGGTAGATAGGTACAGTTTTGATGCGTATGTCCTGTTTCTGCGTGTCAGTAAGTTCTCCCCAGTAGATATAGAATGAGCCAATCCTCCCATTAATCATCCCAGTGTTAGTTAACGGGGTTCCTGTCTGATCTTGAGCGGAGCTACCTAGCAACCCGGTTCCATTAGGAGATGTGTTGATCTGATATGAGTTAGTCCACGAATAGGTCTTAGTGCTTAATGTTCCGTCTATACAAACACTCAGATTGCTATTTTGAATTGCGAAGTTTGTCGAAATGGTAATGTTGTGCCACGCACCAGTTGAGATTGCAGTAGAGCTAAGCTTGGTCGGAGCAGGAATAGTTCCACCAACACGTTGAGGATCTCCCTCGAAGTAGACATCACCAAAACTATCTACATAAATACACATCCAGCAATTAAAAGATTGCGGAGTCCCTACTGGTCTATTTGTAGTTCCTGATTGGGTATCAGTAATATTAAAAAGGGTTTCTATAATATTATTTCCTGGAAGTACTGACAGATAAAACCATATGCTCAGGGTTAAGCTGTTAGTAGGATAAGTTGTGAGATCGTAATTACTGAAAATTGGATTCGGAAGAGAGATGTATCCTCCTGAAGCAATCAGCACAGCGTTTTTATTAGTTGAATCCCAAGATGCAGTTCCCTGTATCACTGCAGGGGTAGTGGTATTTCCGGTTAGATCATAAAGATCAGTCCCGGTTAAAGGATAAGAAGCGGAAAATGACGGATCAAAAGCTGAGATCATTGGGGTGCTCTCATTATACATTATAGCCGGATAATTCCGGTTTGCAAGAAGATATCCGTTAGTAACAAGCCAAGTTGCTGCCTGCGAATAAGTCGTGTGCTTAGTGATCGGGTACATCGCAGGAAGTTTATTAACTAGATTAAGGATATCTGTTGTTGAGTTTCCTGTAGTAACTCCCCAAACAACAGGCAAAGAATTTCCAGAAGTAGTTGTTCCTTGGTTGTAAGTGTCCGAATATATTGTATAGTAAATAGGGAAATCGGAAGAACCGTTTGCGGTTCCCCCTATTTCAACACCGTTTCTCCATGTGGTTGAACCATAACCAGAGGCGAGATCTGGAAAAATAGCACCAGTAGCACCTCCTCCTGCATAAGCAGGCATATATGCTA
>JACCDW010893273.1_pt1 | contig 68299 bp, 58 predicted proteins | sample 7449781 | NCBI WGS metagenome assembly JACCDW01 (sample SAMN15323449, study PRJNA562643) | freshwater metagenome | isolation source: river surface water | place: USA:Blue River Watershed | collected 2017-08-18
AAAGCAAAAACCATCTTGAAACGTACGTTTATTTTTGGCATTAAAGGTCAAGATGGCTGGCGAAAAGTGCCTCTTGGCAGCTCCGATAAAGCTACGCAATACGAAACCAATGATTTGAGTGAAAAAGAACAAGAAAACATGCGTAGAGAGCTAAAAGAAAACCTTTTACCTTTTATTGATTACCAAACCAAAGGCTATATTGCAACTGTAGTAGGAAGCGAAAACCTCAACGGAGCGAAGGTTACACAAGTAGAGCTAAGCGGAAAAGGCATTAAATATAATCTTTACTTTGATGAAACAACAGGGCTTTTAACCAGAAAAAAACTTACATTAAGCACGGGAGAAGGCATTACGGAAGATTATGTAAAATATGCCGATACTGCCTACGGCATTAAGTTCCCGTCTGAATCTACTTATCTTAGCAGCATTGATAAGCGTACGCTTAAAGTAACAACATCAGCTATTATTAACGATAAGATTGCACCCGAGTATCTTGTAAAGTAACTCTGCAATCAAAAGATTAGCCTCTCAGTTTTTTTGAGAGGCTTTTTTTTGCCTAAATTTATACGTATCAAAATATTTTCAACCCAATCCAACCATTTCAAAATAAATAGGGTCTTACAGATAGCTACCCTTAACAGATAATTCGGTTGGAGCATAACTTACACCCTTTTCATGTATAGCGAACAAGAATTAATACAGGCTTGTATTCGCCAAGAACGACCCGCCCAACGGCAACTTTACGAGCGTTTTGCGAGTAAGTTGTTCGCTACGGCTATGCGTTACATGAAAAACCGAAGCGATGCCGAAGATATTTTGCAAGATTCGTTTATTAAGATTTATCAGAAAATAGATAGTTTCCGCATTGATTGCCCACTTGAAGCATGGCTTAGAAAAATAGTAGTTAATACAGCCTTGAAGCAATTACAAAGCCAACCAAACTACATGGACCACACGGATAGTCAGCTAATTTCTGATGAAGTAGAGCAGGATGAATTTACGCTTTCGGGTTTTGAGTTTGAACAACTGATGGAAATTGTGCAGAGTTTACCCGATGGGTGTCGAACAATTTTCAACTTATATGCCATTGAGGGCTACCAACACAACGAAATAGCCAACATGCTGGGCGTTACCGAAGGAACTTCAAAATCTCAGTATTCAAGGGCAAGAGTTTTATTACAAGCAAAATTAAAAGCGATGGGCATTAGTCCCAAAGCCATGAAATAAATCATTTAAGTAAAAGATACGAAATTATTTTTCGTAAAAGAAAATGGATTCACAGAAGCCAAATAATTTTGAAGAAGAATGGCAGAAGGCATTTAACGATGCTTCATTTGCTCCTCCAAGCGATATGTGGGAGCGAATCGAGCAAGATTTAGAACGAAAAAAACGCCGCCCATTCTTATTTTTCCTTCGTCCGTCAGCCATGTTGGCTGGTGTAGCAGCAACCTTAGTTTTGGCTTTGGGAGGAATTCTATTTTTCAATCAGAAAGAATCAAAAGCACCAATAGCTATTGTTAATGAAAAGGCTGAAAACACTTTACAAAAACCACAAAATACTGATTATCAATCAAATACAGCTAAAGCAAACACCAATAATCTTGCTTCGGCAACACCGAATCTTACAGAACCGAATCTTTCAACAGAAAACACTAAGCAAACACCCGCCTTAGCACAAAATGCTATATTTAAACGTGTTACTAAGTCTGCAAAATCTACACAAAACAGCCAATTACCAACGTTAGCCGCTGCAAGTTCGGCAAGCAATAACGTTGGTAATATGGCAGCCGATACTCATACTCCACCAGCTAATGGTCAGGCTTTAAGTGCATTCAATGCTAAAACGCCTGATAATCAAGTCAATGTAACTCCATCATTAGCTCAAAATGATACCAAAGTTATCACTGATTTAAAGTTATTGCAGTATCATGAATACCAATACTTGGGCAGCCGCTACACATTGAAGCGAAATAAATTAGTATTTGAAGGCGAAGCATCGGATGCCCCAGTTGTGGCATCAAACGATTTTAAGTTTTGGTTGGGTGTTCAATCAGGCGTATCTCCTTTTGACCCCAATATGAAGCTCGGCGGACTAAATACCGTTGCATTGGCCCAAGCTGATGCCTTTGCTACGGCTTCCAACAAACCAAGTATGGGAGCATCTCCATCGGTTGGCGACAAAGAAGGAAGTGTTATGGTTTCGCAACCACAAAACGCCATTCGAGCTGGAATTGGCATTAATACGGGCGTAGCGATGGGTTATAAAATCTCAAAAAAATGGAATCTTGAAAGTGGCATTCGATATTTACGTGGCAATTCTACTTTAAATAGTAATACCTACGCTTTTCAGCAAAATGGCTATGTAAATACGTTTTTTGCCGATTATTTAATGCAAAATTCGGCAAATGAAGCCTTGAAAGTAGCAAATGGCCAAGCCAACACAGTAGTAGCAGATGCCTCTCAGTTTGGCAATCGGTATGAATATCTCATGATTCCGATGCAAGTTGGCTACGAAATAGGATTATCTACAAAAGTGGCTCTAAACTTACTTGCTGGGGTTTCAACCGATATTTTCTTACAAAATACCATCATCAACGATAATAGCATCGTGCAAGAAAAAAGCACTATCAATACTTCGAGTAATATCTACAAACCACTGAATTTGAGCGGTTTGGGAGGTGTAAGAGCCAGTTATCTTATCAGCAAACATTGGCAGCTCAATTTGGGCAGTTCTTATCAACACTCCTTATTTTCGGGTATCAACAACTCAACTGCCCTACAAATGCGTCTGAAAATGTTTGGGTTGAATTACGGATTGAATTATCGTTTTTAAGCCAAAGATTTGATGAGAGATTAGCGATTATAGATTGTTGAGTTTTGAGATAATCACATCTTCAATCAACAATCTTTAATCATCAAACGCTAAGTTTTTAAATTCCTACATTTTATGTTCGCTCATGTAGCTTAAATACTTCACAATTTCGGTGGCTTCTTCGGGTTTTATACCCAAATTTGGCATTTTCACCTCATTTCTATAAGCAGCTGGATTTTGAATGAATGCTTTCAAATCGTCGGTTTTCCAATATTCTGTTACGCTTTTGGGATAGTTGAGTTCTGGCCCCATTTTTCCACCAATTTTATTGATAGAATGACAAGTCTGACAACGATTCTTAAATAGTTCATACCCAGCCAATGCCGCTTCGTCTTTGGGTTGAAGGGCAGCATCGTTTTCGTGCAGTGGAGCAAAATGAATTTTTACTAAGTTATATGGCCATTTATAGGCGATATCATCGGCCGAAACACCTTCGTAAACCACATAAAAAGGTTCCATTTTAGTTTCTTGACCATTTTTCATAAGTATTTCCCACGCTCGCCCTTTCGGTGCATCGGCATCACTCACGGCTAAATATGCCTTTGCCGAAAGAAGTTTCTCTAAAGGCATTTCGGGCTTGTAGCCATCTTCGCACTCAAAAACTACTTTCAAGTCAGCCGCATTCATTCTTTTTATCAAAGAATATTTTTCAAAAATATCCTTCAAGGGCAAAGCATTAAATCGCTTATTTTTATGATAAACGGGGTCGGGCTTAACTATAACCACTTGGGTATTTTCGAGCAACCCTTTTCTCTTTAACTCTATTAAATCAATACTCAGCGAATCGCTGGTTGGAATGTCTTCAATGGCCAGTTTAGCCACTTGCAGTGAATCTTTACTGGATTTTTTTTGTGAACTATCACACGAAATGTATAAAACTGATAATAAAATACATACAATATTTTTTTTCATAAATATCTATTTTTATGGGGTCATGGATTAGAGGCTAAAAATAACTAAAATCTTTCTTTAAACGATGTGTTTTTCTTCAAGCCTTAAAAAATACTATCTTTATGCTCAATTAAACAAAAGTTAACCTATGAAAAAGACAAACTTGTGGCAGCACATCTGCACACTGCTGCTATGCATGAGTGTATTCGCACCAACTTCGGCACAATGGCAAATATCGGCCAAAAACTTTGACCCCAACAACTATTATGGTGTAACGGTAGCCAATGGCATGGTCGGCATTACTTCATCGCCCGACCCACTGAAAGTAAAAGAAATCGTATTGAATGGCACATTCGATACCTACGGGCGTGGGCGTGTGGCCAATATCATGAAAGTATTTGAATTTGCAAACATGGAATTAATCATTGATAATCAAATGATTAACCGTAACAATGTAAGTAATTTCGTACAAACGATTGATATGCAAAATGCTATTTTTACGACTACTTTTGATATGGGAAGTAAGGCTTCGGTCAAGTCTAACGTACTTGCTCTTCGCCACTTACCCCATTCGGCCTTGATTGAAATGGAAATTACGGCTAAACAAGACATGGAGTTTACGCCCATCAGCATCATGCAAACGCCCGATATGTTGCGTGATGTACAGAATTTCTTTCATACTATCGACCGCCCTCACTCGCTAATTCCGTTGATGACTTCGGTAGCTAAAACACCCACTGGAAAACACACCATTGCGGCATCAAATTCCTTTTTGTTTGAGGAAGAGCGAGGTAAAGAACCCCAATTAATTCACGAAGAATGGGATAACGGAATGCACCGCATGAAGTTTACCAAAAAACTAAAAGCAGGCGAAACCTATAAGTTTTCGGTAGTTGGTTCGGTAATTTCAACCGCCCACGTAACCGACCCACACAACGAAGCGGAGCGTCTGACAATCTTTGCGGCACTCGAAAAACGTGAGCGTTTAGTAAAGAAACACAAAGAAGCGTGGGCAAAATTATGGGAGTCAGATATTGTTATTGAAGGTGATGACGAAGCTCAACGAGCAGCACATTTTTCGTTGTATAACCTATACTCGTTTTGCCGTGAAGGACAAGCATATAGTCTTTCGCCAATGGGTTTATCTGGCTTAGGCTATAACGGTCACGTTTTTTGGGATACCGAAATCTGGATGTACCCTCCATTATTGGCTATGAAACCCGAATTGGCAAAGTCATTACTCGAATATCGTTTTGAACGCTTGCAAGCAGCCAAATACAACGCTAAAGCCCACGGCTACCAAGGAGCAATGTTCCCGTGGGAATCAGATGATTCAGGGCAAGAATCAACGCCCGTTTGGGCTTTAACAGGGCCATTTCAGCACCATATCACGGGCGATGTAGGTTTTGCTTTCTGGAAGTATTATCAGGTCACGAAAGATAAAAATTGGTTAAAAGAACGTGCCTACCCAATGCTGAAAGAAGTTGCCGATTTTTGGACAAGTAGAGTTGAAAAAGGAAGCGATGGCAAATACCATATTATCAACGTAGTATGTGCTGACGAATGGGCCGAGAACGTGGATGACAATGCTTATACAAACGGTATGGCGAAAGAAGTTTTAGGCTATGCCAACCAAGCAGCCAAAGAACTCGGCCTTCCCGAAAATGCAAAGTGGAAAGAAGTTCAAGAAGGAATCGTGATTTTGAAGTTTCCTGATGGTACAACTCGTGAACACGCTACCTACAATGGTGAGCCAATCAAACAAGGTGATGTAAACTTGCTTTCATACCCAATGAAGCAAATCACTGACCCAGCTACTATCAAGAAAGACTTAGATTTTTACTGGAAAGTTTTAGCCGATAATCTTCCAGGCAGAAAAGGACAAAGCCCCGCCATGGCACATGGGGTATTCTCTATCTTAAATGCTCGTTTAGGAGATACCGAAACCGCCTACAAACAATATATGGATAGCTATAAGCCTAATGAGGTTCCGCCGTTTGGGGTTTTAGCCGAAACTGCTGGTGGAACAAATCCATACTTTTCAACAGGTGCGGGTGGCTACTTGCAAACACTCATTAACGGCTGGGGTGGTCTTGATTTCACCGATGCGGGAATCGTTCAGCTAAAAACCAAACTTCCGAAACATTGGAAGTCATTAACACTAAAAGGAGTTGGTGCTGATAAGAAAACCTATACTGTGAAGTAAGTTAAATTTAGATATTTTCGTTTAAAAGCTTCAGTGTTTAAATACGCTGAGGCTTTTATTTTATCTCTCAACATAAATACGTACCCAAATAACAAAACAACGTCGGCAAGACTTAGAGTCTTGCCGACGTTAAAGACCTTAAAATTTAACCAATAGCCACAAAAAAAGAGGAATACCTTTCGATATTCCTCTTTTTTTAAATCTATTTTCTAAGCTATATCAGAAGAATTTAGCTCTATTATCTTTGATATTTGCGTTATCACGGATTGCTTGGTTTGCCATGTATGAAACACCATAACCACCCGTACGTTGCATCACTTGGTTTTTGTATTGCGTATAATCTGCAATTTCTGGAGCTTTCGTGATTTTAGTTGTTTCAACTACGAATACTCCGTTTTCACCAATAAATGGATTAGAACGTTTGCCTGCTTGCTGACTGAAGATTTTACCAATAGCAACTGGGTCAATACCTGGAGATGTCAACATACCAGAAGCCAAGTTAATATCTGTCGCCGTTTCAACCAATGCACCAGCACCGTATTTTTGTGCAACTTGCTCTAAAGAACCCGATGGGCTTCCAAGTTTTTTCAATATTTGCTCAGCTTTGATTTCGTTACGAACTTTAGCAGTAATGGCATCTTTAAAGTCATCAGCTTTAGGGCTATCTTTTTCTGTTTTAGCCGTTACAGCAGCAATGATAAAATTATCGCCTACTTCAAATACACGGTCAGAAACCTTACCTACTTTCGTATCATTATTAAACGCCCACAATACAACCTCACGTGCATTTTGAATAGTATTGAATGTTGATGCTTCAGGGAAAATCTTATCTGCTTTCAAGATAACCAATTTGCCATCTTTCTTCACAGCAGCCTCAAATTCTTCTTTTGAGCTACAACTTGCACGCAATGTTTCGGCTTTTTGGTAGATAGCATTTCTTGTGCTTTCACTTGCTTGCAATTCACGGCTGATAGTAGCAATTTTATACTTTGTATTAGATTTTCCTTCTGTTACTTTAATTACGTGATAACCGAAGTCTGTTTCAACTACGTTTGGTACTAAACCAGCACCACCCATTGCAAACACAGCCGATTCAAATGGTTTTACCATTGTACCGTTGTTTTTGAATGTACCTAAATCTCCACCTTGCTGAGCAGAGCCATCTTGGCTATTTGCACGAGCTAAAGTAGCAAAATCAGCTCCTTGTTGTAACTGGCTCAAGATATCTTGTGCTTTTGCACGAGCAGCAGCTTTTACTGAATCAGGAGCAGTCTTATCAGCACGGATTAAAATATGACTCGCACGAGCTGTGTAAAGAGAATCAGTAGCTGTGCCTTCGTATTTATAAATCGAGTATGTATTATCTTCTTTAAATGGTCCGATAACAGCACCTTGAATGGCAGTTGCCAAAGCAGCTTTCAATGTTGGTGTTAACTCGTTGGCACTACGCTCATATGGCACACGGCTATCAGAATTTAAAGCAGCATACGCTTTTGCATCTTTAGCAGCTGCTAAACCTTTTGCAAAACTCTTAATATCTTCATACAAAGCAGCACTATCTTCTTTTGTAGGCATTACTTGATATACTACATAGTCAAGTGAGCGGCTATCATATCCTTTAAATTCTTCTTTGTGTTTGCTCAAATAATCTGACAATTGGCTATCAGTAACTTTGATAGTCGTGTCAATGATACTTGTATATGGAACATATAAATAACGAGCATCGGCTTTCGTAGCTTGTGCATCGTATTCTCTTTTAGCTTCGGCTGTTGTTACGAACGAAGAAGCAGAAAGTAGAGCATTGTACTTCTCCAACAAACGTTGTTGAATTGCTTGTTCTTTAATTTGGTCCCAAGCAAGTTTTTGTTGAGCAGGAAGCTGATTAGCTGCCGCTGCATTGATAAACTCAATATGACGATTACGGTCATACTGTCCTGTTTGTGGGTCAGTAAATTGTTGTTTAATGATTGGGCTAAGGTTTTTAGTACCTTGTACCATTTCACGAAGCTCATCTGGCGTAACTTTCAAACCAAGTTTTTCAAACTCAGCTTTGTAAGTAATGTCAAAAATCATTTGTTCCCAAACTTGGCTGCGTAATTGCTGAATCTCTTGTTCTTGCAAAGCTCTTCCAGCTTGTTGCTCATAATTTGCACGAGCCACATCTAATTTTGCCTGAAATGCTTGGTAATCAATACTGGTGCCTGCAATCTCACCAATTTTATTATCATTACTACTAAACAAGCCACTTTTACCATTTCCTCCGAATAAATCTCCTCCGACAATGAATAAAATGAGTGCAATTGCGATAACTACGACTGCAACACCTGAACGTTCACGAATTTTGTTAATTAAAGCCATTTGTTTTTTTAATTTATTACTGGACTTTTAGGATTGTTTAAATGCCTGATTATTGTATTTTTTATTTTTTCAAAAAAATTGAGGTGCAAAAATAAGCAGATTCATATAGATTATCAAGGAAATCCAATTGATATATTAGCTTATTTTAACAAGTTTTATGCCAAATAACGCTTTTTGCTTCCTAAACTCCATTTGAGACTTTGATACAGACCAAAAAAAAACCCACGTTTGAGGCATGGGCTTGATAATATCTATATGGCTATCAGCTTATTCTCGAACTGTAATTTGCTTAATTTCCTACCAAAAAATCATCAAAAAATTTCAAAAGCTTTTTCTGATAATCTTTAATTACTTTATTATCAGTTAATTCGATAAACTGGCTATCTTTCTTTGATTTTTCTTGAACCCTTGTTGAAGCATAGAAGAGAGTCTTGTTGTCTTCGTAGGGGTGTTGTACCATTTTAATATCACAATCAACACGTGTTTCGATAGTTTTCTTGAAAATCCCTTTGGTTTTTCGGTCTTTAAATACTTTCGACACTAAGAATCCTTCGTCAGTATTACGCTCAATTACTAAACCAATACCTTCATCTAAGATTTTGCGAAGAACACGCACACGTACTTGGTCGTATGGCATTGTATATACTCTTACAACATTTGTATCTTTTACAACACGGTTTTTGTCTTTGAGAGCTTGTTTTCTGAATTCTCTAAAAAGCTCCATTGAATCAGCGAAGGCTATTTTTAGAGAGGCAAGTTCGGCATCTGTCTTTTGTTTGTATTCTGCACAAGCACTCGAGACCGTAGCGGTAGAATCTCTTGAACTTTTCAGTACTGACTTGTAGTAATTATTTATCCCTTCTTGCGAAAGTATTTGATTACTTTGTTTGATTATTAATTGATTTAAGGCATTTATCTCATTGGTAAGTCTACGGTTTCTCTGAATTAGAGCATCGACTCGGTTTCCTCCTTTCTGAACATTTTTTTGTGCAAGAGCTTGAAATGAACAAAGATAAACGCTGAATAATAGCATTTTTTTGACAAAAGGCGTAGCTGAAAAGTTTACATGAAACATTTTAAGTGGTTAATTAAGGGTTTTATAATTCTCCTGATTTTAGCAATCAAGGCTCCTGCAAGTTTATGACTGAATCACAATCTTACAAAAATAGATGATTCGGGGCAAATATTTATCTATTTTTGTGCGTTTTTTAAAAAAATATTTAACTATTTATGAATTTACGCTTCGCTTATATTAGTGCTGTTGGCTTACTTATGAGCTTTTTCTTATTGGTTTCTTGCCAAGATTCCGAAAGAGTAGATACTTCAAATATATCGGTAAAGGTTGATATTCAGAGATTTGATGAAGCAATGATGCCCCTCAAGACGAAAGAACAAATCAAAGAGTTTTTATCGAAAAATACCAAATTCGTTAATCAGTTTTATCAGACTTCGCCCGAAGATACAGCACTCATTAACCGACTGCTCTTGATTCATAATAACCCCGACACTCAAGCTTTTTACTAAGACACAAAAAAATCGTTCGGTGATTTGGCGGATTTGAAAAGCCAATTAGAAACCGCATTTAAGCACATCAAATACTACTATCCCGATTTTAAAGAGCCGCAAATCATCACAACTTTTACTGCTCTCGACTTAGAATTAATGGTATCTGACGAGATGATTGTGATACCCTTAGAAACCTTTCTTGGCCCGAAAGCGAAGTATCGTCCGCAATACCCTGAATATTTACTTCAAAGATTTAATAAGCCTTATATTGTTCCATCAATCCTCACAATTTTATCAAGGAAGTACAATGCCATTGACCCTAATGACCATACGCTTTTGGGCGATATGGTTTATTATGGTAAAAGCTATGAATTTACCCGTGCCATGCTACCCGATGTAGCAGACTCACTCGTGATTGCTTACGCCGACTCAAATATGACCAAAACTTGGAATTCTCAAGATTTAGTTTGGGGATATTTTCTCGATAATAAACTACTTTATGAAACCAACGACCGCATAAAAGATAAATATATCGGCGACCGTCCGAAAGTACAGGAAATCGGGAATGACTGCCCTGGCCGTATTGGTCAATGGCTTGGCTGGCGAATTGTGAGTCGCTACCGAACCGAAAACCCTTCAATTTCGTTAGTTGATTTGATGAAAAACTCAAATGCTCGTGATATTTTCGAGAAATCGAAATATAAAGGGCAATTAGAAGATTAATTTTAGTAATCTTCTGTTCAGAAATGAGCGGTTTTTAGACATTGAATAGCATATTTTAACGACCATTGTAAGGTAAATAATCATGGCAAAAAGAAGTAGTAGTTTTGGAGCGGGTGTATCAGAGGCTGATAAAAAAAAGGTAACAAAAGAAGGTTTTAAGAAAGCATTAAAGATTTTTAGATTTACATTACCCTATAAAGGCACTTTTGCCATTGGTTTCATTTTCTTGGTTTTGTCGCAAATCACCTCTATGAGTATACCTTTGTTGATGGGACAAATGGTTGGAGCGATTGTGTCTCCCAAAAACCCATCGGCTGCTCTACAAACACCAAACATGGTAGGCGGAAACATAGGTATCCAAAAGTTTCAAGGTATTTTTAGCTCATCTAATAATCTTACACTCAACGAAGTAACATTTCTTTTTGTGGCTTTGCTTCTTATGCAAGCAGCCTTTTCTTTTCTGAGAGTTTATACTTTTACGAGAGTTTCGGAGCGTTCGATGCGTGATTTACGCCAAGAACTCTACACAAAAATTATTACCTTACCGATTTCGTTTTTTGAAAAAAGCCGAGTTGGTGAACTCATGAGCCGCATCACATCAGATGTTACGCAACTTCAAGATGTCCTTTCAATTACACTTGCTGAGCTTTTCCGCCAGATTTTTACGTTGGTAGGTGGTGTCATTCTCATCACAATGCTTTCGGGCAAACTGACGCTCTTCATGCTTTCTACATTTCCGTTTTTGGTAATTGCAGCCATTGTATTCGGCAGATTCATCAGAAAAAATTCAAAGAAAGTACAAGACGAATTGGCCCAAACAAATATCATTGTTGAAGAAACTCTTCAGTCTGTCAATGTAGTGAAAGCGTTTACGAACGAACGTTTAGAAGTAAATCGCTATGGCACTTCTATCCAGCGAGTGGTTGATTATGCTCTTAAAGCCGCAACATTCAGAGGTGGTTTCATTTCATTTATTATCTCAGTTTTGTTTGGTGGTGTTGTGGGTGTGGTTTGGTACGGCGGAAACTTAGTACTTTCGGGTGAATTGGCTTTTCAAGATTTATTTACATTTATTCTTTACACTGGCTTTATTGGTGGTTCGGTTGGGGGCTTGGGCGATATGTATGCCCAAATTCAACGTACGGTTGGTGCTTCGGAGCGAATTTTAGAGATTTTAGATGAAGAATCGGAAGTTGACGTAAGTAAAACGCCAGTTTTCAAGAAAGCCGATGGCAATATCGTATTCGATAAAGTAGGATTTGCCTATCCATCTCGCCCCGATGTAACGATTCTGAAAGAATTATCACTTTCAATCAAATCTGGCGAAAAAATAGCTATTGTAGGCCATAGTGGTGCTGGAAAATCAACGATTGTTCAACTTTTGATGAAACTTTATCCACTTACTAAAGGTAAAATTGCTATCGATGGACAAAATATTGCTACACAAGACGTAACTGAACTTCGCAGTAATATTGCGATTGTGCCACAAGAAGTAATGCTTTTTGGTGGAACAATCTATGAGAACATTGCTTACGGAAAACCAAATGCCACACGTCAAGAAGTATTGGAAGCTGCACGAAAAGCAAATGCTTTGGAGTTTATAGAGTCTTTCCCTGATAAATTTGAGACAGTTGTGGGTGAGCGTGGCGTGAAACTTTCGGGTGGACAACGCCAACGTATAGCAATTGCCCGTGCGATTCTAAAAGACCCTTCAATTTTGATTCTTGATGAAGCCACGAGTGCATTAGATTCGGAATCAGAAAAATTAGTACAAGATGCTCTTGATGAACTCATGAAAGACCGCACGACTATCATCATTGCTCATAGATTGGCTACCATTAGAAACGTTGACACAATTTATGTTTTGAAAGATGGAGAAATAGCGGAGTCGGGCAAGCACGATGAATTGATTTTGAAAGAAGAAGGAATTTATGCGAACTTGGTAAAATTACAGTTTGATAACGTAAATTTGCTGGTCGAATAAACGTTGACAGATATGAATCCCTCTAAAGATACGCTTAAAGAATATGATTTACGACACACTGGCTGTCGGGCAGATATATTACAGTCATTCCAAAGTAATAATCATGCACTTTCGCATGGAGATTTGGAAGCACTGTTTGGGCAACGCTTCGACCGTGTGACAATCTATCGTACACTCAAAACTTTTGTTGAAAAAGGCATTGTACATAAAGTCTTAGACGATGAGGGGGGTACAAAATATGCTTTGTGCCGAGTGTCGGAGTGTAGCCACGAAAATCATCATCACGACCACGTACACTTTAAGTGTTTAGTTTGTGGAAACACAACTTGTATCGAAAGTGTGCATATTCCTACTATTAATTTGCCAGAAGGATACAAACGTACCGAAGTAAATATGCTCGTACAAGGCACTTGTCCTACTTGCGTTTAGTTATTTGTTACTGGTTGATTTGTTACTGGGCAATCAGTAACAAAAAAATAGGCACTGGAAATTATATGCTGCCTTTGCAGTTGTTTCTAACCAATAACCGCACGGGCGGCCTCGCAGTTTCCAAATAACCAATAACCAGTTCCCTAATGTCAGAAAAAACAAAAATATATATTGCCCTCGGAATTGTCTATATAGTTTGGGGTTCTACATACTTAGGCGTTAAGTTTGCTCTTCATACCTTGCCTCCAATGCTTGTTTCATGCACCCGATTTCTGATTGGTGGTTCGCTTCTATTTGCTTTTACCCTGCTAAGAGGTCAAGGAATGCCAACACTACAAGAAACCCGCAATGCGGCATTTATTGGCGTGCTTTTGAGTGGTATTGGCAACTGTGCCGTAGCTTATGCACTCATGAAGATGCCATCGGGTTTGGTAGCACTTTTGGTAGCTACATTGCCCGCTTGGATGATTTTGCTTGATTTTTTGTTTTTTAGTAACGAAAAACCTTCAATTATCGGAACAATCGGTTTGGTGCTGGGTTTAGTCGGGATGGCCGTTTTGCTCAACCCCTCTCAGCAAGTAGGCCAACAAGAAGTACCTGTTTTTCCTGCTTTGATTGTTTTTCTTGGCTCAATCGCTTGGGCGTTTGGTTCGCTTAAGTCTCCTTATTTAGTATTGCCTAATTCGCTGCAATCAACGGCTATTCAAATGGTAGTTGGAGGCTGTTTTTCTTTGACAATGAGCATCATTTTCGAGAAAAACCAACTTCAAGCATTTCAGAATATGACCACCGAAACATATTTGGCGATGATTTATTTGGTATTTATCGGTTCTTATGTGGGCTACACAGCCTACGTTTGGCTGATAAATCATGCTCCGCCGCAACTTACGGCCACGTATGCTTACGTAAATCCAGTAGTAGCTATTTTCTTGGGTTGGATATTCTTAGATGAGCGTCTTACTTCTCGCTCAATGTTGGCATCAAGCATTATCTTGGCGGGTGTAGCAATGATGACTCTTGGTAGAAAAAGACCACCTAAAGAAATAGATATGCAATAGCAGTTTTATTTCAAAGTGGCTATTAATTTCTTTGCATATTCATTATTAGGATTTACCTGTAAAGCCTTTTGGCAATTCTGTAAGGCTGCGTTTTTCATGCCCATTTGTTGGTAAGTTTCGGCTAATCTATAAAATCCATTGTCACTTTTAGAATTTACAGAAACAGCTTTTTGATAAAAACCTGCGGCTTTATCAAAGTTTTTAGCTTCAAAATACAAACCTCCGAGATTAAAATTTGCTTCGTAATGCTGAGGATTCAATCGAAGTACATTTTCTAAATCAGTAATGGCCTCTTGTGAGCGACCGAGTGCTGTTTTGCAGTTGGCTCGTTTATAATAGCTGGTTTCGAGATTGATATTTTGCTTGATACAGCGGTCAAATACTACCAAAGCTTTGGCATCTTCATTTTTATCATACAATTCCAGAGCTTTTTTGTATAATTCAGCCGTGGGTATTCTTTCTATTTGTTGTTTAAAAGTGCCTAAATTATCTTCTTCTGTAATGGTTTCTTCCGAAAGAATCTCAAAACCGTCAAATGTTCCTACATTATTAGCCTTGGCCAGTTCGTTTAAAGATTTACCTTTCTGAGTAGCCGAGCTTGCGTTATGTGCTTCGTTTTTCTCTACTTCAAGCTGGTATTTCCCTGCATTTTTTGTGGTACGTACATATTTGTAGTTCTGCTTCAGTAATACTTTTTTCAGCTGATTAAGGTCCTGCTCATTTGAGTCGATAAAGAAGTAATGATAAGCAACTGGCTTTTGGGTGTCGAAACCACTTTCAGTTAACTGACTATAAAGACTTTGTATTTGATTAGCATGATTACACCGTTGTGCAAAACCAGCAAAAGGAAATACGAAAAAAAGACACTTAATATATGGTAGGATTTTCATTATGAACAGAATATTATGCTTATCAAACGCTTATTTGATACACTGAATTGTGAATATAACAAAAAAGACGCCTCTCGGGCGTCGATTTCGTAATTAGTTTCCAGACAAATTTAAAGTATTTTGAAAACCTGATGTTTATTTCGGAATTCCGAAGGCTTTTGCCACTTCATCAAAGTTTGTATAATCAATGTTAGCTCGTGTTTTTACACCACCAGGAATAATTACATAACGATACTGTAATCCAGTCACTGGTTTTCCTTGAACATTTAGTAATTCTAAAAATGTAATGTTTATCTTCCCTAAGGCAACTGATACATTATAATTAGTTAAACCAGAACTGGTCTCCAACATCAGCGGTAGCAAGTAAGCAGGGCCGCTTGCAACCTGACGGCTATACGCTAATACAATTCCTTTATCAATAATATCTTGAGTTACTTTTGTTTCAATAATACTATATAAGTAACTCTTTTCGGTTATTTTTTGCCAATCAACAAATGCAGGGGTAAACCAATCAGAATAAATAACATTTATTGCAGTACCTGATGAGCCTGCTGGTCCAGTTGGTCCAGTTACTCCTGTCGCACCTGTAGCTCCAGCAACCCCTGGGTCTCCTTTAGGCCCTTGTGCACCTTGTGGTCCTGTTGCTCCGACTGAACCAGTAGCTCCCGTTATACCAGGTGCTCCTGGTGACCCTGCTGCACCTGTTGCACCCGTTGCTCCTTGTAAGCCTATAGCACCAGTAGCACCCGTTGCTCCTGGTGTTCCTGTCTCTCCCTTAGCTCCTTGTGGACCTTGGTCACCTTTTACTCCTTGTGGACCCTCTGGTCCTTCACAACTACATAATGCTAAATAGCCCATCAGCATTATACTGAGGGTAATTTTTCTCTTGATTTCCATGATATGGGTTAGGCTGGTTATTTGGTTATAAGAACAGCCCTTTTACAAAGGGCTATCAAAATTTATGCCAATTTATAATTAATTATATTTTTTACTATTTAAAACACTGTTTATCAGTAACTTAAAGCAAAAAAACGCCCAATAAACCGAAAACAGTTTACTAAGCGTTTGAGACTAAATTTGATAATGATTAGAGAACTTTCTGAGATTGAGTGTATCTGACCTCCAAGCCTCTATCTAATTTATTTTTTACTACTTTGATACTCACTTTTCCATTAGGTTTTATTTCCCAAGTCGGAATTTCAGTGTTGCTCAAAGGGTTACCGTAGCGTGTGGTAAATTGTTTTGTCAATTCATTATTAAGACTATCGTTCGACGAATCAGTATTCATATAGATATCTAATTCTATACCCGATACACGATTTTGTTTGTCTTTTTCGTAAAGAATATCGACAGTTTCAAGGTTATCTGTATCAAAAGAATAACCAATGTGGTCTTCTACTTCTTCAAATAACTCAGCTTTTTCTTTTTTCTTTACATCTGCAATAGCATCACCAAATTGGATGCCTCGAAGGAGACCTTCGCCCGTACCCATAATGGTACGTAGCAGCTTTTGAACGTTACTCGATGTAGCCGTCTGAGGAGAGGGAGGGTTTAAAACTTCCACTGTTTCTGTTTTTTTTGGGTTACTGCACGCAATTATAAACAAAGTTAAAACAAAATAATAAATTTTCATGTTTTTTTGAAAGAAATGTATAGAGTGAAAACACACAATTTTAGTGAGTGGCATCAGAATTCTCGTGAGAGATTAAAAAATAGCCTTTTTTCGCCTGCTCCATTAAGCGAATAATTGAGGCGACCTACTACATTGTACCACGTCACAACATCAAGCCCGATTCCTCCACCAACTAACCATTTATTTGCAAATTTAGTATTATTTAACTCAGGAAAATTATTTTTTACGTATCCAACATCAAAAAACGTATTGATATACGCCGCCACGGGTAGGGTATTAAACTGTTTTACCCTCAAATAACGGCTCAAATCAAAGATTTTATCAAACATCTGATACTTCAGATTTGTCTTCAACAAACCATAACTTTGGCCATCAATTACATATAGTTCGTAGCCACGCACTAAATCATTTCGATAGCCCAACCCTTGGGTTTGCAAAAAAGGTTGTCTTTCGGGAAAAGATGCCTTAGCTCTTAGACTGTAATTTCCATAAAAGTTTCGGTGTAAAGGAAAATATTGGCTAACTGTTCCGCTCAAACTAAATTGATTAATGTCATCTCGTGCCGAAAGTCCGTACTTGATAGCATCGAAGCTTAGCCGATAGCCTTTGAGTGCATATTGGCGATTATCTCGACGGTCAAATACATAAGAATAGCTAATCAAAAAATATTTCTGTTGGGTACGTCCATTCAGAAAATAGTTAGGGTTCAGCCGAGCAATAGTATCGGCAATTTGAGTTTTGTTATAAGTAATTTGTAGGTATTGATTCTGAAAAAATCCTGTCCGACGACTCAACACTGCATAAAAATTAAGGCGTTCACGTTGGCGTTTTTCGCTTTCAAGGAACTGGAATTTATCTTGCCATGTGCGATACACCATCGTTTTGTTAATGCCATAAAAAGCCCCGACCGAAAAAGTTGTTTGAAGGGTTTTATCGAGATAGGGTGTACTGTAAGCAATCTCGAAGTTGGGAATAAAACCAACTTCCGCTCTGATTTTTAGTTGGTCATTATTGCCCGTAAGATTAGCATGTCTTCCGTAGATGCCGTAAATCGTTCGCTTCAAATCATGTCCTCGCTCATACCACCACTCGTTGAAATTTCGGTCGGCCAAATAAAATACGGGTAAAACAACTAAATAAAGCCTTTCTTTTACTTCTACAATTACATCAACTTTTTGATTATCAATTTCTTCCGAACTAACCTTGACCGTAACAAATAGATTGGTATTAAAAATTTTCTTACGGTCGGCTTCTAAAACATCGGTTAGCTTAGCTTTTTGTAGCGTATCGCCTGCTTTTATAGCCATATCTCGAAAAATAATTTTCTCTTTCGTGCGGATATTACCCACAATTTTCACCTGACGAACAATTACTGCATCTTGGGCAAAAGACTGATAATGAATAATTTGAAGCAAAAACAAGCAGATAAAAAACAGGCGTTGAGTCATTAAAGGTATGCTATAAATAATGGTGTTTTAAAGCAATGTACGAAATTTTGATAATGTAGGAAACACTAATTCTAAAGTATTTTTTAAGAAATAAGCTAAAAAATTGTGCTAACAAGATTGTAAAACTAACTTTAAGAAATATTTATGAAATCAAGGAAGACAAAAACCACGAATAATGGAAACTCTATTTATAACCGACAAACTAAAAGACTTATTGCCAAAAATAAAGGCTTTTGTAGAAACCGAATTATATCCTCTCGAAACTACCGAAAATCTCGCTCATAACTTTTCGTTCGTCGAGCCGATTTTGCAAGAAAAAAGAGCTTTAGTAAAAAAAGCAGGACTTTGGGGCTTGCACCTGCCTGAAGAAGATGGCGGTCTTGGACTGACCTTGTGCGAATTTGGGCAAATCAGCGAAGTATTGGCCAGTTCGCCTTTTGGTCATTTTGTATTCAATACGCAAGCCCCTGATATTGGCAATACCGAATTGATGCACAAATATGCTCCTAAGCATTTGAAAGACAAATATTTAAAGCCATTGATGGAGGGAGAAATTAGAAGTTGTTTCTCGATGACAGAACCCGAATTTGCGGGTTCAAACCCCACTCGAATGGGAACAACGGCCGTAAAAGATGGTGACTACTATATTATTAATGGCCATAAATGGTTTACATCTTCGGCTGACGGTGCAGCTTTTGCAGTAGTAATGGCCGTAACAAACCCCGATGCTGCACCACATAAGCGTGCAAGCCAGATTTTAGTACCGCTCGATACCGAAGGCTTTAAGTTCGTAAGAAATATTCCAATTATGGGTCATGCGGGCGATAGTTGGGCGAGCCATGCAGAAGTAATCTATGAAAACGTACGAGTGCCACAAGCTAATCTGATTGGAATGGAAGGTGCTGGTTTTTTATTGGCACAAGAACGCCTCGGGCCTGGGCGTATTCATCACTGTATGCGTTTTATTGGTATTGCCGAGCGTAGTTTTGATTTGATGTGCCGCTATGCTGCTTCAAGAGAAATGGCCGAAGGTGTAATGTTGGGCGAAATGCAGTTTATTCAGGGATTTATTGCCGAGAGTAGAGCCGAAATAGATGCGGCACGCCTTTTGGTGCTTCGCACGGCTAAAAATATTGACGAACAAGGGGCTGCCACTGTACGTGACGAAATTTCGATGATAAAATTCTTTACGGCGAATATGATGCTCCGAGTCATTGACCGAGCAATTCAAACGCATGGTGCTTTAGGAATGACGAGTGATATTCTGCTTTCGTATTGGTATGCTCACGAACGTGCCGCCCGAATCTACGATGGAGCCGACGAAGTTCACAAAACAGCTTTAGCTCGTGGAATTTTGAAAGGGTACGGGTTGGATACTCGTAAGAAATAATCTTTTCGCCTTAAAAAAAGATTCGGTCGGTGGTTTTGACTACGCTCAACCACCGACCGAGTCTTTTTTATTTCTAAACGGTATCCAGCAAAATCCGAAAGGTTGTTCCTTTATCTACTTGTGTATCTTTCACAAAAAGCTTTCCTTCGTGATAATTTTCGATAATACGTTTTGCCAGTGTAAGTCCTAAGCCCCAACCACGTTTTTTGGTACTAAAACCAGGTTTGAAAACTTTCCGAACATTCGCTTTTGAAATCCCTTTTCCTGTATCTCGTACATCAATTGCAATCGTTTTCTTACCCGCAGGTGTAATTGACACAAATAGCTCTCCTACTCCACCCATGGCATCAACGGCATTTTTGCACAGGTTTTCCACCACCCACTCTACCAAGTGTTTATTTAAGCTAACTTTTACATTTTCTGACACCTGGCTATCGAAATGCACTTTTACTTTTGTCGAAATCCTTCTTTCCAAATAACTAAGTATTTGTTGAATCAATGGCGAAATTTGCTCTTCACTCATCTGCGGCACTGAACCTATATTCGAGAAGCGAGTAGTAATAGTTTCCAGACGTTTTACATCTTTTTCCATTTCATCGCCGATACTGACATCAAAGTCTGGATTTGAGCGGAGGACTTCAACCCAAGCCATCAGAGCCGAAATCGGTGTCCCGAGCTGATGAGCCGTTTCTTTAGCCAAACCTACCCAAACTCTATTCTGCTCGGCCTTGCGAGAAGAACTATAAGCGATAAACGCCAATGAGCCGAATATCAGAAACGTACCCAATAGAATGTAAGGAAAATATCGTAATTGTTTAGCTACCACTGAGTTACTATAGTATAAGGAAACTTTATCTTTCCCAATCGAAAATTCAATCGGTGGATGCTCATTTGCCATTTCTGAGATTTTAGTATATAGTATCATTTCCTGTTCTTTTGGCTTCCAAATACGAGTTGTATCTCTAAATTCAGGAATATTAATATTATTAATCGGCACACCATTTTGTACAATTACTGCTGGAATCGTCTCATTAGCTTCTAATACCTCCTGTACAAACGTATAGTCACAAGTGCTTTCTAAGCTCATTTCGATAAAAAACTTTATACTTGCAGCATATAAGGTGGCATATTTCTTTTCTCGCTCCTCAACTTGCTGAGCCAACTGATTAAAATAATACAAAATACCTATTCCTATCACAAGCAAAACTGCAATGGCTGTAAATCGCCAACCCGTGATTTGCTCATAAATATTTACAAAAACTTCTCTTTTTGCCATAAAAATTTAATTTGATAATGCTAAAATAGTGGCGTAAAGGCTTTTTATGATAAAAATCATATTTATACAATCAGCATAATAATAGTTCAAATATCGACTTCTTGTTTTATAATTAACTTTTAGTTGACACTTTTATTTTCTGCATCAAACTTTTCTTCGCTGATTATCGTAGATATATTCAAACAAGAAATTACTGCTTCAAGAAACATTTAGCTTTGAAAACACGTATCTATAATATATCAATAAAATGCTGCTCAACAGTTTTTTAGGGTATAAAATACAATGATTATAGATTTTACGTTAGTGTATTTCAAGCTTCCTAAATACTAACTCTGTATATTAAATTTAGATTAAAAACCGTACCAGTATTTTTGTATTTTTCATAGATTAAACAGCAACAATGGGGATAATAATTTAGAATAATTCTAAATTAAAAAAACTGATAGAAATCATATCAATCATATACGATTCTGAGCGTAAATTTGCAAACTATTTTAGAAAAGATGCACGGACTATTTAAAGCAATAACGATTTCGCATAAAAAAGCCTCCTTACAGCTAAGAGGACAAATTGCACTTAACGAAGAAGAATCTAAAGCTTTGATGCTAAAGATGCGTGAAACGTTTGAGGTGTCAGAAGTGCTTGTGCTTTCTACTTGTAATCGTACTGAAGTTTACTACGTTTCGGAGAGTAATTTAGGCGAAGAAATAATCCGCCTGATTGCCAGTCAAAAAGTACTTAGCTCAACCGAAGTTCTTCCATATTTTGAGATAATCAACGACCACAACGAAGCCGTGAAATACTTGTTTGAGGTTTCAATGGGCTTACACTCACAAGTTGTGGGCGACTTACAGATTCCGAATCAAGTAAAGCACGCTTACCAATGGGCAGCCGATGTGCAAATGGCGGGGCCGTTTTTACACCGCTTGCTTCACACGATTTTCTTTACCAATAAAAAAGTGGTTCAAGAAACTTCGTTCCGTGATGGAGCAGCCTCTACTTCATACGCAACCGTAGAAGTGATGGAAACTTTCTTACCACTTCTGAGCAATCCGAAAGTTTTGGTAGTTGGTTTGGGCGAAATCGGTGAAGATGTGTGCCGTACTTTATCTGATAAAGGTTACAAAAATATCACGATTACGAATCGTACTCTGGAAAAAGCACAAAAACTGGCCAACGACCTGGGCTTTGAAGTAGCTGATTATCAATTTGTTAATCAAAATATTTTAGATGCCGATATTGTAATTTCATCAGTACGTTGCGAGTCTCCGATTATCACAAAAGAAACGCTGAAAGATAAAACACTTGCCGTAAAATACTTAATAGACCTTTCGGTGCCAAATAGCATTGCGACTGATATTGAGGAGGTTACGGGCGTAGTTGCATACGATTTGGACACAATTCAACGCCGTGCCAATGAAGCTCTCCAACGTCGCATGGAAGCAATTCCGCAAGTGATGGACATCATCAGCGATGCCATTGGAGAGTTTAATAATTGGTCGCAAGAAATGATTGTTTCGCCAACGATTCAGAAATTGAAAGGGGCTTTGGAGCAAATCAGAAAAGAAGAAATGGCTCGTTTCGTAAAAGAACTTTCGGCCGAAGAAGTAGAAAAAATGGATAAAATTACGGCCAGTATGATGCAAAAAATCATCAAATTGCCAGTGATTCAACTAAAAGCAGCTTGTAAACGTGGCGAAGCCGAAACGCTGATTGATGTACTGAATGATTTATTTAATTTAGAAAAACAAACGGTGTAGTAGCACAATCTTCTAAATTGTTACAAAATATTAAAAGGCGTAATTTCTGAGGAATTACGCCTTTTTTGCTTTCATCTTTTTTCCTCCCTAATTTTTTTCTACATTTCGTAAAAAATTCAACCTTCTATCAGCATGAACAACTCTCACGACAAAAAACAACAAAACTCACGCCGTAATTTCCTCAAAACCAGCACATTGGCCTCCGCAGGTTTTATGATAGTACCTCGCCACGTATTGGGTAAAGGCTTCGTAGCACCGAGCGATAAACTCAATATTGCGGCCGTTGGCTGTGGCGGAAAAGCCGATTTTAATATTCCACAGGCATATAACAATGGCTCTGATAATATCGTAGCTCTTTGCGATGTCGATGATAGACAATCAGCTAAGTTCCGAGCAAAATTCCCGAATGCTCCGTATTTCAAGGATTACCGAAAAATGTTGGAGTCAGAAGGCAAAAATATTGATGCTGTAATCGTGACTACGCCCGACCACATGCACTACCCAATTGCGATGTCGGCGATTCAACTAAACAAGCACGTTTACGTAGAAAAACCCCTCACACACGATATTTGGGAAGCACGAAAACTCACCGAAGCAACCGCCAAATATAAAGTCGTTACCCAAATGGGTAATCAAGGAAGTAGCAGTAAAGGCACAAGAATTACGGAGGCAATCATAAAAAACGGTACAATCGGAGAAGTTCATTCGGTAGAAGTTTGGACAAACCGACCCGTTTGGCCACAAGGGGTGCAATCGCCTAAAGATAAGGGAGAAAAACAGCCTATTCCGAACGAAGTTGATTGGAATTTGTGGCTCGGCACTGCCCCCATGCGAGATTATCACGAAGCATACATGCCATTCCGTTGGCGTGGATATTGGGATTTCGGCACGGGAGCTTTAGGCGACATGGGTTGCCACTTCATGGATGTTCCTTTCCGTGCCTTGAAATTGGGTTATCCGACTTCGGTTGAGTGTTCAGTTGGGCAAGTTTATGCCGATTTCTTCAAAGAAGCGTTTTTTGATGATGTTTGTCCGCCATCGGCCTCAATTCACCTCAAATTCCCAAATCCAAACAGCAAAAACTTCAAAGAAATCAACCTTACGTGGAATGACGGAGGTATTCGTCCGAGACTCCCTGAGGGCTGCGACTACGATAAGATTTTCACGAGCATCGACGGTGGCGTAATGTTTATCGGCACAAAAGGCGTACTGGCTTGCGAAATTTTTGGCGATAACCCGAAGGTTTTTCTAAATGGTAAATACGAAAATATCAAATTACCAGACCCGATACGTCCAGTTGTAGATGGAGGCGTAAACGGCCATCAACAACAATGGGTAAAAGCCTGCAAAGCGGGTTTTGGCACTTATACAAGTTCGTCATTCGACCAGTCAGGGCCTTTGACTGAAACAGTTTTGATGGGAAATTTGGCCGTTCGTTCGTTTTTGATGCGAGACGCTAAAAATAAATTTATCGGCAGAAAGAAACTCCTATGGGATGGAGCAAATATGAAAATCACCAATTTTGATGAAGCAAATGCATTCGTCAAAAGAGAATATCGTGCGGGTGGTTGGATTTAATTTTCGGTTTTAAACACAAACGTCGGCAGGGTTTTGAACCCTGCCGACGTTAAAACATTATCTCTCAATTTTTACAATCTCACTTTCACTGCCAACAAGAAATTTGTACCAGCTTGCGGATAGTAGAAATTTTCAGTTGTTACTTGTTTATCGTAGATGTAGCTATATGTGTAGCCATTCGATTCGTATAAGTGATTGAAAATATTATTCACCAATAAACTAAAAGTCAATTCTTTAACAATCTTAGGCTTGATAGAATAGCTCGCTCTAATATCATTCACAAAAAACGCATTAAGGCTACGATTAACGTCCGATGTATTATCCATAAATTGTTTGCTTACATACTTTGTCATCCAAGCTAACTCAACGTTTTTGGCAGGATTATACGAAAGCTGTCCACCTGCAATCAGGTTTGGCGAAAACGAAATATCCGTCTTTGAAAACTTATTGATTTTATCAGCATCCCCATCGTAGTTGACAATGGTTTCTGTGAAGTTCTTAATCTTATTTTGGCTAAAAGTAGTATTGGCTGCTAACTTCCATTTTTCAGCCAGTTTTACGGTTGCCGATAATTCTAAACCAGCACGGTAGCTTTTAGGTACGTTCACTCTAATCGCTTCCCCTACTCCATTTACTTGCCCCGTAAGTACGAGTTGGTTCTTATAGTTCATATAATAAAAATTCGCATCAAAACTCAGTTTTGTTCCTACTAAACGATAACCAACTTCTAAATCCTGTAAGTTTTCGGCCAAAGGTGCTTTTGGAGCGTTATCCACAAAATCTTGGCGGCTTGGTTCTTTATTTCCAACCGCATACGAAGCATATACCGAAGTAGTTTTACTTACCTGATAGTTCACACCAAACTTCGGATTAAAAAACTTATAATCAGACTTTTGCGTAATATCTTGGCGTTTATCTCCCGTACCTTTCATGTCATAAGCCACTGTTCGGTACTGCAAATCAGCAAAGAAATTCAAGGCTTCCGACACTTGATAATAGCCTTTTGTATAGATGTTAAAATCTGTCTTCAAGGCCTTACTTTCATACCAACGATAACGCATATCAGCCGTAGAAGCATTTTTAGCCCAAATAATTTCACCAAAGTGATTTCCATCGTATTTATTCCATGCACCACCAATATTTGCCGAAAACTTCTTATTGCTTTGATAATCAAACGAATACGTTGCCCCATAAAAATCATTATCGAGCCACTTACGACGAATAATATCTGTTTTCTTGAGTGTTGTTGTACCAATCATAACATTTGGCAAACCATAATTTGAATATTTATCTTCTGGTTTAAATTGCTCATAAAACCCTCTTCCTTTAGTATAATGAAGTATCGGGTTAAATGTCCAGTTACTATTTAATTTAAACGAAGAAATCAACTGATAATGGTCTTGCTGATAATCATCTACTTGATTATCGTAAGTGTACGGGTTATACGTACGGTCAGTTTTCAATAAACTTTCTGGTACTCCTTCCCAAGCCTGATACGTTTTTTCTTTACCCGAAAAAGCATTGAATCTTACGAAGTTATTTTTACCGTAATATCCAGCCGAAACATAAAACGATTTTAGGTCAGAAGATGCACGGTCGATGTAGCCGTCAGAACTCAATTTCGATAAACGAGCATCAACTACAAAATGATTATTCAATAAGCCTGTACTGGCCAAAACATTAGTTTTCAGGGTATTAAATGAGCCAACCGTAAAATTCGTTTCGCCATAGGCATCTTGCTCATAACCTAATGTATTGATGTTGATACTTGCACCAAAAGCCCCCGCACCATTGGTCGAAGTTCCTACGCCACGCTGTACTTGAATACTTTGTGCCGAAGAAGCAAAATCGGGCATATTTACCCAATACGTTCCTTGCGACTCTGAATCATTATAAGGTACGCCATTGAGCGTAACATTGATACGAGTTGGGTCAGTACCACGAATACGAATTCCCGTGTAGCCCACGCCCGCACCAGCATCAGAGCTCACCACTACCGAAGGCAACTGGTTGAGCAAAAAAGGCATATCTTGCCCTAAATTCACCTTTTTGATGTCTTTTTGATAAACATTCGTAAATGCCATACCAGTTTTTTGGTTGGCACGAGTAGCACTTACCACTACCTCATTGAGTTGTCGAATCGAAGTAGAATCTTGAGCATTGGCACTAAATAGTAGGCAATAGGCAATAGGCAATAGGCAGTAGGTTTTTACAAAAACTGTAAACTGTAAACTGTTGACTGTTGACCGCAGACTGTGGACTAAAAGAAATGTTGTTAATTTTTTCATTTTTTGAAAGTTTTAACAACAGGAGAAAGGAGCAAAATCCTGTCGAAACTGCATAAGACACACGGATATTCCGTTAGCTCACCGTTTTGATTTGACAAAATTTTAAATTGAATAAATTCGAGTACATTTTCAGAGGTCATGACTCTCCTAAAGGCACTCTCTTTCCCTGCGGCGGCATTATCCGTGTACAGGTTCAATGGGTATAATCTCAGCCCGTTATATTAAGGCACCCCTTTTGAGATAAGTTCTGCAAAGTAAACGTTTTTTTTAGAAAACTTGTTTATATTAGTGTAGAAATTTATTGTAAAAACAAGTTTACCTACACACAATAAACTGACTATAAGTAAATTACATTTCTATTAATTGTATTAAACAAAAAGCCCACTAAAAATATATGAGTCAATTTATGGTCGAGTTTGAATTGCCAAACCCATTCCCAGAAAAATTAATAATAAAAATTCCAGCCCAAAGAATGATTGTAAATCAGCTCTTGGAAGACGGAAAAATACAGTCTTACGCTCTCTCAATGGAACGTGACCGCCTTTGGTGTGTGGTCAATGCCGATGACGAACTCGAAGTTATGAGAATCATTGGAGAGTTTCCACTTATTGAATATATGCACCCAACTATCACCGAACTCATGTTTAATAATGCGGTGGTGATGAAAGTGCCTTCTTTTTCGTTGAACTAAAATCCTTCGGGAGTTACTAATATTGTGAATAAATTTTTAAGAAATACACTATTATTTGTTGGATTAATTAGTCAACTATTTTTAGGCTGCCAACAAGCCAACCAACAAGAATCATACAAAGCAACCGAGCCAACAACTCAGCAGCCAGAACAGAAAAAGAATAAAAAAGATAGAAAAGCTGACGAAAAATCCTTTGATTATCAATCTAATAAGCAAGGAAAGATTCCTCAGAAAGTCTATGAAGTACTGAAATATATCAAAGAAAATGGTGAAGCTCCTGATGGCTATGTAGGTGGACGGAAATTTGGTAATTATGAAAAGCAACTGCCACAAAAAGATGCAAATGGTCGACGAATAAATTACCAAGAATGGGATGTAAACCCCAAACAACAAGGCCGCAATCGAGGAGCCGAACGGCTCGTCACTGGCTCGGATAACAAAGCCTATTATACACAAAATCACTATAAGACATTTATTGAAATTGAAACAAAATGATTGCAATTTTCTAATTTTTAGAAATTATTCACTCATTCGTTCATGCACTCATTCATTCATTAAATTTATGCCTAATTTCCTTATAACTAACGATTTAGAATCCTTAAATGGCTATCATATCGCAACAGTTGATGGCTTAAAAGCTCATACATTAAGAGGTTTCTACGAAGAAGTAGCCAAAGCTCTTAGTTTTCCAGAATACTTTGGGTTTAACCTCGACTCATTCGATGAAATGCTCAATGATTTGTCGTGGTTAGAGCAAAGTAAAATTGCTATTTACATCACAAATTCTGATTCGTTCGTAGAAAAAGAACGCAATCCCGATAAATTACCTACGTTACTCGATTTGCTCGATGCCACTTGCGAAGATTGGAAATGGATTGATGAAGACGATGAAATAAGCAAAAAAGAATTAATTGTGGCTTTCTCACCAAGCGAACGAATCATTAAACTACTTGATGGCCAAGAGATTAGTTATGAGGTAAAATAAATTATCTGCCTATGCTCCAATCCTACGTACTACGCCAATGGCAATCGGGCGACGAAGAATCGCTCACAAAAAATGCCAATAACTACAATATTTGGCGAAATTTGAAGGATATTTTTCCCCATCCTTACACTATTGACGACGCTCATAGATGGATAAGAATTGCTCAAAATTCGCCCGAAACCTTTGCGATTGTGGTTGATAATGAAGCCGTTGGCGGAATTGGCATTTTGCTAAAAGATGATATTTACCGCAAGAATGCCGAAATAGGTTATTGGCTGGGTGAAACACATTGGGGGAAAGGTATTACCTCATCGGCTATTACCGAGATTGTTGAGTATGCTTTCAAAAACTATGATATTCATCGGATTTATGCGGGTGTTTTTGAATATAACCTCGCTTCTATGCGAGTATTAGAAAAAGCAGATTTTTATCAAGAAGCTGTACTAAAACAATCTCTTTTCAAAGAAGGAAAATTGTATAATGAACATATTTTTGTAAAACTTCGAGTTTAAAACATAGTGTCCATTACCGCCTGCTTTAGCTAACGGTTTACTGAATTGACTTTAGTCTAAATAAATGGTTAGACTAAAGTCAGATTTGTTTAATTATCTAAGTACCGTCAGCTAAAGCAGACGGCAATTAAAGTTCTTTTATTTGCTCAACACAAACAATTCCTTACAATCTAATCGGTACTTTTACTTCGGTATTATCCCAACGCAAAACCATATCTGCACCACCTTCGGCTGCGGCAAAATCTATCTTAAATTGTTCCATCATTTCGACTGATTTTCCAACTGGCACATCAACTCTTAGAACATCCTTTTTCTCATCATAATTTGTTCCCCATTGTCCCGTTTCTTCATTCATAATGACCGTCCATTTGTCAGCATTCGGAATTGTCCAAAGCGTGTATTTGCCAGCTTTTAGGGTTTTATCGCCTACTTTAATAGTCTGTTTTACATCAAAAATCGTTGCTTCGTTTGCACCCGTACGCCAAACTTGACCGTAAGGTAGTAGTTTCCCAAAAATCTCACGTCCTTTCTTGTAAGGTCGGCAATAATCCACCTGTACAGTCAGGCCATTTTGGTCAAATTTAGCGGTTTCAGCAGGACTCTTACTTTTTGTAAAACTTTTAAAACCAAAGAATGCAACCACCAAAACAGCGGCAACAATTAAAATAATTTTTACGATTTTGTTCATTTTAAGAGGAGTTTAATTTCTTTATCGAAACAACGCATCTCATTAGAATAGTTCAAAAAAAACACAATATAATACTTTATAATTTTCTTCTTATACTCGTAATTGGTGTTCTACCACGTACCAAAAATAAAGTTTCGGATATTTCTCAAAAAAAAATCAGAATATTCAATGATTTCCCCTCGAAAAGCGACAAATTTGCATTAAACGAACAGTTTTTAGTTTTCAGGTGTTTATATTATTGTGTTGACAGAGCCAAGTCAACTTTGAATTTGTTATAAGGATTTTACAGATGCTCGATATTATTCATTTACTACCAGACTCAATAGCCAATCAGATTGCGGCAGGGGAAGTTGTGCAGCGACCAGCGTCGGTGGTGAAAGAACTTTTGGAAAATTCGATTGATGCCCGTGCTAATAATATACAGTTAATTGTAAAAGATGCAGGACGAACGCTCATTCAGGTGATTGACGACGGAATGGGAATGTCGGCCACCGACGCTCGCATGAGTTTCGAACGACATGCCACCTCAAAAATCCGCACAGCAGATGACCTTTTTTCGATTCTAACAATGGGTTTTCGTGGTGAAGCGTTGGCTTCGATTGCGGCCATTGCTCAGGTAGAACTTCGTAGCCGACGAATGATTGATGAAGTTGGTACAATGATTCGCATAGAAGGCTCTGAGCTAAAAAGCCAAGAATCAGTTTCTTGCCCCAAAGGCACGAATTTCCAAGTAAAAAATTTATTTTTCAATGTTCCCGCTCGACGAAATTTCTTGAAGTCGAACCCAGTCGAGATGAAACATATTCTTGACGAGTTTCAGAGAGTTTCGTTGGCTCATCCCGAAGTAGCCTTTACGCTTTATCATAATGATGTTGAAGTTTATAACCTTCCTGCGGGAAAACTAAGCCGAAGAATTATTGATATTTTCGGAAAAGCCTACCGTGAGCAACTGGCAAGCTGCGAAGAAGAAACGCCATTTGTAAATATTTCGGGCTACGTTGGTAAGCCAGAATCAGCTAAAAAAGGTCGTGGCGAACAATTTTTCTTTGTTAATAAGCGTTTTATTAAGCACAATTATCTGCACCACGCCGTATTGAGTGCCTTTGATGCCACGATTCCCGAAGGAAGCAGTCCGTTTTATGTGTTATTTATCGAAATCGACCCCTCACACGTCGATATAAATATTCATCCGACCAAAACCGAGATAAAATTTGACGACGAACGAGCCGTTTATGCCATTATTCGCTCAGCCGTTAGAAGAGCCATCGGGGTTTATAACCTTACACCAACGATAGATTTTGAGTCGGATATAAACTTCGGTAATCTGACAAATACCAATCGTTTTACTGATTCGCCAACACCAATAAGCCCATCGTTTTCGGGTTTATCTGATTTTGAAAATGCTCGGCCTTCATCGCAACAAGGTTCGTATCAAACTCAGCGAGACGAGGTATATCGAGATAGCCGAGATGCTGCCCAACGCAACTTTACGCAAGCGAATACCGAAAACTGGCGAAAACTTTTTGATGGTTTGGAGGGTTTCAAACCTAACAACCAAGCAAATATTGATTTTGAAACCGAACCCATGACGGTTGGGAGTAAAGCAAATGATATTTCGGACGAAAGTCGTAGAATTGCCGAACTCCAAGAAATAACAGCTATTCAGATACAAAATCGTTTCATTGTAGCACAAGCCAAAAGCGGCATGATGCTCATTGACCAACGAGCGGCTTACGAGCGAATTTTGTACGAAAAATATTACAACAATTTAAAGAACAAAAAATCGTTTACTCAACAACTCCTTTTTCCGAAAACCTTAGATTTACAACCCGCCGATTATCAATTGGTCATGGAAATTCAAGATGACATTAAGGCATTGGGATTTTCGTTTGAAGAGTTTGGGCAACATACCATCAAAATCAATGGTGTTCCGCCCGAAGTACAAGAAGAGAACGAAAAAGAAATTTTTGAAGGTTTAGTACAACAATACAAGACCAACCAAACCGATTTACAATTAGATAGATTAGAAAACGTAGCTCGTTCGTTCTCGAAGCGTTCATCGTCAAAATACATGAGCGAACTCTCGAAGATTGAAATAAACCTGCTTATTCATCAGCTTTTCGAGACGGCCGTACCGAGCTACACACCTAATGGTGAACCAATTATGACAATTTTATCGTTAGACCAATTAGCGGAACTAATGAATCGCAAACATTAATTCGGCGTTTAACGAAAAAGCTATTTTAACCAACATTACGATATGTATCAAGTTACACCCATTGTTCGTAACTTATTGATAGCAAATATTGCTGTTTATTTAGTACAGAGTTTCCTAAGAATAGATTTAGCCACCACTTTTGGCTATCATAATTTTTCGCTCCACGAAATGGGGCTTTTCAACCCTATTCAGATTTTTACGTATATGTTTCTGCACGGAGGTACAGGACACATATTTAGTAATATGTTCGGTTTATTCATGTTTGGGCCAATGCTCGAACATTTCTTGGGTAGTAAGCGTTTTCTAATATTATACATTGTATCGGGTATAGGAGCGTGTTTGCTTCACGGAGTAATCAATCTCTATGAAATTTCTCAATTTCCTGTCGATTCGCCCGAATACACCATGATGATGAGTATTCCGATGGTAGGAGCTTCGGGAGCAATTTTTGGAATGTTGGGAGCCTTTGCAAGGTTATTTCCGAATACCGAAATGATAATTTTTCCGCTTCCGATACCCGTAAAAGCAAAATATTTAGTATCTTTATATGCACTTTTTGAGATTTTTTCGGGTGTGTATAATGTTATGCCAGGGGTTGCACATTTTGCCCACATTGGTGGCTTAATTTTTGGTGTATTATTGATTAATTATTGGAACAAGAAAAAGGATAGATTTTATTAACAGTGGCAAGTTTCATTGACGACATAAAGAGTCCATTTAAAAAAGGAAACACATTGGTGCAACTAATGCTCATCAATGCAGGTGTTTTTGTGTCTTTAATTTTAATAGGTTTTATTTTTTCATTTTCTCCGAATGGTGGAGCTATCAATAAACTTATCACCGCTAATTTTGAACTGATTGCTCCAGTAAAATCATTCATTCGTAAACCTTGGACTCTTCTTACCTATTGCTTTACGCACTATGGCTTTTTCCATCTGCTTTTCAATATGCTTTCGTTATTTTGGTTCGGAAATTTGGTGCAAGAATTTATCGGAAGCCGAAAACTATTAAATATTTATCTTATTGGTGGCATTATTAGTGGCCTGATTTACATAGCCGTTTATAATTTATTGGCTTTAACTCCACAACTCAACAATATTAGTCCAACTGTTTTGGGGGCTTCGGCCGCAGTATATGCAGTGATGTTTGCAGCAGTTGCCTTACTTCCTGAATATGAATTTTATTTATTTGGTATCATACTTATCAAAATCAAATATCTTGCTTGGGCTTTTTTGCTTATATCTTTTATAGTTCCAAGTAGCGGAATATCGCATTTAGGTGGAGCAATAGCTGGTTATTCATATATTTATTTGCTGCGTCGAGGCACAGATTTAGGCAGCCCAATAGAAGCTCTAAGCGATTGGTTGGGTAACTTGTGGAAGCCAAAGCCACAAGTAAGAATCCCTCAAAGAAAATATAGCGAGTCAACGGTAGCGAGTAAAAGTGGTAATAGTGCCAAACTCGACCCTAATTACTTCCCTGACCAAGATGAGGTCGATGCTATTTTGGACAAAATTGGAAAATCGGGCTACGAGAGCCTCACCAAAGAAGAAAAACAAAAACTCTACCGAGCAAGCCAAAAGAAAGATTAAAGTTTCTAAATTTTCCGTACATTTGTAACTTAATTTACACTTCAAAGTCTAAATGCTTTGCAAGATTTGGAACGTTTTTTTACCTATACGTAAATTTCCTTTCCAAAATTGAACAATTTTAGCTGTACAGAGTTTTAGAAAGACAATCTAACCTTAATTGGTCCAAAGATATGCTCATAACGCCAGGTGAAATACTAAAAAACATCAACATTCCCGCCGATTTACGAAACGTTGACCGTACGAAACTCCCACAAGTAGCCGATGAACTCCGCCAATATATCATTGATATGGTTTCTGTATATGGAGGCCATTTTAGTTCAAGTCTCGGAGTAGTTGAACTTACGGTTGCTCTGCACTATGTTTTTAATACGCCCGATGACCAGCTCGTTTGGGACGTAGGCCACCAAGCTTATGGACACAAAATCTTGACAGGAAGACGTGAGAATTTTCACACCAACCGTGTCTATGGTGGTTTATCTGGTTTTCCAAAACGAAAAGAGAGCGAGTACGATGCCTTTGGTGTAGGTCACTCTTCTACTTCTATTTCGGCAGCAGTCGGAATGGCAGTTGGCTCTAACCATAATGGTGAAAAACAACGCCAACACATTGCTATCATCGGCGATGGTTCAATGACCGCAGGTATGGCTTTTGAAGGAATGAACCACGCAGGTGCTTTGAAAGATGCCAACGTGCTAATTATCTTGAATGATAACTGCATGGCCATCGACCCAAATGTGGGAGCTTTAAAAGAATATTTGACCGATATAACAACCTCAAAAACATACAATAACGTAAAAGACGATGTTTGGCAATTACTCGGTAAAATGAGTACATTCGGCACCAGTGCGAGAAAGATTGTGGCCAAAATCGAAAATGCCATGAAAGGTGCTTTGTTGAGCCAAAGTAATTTTTTTGAAGCATTAAACCTACGTTACTTCGGCCCGATTGATGGCCACGACATTGACCATTTGGTAAGCGTACTGGAAGATTTAAAGAATATTCCAGGCCCAAAAATCCTTCACTGTCTGACCGTAAAAGGAAAAGGATATGCTCCCGCCGAAAAAGAACAAACCAAGTGGCACGCTCCTGGGCTTTTTGACAAGGTCACGGGAGTAATTCAAAAGAAAGTTTATGACAAGCCAATGCCACCAAAATACCAAGATGTATTTGGTAATACGATTGTGGAATTGGCCGAAAAGAATGATAAAATTGTAGGGGTAACGCCTGCGATGCCTTCGGGCTCTTCATTGAATATTATGATGAAAGCAATGCCCGACCGTGCATTTGACGTAGGTATTGCCGAGCAACACGCCGTTACGTTTTCGGCTGGTATGGCCACTCGTGACTTGGTTGTTTATTGCAATATTTATTCAAGTTTCATGCAGCGTGCCTACGACCAAGTGATTCACGATGTATGTTTGCAGCAATTGCCTGTCATTTTCTGCCTCGACCGTGCTGGTTTTGCTGGTGCCGATGGTCCTACGCACCACGGGGCGTACGACATTGCATATATGCGTTGTATTCCGCACATGGTGGTGGCTTCGCCGATGGATGAAGAAGAGTTGCGTAATTTGATGTACACTTTCCAATTGGAAGAAACGCAAAAACTAAAAACCGCTTTCACTATTCGTTATCCGAGAGGTGAGGGAGTGATGCCTGACTGGAAACGCCCATTCCAAAAACTTGAGATTGGAAAAGGACGTAAAATAAAAGATGGTGAAGATGTAGCCATCTTAACAATCGGACATATTGGTAATTACGCAGTAAAAGCCTGTGAAATGCTTGAAAAAGAAGGCTTAAATCCTGCTCACTATGATTTAAGATTTGTAAAACCGCTCGATGAAGAAATGCTTCATGAAGTTTTCCAAAAATTCGACCGAGTAATAACCGTCGAAGATGGCTGCCTACAAGGTGGTATGGGAAGTGCTGTGCTTGAATTTATGATTGATAATGGCTATACTGCCAAAGTAAAACGTTTGGGTATTCCTGACCGTATCGTAGAGCACGGTGAGCAAATCGAACTTCAACGTGAATGTGGTTTCGACCCCTCAGGTATTGCCAATGCCGTACGTGAGTTGGCATCGAATGCTGTTTTGATTTAAGAAATGAATCAGGTATTCCGCCTGACACTCGATATATTTAAAAGCCTTAACCCATTAAAAACTGGTTAAGGCTTTTCATTTTTCTGAACCACCACCATAGTTTTTTCGTTATCTTTGTAGGAAAAACTGAGCTAAAAAATAGTGAGCAATAAAAAACTGAATGATATTGACCTAACTGGCTACGAGCAAATCGAAGTCTTGGGTGCAAGAGAACACAACCTCAAAAACATTGACGTGAGTATTCCACGAAATAAGCTGGTGGTTATTACTGGTATTTCGGGAAGTGGAAAATCATCTTTGGCTTTCGATACAATTTATGCCGAAGGTCAACGCCGTTACATGGAGAGTTTTTCGGCGTATGCTCGTAGTTTTATTGGCAACATGGAGCGACCCGACGTTGATAAAATCAACGGCCTTTCGCCTGTAATTTCTATCGAACAAAAAACTACTTCTAAAAACCCACGCTCAACGGTTGGTACTACAACCGAAATCTATGATTTTCTCCGTTTATTTTTTGCTCGTGCGGGCGAAGCTTTTAGCTATATAACTGGGAATAAGATGGTTAAGCAAACGCAAGACCAAATCATCGACCAGATTCTACAACAGTTTGAAAATCAAAAAGTTACTTTACTGGCACCCATCGTAAAAGGGCGTAAAGGACATTACCGTGAACTTTTTGTACAAATTGCCAAATTAGGTTATAATAAAGTACGTGTCGATGGCGAAGTGCTGGATATTAATCCGAAAATGCAACTCGACCGCTACAAAATACACGATATTGAGATTGTGATTGATAGGGTTATTCCGAAAACAGAAGACCGTTATCGCCTAAGCCAATCAGTAGGTGTAGCCTTGAAGCAAGGCAAAGGCTCAATGATGCTTTTGGATAGTCAGAATCAAACACAATATTTCTCTCAAAATCTCACTGACCCAGAATCAGGAATTTCTTACGAAGACCCTTCGCCGAATAGTTTTTCGTTCAACTCGCCTTACGGTGCTTGCCCGACCTGTAATGGACTCGGTACAATCGAAGAAATTACAGAAGAATCAATCATGCCCGACCGCAGTTTGAGTATCACTCGTGGAGGAATTGCTCCGCTGGGAGAATACCGTGATTTATGGATTTTCAAGCAAATTGAGGTAATTCTGAAAGCTTATAAGTCAAATATTTCTACTCCTATCGAAAAAATTCCAGAAGATGCCTTAAAAACAATTCTCTACGGAAGTGAAACTCCGCTGCCAGTTCCATCAAAAAAATACCCAGGAACAGAATGGAATTCGACTTTTGAAGGTGTAATCACTTTTTTGAAACGTCAGCAAGACTCTGATAATGATAAAATCCAAGATTGGGTACGAGATTTTTTGGTAATTAAAACTTGCCCTGATTGTGAAGGGCAACGACTAAAGAAAGAATCACTAAACTTCAAAATTGCTCAGAAAAACATTGCCGATTTGGCCGAAATGGACATCAGAGAGCTGGAAGAATGGTTTACTGATTTAGAAAGCCGTTTATCTGACCGCCAAAATGTGATTGCCAAAGAGATTTTGAAAGAAATCAGAAAAAGAATTGGTTTTTTGATGGGTATTGGCTTAGATTATCTAACACTCAACCGTCCGCTTCGTACGCTTTCGGGTGGTGAATCGCAACGTATCCGTTTAGCTACTCAAATCGGTACACAGCTGGTGGGTGTTTTATACATCATGGACGAGCCAAGCATTGGCTTGCACCAACGAGACAACGTAAAGTTGATTCAAGCATTAAAAGATTTACGAGATTTGGGCAATACCGTTTTGGTTGTTGAACACGACAAAGACATGATGCTCGAATCTGACTATATTTTAGATATTGGCCCAGGTGCTGGCCGACATGGTGGAAATATCGTTGGCCGAGGTACTCCCCAAGAATTTATCAAAAACAGAAGCATCACTTCTGATTATTTAAGCGGACGAGCAAGCATTGAAGTGCCACAAGAACGACGCAAAGGTAATGGTAAGTTCCTGACCATCAGAGGAGCAACAGGCCATAATTTAAAGAATGTTACGCTCAAGCTACCTTTGGGGAAAATGATTTGTATCACAGGTGTGAGTGGAAGTGGGAAATCTTCGTTGATTCACGAAACCCTTTTTCCTGTACTAAATAAGCATTTTTATAATTCAAAAAGAGAACCTTTAGCCCATAAATCAATTGAAGGTCTCGAACATCTCGATAAAGTAATTGAGGTGGACCAAAGTCCGATTGGACGTACGCCACGTAGTAATCCTGCCACTTATACAGGAATGTTTTCGGAAATTCGCACACTTTTTGCCGAATTGCCCGAAGCAAAAATCAGAGGTTATAAACCTGGCCGTTTTTCATTCAACGTGAAAGGAGGGCGTTGTGAAGACTGCGAAGGTGCTGGTATGAAGAAAATCGAAATGGAGTTTTTGCCCGATGTACACGTAGCGTGCGAAACTTGTAAAGGTAAACGCTTCAATCGTGAAACTCTCGAAGTGCGTTACAAAGGAAAATCGATTGCCGATGTGTTGGATATGACGGTTGAACAAGCCGTTGAGTTTTTTGAACATATTCCGAAAATCAATCGAAAAGTTCAGATTTTAAATGAAGTTGGACTGGGCTATATTACACTTGGCCAGCATGCCACTACCCTTTCGGGTGGAGAAGCTCAACGAGTAAAGTTATCAGAAGAATTATCAAAAAAAGATACAGGCAAGACCATCTATATTTTGGATGAGCCAACCACGGGACTTCACTTTAAAGACATTCAGAAATTACTTGAAGTACTTCAAAAATTAGCCGATAAAGGAAATACTGTACTAATTATTGAGCATAACTTAGATGTAATCAAAGTATCTGACCACGTGGTAGATATTGGCCCCGAAGGTGGCAGCAAAGGTGGAACTATAGTAGGTGAAGGTACACCCGAACAAGTGGCCAAGGTAAAAGGCAGCTATACGGGTTTCTTTCTTAAAGATGAACTACGATAATAATCATTTATCAAAAAACAACCGTTAATAATTCTGCTTGTTTCAAGCACCGAGCCAATATAAATTAATTACTGATAGACATAATAGAGGTTTTATCATTTTTTTTCTTTCAAGGTACTCTGTACATCCAACTATTTGGCAACAAAAAACGTCAATGTGTAAGTACAGTTTATGTCAACAAAAAAGAAAGTGTTTTAAAATTAAGTACCCTCTATTATGCTACCAACCGTTACCCAAATGAATATAATTACTGACTTTCTTAATGAATTAGTTACCTTTCTCCGAATCAATAGCTTAATTGACATTGTTCATTCTGGTAATTTTAGAATTTTACTGACTTTTGAAGGATTTTTAGCGTTTATTTCGCCTATAACTCCTTTTATTATTGTTTTCGAATTTTTGTGGTTACTAATCCAATACCGCTTCCGAACTCCTGTTTACAAAATAACCTTTCTTATCATTCTAACCAATCGAATCATGAGTAGGTTAATTGGTATCTCAGTACTTGTGCTAACAATTGGGGTATTCCAGAAATATGCTATTATTCATACCACACTTACTTGGTATTGGTTTATTTATGGCTATTTAGTGTATGAACTTAATAACTTTATTCGCCATTATCTTACGCATAAAGTGCGTTTATTATGGTGTTTTCACTCCGTTCACCACTCGCCCGAAGACCTTAATTCGTCAGTAACGCTCACTACTTTTTTTGTAGAAAATCTTTACACTGAGTTTTTTGCGGCCATGTTTTGCATGATTCTGGGCGTACAACCGCTTATGCTTTTTGCAATCATGATATTCGATAGTATATGGGGAGCGTTCGTGCATGTAAGCGAAAGCACAATGAAAAATGCTCGACTGGGTTTCTTAGAAAAATTTATCCTGACTCCTTCTCACCACCGAGTACACCACGGACGAAATCATTTGTATATGGATACTAATTTTTGTTCTATCATCAACGTTTGGGATATTGTTTTTGGAACTTATCAGGAAGAAAAGGAAGAAACCCCTGTTGATTATGGTATTACTCGCCCAATGGACTCTACTAACTTTGTAGATGTATATTTTGGAGAAATTATAAGCCTATGGCATGATGTTATTACAGCACCTGGATTGAAAAATAAAATTGCGTATATTTTTATGCCTCCAGGCTGGAGCCATACGGGAGAGTTTGAAACGGCTAAGATGTTACGTAATCAAGCATTAAATGAATTGAAAAAATAAATAAATTTTCGATGGCGTTGTCGTAAGAACAACGCCATCAGAATGATTACTCTCTATTTCTTACTTCTAATAAAATCTTCTCTACTTCTTTACGTACTTGGCTGGTTGGCTTCGTAAAATTATTATTCATCAAACTAAAAAGTATTATTTTACCTTTTTTCGTGACCAAATAACCACTCAGATTATACACGCCACTCAACGAACCCGACTTTGCAAAAACAAAGGGTTCTTCTTGGGTTTTAAACATATTTCTTACAGTTCCACTCTTTCCTCCATTAGCCATAATTGAGAATAGCTTTTCTTGTGGAAGTTCTGCATGGATTTTCTCCAATAACTTGATGATAGAACGAGGCGTAAATAAATTATAACGTGAAAGCCCCGAACCATCGACCCACTTAGGAGCATCAGGAAGGTCTTGCAAATGCTTTTCTTTGATTGATTTGATGGCAAAAGAAGAATTAATGGAATCTTTCAAAGTAGTACCACAAAGCAACAATAACTGCTCGGCCAACATATTATCGCTTTCTTGCATCATCAATCGATATACAGGCTCTGTGGGCATGCTGTAAAGCGTTTTTGCGGTAGCCGAAACTGGTATTTTTAATAAATTCACGTTTCTACGAAGCGTATCAATCAATAATTGCTGTGTTAAGCCTGTTGAGGTTTTATACGGAATATCCTGCTGATAGCCAGATTTCATCAAAAGAGATTTTGGTAGAAGAAACTGATTATCTGCTGCCGTTCTTTCTATTTCTGTACCAGTCTCTTTCTTATAAAAACTATTATCAAAAATACTCGGCTGTGGTTTTGCTTCGCCATTTTCTATTTTAGTTCTTACAATATTTCCGTACATCGGCAGTGGCGACATCTCTACGGTATAATAACTACTGTAATCATCCCAAGCCCAACCTGCTCCGAAATAGGGGTTAGTAAAATTTCCATCTGAAAAATAAAACTTTTTACTACGCTTATAAGACTTCAAGAAATCGAAAGTTTTTGTACTTGTCAGGTCTGGATGAAAGAAGGTTGGGTCGCCAGTCCCCCAAAAAATTAACGAGTCGTTTTTGATTTCATAGCGAAGTGCAGGAATCGAATCGCCGAGTGTCTTGAGGCAAGCATAAAACGTGAATAACTTGGTGTTTGATGCTGGTGTAAAGTAGCGATTAGAATTCCGCTCAAAAATCATTTTCTGCTCGCTCAAATCATACAGAGCCATGCCCGTCATACTTTGTGAGAGAACACTTGAGGTATCGAGCATTTTTGCATAAGGCGATTTGCTTGCTATATTTTGGGTCGTTTTACACGAAAGTCCAACAAAGGCTACTAAGGAAATAAATAAAATTTTACGCATAATTTTTTACGTTGATGTATCTGCCACAAGTTACATAAATTATAAAAACAAAAACCGTAGAAGCTCAAATTTAGGGCCTCTACGGTTAAAATATGCTGGTTTACTTATTTATTCACCACAAAACGCTTCACAACGATTCCGTTTTCGGTATGTAGTCTTACGATGTATGTACCCGTAGTTAGGTCTCGTAAATCAATTTTTTGGTTGAAAGTGCTTACATCAGCTAAAAACTCTCTATCCATTACTTTTACACCTTTAGAGCTAATCACTTCCATTTTAACTGGCCCTGGTTTCGATAAATTTGTTGAAATCAAGATTTCGTCTGGACTTGGGTTTGGCGAAAGAGTCAGGGCTTTCTCGGCGGTTTGCTCAGTAGCCAAAATTGGCGGTGGCGGCGGCACTTGTACTTTTAGGTTATCAATCACCCAACCCCAACCGTAGGTAAGTTCATCGGCAAATAATCTGAAACGAATCAAGATTACATCACCACCAAGGAAATCTCCACTTGATAGCATCTTGATTGTATGGCTCTTATACAAAGCCGAAGTTGCTGTACCTTTTGAGTCAGATGATTGATACGATTTTCCATCAGAGCCAAGGAATGTACCATTCACCCCACTACTATTGAATGCTTTCGTCCAGTTTGCGTCTCTCGAAGCATCATATCCATCTTCAAAAGGCACCCACGAAAGTCCACCATCATACGAACCTTCTACCACTACATAATCATAAAAATCTGAATCGCCAAACGTTGAACCTGTTTCGCCTGGTTCTACTAAAGCTACTTCATCAAAAGTAATTGTTGCCGAATCTAAATCTTGTTTCAATTCGATAGGATAACGCAACAATGCTATCGTATTTGACTGTAAATCTTCGTTTCCACCATTTTTATATGGGTGAGCCGAATGTAAAGCACCATTGGTAAACCCAGTTGGTGTGGCAATTCCCCACCCCCCTATTCCAGCAAAATCGTCGCTGGCAGCATCAAAAGTATTTGTGTAAACTCTAACGGGCGTCTGAGTTTTCAAATCACTTACTACAAACTCAAAGTAATCCGGTGTTGGTGTTACGTTTGTACCTGGCGTATTCAAGTACGCAGGCAAAACGGTTTTGTTTTTATTTTTTGATTTATCAATCGCTACAATTCTATAAAGTACACGGTCATTTTGTTTTAAGTTGCCAAATGGTGTTTTGGCCAAATAGGCAAATACATCATTACGGCCTTGTGAGTACGCTTTATCATCAGTCAAAGGATTATATTTTTTTATTCCGAATGGCTTTTGGTCAACCCCATTGAGTTTATATTCTACATAAACTGTATCAACACCATGCTCAAAGTTATCTTCGATATTAGCAAAAATATCTGGTAAGCCTGTAGTTGGCACTACCGTTGGTGGGTTAGTCGTTACGAAAGGTGGTGAAGTGTCAGCCGTGCCAACACTAAATCCGTAATACCCTTTGGTTGGAGCTTCAGCAGGAGCAGTATTCTTACGTTTAAAATTATCATCAACTGTCAAATAATAACGAATAATAGAAGCGGCCTTCGTGACTGGAATATCGGCTGTGTACTCATTTGTAGTACCCACTCGAACCATATTGATAGGCTTGGCATTAGTCATGAGGGTGTCATTTTCGGTATAGAATACCTTTGCACTACCCGCAACCAAGGTAGTATCGCTCGTAATGGTAGCCTTAATGGTTACCTTACTCACCGAGTTTTCGATATTTTTTACTCTTGTGTGCAGCAATGATGTACTTTTCCAACCCATATCGGCAAAAATACCTTTTACGATTGGGCCTGGGTCTCTGATTACTTCACGCAAACTTGCTGCCGATGTCATCAATGAATTTTCATTTCCTGAGGGGTAAGTAGCATCATTTACGTGCGAAATACTCGACCCACCTTGATAAGTATTCGGTGCATAAATTTTAGCTTTAACATCTTTATTAGCCGCTGTTGCTGTTGGGCTATTAAAGAATAAATTATCACTTATTAATTGGTCTTTTAAAGGCACCGATGGGTTCGCAAAATTAGCTGTGCTAATCAACTGCTGAGTGCTTCCATTTTCAACGAAATGGTCATAAGCAAATGGTGAACTTGTACCAAAACCCCATGAACCGTTATTTCCACTTACACGAAGCGATGACGTAAAACCTAATCCATGACATAATTCGTGCAAAACAACCGATGTAAAGTCAAATTGATTAGCTCCTGGAGCGGCAACACCTAAGTACCACGGTGCAGAACTATTAAATTCGGCCGTAATATCAGGGTCATTAACCGAGTTTAGCTCCTGACCTGCCAACTTCTCAGCCAATGCCATCGGATACCATGTACCTGCTTTAATTTGTCCAGGAAAATTACGAGTAAAATCGCCTGGTGAAGCTTGCCCTAAGATTGTTCCGCCGCTACTGCCACTATCAATTGCACGCCAAGTAGCAGTGATACGAATTGGTACTGGCGAGCTAATTAGATTTGCCCAAATATCAACCGCTGCCTGAAACGACTTTTGTGCAGCTGGCGAAAAACCATTGTATGTCACAATAAAAGTTGCCTTAGCTGCTGTTCCACGAGCTTTCTGGCCTTTCAGGGCTTCTTCTACTTCTTTGGCCATCGGCACGTAGGTATTGGCATCTTCAAAATTCCCTGGACACACAATCATCTTTCCCTTCATAAACTCAATTTTATCGGGATTCGGTGGAGTTATGTCTTCATGGCGTGGTTTGGCCATTTTTTGGGCAAAAACTGACATTACCACCAGAAGTAATAGGCCAGAAAGGTAAATTTTTCTCATAATTCTTGAATTAATCGTCTGTTTGTCAGGATTTTAAAAATATACGTAATTTATGGCAATAGAGTTGCTCTTCAATTATTTTACAAGTTATCAAATCTAACGAAAAAACTAATACTTTTGTTGAATGATTCTCTGTAAATAAAGACAAAACCAATGTTTTTGTGGGCCAATGAATCAAACAAAATTTTTGGTACTTATCTGTTTCTCCGATTCACGCTCCTATCTTTGTAGCTAAAGACGTAGTTTTTATTCGTTCCGATGCAGACCCCCTTAGAAATATTAAAAGAATTTTGGCAATACGATGCTTTTCGACCATTACAAGAAGACATTATCAACTCGGTTTTGGCACAAAAAGATACGCTTGCTTTGATGCCTACGGGTGGCGGAAAATCTATTTGCTTTCAGGTTCCAGCAATGGCTATGGAAGGGGTTTGTATCGTAATTACGCCTTTGGTAGCTCTAATGAAAGACCAAGTTGAGCAACTCAAACGCCGAGGAATAAAAGCTGCAGCGATTTATTCGGGAATGCACCGCAACGAAATTGATTATACACTTGATAATTTCGTTTATGGCGATTTTAAGTTTCTCTACGTTTCGCCCGAACGCCTGCTGACCGAAATCATGCAAGTTCGCACAAAGCTCATGAAGGTTTGTTTGCTTGTGATTGACGAAGCTCACTGTATTTCACAGTGGGGATATGATTTCCGTCCGCCTTATCTGAAAATACCTGAATTCAGAAAGTTTACGGGTAATGCCCCAACGATTGCCCTCACAGCAACCGCAACCAAAGAAGCCCAACAAGATATTATCTAAAAGCTTGAACTCAAAAATGTGCAGGTTTTTCAACAGAGTTTTGCCCGACCCAATATTTCATATTCTGTTTTTTGTGAAGAAAGTAAAGAGCGAAAACTCTTCGATATTCTTCAAAAAGTACATGGAACGGCCATTGTGTATGTACGCAGCCGCCGACGTACGAAAGAGATTTCAGATTGGTTGAATCGCAGCCGAATCAGCTCAGATTTTTATCATGCTGGTTTATCAACTCCCGAACGATTCAAAAAACAAGAAGCGTGGATAAACAATCAAGTTCGGGTAATTGTGGCTACCAATGCCTTTGGAATGGGTATTGATAAACCCGATGTACGAGTAGTGGTGCATCTCGATTTACCCGAAACCCTCGAGGCTTATTATCAAGAAGCTGGTCGTGCGGGGAGAGATGGCAAGAAAGCATACGCGGTTTTGCTTTACACGAAAGGCGATTTAGAGGATATTTTTAAACAAACCGAGCAGAAATATCCACCTATCGAAAACTTAAAAAGGGTTTATCAGGCATTAGCAAATTATTATAAGCTGGCCGTTGGTGGAGAGAATTTTGAAAGTTATGACTTTGATTTTCAAGACTTTATCAACACTTTTGGTCTCACAGCTCACGATACGCACAACGAACTGAAAGTACTCGAAGATGAAGGTTTGATTCAGCTAAGCGATGCCTATTACAGTCCATCGAAGATTTCCTTTAAAGTCGATAACCATGAATTATATAAATTTCAGATAAAAACACCGAGTTATGATAAATTTATAAAAACGCTGCTCCGCATTTATGGTGGAGATTTATTTACGAGTTACGTCAGTATTTCGGAAGCGACGATTGGGAAATACTTCTTCGGTAGTGCAGGCGAAATCGAGAAAATGCTCGACTATCTCCAACAAGTAGGAATCTTGACGTACCAAAAACAAAAAAGCATTCCACAACTGACCTTTCTTACGGCTCGGCAAGACGTTAAGTATCTGACCATCAACGTTGTAGAAATGCAACGACGCAAAAAGAAAGATTTAGAGAAAGTGGCCGCCGTTGTGCAGTTTGCCGATGAAGGCCGTCGATGTCGTCAGCAGTTTTTGCAGGAATATTTCAATGAATTTACGAACATCAACTGCGGGATTTGTGATAACTGCTTAAAACAAAAAAAGCGAGACGAGCCAACTCCGATTGAAATTTATACAAAATACCGACAAAAAATCTTAGAGATAATTCCAGCACCCGTCAATCAGATTGTTGATTACCAGTTTTTTACTAATAAAGACTTTGTAAGAGAAGTTATTAGAAAGATGATAGAAAACGAAGAAATTAAATTCAGTGAATTGGGAGTTGTGGAAAAAAAATAATGTGGAGCGAATCAGGCAACGGGGGCCGACACTCGGTTGCTTCCAGTTCGCAGTAATCAAGCACTAAAATGAATAAAGTAAACGAGTTTCAAAAAAACGGTTTCATTACATTAAACAATATTTATACGACAGAAGAGGTAAATCAAATTTTGGCGTTAATCGAATCCGTAAATTCAGATAAGCCTACTTTCAGAAAGTCTGCTGATGTATTTGCAATTCGACAATTTATCAAAGAACTTCCTGAAGTTAAAGAGTTGATTTTTAATGATAAGTTAAAAACAGTTATTAGAAAATTTGGTGGCGTTGAATATTTTGTAATAAAATCAATATATTTTGATAAACCCGAAACCTCAAATTGGTTTGTTTCATATCATCAAGATTTAACAATTTCAGTAGATAAAAAACAAGAAATCAAAGATTTTACGTCTTGGACTGTCAAACAAAATCAATTTTCTGTTCAACCACCTCTTGATATTCTCCAAAATATTTTCACTATACGCATCCATTTAGATGCAACTGATGAACATAATGGAGCTTTAAAAGTTATTCCTGCATCGCATGAAAAAGGATTTTATAGACCTGAAAATATTAATTGGCAAGAGGAACACGAAACTATTTGTGGGGTCGAACAGGGGGGAATTATGCTAATGAAGCCACTTTTATTGCATAGTTCGAGCAGAACAACTAATAACAAAAGAAGAAGAGTCATTCATATTGAATTTTCAGCTATTGATTTACCTGATAACCTTAATTGGTCAGAAAAAGAAGTAATTGGCTTAGGATAGTTCCCATAAAATACCACTAATCAGATATAATTAATTCACCTGCGAACACGATGTTCGCACCACAAAAAATGACAAATTTTACGCACATAGATGCCGCAGGAAATCCTTCAATGGTTGATGTAGGCGAAAAAGCCATTACCCGACGCACAGCAAAAGCTCGAAGTATCCTGATTTTAGATGATGCCATTTTGGAAAAACTGACCAACGAAGAAATTCATACAAAAAAAGGACCCGTTTTTCAGACGGCCATCATTGCAGGTGTAATGGCAGCCAAAAAAACGGGAGATTTGATTCCACTTTGTCACCCACTTGGGCTTGAAAATTGCCAAATCCACATTTTCTTGAATGATAAACGAGAAGTAATCGTTGAATGTACGGCTTCACTCACTGGCAAAACGGGTATCGAAATGGAAGCCTTAACGGGTGCAAGTGTAGCAGCCTTGACAATCTATGATATGTGCAAGGCATTTTCGCACAATATCATCATTAAAGAAACTCGTTTGATTGAAAAAACTGGGGGTAAAAAAGACTTTAAATTAGAGGAAATTTGAATGCCCTTATCTTAATCGGCGGAAAAAGTTCGAGAATGGGAACAGATAAAGGTTTACTCAATTATCACGGTAAACCTCAGCGAGAATACCTATTCGATTTGGCAAAAAAATACTGTACTGAAGTCTATTTTTCGTGCCGAGCCGAGCAACAATTTTCCGAGCAAAGCATTATTGATACTTACTCACTCGGGCCGATGGGAGGAATCTTATCGGCTTTTGATTTCAACCCAAACACAGCATGGTTGGTTGTTGCTTGCGATATGCCTTTGATTGATGAAAATAGCTTTCAAACTTTAATAAATCATCGAAATAAGCAGAAGATTGCAACAGCATTTCTGAATCCCGAAACCAACGCACCCGACCCACTTTTTACAATTTATGAGTCAAAAGCATTTCCGTTGCTCATGCAATATATAGAAAAAGGAAATAGAAGCCCGAAGAATTTTCTGCAAAATAATGATACCGAAGTTATTAGACTGAGCAATCCTGTTTTTTTGAAAAATGTAAATACTAAGGAGGAATTTGAGCGAATGATAAATATCAAGGCGTAGCCGAAACCCACACTTCACCATCTTCAAAAATCTCTTTTTTCCAAATCGGCACAGTTTCTTTGAGCGTATCAATCGCATACTCGCAGGCATCAAAGGCCGCTCCACGGTGTGCTGCCGACGCTGCAATTACCACAGGAACTTCGCCAATTTCAAGGCTTCCTACTCGGTGGTAAATCGCAATTTTTTTCAACGAAAACTTTTCTATGGCTTGCTCGGCAATTTTTCTCATCTCCGAAACTGCCATTGGTTCGTAAGCCTCAAAATCAAGTCTTACTACTCGCTTTCCTTTGGTTTGGTTTCTGACCGTTCCGACGAAGGTTACGATTCCGCCCGAATCATTAGTTTTTACAAAATCCAGACAGGCTTGTTCGTTGAGGGTTTTATCGGATAATATGATTTCGATTGACTGATTCATTAAAAGACGTAATTTTCAAATTTAAACAACACACAAGTTAGAAACTTGTGCTACAATCAGAGGCTGGCGGCTAATTCTTCTCGACGTTTTTTATATAATTCGGTTGCTTTTTCGAGCAAAATACTCATTGCGAGTGGCATTTGGGTAGATAAAATTCCACCATAAATGGCACTATCAACTTCTCTGAGAGCTTCTTCCAAACGCTCACTGGGTAGCCTCGAAACAATTTCTTTGGTTGTATAGGATGTATAAGGGCGTTTTTCGAGCCATTCTAAGTGCTTTTTCCACAAAACCAATGCTTTGCCAATCGTTACGTCATCTAAGGTTGAGCGAGTAAATTTCTTATAATTCGTTTGAAAATCCTTATGCCGACGACCAAACAAAAATAAAGTATATTGCTTACGAATGAAACGCCCAAAAAAGGCATAGATAACAAGTACAATCCCCAGAAGTCCTAAAAGATAAGTCAGTATTTTTGGATAGTTTACTTGTTGAGATAGCGGTAAAAGTTTGGTATCAGTCTTTAATTGTAGCGAATCAAGACTGGTTTTAATCATTTCTTTCAGAAAAACCGAATCAGCCAACGCATAAACCGCAGTGCAATCTCGCTTAGAAAGTAGGTAAATTGGAAGTCCGAGTTTTTGACTTTTTGTTATATCAAACGTTATAAGCGTATAAACTACACTATCTGTACTAACATTATTAGTGGTTGAGGTTGGAAAAATATTTCGACGAACTATCTCAAACGGATAAAAGTTATAAGTTGTATCAGGAAAGAAAACTTCGGCTGAAGGGCTATGGCGATAACTCAATGTATAGTCAATCGGGCGACCAATCTCAATGCTGTCGGTCTGGAATCTGCCGACTGGCTTTTGAGCGTAGCTGCTTTCTATAACCACCAAACAACTGATTATCAACAAGATATTATGTACCGACTTTAGTATTTGTATAACTCTGATTGACATTTTTATCTTTTTAGACCTTTGTTTTCTTCTTGGCTGCTTACTTTCTTACTCTAAATAATTGAATCAGCTTCGGCACATAATCTTCTCTCGAATCAATGGCTACGTAATTGGCGTTGTGTTGCTTACACAGGGTTTCCAAACGCTTCTGATTATCTTCAAAAACCTCACGCATTTCTCGCTTAAACGAGGGCGAAGAGGTATTCAACCAAACGGTTTTTTTGCTTTCTTTATCCAACACAGGAATAATCCCGAGGCTCGGCAATTTTATTTCTCGCTGGTCATAGACGTGTACCACCACTAAATCGTGTTTACGAGCCAACGCCTTGAGGTTATGCTCGTAGTCTTTATCCAGAAAGTCAGAAATTAGAATCACCACACTCTTTCGGCGAAGCATATTTAAGGCAAAACCAATGGCCGATGGAATATCGGTTCGTTGCGAAACTGGTTTCATCTTAAAGAGCGTCAATATAAGTTCGTAGCCGTGTTTCATGCCATTTGTAGGCTTAAAATACAGCTCTTTTTGGTCAGAAAAGCAATAAAGCCCCACATGACCCGCTTCTTTAATAGCCGAAAGTGCCAAAACTCCACAAATTTCCTTGGCAGTATCTATCTTCAAACGTCCGCTGTTTCCTACTTCCTGCGAGCTGCTCACATCGAGCATGAAAAACACGGTTTGTTCCTTTTCTTCCTTAAAGATTTTTACGTAGGCACCGTCACCTTTGGCGGTCGTAATCCAATCAATCGTCCTGACATCATCGCCGTATTGGTAGGTACGCAAATCGCTAAACTCCAAGCCCGAGCCTTTAAAAACCGAACGGAAGTTTCCGTGCATGTGTCCATTCACGGCTTTTCGGATTTTAATCTCGTACTTATTAAGTTTTGAAATAATACTTTCTACCATCTTGTTTAATGGATAATTGACAATTAAAAATTGATAATGAATTCTAACATTATAATTTCTGTTAATTCATCAAATTGAACCAATTAAGAAAATTTAACGCATGGATTTTGTTAGATTTTTCCGTAATTTGTTGTTTAAAGGAAATAAACAGTTCTTTTGAGCTATTTTTAGAAACGAAGATAAAGTGAAAATACTGACAAAAAAAATATTCTTGGTTTTAGGCATAATTTTGACATTATTGGGGTGTGATAATAAACCAGACCGACCAAAAGATGCGATTGACGAAGCCACAATGGCAAAAATTTTGGCCGAAATACATCTAACCGAAGCCCAAGTAAGTCGATTGTCATTCAAAGATTATGACTCTACGAAAATCGCCTACAAATATTTGGAGCAGAAAATAATGGTAAAATATAAAACCGATACGGCACGTTATAGAGCAAGTTACAACTATTACGTAACAAACCCCGAACAAATGACTAAGCTGTATGATAATGTATTAAAAAATTTGGAGGAATTAAAGAAAAAAAAGAAACTGGCATATTGATTGTATTAAACAGTCCACGGTCAATAGCCGACAGTCCATAGTGACATAAAACACTGATTATCAAACAAACAATTACAATCATTTATAAGTCAACGCAGCTTGATAATTAAAATACTTCTCTGTGGAACGGAACGCCGCCCGCTATCGACCGCTGACCGTGGACTATTTAAATGCAATCCTAAACCTAACGATATATTTTGAAAGAAAATCTTGTAATTATACCGACTTATAATGAAATCGAAAACGTAGAAGCGATTATCAGGAAAGTCATGAGTTTGAGCGAAGCCTTCGATGTCCTGATTTTGGATGATGGCTCGCCCGATGGTACTGGAAAAAAAGTAAAAGAACTACAAAATGAGTTTACTGAAAATCTACACCTCATCGAAAGAAGTGGTAAACTGGGTTTAGGAACGGCATATATTCACGGTTTTAAGTGGGCTTTAGAAAAAGGTTATCAGTTTATTTATGAAATGGATGCCGACTTCTCGCACAACCCCGAAGATTTGGTGCGTTTGTATAAAGCTGCCAAAATTGATGGCTACGATGTAGCTATTGGTTCTCGATACATCAAAGGCGTAAACGTTGTCAACTGGCCGATGGGACGAGTGTTGATGTCGTATTTTGCGGGTGTTTATGTGCGAATGATTACGGGCATGAAAATCATGGACCCAACGGGTGGTTTTATCTGCTACCGCCGAGAAGTTTTGAAGACCATTCCGCTTGATAAAATTACATTTATCGGCTATGCTTTTCAGATTGAGATGAAATTCAATGCCTTTTTGTATAAATTCAATATCACAGAAGTGCCAATCATTTTCACCGACCGCACGAAAGGCGTATCAAAAATGTCAACCAAGATTTTCCAAGAGGCTATCTTTGGCGTAATTATGATGAAAATTTGGAGTTGGTTTAAGAGTTTTAAGCGATAGTTTTTTAAGTCTACAGTTTTCAGTCTTCAATAGGCAATTAAAACAAAAACCTCGTAAGATAAACTTGCGAGGTTTTTGTTTTAAAAGACTGTTCATTATAAACTGCCAACTGAAGACTAATTCTTCAATGCCATTCCTTTTTGTTGAATCACATCGTTCATGATATTAAGCGTTTCGCCGAGATAAACGTCTTTTTTCAAGTATTTTACCCAAAAATCGTTTCTATCTTTCTTCAACGAATCCGAATTAATGGCTTCCAAATCGCTCGATAAATTAGCTACCGATAAGTCTTCTTTCAACTGAGTCAAGTTTCTAACTTTTGTCGAAATATCTCTCACCTCTTTTTGTTGAGCCTTGTATTTCTGAATTTCCAACGAACGAGCCGTTTTACGGTTATCGGCCAAAATATTTGTATTATCTTTTATTTGCTTGAACACATTATTGGTCGTTAGACGTTCACTACTTTTTTGTTGTAAAGCCACCAAATCAGGTGCGTAAGTCCATGTTTGATAAGAAGCCTTCGGCATTTCGTCCCACACAAGTGCATTTGGGCTATCTTTTTCACGTACTTTGTAGGCTTCGTATAAACCTGGTAAAACAATATCAGATTCTACGCCTTTTAGCTGCGTTGCACCGCCATCTACTCTATAATATTTTTGTAGCGTAAGGTGTACCGCTCCCAAATCGCCCGCTCCGCTTCCGTTGCCATTGCCACCTACTGGGAAAGCACGTTGTACGGTTCCTTTACCAAAAGTAGAACTTGAACCAACCACAACGCCACGCTTATAATCTTGAATAGCCGAAGCAAAAATCTCCGAAGCCGAAGCACTGCGTTCGTTTACCATTACTACCAACGGGCCATCGTAAAGCACTGAGGGGTCGTTATCGCCCATTTGTGAAGGACGCCCAGCACGGTCACGAATTTGCACAACTGGGCCAGTTTTGATGAACAAACCCACCATATTTACGACCTCTTGCAAGCTACCGCCGCCGTTATCTCTAATATCCAAAATGATTCCTTCTACGCCCTCCGCTTTTAAGCGAGCCACTTCTTTGGCTACATCTTGCGAGCAACGAGCCGCTTGTGGACGTTGAAAATCGGCATAGAAAGCTGGCAAATCAATCAAGCCAATTTTGTGTTTGCCGCTGTTGATGATTACGCTACGAGCAAAGGTTTCATCGAGTTTCAATTCTGCACGAATCATCGAAACCGTTTTCAATGTTCCATCGGGTTTCTGAACCGTAATTTTCACTTCTGTTCCTTCCGCTCCTCTGATAAGTTTCACGGCATCGTCGGTTGTGTAGCCCGTAATATCTTCGGCTTCGCCCGTTGCTTGGGCTACTTTTACAATAAAATCATTGGCCTGAATCTCGCCCGACTTCCACGCTGGGCCGCCAGTTGTTACGCTTTTGATTTTAATTTTATCATCTTCTTGCTGCAACAAAGCCCCGATTCCGAAGAAACGACCACTCAAACGCTCATCAAACGAGCGTTTTTCTACTGGTGGGAAGAAATCAGTGTGCGGGTCCATTTCGTTGGTGATTGTATTAACCAACATTGCAAAGCGTTGATTTTCATCGAATTTATTACGCAAACGGTCAAAATATTTGTCCATTGCTTTTTTCACTTTTGCACGGGCTTCTTTCTCCAGCTCTTGGTCAGACTTCACCACGAAGTCTTTCTTATCTTTGTTTTTTTCTTGTGTTTCTTGAGCATCAAGGTATCGGTCGAGTGTTTGCCATTTCAAATATTTTCTCCAACGCTCCTTTCTTTCTGAATCATTCGAGGCAAAATCTACCTTATCGGCATCTAACTCCAACACATCATCTTTCGTAAACTCAAATGGCTTTTCGATGTATTGCTTATACATTTCTTCGGCCTCAACGATTCTGTTTTTGTAGATTTCGTCAGCAGCGGCAAAAAATGCCAATGGCGAACCATGAATTTCATCGTCAATCGTGGTTTCGTACTTACGAAGTTTAGCCACGTCTTTTTCGAGCAAAATACGCTTGCTTGGGTCAAGGCGTTTCAAAAACTCGTTAAATATCTCTTTCGAGAAAGTATCATCAATTTTTTTCGGACTGTAATGTCCTTGTTCGAGCATTGCTCCAACGTATCGCAGAATCGTTTCGTTTTTACTTGGTGGGTCGTCATTGAGGGGAGTTGCCGATACCAAAATCGTCAACAAACTTATGCTCAAAAATGCCTTCGCAAACAAACTTGGCTTTTTCATCTTTCAAACAGGTGTTTTAAATGGATAATCAGCAACTAAGCTAAATAAGTGTGACACACCTATTAGATGCGATAGAGAGGTGTGGCACACTTTGCCTAAATTGCTGCTACTAAATTAGCAAAAATCAATCCAGTCTATAACGATTATAGGCTAAATAAATTTGCTGAGAGGCGAAAAATATGATAAACGGAGATATTTAGTGTTTAGCAAAACGAATGAATGGTGCGTAGCATCAAAATATTTGTAGAAAATATGTTAATAAATCAGGATTTTAAGGTGCATCGCACCGTGACAGTGCGACAGTCGCCGCAATTTATTACGGTGCGATGCACCTTTCATACTTCATTAGAGAATATTATCTCTACAAATATTTGGCGGCTCTGCCGCAGTTTAGTAGTAATGTAAAACAATTAACAGTGGGCGATTTTTAAAGCAATTCACCCGTTTCTTTCAAAAAATCAAAGATGAGTTTATCTACTTCCGAAACCTGTTCACGGTCAGCGTAAGAAAGCCATTTTATTTCCTCAATTTCACTACAAGGTTCTAAACCGCCTTCAAATTCGGCTGTGTAGCAAGTCATTTTTACGAAAATTCCTGCACTATGGCTATCGGCTTGGGCGGAGAAAGTACCGAAATACTTGATTGTTGCCGAAATTATCGAGACATTCAACTCTTCTCGAATCTCTCTGATAAGTGTTTCTTCGTCGGTTTCGTTGTTTTCTCTTTTTCCTCCAGGAATATAGTATTTTTTACGCCCCTTCGTCCTCGTGCTTAATATTTTACCATTCTCTACTCGAATGTAGGCAATTTTATCTATTTCGGTCGAACTTGTCATTTCATACTACGTTTGAAAAACTCCCACGCTTCCAGATGCACATCAATATCATTCGGATAATCGTGCTTGCCGTTGATGACTTTCAAGAGCGTAATTTCGGGTTTTCTTTTCTTCTTAAACGTATATTTTTCTATTGTTTTACCATCTTTTGGGTCAGTATCGGGTAAATTTTGCATTTGGGGTTTGCCTTTATAACCCGCCAACGACGACCAGTAGGCAAATGTTCGGTCGGTTGAGCGAACCAATCCTAAGCTAATGTTATTCGTAATTACTTCTCCCCCCTCATACGGATTCGTTTTATCGGCCGTACCATTAACAATCATTACGGGCAAAGCTCTGCGTTTTTCTTCACAATCAATATTGTTGGTATCGGGCAAATTGGCAATCAGTGCCGTGATGGCTCTGAATCGTTCGGGCATTGTGAGTGCCAACTTATAAGCCATGTGTCCGCCACCCGAAGTGCCAACGGCAAAAATCTGTTTTTCGTTGATTTGATAACGCTCTTTGAAATACACAATCATTGATTCAAAGAAAGCATTTTCGTTGATATTCTCTAAGTTAGCCGCCGAATTAGCCGTTTTTCTACACTCATTCCAATAGTTTTTATAACCATCGGGATACACCAACAAGATATTTTCAGTTGGTGCAATTCCTTCCAACGACTTAGCTCTTGCTCGCATTTGCGTACCATTGCCACCCGAGCCATGCAGCACAAACACCAAGGAAGCGTTAGGTTTAGCCGATTTCAAGAAATGGAAACGTCGCTGATGCCCCTCAATCAAAAGCGAATCATCTACGATTTGGGCTTGTGCCATGAATGAGCCTATAAATAGAAGTAAAGCGAAGATGTATTTTTGTTGCATTTGTATTCCGATTAAACTTTTCAATATTTTTATTTTTCTCCCACAGATTTCGCCGAAAAACGCTGAAGTTATGCGTCCTATTCTGCGAATATCTGCGATTTCAGCGGGCAATTAATGTCGATGTTTGAAAACAAACGACACTTGTATTTTGTGTAAACTATTTCTAATAAATACTTTAACTCTACTGTGGAATGTCGACCATTGACTGTGGACTAATTAAATAATCTCTACTCCTTGTTTCTGAAAATCTTTTAGAGCGGGGTCTGTTGGTTTTAGATTCGTAATCATCAAATCTAATTGCTGAAAATTGCAAACTCTGTGTGCTTCTTGCACATTTATTTTTTCTTCAATCACACAACAAACCGTTTTTTTGGCGGCTTGCATCATTTTTTGCTTGATTAATGACTCTTCGTAATGGCGAATACTCAGACCTTTTACTGGATGAACCCCATTCACACCCATGAAATAATAATCGGCATTGATGTGTTCGAGTTGCCGAGAAACCTCACTTCCGAGCGTAATCTGATAGCGTTTAAAATACGTTCCGCCCAGCAAAATTACATCAATTCGTGGGTGTTCGTTGAGTGCCATTGCCAACGGAGCACTATTCGTAACGATAGTCAGTTCGAGCGTTTTGGCCAGTTGTTCGGCCATGAAAAAATTAGTAGTTCCGCCATCCATGATAATAGTTTGGCGGTTTTCAATGAATTTTTGGGCTTTTTTTGATAAAATCCCCAATTCTTCGCTACTTGCTCCATTCTTTTTTGTACCCAATACCGACAGATAAGAGTTCGCTACTGCTCCTCCATGTACTTTCTTCAAAAAACCTTTATCTTCCAATTCGATGATGTCGCGGCGGATACTATCGTACGAAACGTCTAAGAATTTTCCCAGTTCTACGAAGTTAATTTTCTTATCTGTATTAAGTTTTTCGAGTATTAAGCGTTGTCTTTCTTCCTTTAACATAATTCATTGCAAATATTTGTACAAATATTGCAAAAAAATGCAAATATTTCTTGACAATATCAAAAAACTTTGCATATCTTTGCAATGCTCTTTTAGAATTAATAACCTATGATGAAATATATATGTATCTGAGTAGGGTTGTTGGATTAACCCCCAGCAACCTAACAAAGAATCAAGCATATAGAAAATTTAGTACTTACCTATTATTATGCTAACACTTACCTAAAAAATATATTGTCGTAGTTTTGTTTCATAATTTAAGTTAGAACAATTGTTTGAAGCTTAATTGAGTTTAAAATGGATAGGGTGGTCGGTTGTCTAACTGACCATTTTTTTTGAATATGCCCCAACGCCCCTATTTATTCCTCTTAAACAGTTTATTATCAAACTATTATGCAGCACCTGAAGTATTCTTAGTTTTCATGAACCAAACCTAAGGTTTTGGATTTTACGTAAAATTCTTATCTTCGTTTCAAAACTAATGAAAAACTTCTGTTAAATGAATCAAAATATACAAAAGGAAGAACCAAACAAGCTTCTTAAATTGCTCGGTGTAGGGTTTGGCATTGCCGTAACCATCGGTGGAACTATCGGAACGGGCATTTTACGCAAACCAGGCCCCATTGCTGCCAATCTCGGCGACCCATCGCTTATCATGCTTGTCTGGGTTTTGGTGAGTTTGTATGCTTTCTTAGGCGTACTTTGTACGATTGAGCTGGGCGTATCGGTTCCTCGTGCGGGTGCTTGGTATGTGTACGCACGTCGTGCCTTTGGCGATTACGTCGGGTTCGTAACTGGAATTACGAGTTGGCTTGGTACAGTAGCAGCATTGGGCTTTGGAGCATACACCATGAGCGAATACATTGCTCTCATTTGGCCCAATACCGACCCCATTATTCGCTGGATGGCTATTAGTATATTAATTGTTTTGATGGGTTTTCACTGGCTTGGTACAAAATCAGCAGGAAAATCGCAGGAAATAATGTCGTTTCTGAAAGCCATCGGGCTTTTCGCTTTTGTTGTTATGTGCTTCATTTATGGCGGCGATGTAAAAACACAAGATTTGGTAGCTACCACTCAGCGAGTTGCTCAACCAGCCTTGCTTACAGGTTTAATCATAGCCCTACAACAAGTTTTTTATACATTTGATGGCTGGCACACAGCCGCTTACTTTACCGAAGAAAACACCGACCCTGCCAAAAACCTACCAAAATCAATGATTAGTGGTGTTTTGGTTGTAATTTCAATCTATTTATTGGTCAATTTGGCGATTCTCTATATTATGCCGATTGAGGTACTGGCTACCTCAAAATTGGCCGCTGCCGATGCAATCCGATTGATTTTCGGCGAAAAATCGGGCAAAATCGTGACCTTTTTCTTGATGGTTTCGATTCTCGGAATGCTCAATGCCCAAATCATGTTTGCACCGAGAGTTATCTACTCAATGAGCAAAGATGGACTTTTCTTTAAACTTGCCCAAAAAGTAAATAGCGGCGGAACCCCCGCTTTTGCTATGCCCTTAACTGGTATCTGCTCTATTTTATTGATAATCAGTGGAAAAGACACCTGCGAACGTCTTTCCGACATTGCGGTTTTCTTTTTCGTAATGACCTATGCCGCAGGTTTCGCTTCTGTCATTATGCTTCGCCGAAAAGAGCCAAATTTGCCCCGACCTTACCAAGTAATCGGTTATCCGTACATTCCTTTTATTCTGATTATTATATCAATTATGTTTCTTGTAGGGGCTGTCTATCAGGATATTAACAGCAGTATGTACGCCCTTATTTTCTTGATTTTAAGTTATCCGCTGTTTTTGATGACAAAAAAAATTAACCTCTAAAATGCTTCTTTTAAAGTCAAAATGACCGATTTTTGGCATGAATTAGAAAATAATTAACGCATTTTTTTAATTCCTTAGTAAATCTTTAATATTTGTAAAAACTTTAACCTATGACACGTAAATATGCACTTTTAGCAGTTGGCGAATTGCTGGCTGACTTTATCGGAATGGAAATTACGGAGGATATTTCGACAGCCGAAAGATTCCAACGTTTTCAGGGCGGAAGCCCCTCAAACTTAGCCGCCAATATGGCTCGTTTGGGGAATCATACTGCTATTGTTTCGTGCGTAGGCGATGATAATTTAGGAAAATATTTAGTAGAAAAAGTACGTGAAACTGGCGTTGATGTCAGTCACGTTGGTGTAGATAAACAAGAGCCATCGAGCATTGTGGTAGTGGCTCGCTCAAAAAGTACACCCGATTTTATTGCTTACAGAACCGCTGACCGCATGATTCGACCAAAGCATATTTCGGACGAACTATTGAGTCAAAGTGCCATTTTTCATACAACTTGCTTTGCTTTGAGCCAAAATCCTGCTCAGAAAACCATCGTTGATGCCGCCGAGCGTGCCGCACAGCTGGGTTGTCAGTTGAGTATTGATTTGAATTATGCCCCAACTATTTGGCCTGACCGAGAAGAAGCCATGCAAATAATTGAGGCCTACATCAAACACGGAGCATTGACAAAAATGAGCGAAGATGATGCCGAACGTCTGTACGGCCGAGTTATCGAACCCGAAGAAGCCATTGCCGATTTGCACCGTATGGGAGCATCGGTTGTTTGTTTTACGATGGGAGGACGAGGCAGTATTATTTCGTATGAAAACGGCAACAAAAAATTTGAAATGGCCGCTCGAAAAATCGAGGTTGTTGATGCCACTGGTGCGGGAGATTCCTACTGGTCGGGTTTCTTAACGGCATTTTTAGAAGGAAAAGACATTGAAACTTGTGCAAAAGCGGGTGTAAATATTGCAGTTTTAAAACTCACAACAATGGGACCGCTCCCTGCTAAAGTTAATAGAGCAATTTTATATACCCCTCAACCCTAAAGGGGAAATAAAATAGATTATTTGAAACTTTTTTTAGCTCCCCTTTAGGGACGGGGGGTAACGACAGAATGAAGCATTTTATCTCTTTGCACGATGTTGACAACGTGCAAGAATTAGTACAAGAAGGTATCAGACAAAAAGCAAATCGTTTCGCTGACCAAGCACTCGGAAAAAACAAAACCATTGGTTTGATTTTTTTCAATCAAAGTCTTCGTACACGCCTAAGCACTCAAAAAGCCGCCGAAAATCTGGGAATGAATGTTCTGATGATGAATGTGGGGCAAGATAGCTGGCAACTCGAAATGGAAGACGGTGTAATTATGAACGGCGATAAAGCCGAACACGTAAAAGAAGCCGCTGCCGTAGTTGGAAGTTATTGCGATATTATTGCTGTGCGTGCATTTGCTGGGTTGAAAGACCGTGATTCCGACTACCAAGAGATAGTAATGGAGAAATTCCGTAAGTATTCAGGAGTGCCAATCGTCAATTTAGAATCGGCTACTCGCCACCCTTGCCAGTCTTTGGCCGATTTGATTACCATCGAAGAATTCAAGAAAACTGCTCGCCCCAAAGTAGTGCTTACTTGGCTGCCTCATTTCAAGCCTTTGCCACAGGCTGTAGCCAATTCATTTGCTGAATGGGTTAATAAAACCGACTACGAGTTTGTAATCACTCACCCCGAAGGCTACGATTTAGCCCCCGAAATGGTAGGAAATGCCCAAGTAATTTACGACCAAAACGAAGCTCTCAAAGGAGCAGATTTTGTATACGGTAAAAACTGGTCGTCGTACACGCACTATGGCCAAGTGCTTTCGCAAGACCCCTCTTGGATGATTACCAAAGAAAAAATGGATTTGACCAACAATGGCCTTTTCATGCACTGCCTTCCTGTGCGTAGAAACCTAAAAGTGACTGACTATGTACTTGACAATCAATCTATTGTGATTCCACAAGCCGCTAACCGTGAATGGTCGGCACAAGCCGTTTTGAAAACTATATTGGCAGGTATGTAAAGGCTACGTGAGTAGATTGATGTAAGAAATCCAAGAAAACTTCGTACCTTTGGTCTTTATTAAGCAAACAAAAATATGATTATAGAACCAAGAATGAGAGGATTTATATGTTTGACCGCCCACCCGACAGGTTGCGAGAAAAACATCATAAATCAAATTGAGTTTACAAAATCAATGGGGCCAATTGATGGAGCAAAGAAAGTCTTAGTTATCGGTGCTTCAACAGGTTTTGGTCTTGCTTCAAGAATTACAAGTGCATTTGGCTCGAATGCTGCTACGATAGGTGTCTTTTTTGAAAAAGCTCCTGCACCTGGCAAAACTGCCTCACCAGGCTGGTATAATAGTGCAGCTTTTCAGCAAGAAGCCGAAAAAGCGGGTCTTTATGCCAAAAGCATCAACGGTGATGCTTTCTCTACAGAAGTAAAAAATAAAACCATCGAATTAATTAAGGCCGATTTAGGCCAAGTTGATTTGGTTATCTATAGTTTGGCTTCGCCAGTACGTACAAACCCAGTTACGGGCGTATTGCACCGTTCGGTTTTGAAGCCAATCGGCAATACTTTTACCAACAAAACAGTCGATTTCCATACGGGAAATGTATCTGAAATTACGATTGCTCCTTGTACCGACGAAGACATTGAAAATACAGTGGCCGTAATGGGTGGCGAAGACTGGGAAATGTGGATAGATGCTCTTACGGAAGCCAACGCATTGTCAGACAATGCTCTTACGATTGCTTATTCGTACATTGGGCCATCATTGACCGAAGCCGTTTATCGTAAAGGAACAATCGGTCGTGCAAAAGACCACTTAGAAGCAACTGCCTTCAAGATTACTGATAAATTAAATAACATCGGCGGAAAAGCTTATGTATCCGTAAACAAAGCATTGGTTACGCAAGCGAGTTCGGCCATTCCAGTAATTCCTTTGTATATTTCATTGTTGTACAAAAAAATGAAAGAAAAAGGCGTTCACGAAGGTTGTATCGAGCAAATTGTTAGATTATTTAAAGAACGTCTTTATACAGGTCAGCCAATTCCAACTGATGAAAAAGGCAGAATCAGAATTGATGATTGGGAAATGGCTGAGGATATTCAAGCAAAAGTTTCTGAACTATGGGAACAAGCAACCACCGAAACGCTTCCAGCCATTGGTGATTTGAACGGCTATAAGTCAGATTTCTTAAACCTGTTCGGGTTTGGCTTCGATGGCGTTGATTATCAAGCAGATGTAAACGAAGTTGTTGAGATTAAAGGATTAGTTTGAGAAGTCAACAGTTGACAGTCTTTTACAATAGATTATATTTTATTACAGTCGAATAACAAAAATGGCGAAGATTTCTCTTCGCCATTTTTGTTATGAAGTCCTACAACCAAACAATTATTGCCCAACGATGTCGGCTCTCATGCCGCCCAAAGCTGTCAATAATTCAATTTTTGCTTTTGACTGTACATTGTATTTAACCAATGATTGGGTCAAATCATCTACCAAAGCATTGAAATGAGCGTCAGTTATTTTCATTCCTTTGTGAGCCGTCTTCATGTCAAGACCCGTATATTTCTCCATGCCACCCGAAGCAGCACCAACTTGATTAATGAGATTATTACGTAAACGTAACAAACGTGCTGGGTCAGCAGCAGCAGCGGCAAAAAATGAATTGATACGAGTATCAGCAGCAACTTTGCCAATAAAATCGTCAATTACGGCCGAGATTCCTGCATTTCCACCCAAACGAGCATAAAGAGGAGTTGAGCCTTCAACAATGTCGCCTTTCATGGCTGCTAATGCACTTAATAATTGACTTTTTGGTTTTGGTAAAACCTTAAACTTATCCAATGATTTTACTAAATCTTCCACTAAAGCATTAAAATCTGCTTCGCTTACACCCATACCTTTGTGTGCAGCTTTCATGTCAAGACCCGTATATTTCTCTGGGCCACCAGTTGCCATTCCAACTTGATTGATGAGATTATTACGCAACTTCATCAAACGTGCTGGGTCAGCAGCTGCATCAGCAAAAAACGCATTGATACGAGCATCACCCGCTACATTGGTAATAAATTGGTCGATTACTGCGGAAATAGCTGCATTTCCACCTAACTGTGCGTATAATGATGCACTTGGTTCAACGATGTCGGCTTTCATTGTTGCCAATGCTCCCAACAATTCGTTTTTCTCTGTCATCGGAACGCTGAACTTATCAAGTGCTTTCGATAAATCTTCTACCAAGGCATTGAAATCAGCATCTTGGATATTCATGCCTTTGTGTGCGGTTTTCATGTCAAGGCCAGTGTACTTTTCTGGGCCCCCTGTTGCTTGACCAACTTGGTTCACCAAATTATCACGCAATTTTTTCAAACGTGCTGGGTCGGCGGCAGCATCAGCAAAGAAAATATTGATGCGGGTATCGCTGGCTACATTAGCAATAAACTGGTCAATTACTGCCGAAATAGCCGCATTTCCACCCAAACGCACATACAGAGACTTCGGAGGCTCCTCTTCAGTCTTCTTGCAAGCAGTGAAAAACAATGCCCCTGCAAGCAGTAAATAAACACTTTTTTTCATGATGAAAAATTGGTTATAGTTAAAAAAAATAAAAAATATTCACAGCTATATATCATTCTCAATAGATGCATCTTCTGAAAACAAAGGCAATAAAGGCCTACCTACGCAAAAAACACATTTACGAAAACAAACAAAAAAGAAAGAAGTCTTGGGAAAAAGCTGAATTGAATGAAAGAAGTTATTTCAGCCTATGATATTGTATATCTTTGGTATGAAACCTTTTGTTTATCTTAAACAAAGAGTGCGTTTCATGTTAGTAAAGAAATCAATATACTCCATCGGTACGGGGCATTTTGGACCCTCCATTGCGGCAAAGTTTACCTTAGAGGCCACATAGTTTTTTTGTTGAACAACCGATTGCAAAGTTTCTTCAGAAACCTCATCATCATAGAAAGTCACGCTTACAGTTTTGAATTGTGGATTTACCGTGCAGGCTGTTACGCCCTTTGTAGCTGTCAGTTTTTGCGAAATGAGAGAGCTGTCAGCCGAATCTACTTGCTTATCTAAATCAAATACAGCTAAGTGTATAGGTTTTAAATCAAGCTTTTCTGAAAGCGGTGGCTCTTCCCAATTTGCCCAAACCAACATCGAGACGAAAAATGTGAGTGCCAACACTCCCGTCACTTTGGCGAATTTGAGAAAGAAATTTTTCATTGTCGTATTAGATTTTGTTTTGCTAACTGACATCATCTACGAGAAAACCTGAGTATTGGATTTATGATGCAAGATTAAAAAAAGTGGGGAGAAGTAAAGGTTAAGGGTAGCCTGAACTTTGATAGAAAAACAAAGAGGTAGCAAACTAAAATTTGCTACCTCTTTTATCGGGTTTGAACGATAAACTTATTTCAAAATTATACAATTCAATTGAAATAGGTTGGGTTGAACAATCGCCGAAGCGAAAAAAGAGTTAGGTTGAATAGGGTAATGCAAATATAGTACATTTTTGAGAAAAAATATAAGAGTGCAAAGTAATTTTAAAAAAAATTAATAATTTTTCATTTCAAGCACTAAAGATTCACAAATGGTAGGAGGGTTAGCATCTATCTGAGTAACAATTTTATAAAAATAACTTGTAGCAACCTTCAGTTCTGTCTTGTCTTCAAAAACTGTTGTTCGGGTTCCCGTTGGGGTCAAATTATCAAAAACTCCAGAATTAGCTGTTTTTCGAAAAACATAAAACTTGGCAAAATCAGCTAATTGTGCGTCCCAAGTCAATATCACTGATTTTTTACCTTTTGCCGAAAGAAAATTAATCTTAAAATCTTGCGGACAAAGCCCAACCGATTTATTAGTTACTGTTATCGGTGTTTCATTCGATGCACAATTATTAGTGGCTAATCGCACGAGGTAACTATAATTCACACTAATTTCGGTATTTATATCTAAAAAAAATGAATTTCGAGTTGTACCAATCGTCTGAAAAGTAGATTGATTAGCTGAACGTTGAACAATATAATTTCCTGAGTAATTAGCTGAGTTTGCTTCTAATTTCCACGATAGATAAACATTGGGTTTATCGATACCAGGTAATAAAGTAGCCGAAACCGCCGAACAAAACACGTTAGTCGGCATGGCAGGTGCAAAATAACTTACCACTGTTGAGGCAACCGTAGCTTTGATAGTTTTGCTTAATAAACGAAACGAAACTTTCCCACTACGAAATGGCTCAGCCAGCTCAATCGAACGCTGATTTGGCGTAATATCATCAGAAAGAACTTGGAATTTTTCATTATTTTCGGAGCGTTCAAGGCGAAAACCAGTCACTAATGGTTCTTGGTACGCATCAAAATACCAGTTGATTTTTACTCGATTATTGGGCAAAATATCTATCGAAGTGACTGCGGGCGGCGTAAAAGACTGAATCGGGTCTTCAATGATTGTACGCCCACAAGCAAGTAAAAAAGTAAACCCCAGAAAAAGACTTATCTTGATAAAGTTATGTTTTATAAGTAGCATTGCGTGATTGTTTTGGGTTTATTCCCTCAAGATTTTACAAAAATCGCTAACTTTGACGAGTTTTTCTAACAAACCACTTTCTTTCTTATTGCCTAATGATAGTTCAAAAAGACGTACAACTCAAGCCTTATAATACTTTCGGAATCGAAGCAACAGCTAAGTATTTTGTTGAGGTTTCGAGTATCGAACAACTAAAAGAAATTCTACAGAATCCTGATTATCAATCAATTAAACGTTTGATTTTGGGCGGAGGAAGTAACATGCTTCTTACGAAAGATTTTGATGGCTTGGTAATAAAAATGTCAATCAAGGGCATGGATGTTGTCAAAGAAACCGAAGAAAATATCTGGATAAAAGCAGGTGCAGGCGTAGTTTGGCACGATTTGGTGATGCACTGCGTTGACCAAAATTATGCAGGAATCGAAAACCTTTCGTTGATTCCAGGAACGGTCGGAGCTGCTCCCATGCAAAATATTGGAGCGTATGGCATCGAAATCAAGGAGGTATTTGAGGAATTAGAGGCATTGGAAATCGAAACTGGAGAAATCAGAACTTTCGATAAAGCTACTTGTAATTTTGGTTATCGTGAAAGTATTTTCAAACACGAAGCCAAAGGCAAATATATTATTCTGAACGTAACTTTCAAACTTAGTAAAAACCCTACTTTTCATCTGGAATATGGTGCAATAAGAGATACTTTGGCCGAAATGGGTGTTTTAGAATTGGGAATCAGAGCCATCAGCGACGCCGTGATTCATATTCGCCAGAGTAAACTACCAAACCCTGCCGAAATTGGCAATGCGGGGAGTTTCTTCAAAAACCCAGAGATTCCGAATACACAATTTGAAGCTCTAAAAGCACAATTCCCAACGATTCCTTCTTACCCAGTCAACGAAACTACTACGAAAGTACCTGCGGGCTGGCTCATCGAGCAAGCAGGCTGGAAAGGTCAACGTTTTGGGAACGTGGGCGTACACGCCAAACAAGCCTTAGTTTTAGTAAATTATGGCGGAGGAAAGGGCGAAGAAATCAAAGATTTATCACAGAAAATACAGGCATCCGTCAAAGAAAAATTTGGTATTCAGCTTTCGGCTGAGGTTAATTTTATCTAAAAATAAAAATATTTTTCATTTATAAAAACCTGATAATCAGCCACTTGAAAATTATTTTCAGTCTGATTATCAGATTTTTTATTTTTCTCTGCAACCCTCTCTCCTATTTTCTGCATCTTCATTACGAAAAGCAAATTTTCAAAAACTTCTGCAGCAGTTTTTCAAACATAGCTCGATGAACAGATAGAAAATAAACAAAGATTTCTATCGCCATCCGACACAAATTAATCATTCACATTCTGAATGCGGGTTGCCGCAAAACACTATAATTATGAAAACGCTTGTAAAAACAATCGCTGCTTTAGCCATCGCTATCACTGTAAATTCGGGTGCATTTGCCCAAGACGACGAAAACGATTCGAGAGAATACAAACAATCGTCACATTATTCACCAAAGAAACACAATATGTTTTCTCGCAAAGACTTTGGATTGTATGTTGGGTTGAATACTTACGAAACAAAAAATTTGCCTGAGCTTGATAATGTACGTTCGAGATACGTAGCCTTAAACTGGAAGAAAAATCATCGTCTAATTACAGGAAATCATGTAGATGTGGCTCTCGGAACAGGTTTCGAGTTCGCTTGGAACAATTATATGATGAAAGAAAATATTCGATTGGTAAATACGCCAAACGGAGCAGGTTTTGTAGATGTAAAAGAAAACCTTGACAAATCGAAATTTGTGGTTTCGAGCTTCAATATTCCGATGATGTTGCAATTTGGTTTTAAAGAAAGCAAATGGAGCCTCGGTGTAGGTGCTTATGGTGGTGCGAGAATCGGTAGCTACGTAAAAACCAAAGAAGAGACTGGAGCAAAAGAACACTTCAAAAGTGCTTATAACCTCAATAAATTCCACTACGGATTTGCCGCCGAATTAGGTCGTGAAGGTTTTGCCATCTTTGCTCGCTACGAAGCCACACCACTTTTCAAAGACAATAATCCTATCAATGGTAATGCCATTTCATTCGGGATTCGTTTGTAAGATTATAAATGTGCCACACCTTATTATCTTGATTAAACAGGTGTGGCACATTTCGCTGTAGAGACGTTGTATGCAACGTCTCTATAAAATATCAAAATTAAACGCCTGCATATCAGGTTCTACAAAAGTCAGTCGAGCTTCACGAGAAAGTAATTTTTCACGAGTATAGAAAGTAAAAGCAGCAGCTCGGTCGCAGTACTTACTTTTTAAGAAAGCATTACAAACTTGCTCAAAACTCTGCTTATCAGTCGAATTTTTTTTCCAAAATTCATTCAAAAGCCACACCCAAAACACCGTAATTGATTCATGGTAGCCGCTTGAATCGGTGTTTTGTCCGCCACTTGCTTCGTTATAGGTTTTAATGTTGTCTCTCATTCGTAAGAGTGCCTCTTCGAAATCAAAATTGGCTACGTGCCATAGACCCGCAATCAAATGAGCTTCGTGCGTCCATTCTTTAGAAGGAAGGGTTTTCGAGCGAAAACCTTCAATAATATGTTCGAATTCGACTTGCTTAGATGGGACAAAATAGCTCATGATTCAAAATTTTATTTGGACAATCTAACGAAATAATAGAAAATTGAGTTTATTTCAAAATAATATTTTGGTATAAAAGCAAGGACATTATTTCTGTTTGTGTGTTACCTATAATTGTAAGCCAATTTTCTATCTTTGTCAAAAACTAAACCCTTTAAAACTATGCACATGTTCGACCATACCTTATTAAAAGTTATTCAAGTACTTATCTCGCTTTTTGCGGGCGTACTTTTCCTACAATCGGGCTTCGACAAAGTCTTCGATTTCAAAGGTAATAAAGGATACATTCAGAGTGTTTTTGCCAAAACGTTTTTTAATTCGTTCTCGGGAATTTTATTCGTAATTATCACAATTCTGGAAGTTTTGGCAGGATTGGCTTCTTTTTTCGGAGGAATTTTCTATTTCATCGAAGGACAGAAAGATTTTGCCATCTTGGGCTTAGAGCTTTCGCTTCTTTCTATTCTGTGTTTATTTACAGGCCAACGAATCGCTAAAGATTACGCTGGGGCAGCTTCGTTGGTAGGTTATTTTCTACTCATGGCCTTCGGATTGTTTACGTTTGCTTTGGTGGGATAAAAACGTTTTTCGGTGGCTTCGACTCCGCTCAGCCACCGAAAACTACGCCACTCAACCACTGAAAACGACTTCACTCAATCACCGAATAAAATGAATACCGAAATTAACGGTGGCTGAGTGGAGCCGAAGCCTCGTTAATTTCAAAACCAATCACTTTGCATATCAATCGTTACGCTATCAGTGCTTTGTAAGCGTTTTACGAGCGAATCTACTTTTACGAGTTCATATTCATAAAAATACCGCATCGTGGCCAATTTTCCTTGATAGAAATTTTGGTCAGCCTCGTGAGCACCGTTTAGTTTTTCTTTCGCCACTATGCCTTGACTGAGCCATTGCCAAGCAATCGTGATAATGCCAAACATTTCAAGATAAAGCGTGGCATCCGCCAAAAACTTCTCAGTCTCGCCCTTTCCAGCCAAACCAAGCAAATAGCCAGTGGCTTGCTGGGCTTTACCCAATGATTTTTGTAATTTTTCTACAAAAGGCTGTAAATACGGTTCGCCCGCTGCGGCGTACCGACCCGCAACATTT
>JACCDW011365299.1_pt1 | contig 68045 bp, 50 predicted proteins | sample 7449781 | NCBI WGS metagenome assembly JACCDW01 (sample SAMN15323449, study PRJNA562643) | freshwater metagenome | isolation source: river surface water | place: USA:Blue River Watershed | collected 2017-08-18
CTAGTTATGGCTAACGCACATTTAGAGCAAAAAAAAACGGCCATAGGCCGTTTTCATTATAGATCCCTTTCATCGTTAATTTGATCCGGTTTTAATCCCTTTGTATCAAAGGAAAAAAGTGCTTCCGGTAAATCGGCATTCGTTTTCATGGCCTTGATGTCATAGGTTTGCGTCCCCCCATCCTTCATAAACATCACCATCTTTACGATTTGTTTCTTTGTCTTGTCAATATAAATCTTGGCTGTATGGAATTTTTTACGTTCCGGCTTTACAGATGGATAGAGGGCAATTACATGGCACATAACCGTACCTACCTTTTCTTCCTTTTCATACTTGTATTTATACCCACTTTCATAAATTGTAAAGATTTTAGCAGGATTCATTTCATCATTAGAAGGATCGAAATTCTTTATAGTAACCTCTTTCGCATCTTTATTATAGTTCCAAAGCGTCTTACCATCGGAGATGATAGAAGTGCCCGGAATTTCAAGTCTAAACTTTTGTCCCTTTACCTGAATCTTCCAAGTTTGTGGTTTATCGACCACCTTTTTATCTTTTCCGACCATTGTAAAAACCGCATCAGCTTGGATTGATTTGTACCCTTTTACTAAGGCACTCACTTCATCGAGAATGCTTTTAGCCTTAGGATCCTGGTCTTGAGCCCGGCAAAACACACTCAGAAAAAGTAGAGGTAATATGATTAATTGTTTCATAAACGAAAACTGGCAAATTTAAGACCATATTCTAAGGAATAGGGATAGAAACAGCAAATATTTGCAAAAAAACAGTAAAAGTCTACTTCGATTTCAGTCTTTGTAGAATTTCATCCAATTGGCCCATGTCTTTAATCAGTACTTCACGCGCTTTAGAACCCTCAAATGGGCCAATTACGCCTGCAGCTTCCATTTGATCGACAATACGACCTGCTCTATTATACCCCAATTTAAGCTTCCGTTGAAGAAAAGAGGCACTTCCTTGTTGAAATTGAACAATTAATTTGGCAGCCTCATCAAACATTTTGTCCCGTTCACTTAAATCCACATCCTCCTTGCCAGAATCTCCCTCCTCGCCCACATATTCAGGTAGTAAGAAGGCGCTAGGGTACGCCCTTTGATTTCCGATGAATTCAGTAATTTTTTCAACTTCAGGCGTATCGACAAAAGCACATTGAATGCGAATAAGGTCGTTACCAGTACTGAGTAACATATCACCTCGTCCGATTAATTGGTCTGCTCCACCCGAATCCAGAATAGTACGGCTATCAATTTTGCTTGTAACACGGAAAGCAATACGTGCAGGGAAATTCGCTTTAATTGTTCCCGTAATTATGTTTACAGACGGTCGTTGCGTTGCAATAATTAAGTGAATACCAATGGCGCGTGCAAGCTGTGCTAAACGGGCAATTGGCGTTTCAACCTCCTTACCTGCAGTCATTATAAGGTCGGCAAACTCATCCACTACCAAAACAATATAGGGTAGAAATTTGTGTCCATCATTGGGATTCAATTTTCGTTGAACAAATTTCGCATTGTACTCCTTGATGTTTCTTACCTGTGCATCTTGTAAAAGCGCATAGCGGTTGTCCATTTCAATACACAAAGAGTTCAACGTATGAATGACCTTGGTATTATCGGTAATAATCGCATCCTCAGAATTTGGCAGTTTTGCAAGAAAGTGGCGTTCAATTTTATTGAAGAGGGTCAATTCCACTTTTTTGGGATCGACAAGTACAAATTTCACTTGCGACGGGTGTTTTTTGTACAAAAGGGAAACAAGAATCGCATTTAATCCCACTGACTTACCTTGACCTGTAGCTCCTGCCATAAGCAGGTGGGGCATTTTAGCTAAATCAGCAATAAATATCTCGTTGCTTATTGTTTTACCGAGAGCTATAGGCAATTCAAACTGTGAGTTATTGAATTTTTCGGAGGACATGATATTCCGCATTGGCACCATTTCTGGTGTTTGGTTTGGAACTTCAATACCGATGGTGCCCTTTCCTGGGATGGGTGCAATGATACGAATGCCTAAAGCAGCTAGACTCAGTGCGATGTCATCTTCAAGGTTTTTAATTTTACTAATTCTCACCCCAGCTGCCGGAACAATTTCATACAGTGTGACAGTAGGTCCAACCGTGGCTGAAATCTTATCTATTTCAATCCCATAGTTTTTGAGGGTAGAGAGAATTCGGTTTTTATTCGCAATAAGTTCATCTTGGCTAACTTTGCCTTGGCTGCTACCATAATCTTGAAGTAAATCAAAATTTGGGAATTGGTAAGATCCCAAATCTAGAGTTGGATCATATTCTCCAAACTGTTCAACCAGTGTAGCTGCTTTATTTTCCTCTTGAAGTACTTCTGGTTCTTCAACTGTCGTAATCTCAAAATCAGGATCGCCCGACTTTTTAGGTTCTTCAACCACCACAGCGCTTAACTCCACTTTATTTTCAGCGTTAATTTCCTCTTCAATGCGCTGGATAACTTCAAAATCAAGGTCCTGAACAGGTTCTTCTTGCACACTTTGTTCCTCAGATGTAGGTTCTACTGTTTCTACAGTCATTTCAACTGGTTCAGTCGTATCGTTGGCTGGCAACGTTTTAATTTCAAAATTTAAAAGTGCCGCTTCCTCTTCAGGCGTTAATGTAGGTTCTACTGGCTCACTATAAGCATGTAACGGGGCGGTGCTATTTTTTTGTAAGTCGTTATTGCTGATTGGTTCTTCAACCAACTCTTCTTCCATAGCCATTTCTGCTCTTTTTTCAGGCCATTTAAAATTGATATTGAAAGAAATAACTAAGGCAGAGAGCATGGTAAAAGCCAGTAAGACGACTAAACCGGTTGTTCCCACATAGTTCAGTAACCAGGCATTAATGTGATAACCAAACCCTCCTCCCATAAACCAAACTGTATCAGCAAAGAATAAGGAGAATACCATCGAAGTCCATACCATTAGAAAAATCAACCGTGCATTAAAAACGGCGGTATTAACAAACGTACGTCCAGTTAATCGTTGCAAGCCATAAATGATTAAAGTTGGCACTATTAAAAACGAAGAAGCGCCAAAAGCCCTGTACATAAACCAATGGGAAACAATCGCGCCAAACTTCCCTAACCAGTTGGTCACCTTAATTTCCGGAGCGAACAATTGACTAGAACCAGCCAGTACTTTATCCTGATCAACTTGGTAAGTGAAAAAATAAGAAACAAGAGCAACCAGCAAGTAGGCACCAGTTACCATCAAAATCAATCCACTAATTTTAACGAACCTTTCATCTTTAAGAATTGCCAGCGCATTTCCAAGGCGTTGCATTATTGAAGCCTTTTCCGACGAGTCAATTTCTGTTCTTTTCTCTTCCTTAGCTGCTCTGTTTTTGTTTCTTTTCTCTGTCGATTTTTTCGCCACCGGCTCCTCAATAGGGTGCACAACCTGTTCAGGTTCAAGCGGTGGCATTTCTGCAGAAGGTGTTCTAAATTTATTTTTCTTTTCTCCGGACATTCTCAACATTTTCGCTTCTGGTAGGCACCATCAGCCCAATGAATAAAAATAACCCTAAACACGTTGTCGTTCGTTGTTAGTGACTAATGGTTTTACACGGGTTCTTGTTAATGAAATTCCTTACTTTTATTGAGCTATGGGAACACCTTTTCGACCACTTTTCTGCCAGTTTGGACTATTTGTCTTACTGCTCCTTTTATCTATAAATACACAAGCCATTAATGACTCCGCTTGGGTTGCACAGAATTACAGCAAACAAGAGCAAATGGTGCCCATGCGCGATGGGGTTAAGCTTTTTACGGCGATTTATGCACCCAAAGACAATTCCAAAAAACACCCCTTATTACTCGTTCGAACCCCCTACTCCTGTGCCCCTTATGGAGACGATAAAATATCCCCGCGTCTCTGGAAAACATACTGGATTCGGTATTTGCAAGCCGGCTACATTTTAGTGATACAAGATGTTAGGGGCCGATACATGAGTGAGGGTGAATTTGAGGATGTTCGACCATTTATTGCTAATAAAAAAACAAAACAGGACATTGATGAAGCCAGTGACACCTATGATTTGATTGAATGGTTACTAAAAAACATTAAGGGCAACAATGGTCATGTTGGGGCATTTGGTATATCCTACCCAGGATTTTATGCCACCATGGCAGCCTTAAGTTACCATCCTGCGCTAAAGGCAGTAAGTCCACAAGCCCCTGTAACCGATTGGTACATGGGTGATGATTTCCACCACAACGGGGCTTTTGCATTATGCGACGGTTTTAGCTTTTATTCTTCATTTGGCCGTCCTCGTCCTGTTCCCACAACTACTTCAGCCCCTGGTTTCAATTATCCCGAAAAAGATCTTTATAGTTTTCATCTCAAGATGAATGCTTTGAGGAATTACCTCCCCTTTATGCAAGATGTGAAGTTTTGGAAGGATGTATATGCACATCCAGATTATGACAGTTGGTGGAAAAGTCGTGACGCTCGTCAAGCTTGTAACAATATCAAGGCAGCTTTATTAGTAACAGGTGGGACATTTGATGCTGAGGATTGTTATGGTGCGTGGAATTTATACAAAGCCATTGAAGGAAAAAATCCCACAATTAAGAACAATCTTGTCATGGGACCTTGGTTTCATGGTGGCTGGTCGAGAGGAGACGGTGCTTGTTTAGGCGCGGTGCGCTTTGGTTCAAAAACCTCTTTGTATTATCAAGATTTAGAATTCAATTTTTTCCAGTCTCATTTAAATGGTGAGGTTAAAAACGGGTTAGCAGAAGCGACAGTATTCTTCAGTGGGGAAAATCAATGGCGACAATTTGATACTTGGCCACCAAAACAAGCACAAACCATTCCGGCCTATTTCGGTCCGAATCAAACATTAAGCTTTGCTCCTCCAACTGCAGAAAAAAGTGCCAGTCGTTATACAAGTGACCCTTCCAAGCCCGTTCCTTTTCAAGATGGCATCATAACTGAAAGAACACGCGAATACATGACAGATGATCAGCGATTTGCCTCTAAACGTACTGATGTATTAGTATTTCAAACAGAACTACTCTCTGAGAATTTAACCTTGGGCGGCGAAGTAGAAGCTGAATTGATGGTACAATTAAGCACAACCGATGCGGACTTTATCGTTAAGATTATTGATGTGTTCCCAGATAATTTTTCGAATGACACCACGTGTTGTGCCTGCGTAAAAAAAGAGCCTGTAATGGGTGGCTATCAAATGTTAGTGCGTGGCGAGATTATGCGAGGACGGTATCGCAATGGATTTGATAAACCAACTGCATTCGTTCCAGGAACCCTAGAAAAAGTGCGTTTCAAATTGCCTGATGTAGCACACACCTTTCAAAAAGGTCATCGATTAATGATTCAGGTGCAGTCTACTTGGTTTCCATTGTTTGACAGAAATCCGCAGAAGTTTGTGAATATATACACCTGTGCTCCAGAAGACTTTGTATCCAGTGATATTAGTGTGTTTCACCAAAGAGGAGCTGCCTCTTGCATTTACCTGCCAGTGATTAAGTAGTGCAGGAGGTTCTAGTATATTTATTAGCAGCTGGAGCTGTGGCATTTCTTGCGAGGAAATTCTTCAAAAAGAAAAATCAAAAGCATTGCGATAATTGTTAGCCGATGAAATTATTTACTGCTTCACAAATTCGCGAACTTGACGCTAACACCTTAACCGAATTGCGCATTCCTTCTCATGAACTAATGGAGCGGGCAGCACAAGCCTTTACAAATCAACTTTTAAAGGAGTTTGAGTCAACCCAAGAATTTACCCTATTCTGTGGTATGGGCAACAATGGTGGAGACGCCCTCGCAATTGCGCGCCAGCTTAATGCCGCCGGTAAAATTATCAATGTTTACTCCGTTGAATATACTTCGAAGAGTTCTCCAGACCACGACTATATGTTTGACAAGCTCAAATCAGAAAGTCAAGTTGTACCAAAAAAAATTACCACTGCCAGCGAATGTCCATCTTTAACCGACGTTCACACTGTAATTATTGATGGACTAATCGGGACGGGTACCTCTCGACCATGCGAGGGGTTGCTCGCGGAAGTGATTCAAAAAATAAATCTTTTTAATGGTATAAAAGTCAGTATCGATATCCCCAGTGGTATGCCTGCTGACACCTTTAACACTGATTACCTAGCTGTACAAAGCACGGTGACCTATACCTTTCAATTTCCTAAACTAGCGTTCATGTTGCCTGTTGCAAGCAAACATGTTCCACGATTTGAAATTCTTGATATTGGCATCAGTCAACAAGCCATAACACGAACCCCTAGTCGTTTTTTCTACACCACTCCAAATGATCTCTTGCCGATATTGAAACACAGGGAGGCGGCATCACACAAGGGACAATTTGGACATGCCCAAATTATCGCAGGCAGTAAGGGGAAATCAGGAGCGGCCGTTATTGCAGCCCGCGCCTGTTTAAGAAGTGGTGCCGGCTTATTAACCGTAAGAACGACCCAAGACACAGCCACGGCATTAAATGCGGCTATACCAGAAGCAATGACCGAAATAGTTCAAGGTGATTTTGTAGACAACCTTGAAAAAAGCGAACGTTACAATGTGATAGGCGTTGGACCTGGATTAGGGGTGAACAATAGTACCAACCAATTATTACGACAATTATTAAACTATTATAGAGGGTCACTTGTGTTGGATGCAGATGCCATAACTCTTTTAGCAGACAATCCAACTTGGTACCACTACCTTCCACCTCATACCATACTCACTCCGCATGTTAAAGAATTTAGTCGATTAATAGGTGAAACACTTAACGAGCAGGAGCGGTTGATAGCTGCGAGTAACTTTGCTACAAAATATGCGGTCATTATGGTGCTAAAAGGCTTACACACTGCTATTGCAATGCCTGATGGCAATATTCACTTCAACAGCACTGGCAACGCTGGATTAGCCAAAGGAGGATCAGGCGATGCACTAACAGGAATCATCACTGGTTTACTAGCACGCGGTTATAATGCACCACAATCAGCCCTATTAGGAGTTTATTTGCATGGGCATGCAGCAGATATTCTAGCAGAAGAAACTAGTCAAGAGAGTATACTTGCAACTGATGTTACCGAAAAGATTCCCTATGCCTTCAAATCACTTGAATCATTCGGCTTATCAGATGGTTTAAAGTGATAATTAATTTGCAGAGGCGGTTGAGGCGGCGACTCTATTTCATCGCTCCAAGGTAATTCCTCAGATACATCATCATCGTCGTTCCAAATAAATTCAGGCTTTTGTGGACCTTCGTTTCTATAATTGAAAGCCACTAAAAGCCCTGCTATAGCGCCAAACAAATGTCCTTCCCAACTCATCCCTGGCATTAAGGGGAAAATGCCCCACATCATGCTTCCGTACATAAATACTACCAAGGCTGACACCACCATCAATGGTCGGTGTTTTCTGAAGACGCCACTAAAAAACAGAAATGTTGCCAACCCATAAATAAGCGTGCTTGCGCCAATGTGCCAGGTAGGACGCGTAGCGTTACTACCCCCACCAATCCATAACCAAGTGCCGCTAATTAACCAAATCCAAAGAAAAACCGGCACTGCCAGTTTTCTATAAAAAAAATAGAGGAGGGTCCCCAAAATCAACAGTGGTGCACTGTTTGAGGTAATATGGGATAGATCGCCATGAATAAAAACAGAAGTGAAAATACCAGGTAAACCCTTGGTTGTTCTTGGTAAAACACCCCATTCAACCAAGTTGACATGATAAAAATTTGACAAAAGAAAAACGGCCCAAAGCACCGCTACAAACAACGTTGGTAACCAGGCATTTTCAATTAAATCCCAGATAACGTGGCGAGTAGCGGTGTTTTCAGGCCGCGAAGACATGTAGCAGATTTAGATAGTTCGACCAGGGTAAATAAGCAATGCTTTTTCCAAGCATTCCATGGCGTTCTTTAAATCCATTTTATTTAAAACATAGGCCAAGCGAACTTCGTTTTTGCCAGCACCAGGCGTTGAGTAGAATCCAGTTGCCGGTGCTAGCATAACTGTTTGATTATTGTATTCAAACGATTCTAGCAGCCATTGGCAGAATTTATCTGCGTCATCAATTGGTAATTTGGCGATGCAATAAAAAGCGCCACTTGGCATAGGGCAGAAAACACCTTCCATTTTGTTAAGTGATTCAACCAAGAAGTTACGTCGCGATACATATTCAGCCTTTACCTCAGTGAAATAAGCTGCAGGCGTATCAAGCGCCGCTTCAGCACCCAATTGACCATAACTAGGTGGACTCAATCGCGCTTGAGCAAACTTCATAGCAGCCGCCATTAAGTTCTTGTTGCGTGAAATCATTGCCCCAATGCGAGCACCACAGGCACTGTAGCGTTTGCTGATAGAATCAAGCAGAACCACATTTTCATCAATGCCATCGAGGTGCATAACGCTCACATAGGACTTACCATCATAGCAAAACTCACGGTATACCTCATCACTTAGTAAAAAGAGGTCGTGTTTTTTAACCAAATCGCGTAAAGCCAGAATTTCCTCTTTGGTATATAAGTAGCCTGTTGGGTTGCCTGGATTACAGATCATGATACCCCTAGTTTTAGGCGTAATCACCTTTTCAAAATCTTCAATAGCTGGTAGAGCGAAACCATTTTCAATATAACTTCTAACAGGCACTACAGTAACATCAGCTGCTCTGCTGAAGCCATTGTAGTTAGCGTAGAAAGGCTCGGGAATAATAATTTCGTCGCCGGGATTGAAACACGTAAGCATAGCAATTTCTATCGCTTCACTTCCACCACAAGTAATGATGATGTCAGAGTAATCGATATTGATGCCATACGAAGCGTAATATCCGCACAGTTTTCGGCGATACGATTCATTACCTGCACTGTGGCTGTATTCCACAATTTTCATATCTGCCTTTTGAATCGCGCTTCTGAATGATTCAGGCGTTTCGATATCAGGCTGACCGATATTGAGGTGATAAATTTTACGACCCTTTTTCTTGGCAGTTTCTGCAAACGGCACCAGTTTTCTGATAGGAGAAGCTGGCATAGCAGCCGCTTTTTCTGAAAGATGTGGCATACTTAACTAGTAATTGAGCAACAAATATACTATGTAAGAGATTTGTCTGTACTTAATTAAAAACTACTTTTTCCAAACGATTTTTTCTTTCCAGAGCGATCTCTTTCTCTAAAGCCTCCGCCACTTTGAGAGCGGTTGCGTTTAAAATCACCCTCTTTACGGGTGCGGCGTTCGCCATCACCAGAAAACTCTTTACGTTCTCTTCCACCCTTTTTACCAGAACCGCCACCTGAAGATTCGCGCATTTTTTTCTGGCTAAGTTCGAGTTCCAATTTACGGCCGTTAAATTCGATGTTTTCCTTTGTTAAGTTCAAGAAATTATCGGTAAAACGAGTTTCTGTTTCAAAGAATGAGAAGCTGTTTTTGATATCTACATTAAACACCATACGTTGGTGTAACTTAGTAAGATCACACAAGAAATCGCGCATGGAGTGCAAATTGAAACCATCGAGTCGACCCATGTTAAGGAAGAAGCGACTTGTTCTATGTTTGCCGAATGCACCGTCTACACCATTGCTGATATTCAGATCCGGTGCATTGTTGTAGTAATCATGGAAGCGATTAAATTCTTCACTCACCACTTTTTTGATTAATTCTTCCTTGCTCAAGTCTTTCAACTCATCATAAATAGCTGGCAAGAACGATTCAATTTCTTCATCGCGCACTTCCACTTGGTTGATTTTATGTACCAAGTTAAACAGTTGTTTTTCGCAAACCTCTAAACCATTAGGAACATTGCGTTTATCAAAATTACGTTTGATAATCCGTTCAATATCCTTGATTTTAGATTGGTCTTTCGGCGTAACAATGGTTATTGCGATACCTGATTTTCCAGCCCGTGCAGTACGACCTGTGCGGTGTGTATATATTTCAACGTCTTCAGGTAAATTATAATTGATAACGTGCGTTACATCGTTCACATCAATTCCACGAGCAGCAACGTCAGTAGCTACGAGCATTTGAAGAGTACGGCTGCGGAAACGGCGCATAACGAAATCACGTTGACTTTGTGAAAGATCACCGTGTAATGCATCTGCATTATAACCATCCTTAATAAGTAAATCTGCCACCTCTTGTGTTTCAGCTTTTGTACGACAGAAAACAATGCCAAAAATATCCGGATAATAATCAGCCACACGCTTCAAAGCAGCGTAACGATCACGGGAGTGAACTGTATAATAAATGTGTTCAAGATTTTCAGCCCCTTCGTTTTTTCTACCAGCAGTCAGCTCCATAGGATTGTGCATGTAGTTTTTAGCGATACGCTCTACTTCACGCGGCATGGTAGCACTGAACAACCATACATTTTTCTCAGAAGGTGTTTCAGAAAGAATCACATCCAAATCTTCTTTGAAGCCCATATTGAGCATTTCATCCGCTTCGTCGAGGACCACAATTTTGATGGTTTGTAATTTTACCACACCCCGTTCAATCATATCGATCAGTCGTCCCGGAGTTGCAGCAATTACATGCACTCCTTTACGAATATCCCTTGCTTGATTTTCGAGAGAGGCTCCCCCATAAATAGCGCAAATAGAAAAACCAGGCATGTACTTGCCAAAATTTCTTAGATCATTGGTGATTTGCACACATAATTCACGCGTAGGTGCGAGCACGAGGACTTGCACTTGGCGATTATTAAGATCAATTTTAGAAAGCGCAGGTAAACCAAAGGCAGCCGTTTTTCCGGTACCGGTTTGTGCTAGGGCAACTAAATCCGCCTTTTGCTGACTAAGCGCAGGAATTGTTTGTTGTTGAATGGGTGTTGGTGTTTCGAATCCGAGATCAGAAACAGCACGGAGTAGGTCTTTGTTAAGACCAATTTCTTGAAATGTCATTTGTTGTTTTTAATAAAGCCATTAAAGCTGAACCTCGCTTTAATGTTTTTGACCTTAAAACCTTAACTGAAGGCGAGATTGTACTTTCGACGGCGCAAAGATACGCATTATATTTTAAATCACCACAATAGCGCTTTTTTGACCTATGCAACCAAACAGTATCTTTGTAAACTGATTATGAACCATTATTACGCGGTTATCATGGCGGGCGGGGTTGGAACCCGGTTTTGGCCGATGAGTACTACCCAGCACCCAAAGCAATTTTTAGATGTGATGGGTACGGGACGGACCTTGTTGCAACAGACTTTTGACCGGATGATAAAAATTTGTCCGATTGACCAGATATACGTGGTCACAAGCACTAGTTATGAAGCCTTGGTAAAGCAGCAGCTACCAGAAATACCGTCTGAGAACATTCTTTCTGAACCTTCAAGAAAAAACACAGCACCATGTGTTGCCTACGCGTCCTACAAGATACACAAGAAAGACCCAAAAGCGATAACAGTAGTCGCCCCTAGCGATCATTTAGTGAAAAAAGAGGACGTATTTGTCAAGGCCATCAACGCCTGTTTTCATAAAGCTGAAACTCAAAACTGTTTGATTACGCTTGGAATAAAGCCAACGCGTCCAGATACCGGTTACGGCTACATCCAATTTATCCCCAGTGATCAAAAGGAAAAAGACAAGCGCATACATAAGGTGAAGACGTTTACGGAGAAGCCCAATTTAGAAATGGCCACTTTTTTTATGGAGAGCGGTGATTTCTTGTGGAATTCGGGCATTTTCATTTGGAGCACTGCCAGCATTATTGAAGCTTTAGAAACGCATGACCCCGAATTAGCCAACCTCTTTAAAGAAGGATGGGAGGCATACAATACCAAGGAAGAACAGGCTTATATCAATGAAGTTTATAGCCGCTGTAAGAATATCTCTATTGACTACAGTGTAATGGAAAAGGCAAGCAATGTGTTTGTACGATCAAGCATTTTCGGCTGGAGCGATTTAGGAACATGGGGTAGCTTGTATACACATATAGACAAGGATGAAAATAAAAACGCCCTTGTCGGGAAGAATATTATCAGTTACGATTGCCATAATTGCATTGTACATGTACCGAAAGAAAAACTGGTGGTCTTGCAAGGACTAGAGGATTATATTGTTGTTGAAAGTGAGGGTATTCTCATGATTTGTAAAAAGCAGGACGAACAGCAAATAAGAAACTTTGTCAATGATGTTAAGGTCAAAAAAGGCGAAAGATTCGTTTGATTCTTTATATTTGTTTAACAAATCCAAATACAATACCCATTAACGCGGCACAAAGGTTGAGAAAGGCCATTAAAAATTAAGAACCAATGAAAATAACAAAACTATTAGCCATTTTATTTATCCTGTTTTCGGCAGGAATGACAGCACAAGAAAAAATTAACCTCGTTATCTTTTCAGAAGATGGAGATGCCTTTTACGCTTATGTAAACGGTGTACGTCAGAATGATAAGTACGAGACCAACGTGAAGGTGACAGGTGTTTCTCCCAATGTTAGTCTGCGTATTGAGTTTGAAAACAAAGCTTATCCACAGCTCAAAAAATCAAGTTATTACGAGCCTGGAATGGAGCACACTGTGCGCATTAAACGCGATGTAAAACAAGTTGTAAAATTGACCTACTTCGGTCAAACTTCTCTCGCTGAGAGTCAAAACACCGGGGCAACAACCATTGCTTATCATGCAGCTGAAAATCCTGTGAATACAGCTCCAGCAAGCAATTCCACTTCACAACCAAACCAAACGAATACCAATGGATACAACTCCAACGTTAGTGTTGGCGGTACGACTGTTACTTCCACCACAACCACTACCACCGGAAATGACAATGTGAACATGAACATTAACATGGGTGGGATTGGCATTAACATGAATGTTAACACAAACATGCCAGTAACCCACCAGCAAACCATTACCTCTACCACTGTATCATCGAGAGGTAGTGCCACTTTGAGTGAAGGCAATGGCTCTTCGACCATTCAAAACAACAATCAGGTAGCAGCAGCATCGAACAACAACGTGAAAGCAGGATGTACTGTGGCCATGAATTCAGCCAGCTTCAGCAAAATGAAGCAAAATGTTGAAGCAAAACCTTTCTCAGACACCAAGATGAGTACTGCTAAAATTGCAACAAAAAACGCTTGTTTATCGGTTAACCAAATCAAGGAAATTTGTCAATTGTTCTCTATGGATGAAGACAAGTTAGCCTATGCCAAGTACGCCTATGATTATTGCGTCGACAAATCCACCTACTACGAAGTTAGTGAGGTTTTCTCTTTCAGTTCGACTACTGACGAATTCAATAAATTCCTAGAAAAATAGCATTAAAAAGCTGGGTCCTCACGAATCCAGCTTTTTTTATACTTTCACCAAAACATTCATCCCAAAAAAAACCGTTTATGCATTTTAATCCTTTAGCCCTCCTACTCGCTTCTATTGTCCCGATGTTAATTGGTGCCATTTGGTACAACCCAAAATTAGGGTTTGGCACCGCTTGGATGAAGGCCGCCGGTGTTGCAATGGACGGTCCCCGTCACAAAATGGCGATAGTTTTTGGCATTACCTGGGTTTGTTCGTTAATTCTCGCATTTGCCTTATTACCAATCGTTGCCCATCAATTTGGTGTGGCCAGTTTGCTAACAGTTCAGCCTGACTTTAAGACCACAGGGTCTGTTTCTTCTGAATTATATAACCGAATTATGGAGCTCTACGGCAATGATTACCGCACGTTTAAGCACGGTGCGTTACATGGCACCATAACTGGTTTTTTCCTTGCCACCCCTATCCTCACCATCAATGCCTTATTTGAAACGAAGGGTTTTAAATACATTGCCATAAATGCTGGTTTTTGGATACTTTGTTGTTGCCTCATGGGTGCCATCATGTGCGGATTAACCTGAGCACATTCTTTTTTGTAGTTCATATTTTTTTCCTATTATTGTGCCGAATTAGAAAACAGCAATTCCTTGTTGTTTCACAATCACCACAATTTTTAGATTTTAAGTTTCTGAACACGCATTAATTTATTGCATTCCATGTTTGAAGTAAACGACCTCAGCTCGAGGCCTCTCCCTGTTTTAAAAGATATTGCCAAAGCATTTGACATCGACTCAAAAGGTCTCTCTCGTGGAGAGATGATTTTAAAAATCGTAGATGCACAGCAAGCGAATCCCGCGCTTGCAAGTGAAGTGGTTCAAAAATTCACGCGTAAAGCGCGTGCTGAAAAACCAGTTAAGCCCGAGGTTCCAGCAGAAAGAGATACTGACAATTCAAAAGGTAAGCGCCCACGCCGTGTGCGTTTGGAGCCGATGAATGAAGAGGCAGTAACTGAATCGGTGAATGCACCTGCTGAAGAAGAAGCTGTGCCGGCTCCTGCACCAGTTGACAATACACCCGAAGTAGCAGAAGCACCAGCAGAGACCACTTCACCAGAACCTGTATCACAACCAGAACCCACACGATCAGAGCCAGAGCAAAAAAAACCTGAGAAAGTTTACTATAATTTCGATAACATCGTTTTTGTGACCGGTGTACTTGAAGTCATGCCTGATGGTTATGGCTTCTTAAGAAGTTCTGATTACGACTATTTGAATTCACCAGATGACGTTTACGTATCGCAATCCCAAATTAAATTATTTGGTCTCAAAGCGGGCGATGTTGTAAAAGGTGGCGTTCGTCCTCCGAAGGAAGGTGAAAAATATTTCCCGTTGATAAAGGTTGATCAAATTAATGGTCGTGATCCATCGTTCGTGAGGGACCGTGTTATTTTTGATTACCTCACGCCGCTCTTTCCATATGAAAAGATAAAACTCACCGGACATCCTCAAGAGAATATGAGTACCCGTGTGATGGATTTATTTTCACCCATCGGTAAAGGTCAACGCGGACTTATTGTAGCACAACCTAAAACTGGTAAAACCGTTTTATTGAAGGATGTGGCCAATGCCATTGCTTACAATCATCCGGAAATTTACCTCATCATTTTATTGATTGATGAACGTCCAGAAGAGGTAACAGATATGGCACGCAGCGTAAAAGCTGAAGTCATTTCAAGTACGTTTGATGAACCAGCTGAAAAGCACGTGAAGATTGCCAACATCGTTTTAGAAAAAGCGAAACGCATGGTTGAGTGCGGGCACGATGTAGTGATTCTACTTGATAGTATCACCCGTTTAGCACGTGCCTACAACACGGTATCGCCTGCTAGCGGAAAGGTACTCACCGGTGGTGTAGATGCCAATGCTTTACACAAACCAAAGCGGTTTTTTGGTGCGGCCCGTAAAGTAGAAAATGGTGGTTCACTGACTATACTAGCGACTGCACTTACAGAAACTGGCTCCAAAATGGATGAAGTTATTTTCGAAGAGTTTAAAGGAACTGGTAATATGGAGTTACAGTTGGATCGCAAATTATCGAACCGCCGTATCTATCCAGCTATTGACTTATTAGCCTCTTCTACCCGTAGAGATGATTTATTGGTAGATAAAGAAACCTTGAGTCGTTTGTGGGTATTAAGAAAACACCTTGGTGATATGAATCCGCAAGAGGCCATGGAATTTTTGTTAGACCGTTTGCGTCGTTCGCAAACCAATGAAGAGTTTTTAATTTCAATGAACGGGTAATGCATAAGCGCGCACTAATATTTGCCTTGGTATATTCCCTACTTGTTATTGGGTTTAAACTGTTTTTGCAATACGGACATTATTATACCACCACTTTTGGTTTTGTTTTTTCTCACATCACGTCGGTACTTTTCATCGTTCCTTTTATAATTGTCTTACTTGTAACTGTTAAGCAGAAGGAGTTTGACGGTGTAATTGGCGGCCGTGAAGCGATGCGTATAGGTTTGACAATGGTGGCTGTTTCGGCTGTGTTAATTACCCTTTACAACTATTTTGAGATCAGTCAATTTGGAAAGGAAATGGCAGAAGCCTACTACAATGGCGATCGATTTAAGTTGCTATTGGTTAAAAAAGTACCTGATGTTACGAAGCATGCGGGAATAATTGCCGAGAACATCAAATTAACCACTGAAGAAAACACGCCGTTTATTTCTGCTACAGTTAAGTTACTTCCACTGATTTTTATTGGAAGTAGCAGTGCCTTCATTACTTCGGTTTTTGTTAAACGCGGGAAATAATCACTTCCTAAAAATTTTCCGCAACCAACCAGACTTCCCTATTCCACTCATTTCTGAAGGGGGACAAACATCCACTGGTCGTCCCTGTGGTTTGCACGCTGGATTGCGAAATAAAGTAATAGCTAAGGAGGCATAAATGCCAATACCCTTTGTATTAACCTTTACAACATAAGGAATAGCATTTTCGATTCCGAGAGAAAAGCTTCTGTACCTGAATCCGAGATGTAATTGAGGATAGATGTACCGTTGAAAAACAACAGCAGCTGCCACTTCGTACTGGCGCCGTTCGTAGCGGGCATTTAAGAAAAACAGGGAAGGTGCTTGGACCCCATTCCATGCGCCTGGCATTAAGTTGACAAACGCAGCAGCGCCTGCGTACAAACCGGCCCCAAAATTATAATCACCATGCATCACTAACGAGGCGGGCAACGATGATCGAACCTTTACTCCTGAAAACGTTTGAATAGCCGAATTAACAGTCGCAGCCGAATCAATCAATGGGCCACGGTCGGTTTGAAAACTACCATTACCTGAAAGGGTCCACATTTCTGCATTCTTAAACGAAATAAAACCAAGATCACGAATTGCTATGCCTACTCTGTATTTATAATCAACAAAACGGCAATTGGAAACTTTAGAATGCGCGTAATAACTCCCTGCATCCTTCATCATTTCACGGTACACCACGCCAATATCTGCACCAAATCCCTTTCCTGAACCCAAGGCAAATGGTGTATAATACAACTGTCCGTCTAAATCATCCACTACTAAATTCGTGGTGGTGTACTCACCTTTGAGTTTACGCAACAACATATCGGCCATGTAGGCACCTCGCAAATAACGCAGTGAGGCACCTACAGATATTACCCGTGTACGTTCTTTGTACACCATATAACTTCCATTTACCCCGTATTCTGTCCACCCCATCGACGATACCCCTGCTCGTTTAATGTTTTGATACCCTTCAGGCGGACCAACGGGTTGTTGATCGACCAAGAATTTTGCGAGGTCGGATGGAATACGACTTACATTACCAACGACCCGCGCCCGTGTAATTATACCAATACCATAATTATCGTGACTCAAATAAAAGGAGGGTCCGTTTAAAGTTGCCGATGCGTACAAGCTTCGTTTAAGTTGCCCTGTTAATTGTTCGACTGTTAGATTATTGGCCAGTTTAGCCGCAGAGGCAACGCTGAATTTTGGCAGATAAAACAAATTCGTGAAGGCATTTGCGCCGATTCCTACCAGCTGCAATTGCGCGAAAGCCCGCGAGTCGGCAGTTAATGCTGGATTAAGATAAACTGCTGCCGAAGGATAGTAATTACTAAAAGCGATACCTGCATTTTCCTGCGCCAAAAATCCATTAGAAGTTGTAATAATAAACAGGAGTACACATAAACAATCCTTTATGATTTTCTTCATTATCTAAACAAACTAATTCGGCCATTACGGACCATTTTTTTATCGGTACCCTTTTCAATGGTTTCAATGCGGTAGATATAGATGTCATCTGGACACCAATTACCCTTGTAGCGTCCATCCCATTTGGCATTAATTGAATTGCCAATAAATACCACATTTCCCCAACGGTCAGTAATGGTTATTGTATAATACGAATAATCGCATTGCCCGATGGGCGCAAACGTGTCATTTTTTCCATCTTCATTGGGTGTGAAGCTATTGGGGATCATCATTTCACACTCACATGCCTTTAATTTTACTACTACCGTATCGGTTTGTTTTCCACAAACGGGATGACGGGTTTGCACCCAGTACTTGCCTTCTTTTACAGCTTGGATAGTTGGCGTAGAGGCCCCTGTATTCCAATAAACAGTACTTCCTTGAAGTGGTTTAACCCCAATTATTTTCACATCTTCATTCATACAAAAGACTGTTTCAGTAGCGATTGCAACAGCTAAATCACTGAGTTGTTTTACTATAACACTATCCACTATCGAACACCCTCCTCCAATTATACGAACTGTAAATAAGCCGGATCTTGCCACGTTTATTCTTTGATTCGTTTCTCCTGTGTTCCAGAAGTAGCGCAAACCAGGATTACCAGCGTCTAGTCGCACCGTCTTGCCCTTGCAGACTATGGTATCACGCAACAATTTTCGAGGGGGTGCCAATAAAATAACTACCGATGTATCGTAGGCGGGCGTGTTATATTGAGCGCCGATCACACGAACAATGTATTTACCACCTTTTAATATTTTAACGCGATTTGTATTCGTGATTATACCATAGGGAGTTGTCCAATCAATCGAATTGGGACCACTGCGCAAGTTGCGTAATTCAAGTGCAGCTGTATCGCCAGCACAAATACGCAAGGTATCAGGCAACAACATGGCTCTTTGCGACCATGCGTTGAAGACGAAGAAACACAGTATGAAGAAGGCAATAAAACGACTCACAGTTCTATAATAATTTGAATGATCGTTCCTGAATCGCCTTCTCGTAGCGTTGACTTGTCAGTCATGGTTACGGCCTGTTTCTTTCCACGTAAACGGGAATTGATTTCCAGAATGCTGCTAATGGTGCTAGTACCCAACGATTTATGTCCGGTCTTCGCATGTTCTTTTGCTTTTATTAAGCCAATGCCATTATCTTCAATTAAGATGGCGAGTTGATTGGTTCCCTTCAACTCGAATCGCACATTTAACACACCATGTTCGTGTTTTGGCAAAATGCCATGAATAATACAGTTTTCAACGTGCGGTTGAATTATCATGTTCGGAATTTGTATGGTATGCGTATCAATTCGTTCATCGAGGTGTATGAAGTAGTCGAATTTATTTTTGAACCGTTCCTTTTCTAATTCGAGGTAGTAAGTTAAACGCGCTAATTCATCATGTAAAGTAATATCACTTTGAGCTGCTTTTTCAATAATCATTCGAATTAAACGAGAGAATTTGGCCAGGTATTCACTCGCTCTTAAACTATTGTTGGTGTTAATGTAGTTTTGAATTGATGTAAGAGAGTTAAAAATAAAATGTGGGCTCAACAAAGCATTCATGGCCTGATGTTTGAGTAAGTTCATTTGTTGTTCCTGTTCTAAACGACGCCTTGCCTTTACCTTTACTCGGCGTACCCAAATAACACTAACGAGGCTAATAATAACCACAGCAAACAATGCTATGAGAAGTAGCCAAGAACGTTTTTCAGATAGTTTTTCCTCCTTCTTAAATTTTAAAATAAGTGGGCTTGAAAAATTGATGTTGTCGAAAGACGCAATGATTTCAACCTGATGCAATCCGCCTGTAAAACCAACATTGAATGCCAAGGCATTATTTAAGAGTTGCCATTCTCCTTCATCTACTCGGTACTGGATGTATTGAAGGAGGGGCTTACCATAGTTTGGACTGTTGAGATAAATGGAAATGTTATCCTGTATATCCGAGAGTGCGTATAATCCATTATTTTCTGTTATCGTTACCGTTTCATCAGCTACCCTTTGTGCTGTTACCCTTGGAGTACCAAAGAAGGAAGCATTCTTATTATCTGTCAACAATTGAATTGGCGCAATAGCCACTCCCCTTATTGTCGAAATGACCATATTTACACTATCTGCTGTTACATCATTGATGGTGGAAGACAGCAGTCCTTTTGATTTATTCAAAATGTTCACCGGCTGGAATTCTTTATCGCAAATGAACAAGCCATCAATGGTCGCTAACCAAATTTTATTCCGGAATAATTTAATCTTCCTTACACTGTTCAACTGGAAGCGACCTACCTGTTGAATTAGTTGTTCCTTATTAATATTCGTCAAGCCTGATTCATGGGCCGCATAGATGTCCCCATTGATATTCGCAAGGTCGTTTATATGAACATTCAACACTGGTTTAGTAGGGTGGGCCGACTCTTTTTTGGTGAAGTTGTAGGTATAAAGTCCGCTGCTAGTTCCAACATACAATGTAGAGTCATTAAGGAGTAACGCGTTGACTGACATTCGGTAATCGGTAAACGAAATAAGTGTATCGAGTGTGCGCGTACCATCGGCGTTGCATCTCAGAATATTCAATTCACGATCGGCAACAACTGACCACTTCGCCGTTACCGGAAGGTACAATTTGGCGATAACCGGTCGGAAAGTGAAATTACTGTTATTGCCAGAGAACACGGCTGGTGAAACATAGAGTGAGCTGTACTTGGTGTAGTAAAAAATATCGTTAACGGCACTTATCGAAAACACCGGCTCTTGAAATGTATCGTCTGGTTTTGAAATTACCTTGGTGGTGTGATTAGCAAGATTGTATCCGTACAGGCCGTTAGCAGTAGCTACAGCAATGAAATTGCCTTTTAGCACCGATTGATTGATGTTAAGAATCTTATTATTAAAATAAAACGCTAAGTTTTTAAACACCGTATTTTGCACACAATAAACCCCGTCGTTGAAAGTACCAATCCATACATTTTGGTCGCGATCGATAAACAAACAGCGGATGAGTGAAGGAGGAATATCGAGAATTGAAAATATATCATAGGTGCGATCGGCTTCCTGCAAATAAAGTGCATCGTCGGGCATGGATGTGAACCAAATTTTATTGTATTTGTCGCAGGCCATCTGATTCACGCTTTTGCCTCCGCCTATATCAAATGTTCCGGATCTAACCTTGTAAGAAGGGGACATTTCATTTAATATGCCATTTTTACCCCACGTAATAATTTTTGATGCAGTACCAACAACGAGGGAGCCATCAGGTGCCTCTGATAGACTGTGAACAGCCTGCTTCGGAAATTTTTCTACTCTTACTTGGGAAGCTCCAATTAGCCGGTAAAGTCCGTCACTCCTGCCAACATAACAATCCCCCTTTTTTGTTTCGAAAATGCAGAAGGCTTGATTCATTCGCTGGTTCGCCTTAATGGAGTCGATGAAAAGTGTTTGGTTGGTTGAATTATAAATGGCCAATTTAATTCCCGCCGTCAACAAATAAACGTAAGGGGACTTTATAATGACAACATCAGCATTATTGTCCTTGATGGCTATTTTCTCTTTCCGGTTGATTTGATTCGCCACGTCATCGTAGGGCACCAAGCCTTCGTTTCTAATGGAGAGGAAAAGTTTATTTTGGGAATAAACGGCGCTTAGAAGTGCATTTGACTGAATACTATCTGTTTTTAGTTTTACAAATCCATAACCATTGTAGCGATAGATGCCGTTTTGGGTGGTGAAGACCATTTGTCCATCGGGTTGTTGGCAAATGCTAAAAATATTGGTATTGTTCAATCCATCTTCGCTGCTTAGTTTTTGAAAATTAAACGAAGGCACTTGGGCAACTGTTAGGTAGTAACCCAAAAGGCAGAAGTATGTGAGTAATTGGCGCAAGCGGCTTGATTCTATCCCCATAAAAATACAAAAAGCCCGCGAAGGGGCGGGCTAAAAAGAGTAGGAATTAATAACGTCTATTTGGGAGTAACCGATTTTGTACGAATAAAATCGTTGAATTCTTGTATTCTCGCTTTAGAAACCTGCACATGTGTACCGTCGCTTAAAACCACTTCACCGCCGTCGTGATTACTGTATTCTTTGACGTAATGCACATTGATAAGCGCCGATCGGTGAACGCGAAAAAATTCAGTTGAAGGGAGGATGGATTCGAATTCTTTCAAGGTTTTACTGGCGATTATTTTCTTTTGTCCATTCAAGAACAAATTGGTGTAATTATCGCTCGCTTCTAGCCAAATAATATCTTTAATATCGACCAAGGTAAAGCCCTTACTATGATTAATCAGAACAATATTTTTATCATCCGATTTATTTGCTGCCGAGGTCACTTTTCCTTCGTAATGTTGTACCACTTTTCTCACCGCTGATTGTAATTCGCCCAGCATAAGGGGTTTAAGCAGATAATCAGTGGCGCCCGCCTTAACGGCCGTGATACCATGCTCGCTATAAGCGGTTAAGAAGATCACACAAAAATCCCGTTCATAAATCCCTTCCAACATTTGGAAGCCATTCATTCCTGGCATATTAATGTCAAGAAAAACAACATGTGGTTTTAACTCCTGAATTAGCGTTTTCCCTGCAGGTCCATTTTCAGCTTCGCCAACTATTTCGATTTCAGAACAGTAATTTGAAATCATGTTGCGCGTGTTACTGCGACTATCTTCTTCATCGTCTATAATGATGGCGCGGTATTTTTGCATAATTCAGATGTTTGACTGCTAATCTAAATCATTTCTCTGAGAAATAACTCTAAAATTAGTCAGGTGGTGATATGAATGAGTAACAAGGTCGTACGGCTGACTTAAACTGCCTTTAAACTAGCCATTTTGTCTTTTTTCGCCCCCTATTTATTGCCTTCTTTTTATTATAACGCGTTCCTTATAAAAGGATACAAAAAAGTCCCCGACAATTGTCGGGGACTTTAATAAATCATAAAACAGGTTACTGATTAGTGAACCGATTAATCTTCGGTGTAAATAGGTTTAATTTTAAGCGGGATGTACAGACCAGCGGTCATCATGCAATAGAGGTTTCTAACATTTACAGGTAGACTTGAGTTTGCCATAGATTTAAAACCAGGACGGCTACCAAATTCGAACTTCCAGCTGAAGCCTTGTTCTTTTGGTTTACGCCAGAACCAGCCAATACGCCACCCGAAACGGCTAATCTCTTTGTAACCAACCTTGTAAGTTCTTTCACCCCTTGCGTCTAACACAGAGAAATCTTTAAGGTTAAAGATCGGCGCGAACATGACATCGATGTAGAAATCGCTATAAAGGATGTTTCCACGGTAGCCATATCCTTCAACGTCGATTAGGAGGTTGCGAATGGTACGGAAATTGAGTCCGCCATACAGGTAACCAATGTTGATGGTGCCGTACTGATCAATTGATAAGGTAGGAGCGCTCTTGGTGGTATCGCTTTTGTATTCGAAAATCTTCATTTTGTCCTTCGCATTCACATAGGTTGAATCGTTAAATGTGAGAAGGCTATCTGAAAATTTGGTGAAATTTAGCGTATTACGATATTGTCCCCAACCACCGCGCAAAGCAACGATGGTACGCACTTTAGCTGGTACACCACCTCGGATATAGGTTGTATACTGGTAATTTCCTACACGTTGCGTACTCAACACAATTGGCACGTTGCGTACATGTGCCTTGTTTACGAAAATTAAACCGACTCCGCCTTCCATAGCGAAATAGTTGGCGGTATTGCCATTTGATTCACGGTATAAATTCGTTCCAAATCCAAAACGTGAATCAAAATTGAACAATAAGGTTTTGCCCATCATGTATTCGGCGCGAGCACCCCAACCAAAGGCGTAACCATTGTGAGCATTTACTTCGCCCCACAAGGCGTCGATACTAGCAGAGAAGTTGCGAATATCAAATGGGTCATTACGAACGTATGTATAATTTATTGACTGAGCATCCAACTGTGTCGACAGTAAGGATGAAATCATCAATGAGAGTGTGATTATAATCTTTTTCATCTTTTCAATCATTTACTGTTAAACATCAGAAGAAACGCGCCAAACCAAACTTGAGTACGAAGGATCGCACCTTGGCATCGGCCGGTGTAGTTGCGGTTGCGCCGTTAACTTCGGGGTAGAAACTAATGCCTTTGCTATAAAAACAGGGCATGATCGATAAGCCGTACTTTTGATAGAAAGAGTAACCAATGGTGCCTTCAAAATAAAGACCATGACCCCGGTAGATGTAGTTTTTCTTGGTATAAATTTCGTACCCAATTTTACCTATTGTACGAATCTTTCCAAACTTCTTGTAAGCAATTAAGCCCAAGCCCCAGTTGATATACGCCTTTTGACCAAATGGCTTTAAGGTTGAATCAAGGTTAGAGGTGGACCAACCAAAACCGAGGTAACCACCAATTCTAAACTGATCACCATTTCCACCAACATAACCTACACGGCCATTGCAATAAGCGCCTTCCGCTTTGGAGATTTTTAAGCGGTTGTCGTTTGCCTTGTTGGTTTGGGTAGCTGCATAGTACAAGGCGCTCATGTCGCCATTTACGTACCATCGACTGGCCAATCGGTCAATCATCAGGACAGGGAATCCTGCACCGGAACTGTACTTTGTGTATTTTCCATTAGGATAGTTGGGTGATTTTACGCTCACGAAACCAACTTGGCCACCCGGAAAATACTGACTGTTCATGCCTACCTGAGCAAAAGTCAGGGTAGTGAACAGGACTGCTAGAAGGGATAGGGTTTTCTTCATAGTGTTATATTATTTAACAAATTTAACTTTTATTCATCAACTTGTTTGTACCTATTGATGGGTATTTTAATCAGTTAATCAACTAATCATTATCAGTTTTTTAGAATCGTGAATTCGACCCGTCGGTTGAGTTGGCGACCGTCATCGGTATCGTTAGTAGAAACCGGTTTTGTTTCGCCATACCCTTTTGCAACTATGCGGTCAGCCGCAATGCCTAATGAAACCAAGTATTCAACAACTGCTTTGGCTCGGTCTTCTGAAAGTTTCATGTTGGCATCATCAGACCCCACATTATCTGTATGTCCTGATAATTCGATTTGCATTTTCCCGTTTTGAGTCATGATACCCGCCAAACGTTCAAGTTCAGGATAGGATTCTGGGCGCAAGGTGGCCTTACCCACATCGAAGAAAATATTATTCAATCGAATAGTTGTACCTACTGTTAATGGTACCAAGTACAGATCGCGTTTAATTTCTTTATACTCTGCAACAGCTGTGAGATCAACGTTATCACTCACTGAAACAAACTTATCGGCGTAAGCCATGAAACCATAGTTCTTGCCATAGGGCAGTACGATGCGGTATTCACCAGTAACAGGATTCGATTCGGCAATACCTACGTTTTTACCGTCGACAAGATTTTCATATTCGATGTTCGCGCCTAACGGCTCATTTGTTTTAGCATTGTAAACCTTGCCTGTTACCATCACAACGGGATTAGGGCGTAATTCCTTAATCAGTTTAATTTTGACAATGTCCCCAATTCCAATAGAATTTTTACCTGAAACCATGTAGGCATCTTCACCGCGTGCATCGAGGGTGTAGTAGGCATCCCATTCATCGGTATTGATTGGAGCACCTAGATTCACTGGCTCAGACCATTTTTGCCAGGTGTCGTCCAATCGGCGGGTCATCCAAATATCCACTCCTCCCATTCCGCCTTTACGATCTGAAGCAAAATAAAAGGTAACCCCATCAGCGGCGATGAATGGTGCAAAATCAGTGTTTTCGTAGATGCTTAGTGCTGTAATTTTTTCAGGCTCAGTCCATGTGTTGTTATTTAACGCCTTACTTACAAACTTGGTAAAGTCCTTTATTGATTTCGGTTTGTTCCACACATCCTTCATAATAAGGTGCGAGACATACAACTCACTTTTCTCACCATTTTTTGATTCTGAAAAAGACATCACAATGTGTTTGCCATCAGGAGAGAGGTAAAAGCCACTGTAACCCCCTAGGCTACTGTATTTCTCAAAGTTTTTAATTTCTAATTTTCGAGGGTCCTTCCATCCCCCTTTTTTACTGCGGACAATTACTGAAAGTCCTGCCCCATCGTATTCACCATCCTCATAAGCCCCTCTGATAAGCAGTTGGTTGCCATCGGCTGAGACGTTTTCCACGCACGAATTCCTTTGTCCGGTATTAATTGGTTGACCTGCTCGAATAGCAGGTCCCCATTTGCCATCGGCTTGCATTTCGCAAATCCACACTTCCTGATTGGATTTGTTGCCCGAGTGCCCATCGCGCACCATGTAAAGGGTTTTTCCATCAACCGATATTACCGGTTTTAATTCATCAGCAGTAGAATTGACATTGGGACCAAGGTTTTCCACCTTGGTTGTAGTAATGGTATTGTGCGTTGCAGCTGGCTGCTGCGCCAGCGAGCTTAGGTGGGGAGATAACACTAAAGCTGTATTAATCGCGAACCAAAAACGTGTTTTCATAGGGTTTTGTTTACGTTTCAATTGGGAACGGTTCAAAACTAAGAACATTAAGTTTTGTTGCAAATACCCAATGGAGGGGGTATTTACTGAATCTCGAATTGCAAGCTTGATTTTTATCGGATTTTTCTCTAATTTAGTTCTAATGTAGGTACTCAATCAAAATTTAAAATCCCATTTGCTCATGAAAAAACTACTACTTTCTTTTATGCTATTATTGGCTTTCGTACAAAACGGAAATAGTCAATGCAGTACTCTCACTGCACCGCCAGTAAGCGGTAATACCATTGCAGCCTGCACCACCAGTGCTTCCTTTACTTTAACTGCCACTGGATCGGGAATTAATGCTATTAACTGGTATACCAATTCTGTCGGCGGTAACGCCATTAACACCGGTTCCGTATTTACAACGCCTACTCTAACAACCAGCACGACCTATTATGTGGGACAATCAAATGCCACTGGTCCAGCCAGCTTATCGCTGCCTGCATTTGCTTCTGCCTATTCTGGCAATACTCGGGGTATGTGGTTCACGGCACCAACTTGTTTTATGATTAATGGTTTACGAGTTCCTACCGATGTAGGCACAGGTAATTCATGGATTGTTGTGATGAAGTTTGCTGCTAATCCACCCGCATTTTCTTCTACTACAAATAGCTTTACGATTCTTTATTTCGGACAAAACATTTCTGGCACTAACATAATTCCCGTTAATATTCCGATTAGTAATGGTGATATCATTGGAATTCTTGGCTGTCGCGCCACTAGCTCGAGTTATGCTACGTCTTATGGAAGTGCGGGTCCACAAGTCGTAACCCTTGGCACTTATACAACCACATTGAACCGACTTGGTATGCAATACGTGTTGGCAACAACCCCACCGCAAGATATATGGACCGAAAATGCGTCTATTGGCCGCATCGAAGTTTACACCGATTTAGGAAGCAATTCGCCTTTAACACCTGTAACGTTAAGTGTTATTCCACAACCTACGGTTATCCTCTCTGGTCCAACTAACAGCATTTGTGCCAATTCATCAACCACTCTCACGGCAGCTGGCGTCGGTAATTACACCTGGAGCACAGGTTCTAATGCCAATTCCATTGTTGTTACTCCTAATACCTTAACCACTTATACCTGTGTTGGTTCAGTGGGCTCTAATTGCACAGCCAGTGCTGCCATTCAGGTATCAGTAAGTTCGGGTGCTCCAACGCTCACACTCACCGCTAGTAACAATTCGATTTGCTCTGGCAATACGGTGGCTATTAATGCGAGTGGTGCCATTACTTACACCTTTTCGAATGGTGTCAACAACAACGTGGCCTTCACTCCTACCGCTTCGGCAGCATTTACTGTTACGGGTGCGAATGCATGTGGCGTTGCAACGGCTGTTAAACAAATTACTGTGAACCCGACTCCTACTATTACACCTGCTGTTCCGGTTACAAGCATTTGTTTGGGCCAAAGTGCAACCTTGAGTGTAAGTGGTGCTGATAATTATACATGGACCACCATAAACAGCACCGGCTCTACAGCGGTGGTTTCTCCCACTTCCACTTCCGCTTATAATGTAGTAGGCGAAACCAATGCCGGCTGCTCTTCTACTGGTGTGCAAATAGTTGTTGTTAAGAATACACCAACAGTTAGCATTACTAACCCTTCACCATTGGTGTGTGCCAATTCTACGGTGGTTCTCACAGCTAATGGGGCAAATACTTACACCTGGGGTGATGGTTCAAACGGCACCTCTATTTCGGTGACGCCTTCGGCTACAACTATTTATACACTGACTGGTGAATACACCAGCACACAATGTCAAAATTCGACTACCGTACAAGTGGCGGTATATATTCCAACAACTTCTATTTCATCTCCATCTGCAGTTTGTCTTGGTAAAACTGCGACACTTTCTGCTAATGGTGGCGATGCCTTTAGTTGGAGTCCAGGTGGGCCTTTCCAATCTATTGTATTCACACCTACCGCAACCCAAATATTCACGTTAACAGTAAGTAGTACGTCTGATAACGTGTTGTGCTCGGCCGATTATACAACACAACTTGGCGTTAACCAATTGCCAACTATCTCTATTGCCGCTACAAAAACAGCCATTTGTTCAGGAGAAGGTACAGAGTTGACTGCCAATGGTGGTAATTCTTATGCATGGACTAGCTCAACTATTACTGCAGCTACCTATTCTATCAATAACTTAAAACAAACCACTTCTTACACGGTAACTGGCACCGATAATAATGGTTGTAGTTCTACTGCTACTGTTCAGATTAAGGTGAACACCTGCATTGGCCTCAACGAACAAACTGCTCCTTATTTTGAAATGTATCCTAATCCCGCTAAAGATCAACTGCACTTGAAAAACGTGGCTGCGGGTACAGTTTCAATCTATAATCTAGCTGGTCAATTAGTTCATCAAGTAGCTGTTTTAGAAAACGAATCCGAAATTAATGTGGACCTTGCTTCGGGCTTGTACTTGATTAAACACTCTGCCAACCCAGCAGTTAGTGCTAAAATCATTATTGAATAACCCGATTGATAAATTAAAAGGCTGTCTGAAAAGACAGCCTTTTTTTTTTTTGCGCATTCATTGAACCGAACTTAAATGAATTGGCTTATTTTATCGGCCTATTAGTTCTTATTATTCTCTGAATTCGTAACATTCCCAAACAGCGCCTGAAAAAATGTGAAATACGCCACTCCTGCCTGCGTTTCAAGGGTATCTTCGAACAAGCACGCTAGCACTACACTTATCAACCAAAGGCTGTACAAAGACATTGCTCTTTTACGCAAGTTGAAGTATGGAAAAATTAATAAAACGATAAACGCCATTAATCCGACTACCCCTAGTGCTGCTGCTTCATTTATAAATTGATTGTGCGGACGTTTGAACCATTCTTTTTCAAGAGGGTAGTTTTCGTCGACAAAAATTTTATCCATCTCTAACTGAACATCCCCACTGCCTGCTCCACCAATCCAATTATTTAAAAAGACTGTTATTCCGGCTTTCCAATAATATAGCCGCATGGTAACTGAATGACCGCTGACGTGACGGTGATGCACCCATTCATCGTATTCGTTAACCAATTCATAAGCTCGTCGTTGCAAGGCATTCCATTGTGGCCATTTGTAATTGGTAACGTCGTTGCGAATGTTTAGTTTATCTTCAGCTGTTAACGCCTGATAACCCACCGAATCCTTGCAAAGCCCCTTGCTCGCCATGTAGCGAATCAATACATGAAAACGATGCGATTTAGCAACAACTGTTATATCAAATGAATCGTCGGGATGTTCGGTATTCCAGCAACGGGTGAGTTCACTGGGTTGAATATTTCGTAACACGTAGTACCCATTTTCAATTTGTCCGGTTGTGTCAGATACGGCATACCAATTACCGCCCGCTGTGTACTGCTTCACACGGTTGTTTTCGTGATCAACGGGCGTTAATTGCTCCAGCTGCATTTGCCGAAGAAAAACAAAAGGGATAGCTAGAAAAACTGTAGGCAACACGATACCCAAGACTTTTAATAGTAGTGATTGGCTGCGTAGCAGGCGGCTAATAGACCATAGACTCAGCACGGAAATAAAAATGAACATCCCTGAAAATAGTGCCATCGCCAACATAACGCCCAAAATATAAACGCCTAGCACCACTATCGCTATTTTTTTGAGCAGCGCACCGGTGTTTAAAAACAACCATCCTAGTACAAATAAACACATCGTTAAGAACAAGCCCAGGCGGATGTGACTCATAAAGCGCGAGGCATCTCTTAAGGGCAAGTTGGGGTGTAAGTGCAAACTGTAATACAAACACCAGAGGGTACTCACTACACAGCCTGCAACAAAAAACCAAAGAATGGACTTTATTTCTTGTCTGTTAATTGGGGCAGTCGTAAACATCACCAGGGGAATTGCGAACATGGGTATTCGCACACGAAAATCCGTCATGCCCACCTGCATGTCTTGGGTCCACAATAACCCCAGGCTATGTAAAAGAAAGGGGGATAGTAAAATCCAAATAACCGGATTCTCTTTGATGGTTTGCCATTTCTCAGCAAAGCGCCCTTCTAACAGCCAATTGATGCCGATAATAAACATGGGCAAACTCGACGGAATGGCGCCCATCATCACGCCAAAGGCCATGGCCACTAATCCAAACAAATAGATATATCGGTGCGTAATAGCAGGAAACACATTGCAAGTAACGAAAAAACTGGGTAAATAGTCTGTAAGGGTAGCGCTAAAAACAAAAATGCCGGTGAATGTTTATCCACCGGCATAATCCTCTTTAGTTAGATTTTAGTTACCAAAGTCAGAAAGGAACTTGATGCGAACCACACGAATTTCTTCGCTGGTGAAATCATTTTCTCCTAATTCTTTCAAAGCATCTTCTACACTGTCTGATTCACTTTCTTTGAAATACTCTAATATTTCATCCAACTTCTCCTCGTCCATTAAATCTTCAATGTAGTAATCAATGTTCACCTTGGTGCCCGAAGCAACAATGGTTTCAATCTCCGTCAATAAATCATTGAGTTTAATGTTCTTACTTTTCGCCATGTCATTCAAACTGACTTTTCGGTCGATGTTTTGAATAATGTACACCTTTAAGCCCGACTTGTTGACCACCGATTTAATAACCATGTCAACGGGACGTTCAATTTCGTTTTCGTCAACGTATTTCTTAATCAACTCAACAAACGGTTTCCCGAATTTTGCTGCCTTACCTGAACCCACGCCGCTGATCTTGGTCAACTCCTGAATGGTGATAGGGTATTGCACCGACATTTCTTCGAGCGACGGTTCTTGAAAAATAACGTATGGTGGCAAGTTCTTGGCCTTCGCTGTTTTCTTTACTAAGTCTTTCAGCATTGCATACAAAACTTCGTCTGATGCACTGCCTGAACCTTTTCCATTGGTTACAATATCATCTTCGGCTTGTTCGTATTCAGCATTGGCGTAATCGTGATCTCTCGAAAACTTAACACTGTATGGTTTTTTAAGGAAGGTCTTGCCTTTATCTGTTAACTTAATGAGTCCGTAACTTTCAATGTCTTTCGACAAAAACCCATTCACAATGGCCTGACGAAGGACAGCCTGCCAATACTTATCGTCCTTATCATGATCAACTCCCCTGCCCCATGCCTCACATTGGTTGTGTTTGTAGGATTTAGCAGTTGAAGTCATTGTGCCCAGGAGCACATTAATAACATCCTTAATTTTATGTTTTTCTTTTATCTCATTTACACACGAGATAGCGAGTTCAAGATCTTCTTTGGCTTCGAAGCGCTTACGTGGGTGACGGCAATTGTCGCACATGCTATTGCATTTCGCTTCTTCAAACTCTTCGCCAAAATAATGAAGTAGAAATTTACGGCGGCAGCTGCTTGTTTCAGCAAACGAAGCTGTTTCAGCGAGCATTTGTTTACCAATTTCTTGCTCAGCTACCGGTTTGTCCTTCATGAATTTTTCCAACTTCACAATATCGTCGTAACTATAAAACGTTACGCATTTGCCTTCGCCACCATCACGTCCGGCACGCCCGGTCTCTTGGTAGTACCCTTCGAGTGATTTAGGAATATCGTGGTGAATAACAAAGCGAACATCGGGTTTGTCAATACCCATACCAAAGGCGATGGTTGCCACAATCACATTAATCTCTTCCATTAAGAAGCCGTCTTGTGTTTTTGCGCGTTCCTTGGCATCTAACCCAGCGTGATAAGGTGCTGCTTTAATTCCGTTGACTTTAAGGGCATCGGCAATCTCTTCAACCTTCTTACGACTTAGGCAGTAAATGATACCGCTCTTGCCATTGTTGTTTTTTACATACTTAATGATTTCGCGGTTCACGTTTTGTTTTGGGCGCACCTCGTAGTACAAATTATCGCGATTAAACGACGATTTAAAAAGGTTGGCACCCATCATGCCCAAGTTCTTTTGAATGTCTTGCTGCACCTTTGGTGTAGCTGTTGCTGTTAACGCCATCACCGGCACACCACCTACGGCGTCTATAATGGGACGAAGACGGCGGTATTCTGGACGAAAATCATGCCCCCATTCCGAAATACAATGGGCTTCATCAATCGCAAAAAAGGAGATCTTAAACTCTTTGAAAAAAGAAATGTTGTCTTCCTTGGTTAATGTTTCTGGAGCGATGTATAAAAGTTTGGTGCGACCTGAAATCACATCCTTTTTTACTTGAGCAATATCGCTTTTGTTGAGCGACGAGTTTAAAAAGTGAGCAATGCCATTTTCGTTGCTAAAACCTCGAATAGCATCTACCTGGTTCTTCATTAACGCAATCAATGGCGACACCACAATAGCAGTGCCTTCACTCAATATGGCAGGTAATTGGTAACAAAGGCTTTTGCCCCCACCGGTTGGCATTATTACAAAGGTATCGTGACCCGATAATAAACTGCGAATGATTTTCTCCTGGTTTCCCTTAAAACCATCGAACCCAAAAAAACTTTTCAGGGTATCGAGGATTTCTGGTGTTTCTACTTCGGCAATCATGTGCTTGGCTGATTAAAAATATAGTTTGGTTGAGTAAGTCAAATAAGGGGATTTTCCCCCGTTCTTAATTCTCCTTTAAAGTTATACAAAAAATTTGGGACAAGGCAACAAAAAAATGAAGATTTAACCTCGATTTCTTGATTTTCGAGGCTTTTTTTAAAGGTTTTTGTCCATTCTGGTATAATACCTTAGGAAAACCACCAAAAAGAACAGGTGGGCTATAGTGGAAAACCACAACGACACGCCTACCTGATCACTGAGTATAAAAAAGATGAGTTTGGCAAAAAAAGTAAGTGCAAACAGGTCAGCTCCCCACCGCTTCATAAACCAAACGCCTACGTACGACATAAAACTAAAGGCTACCAAGAGCCCAAATACGGCTGGCATAAACATGCCCAACTTTTTAACGGAGGGCGAAAATACCTGCGGAAAAGCGACAACAATGGACAAGAAGCCAAGCACACAGATGACTGTAAGAATTTTAGGTCTTTTCATCCGGTACTTCTTATGGCTTCAACAGGGTCGAGTTGCGAGGCACTGTAGGCTGGCACAAACCCACTTACAATGCCTATTAATACTGAAATGGTTATACCAAGCACCACATTGGCACCGGTAAGGGTTATTTCCATGTCCATCATGCTCGACCCCAGCAAGGTCATGGCCCAGGTTAGTAAAAGGCCAAATAGTCCGCCTAATAAACTCAACAAAATGCTTTCTGAAAGAAACTGAACTAGTATAAACAAGTTGCGGGCACCCAAACTTTTTTGAATGCCAATAAGGCTGGTGCGTTCGCGCACCGAAACAAACATGATGTTGGCAATACCAAAGCCACCGACTAAAATTGAAAAGCCACCAATCACCCAGCCAGCAAGACCTATCACATCGAACAAGGCATCAAAGCCAGTTGATAATAAACTTGATTCGTTGAGGGCAAAATTATCTTCTGAGCGGGGTTTGAGTTTTCGAATGGCCCGCATCGCACCCGTTAAATCATCAATCAGTTCGGTATTGGTTACCAAGGGGCGCGCTTTAACGTATATGGTTGGGTCGGCGCCTTCGCTTCGAATATCGAGTATGTTTCGGGCGTAATTGAGCGGGGTTATCACTTGGTAATCGGCTGTTTCGAATAAACTTTCTCCCTGTTTTTTCAGTACACCTATAATGGTGGTCTTATGGCCACTCACCGAAATTACTTGCCCTATGGGGTCGCTGTTCTGAAAAAGTCCCGTTGCAATTTCTGCCCCCACAATTACCACTGGCATGCCAGCATCCGATTCGTTGCGGGTAAAATAGCGGCCATCTTTTAAGTTAAGCGTTTTAATGCGCCAGTAATCGTGCGACACACCAATAAATTCGGCATTGCGCACGCTAAGTGAGCGGTACTTTAGCGTCTTGGTACCCCAAACAGTAAAGGCCATCGCTTCTGCACTTTTGGTGCGCTTTTGCAGTTCGGCCAGTTCTTTGTATTGTGGCAAGGGCCGGTTCATGTATTTCCACCAGGGGTATGGACCAAAGATCCACGGCCATTTTTGTACATACACCACATTGTTGCCGAGTGATTTAATAGAGTCGCGAATATTGTTCTCGAGACTATCTACAATCGTAAACACCAGAATAATCGCAAAAATGCCGATGGTAATGCCCAGCAAACTCAAGAAAGAGCGCAGTTTGTTGGCCACCAGCGAATGGAGCGCAAAAATCAAACTTTCTTTGAGTAACGTTAGTACCATGGTATGAAATTACACAATCCTAACTTCATGTTCGCAGTTGTTTGATGAATGGACGTGTTCAATGGCAAACGGTGAAGTGCTTCAATAAGGCGAGGCGCATCCCGTTTTGAATGATGAGGGCGTTTCACGAAGCGAAAAAACGTCATTCGAAAAAAATGCCCCGCTTCGTGACCAGGCTCTTCGGCTGTAGTTGGTTAGTTGTCGGCAAGCAGTAGTAGGCGCTGCGGGGTCCCCTTACCTAAAGGATGCGGGGCCGCCGCGCGCCAACTACCGCTAACCGCCACCTGCACCAAGCTACTGCCTGCGATCCTTAACGCGCGTTTACGCCAAACGTTTATTCCTTAATTTCTTCTTTTGTTTAAGCGAAAACGAATCACGTCACCTTTCTTGGTGGCGTTGTAGTTTAAATGAGAGGCCGTATAATTTTTTACAGGCACACCTACGTTCTATAATCGCGGCATAAGAGAAAAACTAGCGCGCGTCGCTTGGACTTTTTTATGACGCATTTCGACAACCATCACTTGCGGTCATTTAACAGTAGAGCCAGCGTAAACCTGTGTTAGGGATAGGAGCGGCAGCCCTATGGCTGTAACCGCAGTGTGCCTTAGGACACGGAGGCCCCGCACGCAGTAGGCGGGGACCCCGTAGGCCTTAGGCACACAAAGGTTACAGACATAGGCTAAAGCGGATAGCCCGACCCCCAAAGCAGCGAGTAGTGGCAAATCTTTTTTTCTTTGGGGGGAACACCCAACTAAAAATAAAAAGTAAGAAGTAACGCTTAGTTTTTTGGCGACTGCTTTTTTTCGTGGCGTATGCGTTGTTTACGTCGCAAGTAGTAAGACAAAAGCGATATGATAAAGAACCCGAGGAAAAACAAGGCGCTGTCGTTTTCTTTGATAATAAGAAAGTAACCAGTTAGCGACACGCCAATGATAATGCCTGCAAACCAAAGGTATTCTGAAATTTTGTACGGATTCATGTTATTGTTTTATCGTCTCTTCAGCCAAATGAAAAACGCCGGTGACTTGATGTATTTGGTAATTCGTAAAATCTTGATTGCTTTCAAAACCCACACCGCGAATAACTTCGTTGCCGGTAGTAATTTTGATAGGCGCATCGGTCGAAATTCTTTCAGTGGCTTCGTTCCACACCAACCGTTCGGTTTCTAATTTTTCGCCCTTGGTGTTGACCACTTCTACTTTGTACTTCGCTTCCATGCGCTTAGTCATTTCGTAGTGCACAGCGTAATTGGCGCGCAATGTGGCGGATATATTCCCCTTATTCTCGAAAAAAGTAACAAACACACCCTTTGGTAAAATGCGCATGGGTTCGCGGGTGTTCTTCGTAAAAACCAACATGCGGTTGGCTTGCAACATGACGCGCAAACGACTTGTATCGCTGTACAACAACGTAATACTATCGCCAACTTGTGAGGGAGCCAATTGATTGCTCGGCAATCGCATTACATCGCGCATGTCGTTTTTACAAGCGTGAAGCGACACCAAGAGGCATATGCCAGTCAACCATTTGATCATTTAATCGTATCTGAATTTCTGAAACCACTTATCGGTAAAGGTAAAGCCCACGCCAAAGCGGAAGTACTTTTCCATGACCAAGTTGTTAGAAGTAGTGCCCATAACGCCAACGCGCGCAAACACGTTAACCATTGAAGAAACGTAGCGGTAACCAATTGGTAAACCAGCTCCAATAGAAATAGAATAGTCTGGCACATTGGTTGAACGAATGTTGATGTACCCACTTTGGTACTGCGCACCAAGGCGGTATTGCATGCGGCGTGCAAAGGTGCCCTTACCGGCAGCATCTTTATCGGGCACGTAATTAACCCCAATAGCCAAACGCAAATTATCGGTGAGTCCCTGGTTTACGCCATTTACCAACCAGCCCTTCCAGCTTGTGCGGGCTGCGTCGACCATTATTTGTAACCGTTCCCCCTTTTTAAATCCGAACCCAATACCAATTTCGGTAGGCAGTTGTTGTGAACCACTTTTCTCAATATTGTACACCAAGGTATCGCGCACAATTTCTTGGCTGCTTGAGTTTAAAATATACGTCAACGCTACATCGTCGTAGGTGGTGCCAACACTGGTACCCAAATTCATGTAAGCCCCATACGTTATTCTGAAACGTTGTTGCAAGCCCCGGCGATAACGCAGCGTGTCTTTTTTACTCGGCACACTATCAAACGTAAAAGCGCCTTGAAAGCCGATGTTGTAAGTTAATCCATGAAACGTATACAACCGTTGGCGAAACAAGTAATTGTATTCAGCAGAACTTGAATACGTCATGCGATCGGTTTGTTCGAGTGAACCAAATAACCAGCCCACATTTGCACCCACCGACAAATCGCTAGCAGCTTTACGCATAAAGTACCTGAACCGGTTAGCCCCACGACCAATCGTTAGTAACGAATCGGGAATAGCCTGCAGTGCTTGTCTATAGCGTTTAGCCGCCTGTTGAAACGGCATCACACCGTAGCCCACAAACGCCTTTGAGAGGCCTCCACTTCCTTGGTAAATACCGGTGACATCTACCCCATTGGCATTGGTGTTCACTTCCTGCATGTCATACCCCACAAACGATACGGGTTGAATGCCCAACACAGCGCCGCCCTTTTGACGAACCGGAAAACCAATGGCGGCATAAGAGAAATTAGTGCCCCATTTACGGCTCGAGGAAGCGCCATTAGAAAGATCAGAATAGCGGTAAGTGCCACCCGCTTCAAACGTAGTAAAACGCAGTAACGGGTAAGACGCCGGATTGCCCGTATTGATAAACGTGGGTGCCGTTGAATCTGGCTTGTACGCCGTAAACGCACCGCCCATTCCGCTACCAGCAACAAAAGTAGGTGCTACCATTTCGCCGAGGCCATAACGCGAATAGGGACTAAACGCCGTGTTTTGTGCCAAGAAGGATAGCGGAAGTAATAGGAGTATGAGGTGTTTGATTTTCAAGTCGCGTAGTCTAATATTGTATGAATGCCTTTGAGTAATAACAACGGGCTGGCAAAGAAACGATTTTTAAGTCGGTCAGCCAAGAGCGGTGCATCACCGCCAGTAAGAACGACAACGAGGTCGGGATATTGTTCGCGGTAGCGGTCGATAAAACCATCCACCTCGCACACGGCGCCCAGCAGTGCCCCGGATAGCAGCGATTCGTTGGTAGTTCTACCAATTAACTGTAGCGATGCATCGTTAATAGTTAATGTTGGCAGTGCGTGTGTATGCGTGCCCATGGCTTTAAGACGCATTGGAATACCCGGTGAAATCGCGCCCCCCAGGTATTCAGCAGCACTGGTAGTAAAATTATACTTGATGCACGTACCCGCATCAATAACCAAGCTATTTTGTTGTGGAAACTCCGCATACGCGCCCACGGCCGCCGCCAGGCGATCAGAGCCCAGCGTAATGGCGCTATTGTAGCCATTGCGTAACGGAATACGTGTTGTTTTTTCGAACACCCGCAATTGTAGGTGCGGCGCCAAGGCGGTCACCACCTGTTCATGCGCTTGCGTCACCGAGCACACCATGCCTTTATCGGCTTTGATGAGCATAGAAGAGTGGCTGAGCAGTTCTTCCACATTCGCAAAAACAAACGTTTCTACCGGCTCATTTTTTTCAAAAAAAGCCCCTTTAATGCGTGTATTTCCAAAATCTAAAACCAGGTTCACGGGGTCTAAAGGTATAGTAAACAGCCTGAAAGCCAGTCCTTCATCAATTTTTTTATCAAAAATTGAGGGTTTTCAAAGAATTGATTATCTTTGCAGCCCCTGAACGCTTTGTTTCAAAGCAAATCAGTCCAGCTTGGTGCCTTAGCTCAGTTGGTAGAGCAAAGGACTGAAAATCCTTGTGTCCCTGGTTCGATTCCTGGAGGCACCACATCAAGCAGAGAAAACCCCTGTCGAAGAAATTCGGTAGGGGTTTTTGGTTGTTAGGGGGCTGCCATTTTATTTTTGACACCAACGTTGTGTGTTTTAGAAATCGTGGTCTGTTGCAAAAAAAACGAGGACTAATTTTCAATTAGCCCCCGCAATTATCAATTTATTATTTACTAAAGGCACAAAACTGCCTTTCCCTATTATTTAAAGATAAGAAATAATTTTTTAATGTCAAAATATATTTGTGTTTTTAACATTTGCTCGAAAGGGCGTGAAAAGGTGTAGATCTAAGTCTTATCAGTGTACGGCGAAGGACCTTGATGGTTGGGCATTATGTGAACTACCGCTTATGACACCACTTGGATTTTAGTTAACTTTAGGCAATGGCCACACCCCATCTCAAAATATTTCAAGATGCACCTACCTATCTGGCAAAAAAGGGGGAGGTACTGGTTAAAGCTGGCGAGGCGTCGAACAAGGGTTTTTTTGTGGTGAAGGGGTGTTTACGGAGTTATGTGGTGGATGAAAAAGGAAGGGAACACATTTACCAATTTGCGCCGGAGGACTGGCTGATTGCGGATTTGGAGTATTTTAAACGCAAGGGCAATGCGTTTCTTTACATTGATGCGATTGAAGATTCTGAATTAAAAGTAATTACGCTGAAGGGCGGGTCGATGATTGACGAAGTGGATGTAACGGATGCGGAAGGGGTTAAAATGAGTTTGACCAAATTACACAACCGCATGTATGCCTTGCAGAAGCGGGTGATTCAACTGTTGAGTTTTACGGCTGAAGAACGTTACAAAGATTTCTTGAGCACCTACCCCAACCTGGTACAGCGGGTGCCTTTGAAAATGATAGCGTCGTACCTCGGCGTTACCCCCGAAAGCTTGAGCCGTGTGCGCAAGGAACTGGTGAAGGCCAATAGTAAGAAAAAATAAAGTGTCCCGCTTAAAGGACAAAAACCTACTCACCGTCTTTATAGATAACCACCGCGTAAGTGTGCGCTCGTGACAGTAGCGGCAGCCCTGCGCAGTCAGCCATTAGCGCGGGAAAGCCGGCAGGGCTCTGTATGGAAGGAAGAGACCCTGCCGGCGTTGCCTCTTCGCGCGCTTATGGCTGACCAGCAGGCTACAGCGGATGGCACGGTAAGCGCCCTCATCATTTCTAAAAACGGTTTTTAAGCCCTCAGACTGCGGGTGCATTTCTTATCCTACATCAAGTGCTTTTGGCGAGAAGTGGTGCACCTTTGTGATCATAAAATACGACTATGAAAAAAATGATCTATCCCGCGCTAATAGGCCTCTCGCTTATGACTTCGGCCTATACGCTTGTTGTGACTTCGAACTGGCAAGTAAATGACAGTGCTTACACGGTTAAAATGAACAGTGATAAGGTGCAAGGTGTTTTCAAAGGCCTTAAAAGCACGATCGTGTTTGACGAAAACAATTTAGGTGGGTCTAAAATTTCGGCTACGATTGACCCTGCTACTGTGAACACGGGTAACGGCATGCGCAACAAACACGCACGCCAAGGTTTAGGCACCGATAAATTTTCGACCATTACCTTTGAGTCCACTTCAATTACTAAAAAAGGCGCCGGTTACGAGGCCGCTGGTAAATTGACCATTAAGGATGTGACCAAGGACATGGTATTGCCCTTTACGTTTACACGCACTGGTGAAGGTGGTGTGTTTGCTGGCAAATTTAGTGTAGTAACCAAGGAGTACCACATTGAAAAAAGTGGCACACCCGCTGTTGTTGAAATCGAACTTAATGTACCGGTAACCAAATGACCTGGCAACAAACTTGGCGCATGAGTGTTTTGAGCACCGTGCTGGCCGCCGCTGCCTGCCTGGTTTTCAACGAAATTTACAACCAAGCGTTTGCTACTAACTTTTCAACAATAGCCGGTACAACTAACATTGTAGCCTCGGTGTTAATTGGTTGTACGTTGATGGCGATAGGTTACAAATTAACCATAACAAAGGGCGTTAAATGGTTAGGTTGGGTAAACGTGGTATATGGTTTATTGAGTTTTATCTCGATAATTGGTGTGTTGGCATTTAGTTTACCATTGGAAACGGAGTCGCCTGAACTGTTTCCTGGCCTTATGATACCGATGCACTTTTTTCCGTTGCTCTCTTTTTTAATTGTTCAACCCTTTTTTAAACTTTCAAAATAAACATGGAAAAAACACAACAACCGAAAGGATTAAACATAGCCCTGTGGGCCGTACAAATTATCCTAGCCCTGCTTTACCTTATGGCAGGTGCAAGTAAAACGTTTCAACCGGTGGAAGAACTGGGCAAAACCTTACCGTGGGTATTGACTACCCCATTAGCGCTCGTGCGTTTTATTGGCTTAAGCGAATTGGCGGGCGCACTGGGCTTACTCTTGCCGTCGTTACTACGCATACGTCCACTACTCACCGTTTACGCTGCTATTGGCTTAACGCTGGTGCAGGTGTTTGCTGCCATTTTTCACGTATCACAAGGCGAAAGCAACGTGCTTGGCATCAACTTGGTGTTTTTGTTACTGAGTGGTTTTGTAGCATGGGGACGATTGAAGAAGTCGCCAATTGTTGCAAAGTAATTGAACTGCACTGAATAGAAACGAACATGGGAAACCGTGTTCGTTTTTTTTATAGGTTGAAACTTTGGGTGGACTCGGTATAGGAATAGTAACGGCCCTGCTGAACAGAATTAAATTATAAATACCTTTGGCTAAGGAGCCGTTAAACCGACTTATTGATTGGCAGGCCAATGCCACCATGCAGTTGTAACGAGCACTACATGACAAATTAATGGTGTAACCTGCTAGTAAAAAATAGACCTTTATATGCGATTCTACCTTGTTTTTATTCTGTTCTTTTATCTACACTGCTCTTATTCGCAAACACTCACGCTTAATTTTACCGGCCTGCGCAACGCGAAGGGGCATCTTCAAATTCATTTCTACACCAACAAAATTGACTTTGACAAAGAGAAGCCCTCACTAACCCGCATTGTACCAAAAACACAGGCAAAACAAGGAACACTTAGCATTAGTTACAACGATATTCCGCCAGGCACTTACGGCATTGCCATTCTCGACGATGAAAACAGTAACAAAAAAATGGACTACGGTTTTATGTTACCAGAAGAAGGATTTGGTTTTTCAGATTACTACCACACCGGCTTTACACGTCCTGATTACGACCGGTTTAAATTCAATTTCCAGCAGGGCAATAAACAAGTGGTGATTCGTGTGCGGTATTTGTAATTCGCTCACCGATTGATCTGCTCAAAAAAATAGAAGTTTACTCAGTCGTTTTAATAATGCGTTCGTAGATAGAAGTTGTTTCGGTATGGATACGTATGAAATAGATGCCAGCCGGTAGATTGCTCATGTCTATTTTTCGCGTTCCTTTTTCAAGGTATGCTGAGTAGACCTCCTTGCCGGTATGATCTATCAAATGAATTTCAGCGGCAAAGGGTAATTCGAGTTGCACTTCGTTTATGACGGGCATTGGAAATAATCGCAAATTGTTTTGCGCTTCCACCTCAGCAAGTTCGGTACACTTGCGCACAGCAACAGAAAAAGTTTTTGTAGCCACACAGCCGCCACTGTTATTGCCCATAACCGAGTAGTTCAATGTGGTACTTGAAGTAGGGGTTCTTATTTGCAATGTTGGTGTTTGGTTAGTGCCGGTCCAGGTATAACTACTCGCCCCACTTACTGTGTACGTTCGTTTTTCATTAGTACAAACGGTAAACACGCCACTAATGCTTAAAGTCGGAGCGGTGCTTAGTACTTGAATTAACTGCGACACGGTGTCGGGCGCCCCACAATCGTATTCAACGATTAATTTCGTTGTATAAGTCCCAGCAGCAGTGTACGTATGCGACGGATTGTTTAAAGTTGACGTATTGGCTGGTGACAACGGCTCGCCAAAATCCCATTTAATGGCGGTAACAGTAGATGAGGCGGAGCACCCAGTGGTAGTTTGAAGAATGGGCGCAGTAAACGACGATGAATTGCAGGACAAGGTGTAGGTGAACGGCGGCACTTCCGTTTTAAAATTGCAAATGAAATTGGGGATGCTCCAAATGGTCATTTTTGGTTGAATCGATTGTCCGATATCGACATAATTACAAGCCGTACCGAGCGCATTGGGATTATTGATTACCCCTAAATAATCTTGATTAAACCGAGCGATATAGATTTTACCATCGGCTGCATTTTGCATAGCGGCAATACCAACATTACTGTTGTACACTGTAACACTGGAGCTAACAATAGCTGGACCGCTGCCGGCACAGAGGTCCCATTGGTACAAGCTACCTGGCGCATAACCAGAGCTGCCATAAAACTTGGTGCCATCGGGTGAAAATTCGCAACCATAGGCAGATGCGATTCCTGTTGTTAGGACCAGAGAATTGGAGATGACACCGGTTGTATTATTAAAATCGAACAATTCAAAATTGCCGATGCCAAATATGGCTACACCCAATTTTTTTCCGTTCGGTGATGTTTTCATGCAACCTGCAAAAGAACTGCCACTTGTGTGTATGGTGCCAATGGTGGATGTAACGGCAACAGAATTGAGTCCTGCTGATGTTAGCAAGTAAGAACAAAACTCATCGGAGTTCCATTTGTGCATGATAATCCACACATCGGTGCCATTGCAATGTTTTACGGAGGTTAACTTTTCGGTGGAGCTGGTTTGAAGAGTATAATTTTTAGTCGTAACAGAACCTTGTCCAGATGCCAAGCTCATATCAACGATTGAATACCCCATGCCACCGCCATAAGGTCCACTGTTTGTAAAAATATAATAGATCGAAGAAGCTCCTGGTTGTTTAGCAATGATGGCTGATTGGGAAGATGAGCTGTTCCCCATTAATCCATTGCCATTCGGCATAACGGTATGGCTTGCATTGAAGACCTTGATGCCATCGGTATAAAACAAGAGGCTGCCATTGGCATCGCTAATTGTAGCGCACCCTTCAATTGTGCTCATGGCCCCATTGGTGAGAATAGTTGGAGGCGACGTGTTAAAGTCCAAGCCAGCGAAATTTCCGAAATACCAAATATTCGTTTCTTTGTTATTGAACTGCGCTTTCAAGGGTTGAACTATTGAAAACAAGACCGAGATTGAAAGGAGGAATTTGAGCATAGATTAAAGATACTTAATAATTTGCATTTCTTAGCATTCAGTCATTGCAGCTGCCAGTGAAAGTGATTAACTTTAAGTATGCTAGCATTCATAGAAAAATACGGCTTTTTTCGATTAACATTAATTCCCCTTGGTTTAGCAATAATTATAGGAGCGTGGTATTATAACATTTTAGGGATGGGGATAATCGGCGGAATTGTGCTGGTATTCGGCTTCTTAAATAAATGTCTTTTATTAGGTCAATGCGAGGTTCCTACCGCTAAAAAGACAAAACCATTGAAATCCTAATTTGTTTTCATGAACGCTTATGCCAAGTTTGAGTCCGAATTCAGGGTTCGGCCAGATGATATCGACTTGTTTCAACATGTTCACAACAGTAAGTACTTCGATTACGTGTTAGCTGCCCGTTTCGATCAAATGGAGCGTTGTTATGGCATGTCGATGGACGCCTTTTTAAAGCGGGGATTTGGCTGGGTCATACAAACGGCGCATGTCGAGTATAAACGTCCACTTGGACTTGGCGATTACTTTATTGTTCGCACCGGAATAGTTTCGATAAATAGTAAAGGGTGTAGAGTTGAATTTACCATATTCAAAAAAGACACTGGTAAATTGTGTTGTGAAGGCTGGTTTGATTATGTGATGATTAACCTTCAAACCGGCAGAAGTGAAATAGTACCAGAAGATGTTATCGAAAAATACACGATTTAATAGCCGGCATCTATTGACCCTTTGAGAACCACCAACCTACCCTGCCCTTATTGCAAAAGCAGTACTTTTCCTGTCGTTTCGCCGATTTTACCGCCAGGTATACGCCAGTTCACTTTCCATGCATACACACCCATGATGCAATTGTTGCCGTCCCACGCCGCGGTATCGTCTGTTGTAACAAACATCACGTGACCAAAACGGTCGTAGATGGTTAATTTGTATTCAATGAATCCGGTCGAATAGATTCTAAAAGTGTCGTTTAAGCCATCGTTGTTTGGTGTAAACACATTTGGAGCATAGATGGCATAATCGCGGACGGTTACACACACCACATCACTTACAGCACAGCCAACCGTATCGGTGAGTGTAACAGTATAACACCTATCAGCAAACGGCGTTATAGCGTTAATGGCACACGTATCGCAGCCCATTGTCTCTTCGGAATACCACTTAAAAAAACCTTCGCCAAGCGCCTTTAGTTTGATTTCTGAACCGAATTTAACCACGGTGTCTTTTCCTGCGTATACTGTTGGTGATACAACCGTCACTGCTACGGTTTCAGCATCGGTACAGCCATAAGCATCGGTCGCCACTACAGTATAAACCATACTAGCACTTGGCGATAAAACAGCTGTTGATTTATCATTAACCGCCACTTGCGCAGCTGGGTACCAGTAGTAACTTTTTCCGCCAGTAGCAGTAAGGTTGATTTGTTTTCCCTCACATACTTTGGCTTGATCAACTACGGCTGCTTTTACTTCGGGGTGCACTAACATTGGTAGCGAACGGGTAGCGGTACATGCGGTGTTACTGTTTTGATAGGCCGTAACCAATACGGTTAAACTGGTGGTGAGTGGAACAGTGGTGGCGGTATTTCCTGAAGTTGGTTTATACATTCCCGGTGGTCCCCATTGAAAATTATCTGCACCTATAGCCGTTAGAATCACTGGTTGAGAAAAACAGACCGTATCGTTGGAGGAAGTGAGGGAAATAATTGGCGCATCCGCAATTTGTTGTGTAAATGTAATGGCGGAAGTGCATTGAGTATTGCTTCCACTCAACGTATAAATGGTTGTTGCGGTGGGCGTAATGGTAATGAAGGAGGAAGATGAACCGGGAGGATCAATGGTATAACTTAGTCCCCCTGTAAACGTATAACTGCGTGAACCGCCGCCACAAATAACAGTTGGCTGCGGCGTAAGGCTAATGGTGGGTGCAGGAATAACGGTGACATGAATTGCAGAAGAAGCCGACGGTCCGCATGAAATATCGGCTAAATAAAAAACCGTGTCTTTTTTAAGAACAGTGACCTCAACCGTTGGCGAACCACTGATGGTGATGCCTGCACCGGACATCCAGGCACCGCATACAAGATTGCAGGAAAGTGTGGTTGTTTTTCCGCTGCAAACCTTTAGTTGCGACACTGGAGTGGTGCTATTGGCGGTGCCCGTGCTACAACCGGTAAATTTCATTAACCAAATATCGTAGGCGCCACCGCCAAACGTGGTTTGATGACCAGATGCTGTTGTAAAAGTAGAGGCCGACGAACCAGTAGTGCCGCATAAAAAAACATCACCACTGGTATTCGTAGTTACTTGTGTCCACTCTTCTGAATTAGTGCCTCCTAAGTAAGAACCCCATTGGTAATTGCCATTGACATCAAAGCACTCAATGAAACCATCGGATGAACCACCGCCATACAAATCTTGAAAAGTACAAGCTGTTGAAAGTGCCCTTCCTGAATTACCGCTTGTGGTGCCTGATAAGTACACCAAGCCATTACTTGCTTTGCAAACAGCGTAATTTTCGTTGGCAGTGGAGCCAAAAAAAGTTGACCACACCCGCGTGCCATTCGTTGTAAACTTGGCTAGAATGGCATCGAAACCTCCCGCATTGGTAGGTTGGTGAACACTGGTAGTTACGAGCGAAGAATTATTAGAGGCCGTTGAGCCAGCCACATAAATATCGTTTATGTAACAACTGACTTTGTATAAATTTTCACCGTTGCCACCTCCGAAATAAGTGCTCCAGAGACGTGAACCTGTGGAGGAAAATTTTGAAATAAACCCATCGGTATTGCCTGCATAGGTTGCTTGAAAGGCGCCTGAAGTGGCGAAATTATTGGTTGGTGAGGAAGTGATACCACCTATTACTACATTTCCATTGGCATCAACATCGCAGGAGAAACACTCATCTAACAACACACCACCCATGTAGGTGCTCCAAACACGCGTACCGGTGGTGGTGAATTTAGCGAGTACACCATCTAAATGCCCACCGCCATTTAACACTTGATACATGCCCACTGTCCCCATCACTGAATAGCTGCCGCTGCTACCTGCTAAATAAATAGCGCCGCTAAAATCACTCGCTCCAGCGTAGAGGTAATCTTCCTTTTCTCCTCCAAGAAAAGTGGCCCATAAACGATTGCCTCCATTATCAAAAGCGGCAACGAAACCATCATAGGTCCCACCGCCAAATACCGATTGAAAACAACCCGCCGAACAATGCACCGCTGGATCGGTGGTAGTGGTAATACCCACCATGTATATATTTCCGGTAGGGTCTACGAAGCAGCCATTTGCAGCCTCTTCACCTGTACCACCATAATAAGTCGCCCAAAGGCGTGTGCCTGCGGCGTTGAATTTCACAAGTAACGCATCGCCGTGAAACGACCCTGTTCCTCCGTAAGTTTGTTGGTAGGCTCCTGTTGTAGCGATATCACCAGAGGCGGACTGTGTTTCACCTGCAACAAAGACATTGCCGGCATTATCGGTAACGGCATTTGCTGAGATTTCAGCAGATAGGCCACCGTAATAAGTCCCCCAAGCCACAACAAGCGGATCAATAATACCTGCTTGACCATGAACCCAATCGGGAATATCTATGCGCACTTCATCGTCTTCAATTATCCACTCGCCTTTCAAAGTACGTTGATTCTGAAAAACCACCGGTGCTGGTTCAGCGATAACGCCATTTTGAGAAGCAATCAGCAATTCACCATTTTTTCCCTTCGACAATTTAGCGCCGCTAAATTTTAAGCGGATGTCCTTGTAATTGGCATTCCCACTCAAATTATATTCGTACTTCAGCTGATTGCCATTAAAAAACCAGTGCACATCTATGCCATTATAAAGGTTCCGAAAAAACAAAGATGAAGTGGTGCCGGCTGAAAAAGAGCCATTCGCGGTAATATGGTTTTCGTGATAGGTTGGTGCAAGCGTATAGGCTAGTTGTGACACATTTGCTTGAACCCATTCGGCATCAATTCTAGAAATACTTAACGAGTCGCAGTGAAATTTAGATCCATGCCGTTGGTTAACGTCCTGTGTTCCGCCAAAGTATCTGGTAAATTGGTAACTAAAACCGCTTGATTTTAAAAACAAATTAGACTGCCCTGTAGCAGCTGAGAAGAGTACAGATGAATTAGGCTTTCCAAGCTGATCAACTACCTGCCCTTTGTTTTGAACAAAACTGCCCACATTGCGTGCCATTACTTCGAAAGTGAAGAACACAAACAACAGTATGCAAAGGCGTTTTGACACGCATTAAAGATAACAAAGTCTTGCCGACCGGCAGCTTTAACTGCACAAGCGGGTGCGACAATTTCTTAATCGGACTTTTTTACCAAACGTGTAGCCAATGCCAATTCATCCAATTGTTCTTGACTAATTTCGGAAGGGGCATCTATCATCACATCCCGGCCTGCATTGTTTTTAGGAAAGGCAATAAAATCACGAATATTATCAGCCCCACCAAACAATGAACACAAGCGATCGAATCCGAAAGCGAGTCCACCATGCGGTGGTGCACCAAATTCAAAAGCACTCATCAAAAACCCGAATTGTTTTATTGCCTCTTCTTTAGAAAACCCAAGTATTTCAAACATTTTGGATTGTAATTCGCTGCTATGAATACGAATACTTCCACCTCCAATTTCAACACCATTTATCACCAAATCGTAGGCGTTTGCACGCACGGCGCCAGGGTCGGTGGCCAACAACAAAATATCTTCAGGTTTTGGAGAGGTAAATGGATGGTGCTTAGCATGCCAACGTCCAGCTAACGATGCTAAAAGATTAGGGTCACCATCATTCCATTCAAGCAGTGGGAAATCAACCACCCACAAACAAGAGAAAGTGTCCTTGTTTCGAAGTCCTAAACGGGTGCCCATTTCCAAGCGCAGTTCGCTCATGGCTTTGCGTGTTTTTGTGGCAGGTCCTGCTAGTATCAATAGCAAATCACCTGTTCCCGAATTCAGCGTGGTTGCCCAACCTTTTAATTCCTCTTCGGTATAAAATTTATCAACGCTACTCTTCACAGAGCCATCGGGATTATGGCGCGCATATACGAGTCCCGTTGCACCAATTTGCGGGCGTTTCACCCACTCCGTTAATTCATCAATTTGTTTACGGGTCCACGACGCTGCCCCTTCTGCATTAATAGCCAGCACAACTTCTGCGTCATCAAACACCTTGAAATTTTTCCCTTTTACCTGTTTTGAAATATCGTGGATTTTCATCCCAAAACGGGTATCTGGTTTATCGTTTCCATATTCGCTCATAGCTTGCTCATAGGTCATGCGCGGCAAAACAGGCAAGTCAATCCCTTTTACTTTTTTGAACAAATGACGAATCATTCCTTCAAACACATTTAAAATATCTTCTTGCTCAACAAAGCTCATTTCACAGTCAATCTGTGTGAATTCAGGCTGGCGGTCGGCACGTAAATCTTCGTCGCGAAAACACTTCACAATTTGATAATACCGATCAAACCCGCTAACCATGAGCAGTTGCTTGAAAGTTTGTGGACTTTGTGGCAAGGCATAAAATTCACCTGGATTCATGCGACTTGGTACAACGAAATCGCGTGCGCCTTCGGGTGTGGATTTAATAAGGACCGGTGTTTCGACTTCAATAAAATTCAGAGAGTCGAGGTAATTTCTGGTCTCTAGCGCCAACTTGTGGCGGAGTTCTAAATTTTGTCGTACAGTGTTTCTTCGTAAATCTAAGTAACGGTACTTCATGCGCAGCTCGTCGCCGCCATCTGTATTGTCTTCTATCGTAAAAGGGGGAGTAATGGCGCTATTGAGCACAACCAATGACGACACCTTCACTTCAATTTCGCCAGTGGGAATCATCAAATTCTTGTTCTCACGTTCAATCACGGTACCAGTTATTTGAAGCACGAATTCACGTCCCACATTTCTTGCTTTTTCAGAAAGCTCTGCACTCCAATTGGTGTTAAAGGCTAATTGCGTGATCCCATAACGGTCGCGCAAATCAATAAAGGTCATTCCACCTAAATCACGACTTTTTTGAACCCAACCGGTAAGTGTAACGGTTTTATGGATATCAGTAAGGCGTAATTCGCCACAGGTATGTGAACGTAACATAATACAGAATTTGCCGCAAAATTAAGGCTTTTCGGGCAGGGAAGGAAGTGTTAGGTGGGGCAAAAGCGCTTTTAATTGCGCGGTTAATTCGACCAAGTGCTGATGATTGACTGGAATTGTTGAATGAATAGGGCGGTGCGCAAGCGCTTTATGGTACTTTTGCAACAGGGGCAGTGCCGTTTTGGTGGCGGGCCCCATGTAGGTTTCGACAAACTTTTCCCACACATACTCAATGGCTATCTGATTAGGATGAATTAAATCGGACTCAAAAAACCGATGATCGCGTAAATCATCGGTGACCAACTCGTAAGCTGGGAAATAATGACACCTTTCATGCTTACACACTGCTTCGGCACAGAGTAACAACGTGGCTTTAGACCGGCTGTTCTCCTCAAGTCCGTCTGACAAGTACTTTACGGGGGATACCGTGAACACCACCTGTAAATGAGGATAGGTAGCAAGTACCCTTTTTAGAGGTTCCTCCAACACAGCCACACAATCGTCAACCGACCAACGTTTCTTTTGAAACAAATGTCCGGGTTGCTTATGATTATTGGTTACCCAACCAAGACCTTGGTAATTATAGGCCACAGCGGTTCCAAGTGTTATCACTAACACGTTGGCTGAGGCTAGAAAAAAGTGGCATTCCTTCCTGAAATCAGTTATCGCCGCTAATAGTTCCTCTTTTGAATTTCCTCTTAAGTTCTGAACTTCTAGCGAAGCCATCCGACCATCGCGTTGCACCATGAAATTGGTTGGTGGTGGTGTTAAGTTCAGAATTGAATTTAAGAAATTGGCTATGGCCACCGGTGAATAATAATTTCCACCCGGATTTGACAAAGCGGTGAAAAAATTCGTTTTGAGCTTTTGTCCGATATGTTCAGAAAAACACGAGCCCACTAACAGGAGCCGATCTGAATGATTGATCGTAAATGCGCCTGGGGCTGGTTGGTATCCAATGTTGAATTTCAAAGGAGGGATTGGTATTTTTCTTTTAAAAACAGGCAACCACTTTCGTAACTATTTTCAATTACTCCATCTAAAATAGCGTCTCGCAAGGCATTTTTCAAAACACCGACAGTTTTTCCTGGAGGCAATTGAAACATTTCCATAATCTGTTCACCACTTACCGGAGGTTGCCAGTTACGCAAACGGTCTTTTTCTTCCAATTCTACTAATTTCTGACGTACCAATTCAAAATTAGCCAAGTAGCGCTTCATCTTGTTGGGATTCTTTGTGGTGATGTCGCTTTCGCAGAGCACCATCAATGCATCAATATCATCACCCGCTTCGAACAACAACCGTCTCACTGCACTATCGGTCACCTCCGATTTCGAAAGCACAATCGGACGCAAGTGTAGCTGCACCAATTTCTGAACAAACTTCATGTGTTCGTTGAGTGGTAATTTTAATGCAGCAAATATTTTCGGGACCATACGAGCACCTTTGTCCTCGTGCCCATGAAACGTAAAGCCGATTCCAGGCTCAAACCGTTTTGTTGCAGGTTTGGCGATGTCGTGTAACAAAGCCGACCAGCGCAACCAAAGGTCGTCGCTTTTACGCGCTGTATTGTCTAATACTTCTAATGTATGGTAAAAATTATCCTTATGAGAAAGGCCATTCACCGTGTCTACCCCTTTTAATTTATAGACTTCTGGGAAAATAATTTCTAAGAGGCCACTTTCCATTAATAGGATAAAACCTACTGAGGGAATTGGAGATAATAAGATTTTATTGAGTTCAACATGAATACGTTCCTTTGACACAATTTTAATGCGTTCTCTGTTCTCGCGTATTGCGTTAAAGGAAGGGTCTTCTATTTCAAATCCCAATTGTGACGCAAATCTAATGGCGCGCATCATGCGAAGCGGATCATCACTATAAGTTACACCAGGCTCAAGAGGCGTGCGAATTATGCGGTCTTCTAAATCCTGCATGCCATTAAATGGATCCAGGAGTTGCCCTTTTACTTGGGAAGAAACGCCAATAGCTAATGCATTAATAGTAAAATCACGCCTATTTTGATCATCTTGTAGTGTTCCATCTTCAACAACTGGCTTACGCGAATGGCGGTCGTAGCTTTCTTTACGGGCTCCCACAAATTCGATTTCAAAATCGTGCCATTTTACTTGTGCTGTGCCAAAATTTTTGAAGGTGGCGATATGGGCGTCGTTTCCAAGTTTGTTATACACCCGCTCGGCAAGTGCTAACCCCTTTCCTGTCGTTACAATATCAATATCCTTAACTGGCCTTCTTAAAAAATAATCGCGAACGTACCCTCCAATGGCATAGGCGTCTACATTCAATTCATCGGCTGATTCAGCGATAACTTTAAAAATCGGGTCTTCTAAAAAGGGGTACACGGTGCGAAATTAAGGTTTTGAAGAATACCTCTTGACTTTGTCATAAATTTTGCGTATATTATAGTTTAGCTATAACACCCCTGTTTTTCTTTAGCATCACTACTCGAAAATAACGTCATTCAAAGTGGAGGACAAGTAACTTACATTTGGCTATAAAGGATCGCCCGGCGCTTGTCAATACCGCATACAACTTGCGATTCATTCAAAAAAATCCATTGAACTATCAAGGCATAAAAAAAGAGCGCTATTGCGCCCTTCTCTTTTTCTCTTTTATAATCAGACCGAGTTCACGTCCCGTCTGCCCCTTTACACTTGTATTCTCCATGGCCCGTCGAATAAGATAAGGCAATACCTCCTTTACCGGTCCATATGGCACGTACTTCGATACTTTGTACCCTTCCGATGCCAAGTTGAAGCTAATATGGTCACTCATTCCATACAATTGAGAGAAGTATATTCGCTTATCTGAATGCGACAGTCCTTTGTCATTCATCATTTGAGCAAGCTTGGCTGAACTCTTTTCATTATGCGTACCAGCACAAAAAGATGTCATGTTGATGTTATTCACGCACAATTCAACCGCTCTATCGTAATCACGGTCTGTAGCTTGTTTATCTGGTTGAATGGGCGATGCGTATCCCATTTGTGTTGCACGCTCTCTTTCCTTTTCCATGTAAGCGCCTCTTACCAACTTGGCGCCCAAATGCACCCCGCGTTTACGAGCTTCTTCTATACTCCAATTAAGGTAATCGTAACGATCGTGACGGTACAATTGAAAGGTATTGTATACAATGGCTTCTTCCTTATTACAACGCCAAATGTTTTCGTTGGCTAAATCATCAATTGCTTGTTGTATCCAACTTTCTTCTGCATCAATAAATACCGGTTGTTTATTTTTGGCAGCGGTATCACAAATAGCAGCTACACGGCCACGAACACGGTCCCACTCTTTTGATTCTTCATCTGTTAACGAAACCCGTGAACTCACTTTTTCAAGCAAGGCGAAACGAGCTAGACCGGTTACTTTAAAAACGCAGAAAGGAATGTTCTTGTTCTTTTTTGCCATGTCAAATGTGGCAATGGTTTCATCGCGGCAGTGATCAAAATCTTTTTCACTTTCCTTCCCTTCAACACTGTAATCGAGAATGCCTCCAATACCGTACTTGCCAAGTTCGTTAATAGCGTTGGCACAATCGTTGATGTTCTCACCACCAACAAACTGCCTGAAAATGGTTCGTTTTATAAGTCCGCCCATTCCCATATTCAAGGCCAAAGGTGCTAATGATGCACCCATTTTTACGAGACCCGGATTACCTATCAATTTAAACAGCCAGTAAGAACGGTTTAAATCGCCTGTGTTCTTTGCCTGAAAAGCTGTTTCTGTATTATCGAATGAAATCATAACTGCTATTTAGTATCCAAATACGTCTTGTAAGGTGAGGAATTTAACTGCACCGTATTTCTCAAGTACCTTTTGATCGAGCAATTCCTTATTACCTAACACCACAATGGTTCTTGGTTTGTTTTTAATAACACGGTTCTGAAATTGCGATACATCATTATAGGTATAACGCGTAACGTTTTCAAAAATCGTTTTCCGTATATCGGTGGTATTACCAAGTTGCTCTGCCTGCAAGTAATTGAATAAAATATCAGCACGATTAATTCGCTGTGTGCGGATTTCTTGAATAATCATTTCCTTAGCACCTTTAAAGGTACCGTCTGCTTTAGGCATGTTATCGAGCAATGCTGCTAAGCCAGCCATCGCCTCATTTAGCTTATCAGCTTGTGACCCAATGTATGCTTGGTTGTAATACCGCTTAGTGCGCTTATTAGGTTCGAAATAACGCGCATAGGTTGAATAAGCTAGTGCTTTCGACTCCCGTAAATCTTGGAACAATACCGAACTCATACCGCCGCCGAAATAATTATTGTAGAGATTGACAATTGGAACATTAGCCGGATTATAAGCTTCACCATTGCTTAACATAATAATCTCGGCCTGTTTCATATCATAGTCAATAGCCCACACCTGCTTAGAAAGGTCTAATTCAGGGAATTGAATTGCCGCTGGAACTGGCTTCAATTGTGGAGGCGTAAGGTGATACGATTCTAAATGTGCTTTTACTGATTCGGCTTCACGTGGACCGTAGTACAACACTTTATGATCATATCCTGTTAATGTAGAAATGAACTCGCTAATCATTTGTGGTGTTATCGCTTTTAACTCCGCATCACTCATCACATTGGTGAAAGGATTTTGAGCACCAAAACGGGCATAACTAACCATCGCACGCAGTATGATTCTCTTTTGTAATTTGTTGTCATTACGTTCCTTGATAATGTCACCGATGAGGTTATTCAACACCTCGCCATCGACAACCGGATTTTTCAATAATTTTTCGAAAACCTTTACGGCGTACTCGTAATTATCGTTGAGTCCCGATATACTCACCCATGTATTTTCCTGATCACTGAATACATTAAAGGAACAACCGAGCTTGTAAAACTCTTGTTGCACCTGGGCTGCTGTTTTGCCATCGCCAGCAATGTATGGAATGTATTTAACAGCAATTGGCAGTAGCTTACTGTTGTTACTGCCCATCTCGAATTTATAGTACAACTCGAATAAATTGTTCTCTGTATTCTTGTTATATAAAACGGTGACGCCTGATTTCAGAGTTAGTTTTGTAACATCAGTAGCGTAATTAATAAACTTCGGTTGAATGGGCGGTGGAATTGATTTTTCAATTGATTTAACAAATGGAGAGGCATTATCACGGTCAACGTCCACAGGCGTTATAGCAGGCTTTTCAACCTTGATTACCGTTTTATCTTCGCCTATACGTTTGTAAACGACAACGTAATTATCGTTGGTAAAAATTTTGTTGGCATAAGCTACTAAATCAGCCTTGGTAATCGCATTCAAACGATTCATGGCATTAACTTGGTATTGCCATTGTAAGCCGTGAACGAAGGCGTTAAGCATCGCATCAGCACGTGTTCCGTTTTGCTCATACTCCTTGGTGCGTTTCAATTTCATATCGGTTTTAACGGCTTCAATTAACCAATCAGGCACTTCCCCTTTTTTTACTAATTCGATTTGAGATAGTAAAAGTTTCTCAACGTCTTCTAACGACTGGCCTTCCTTCGGCTCACCAGAAAAGGTAAACATGCCATAATCTTTTAATTGGTAGTAGTAGGAATTGCTGTTCAACACCTTCTGTGCTTGATTCAAATTAAGATCGAGCAATCCAGCGGTTCTGTTATAAAGAATGCCATTCAAGAGGTTACCAAGATCTGCATCAGCAGTGCCGTCTGCTCCTGTTCTGAAAGCCAGGTTAACATTTGCTGGTGTTGGTCCGTATACTTCTCTTACGACTTTACTCTTAATTGGTTCCTCAGGTTGAAACGTAAATGTTGTCAGTGGTTTCATGCTCCAGTTACCAAAATACTTCTCGGCATCAGCATACACTTTGTCTGGATCAAAATCCCCACTCATGATGATTGCCATATTATTAGGCACATAATGTTTGTAGAAGTAGTTGTTGATTTCCTTCATCGAAGGATTTTTAAGGTGTTCTATGGTACCAATGGTGGTCTGAGTGCCATACGTATGATTCTTGAAAAGGCCTTCGAAAGCCGCTTCCCACACTTTATTGTCGTCATTGTCCAACCCCCTGTTCTTTTCTTCATAAACGGCTTCTAGCTCGGTATGAAACAATCGCAAAACCGGTTTGCGGAAACGCTCCGCTTCAATTTTTAACCAATTGGCAACTTGATTAGATGGGATGTCGTTTACATAAACGGTTTCATCAAACGATGTAAAAGCGTTAGTGCCATCAGCTCCAATCGCAGCCAACATTTTATCGTATTCATTGGCTATGGCGTACTTGGCAGCGACACCGCTAATGCTATCAATTTGATGATAGAGGGCTTTGCGCTTGGCCTCATCCGTTGTGGTACGATAGACTTCATAAAGATTTTCAATCTTATCAATCTCCACCTTCTCTTTGGCAAAATTCTTGGTGCCAAAAACATCGGTCCCCTTAAACAGCATGTGCTCAAGGTAATGTGCTAATCCTGTTGCTGTTGAGGGATCGTTCTTACTACCCGCTCTTACAGCAATATAGGTCTGAATTCTAGGGGCATTCTTATAAACGGATAAATAGAGTTTCATTCCGTTTTTCAAGGTGTAAATCCGAACACCGAGTGGATCACCTGCTACCGATTCATAAGTTAATGATGCAGCTGGTGGTGCCACCACCGCTGGCTTTGGCATAGGTTTGCCAGCGGGCTGCTGCGCATAAATGTTCAGTGATAAGGCCGGAACAAATGCAGCCAGCAACAAGAATTGTTTCATAAATTAGATTTAGGTCAAAATTAGTAATCAATTTCCAAATCAAACCGCTTTCTGAGCTCAGTCAGTGCAGGATTTTTCTCAGCCATCTCTTTAAAAATATCGGCTGGTTTATAGGCCTTCTGAGGGGTGTCGGCTTGGGCCATCTCTACTTCCAAGGCGATGGAATAATTTTTTAAACCAGATCGAACCCCATCGATAAAAGTCTGTCGAAAACCACCCAACAACTCCCGCTGGGTTTCATTCTGAATGGTAACAAAAAGTGTGTTGTTTTCAAATCGTAATGGATTGGTGCCGAATAAGATACCCATTTGTCGAATGGGACTTTCAACCGCAAACCGACGTACATAAGTGATAACTTCGTCTGCAGTGACTGCTCGGTCAACTTCCCGCTGCTCCTCCTTTTCAGAAACAATTTGTGTTGCGCCGGTCATCACCCGGGCTTCCTGAATCGAAAAGGTTGATTTTAACCGTAATTGCTCTAAATTGATGGTGGGTGCTGTAGCCTGACGAATGGGAACTTCATCAGGGACTGTTTTCACAGCTGGCTGAACCTTCACCGGTGAAACGGTTGGTTCTGTTAAGTCATTTTTTTTTTCGGCCTCCGGAGAAGCTGTCATTTGCGAAAGTTGCAACAAGGTCATTTCCACCAATAACCGCTGATTACGGGCATTGCGGTAATTGATATCGGTCCGGCTAATGAAATTCAACGCCTTTACCAAGAAACCAACGGGACAAATTTGCGCTTGATCGACATATCGTTTGCGCAACGATTCACCCACTTCAAGCAGCACAACTGTCTGCGGATCCTTACCTACCAGCAAATTGCGCAGATGCTCACCCAACCCAGTGATAAAATGATGTCCGTCAAATCCTCTTCTCAAAATATCATCAAAGGTGAGCATGATCTCGGGGATACGCTGACCAAGGATGGCATCGGTGAGTTGAAAATAATAATCGTAATCGAGAACGTTTAGATTGTCAACAACCGCTTTATAGGTCAAATGGTTTCCAGTAAAAGCAACCATCTGATCAAAAATAGAACACGCATCCCTCAATCCCCCATCGGCTTTCTGAGCTATAATGTGCAATGCATCTGGCTCAAAGGCAACCTGCTCACTCTTGGCTAAAAATTCAAGGTGACCGCTAATGTCCTCTGTTTTAATTCTATTAAAATTAAAAACTTGACAACGCGAGAGAATGGTCGGAATAATTTTATGCTTTTCTGTGGTCGCTAAAATAAACTTCGCATGACGAGGTGGTTCCTCCAAGGTCTTCAAAAAAGCATTGAAAGCCGCAGAACTTAACATGTGCACCTCATCAATGATATACACCTTGTAATCACCTAATTGCGGGGCTATTCGCACTTGATCAACCAAGTTGCGGATATCGTCAACCGAATTATTAGAGGCGGCATCTAATTCATACACATTAAGCGATGCACCACTGTTGAAGGACAAACACGACTCACAATTGTCGCATGCTTCGCCGTCTGGTCGTAACTGGCTGCAATTGATGGTCTTCGCAAAAATCCGAGCGCAAGTGGTTTTTCCCACACCACGTGGACCGCAAAATAAATAGGCTTGTGCTAATTGCTTTGATTGGATAGCGTTCTTGAGCGTGGCCGTAATGTGCCCTTGCCCCACCACGGTATTAAAGTGTTGGGGACGGTATTTTCTGGCCGATACAATAAACTGCTCCATCAGGAGTTAAATTTACTGGAACAACGGGGTATCCGAAAAAATAGTTCTACCAAAAAATGGTTAAATTATTAACTATGTGTTTATAAATCTAGACGGGGCGCTATCTTTAAACTGTTGATAACAAGAAGTATACTTACTGTATTAACCTTTCTTTGCTGCCAATTGGAGGCACAGGTGCTCATGAAAGGTCTGGTGTATGAGAACGATTCACTCGAACCAATGCCCTTTGTTATGGTGCTAAACAAGACATCGGGACAAGGCTGTATGTCTAATTCCGATGGTTCTTTCCAAATTTCTGCTACCCCTGATGATACACTCATCTTTTCATATGTAGGTTATGCGCGACAAAAAGCGCAAGCGAAATTATTGCGTGTTAACCGTTTCGGATTTATCACAATTTATATGCAACCTTTTGCATATGATTTACGTCCAGTGGTGATTCAAAGTTTTAAGATGAAGGATTATGAAAGGGAATACATGAACGACATCATTGACCGTAGTAAGGTTAAGCCGATTAACGTCATTCAAAGCCCTATCACCGCGCTCTATATGGCGTACAGCAAGGAAGGTCGCCAAATCAGAAAACTGGCTGAAATCTTCAATAAAATTTTAGTAGAAGAAGCCGTTGAGAAGAAACTCAATAAACAAATTCTATCCAACCTAACTGGCGATGATCAAATCGATTTCGACGCGTTTCGAAAATACTGCTACTACCTCTCTGATGACTACATCAACTCCCATGAAGGGGTTGAATTGTACAACAAGGTGATGGAATGCTACCAGAATTATAAAAAGGAAATGCGACCTCGTTCGTCAAATTCGAATTAACTCCCGGTAAAAATATTTCTCTTGCGTGCTGCCGGCGGGACGATAGACATAATAAACATAGCCATCTCTTATTTTTATGCGCTCAGCACTGTAATGTGTTAATTTGAACTGCCCTTCTTCCTTACCGCTTTTTACATTTATACGTTTGATGTACTGATGTGCATCGCGACTGTACAATGCATACACTTGTTCGTAGAGTTCATCCTTCAACATTTTCTTCTTCCAGTCCGTCCATTTTACAGGATGGTGGTACGATATGCTTACACTATCCATTGGCTCTAAAGTAGTGGTATACCGATAAAGTTTATCGCGGTAGTGATCGAATATGCAAATGGTGTCGCCAACAATAAATAACGGAGCATACAATACGTCATAATACTTGCTATTAACAAAACCGCTTAACAGTGCGGCGGCCATGTATTCGTCAATACCATATGCGTCAGCAGTTCTACGGGCTTCCAATTGCATACGGGATGACAAATAGTAATATTCTAAATGATAAAAACGCATCAAGTCGACATCTATGATCTGACGAAGTGTCTGCCGCGCAGTATCCTCCAATCGAACGGCATTGTAATTAAAGGCTGGATAATAATTGACTTGGTCGCTATATAACAATTGCCCATTTACAGAATCCTTAATGGGTTCTAAATATTTTCGATAATCACTCAACGGCACTTCTTCTATCATAATGCGCTGGTTCCAATCGGCCAAACGATAGACGAGCGTTGGGGTTACTAAATTGATATACCCTTGGTAATCGGAACGCAATTCAACCTTAGTGCCTTCTTTTACTGGCACATCCCGCGTGTGCAATTCCTTACCATTACCGTCAGTTAAACGTAAAATCAAGTTGTTTTGACTACCACCAGTGGTAACTAATAAAAAACCATCGTCGGTAAACTCAAAATCAATCACGCTATACTGCACACTTCGGTGCAAAGTTTCTGGTGCTTTGTAGGCAACAACATTAACCGTATCGAGCGATAAAACTTTACGCAAGAGTTTTACCTGGTACCGAAGGGTATCAGCATCGCCGCCTTGAAACAAACATTGCCGTGTTTTATAAGCGGGATGAAAACAAGTAAATGCATACTGCTTGGCTCTTGGTAGTCGCAGACCAACTTGGCCTTGAGAACCAGTCGTTCCAGACTTAAAACTTCCTGTTAAACGAACCGTGGCGTTGACTATCGGGCCAATCGAATCGCGTAAATAAAGGCAAACCACTTGCTCTTCTTGTGCTGCCAACATCCTGCTGGCTAGTACAACTATAATTATCAGCAACCGTCTCATGCTTGTAAGACGTTCAACGGCCATTATTACATAAATTTTTTCAGGCTAGCTGGCATTCCAAATTTCCCAACTCTTCTCGGCTTGCAATTTCAGCATGCTCAACCCGTTTATCGTAGTAGCTCCGCCAGCTGCTGCCGCCTTCATCAAAGCGGTTTGTGGGGGATTGTAAACCATGTCGTACAACAAATGAGCTGGGGTAAATGCATCGCTAACGATGGGGGGGAGTTCTTCTACATGCGGATAGGTTCCGCAAGTGGTGCAGTTAATAACTAATAGAAAGGCCTTTAAAAGTTCAGCCGTAATTTCTTCGTAATTAAAAAAGGCCCCTGTGGCCACTTTATCCCTGCTAACAATAAACACATCGACCCCTAAATTTTTAAGGGCATAGGCCGCCGCCCTTGAAGCGCCTCCAGTACCGAGTAGCAATGCACGTTCATGGGTATTATCTAAAAAGGGTTTTATCGATTGAGCAAATCCATAGGCATCGGTATTATGCCCAAGGTATTTTCCATTTACCACCCTCACACAATTGACAGCACCAATTGCAAGTGCCTCTTCAGTCACATCGTCCAATAAAGGCAGAATCAATTCTTTGTAAGGAAAGGTAATATTAAACCCCACTAAGCCTTCAACACTATTAAGTTTCGGCAATATGAGCTCTACTGCTGGCAATTCATAATTCTCATAAATGCAATCCGCTAACTGCAACAAATTAAACTTGTCAGTAAAGTACTGCTTCGAAAAACTATGATCGAGTTGTTTGCCAACTAAGCCGAATCGCCTCACCTGCCCTTGAATTTATTCTTCAACGCCGCTAAGGCACTGTTCATGTCGTTTGGATTATACTCTGCTTTTTGCGTCGCCGGCTTTTTAACCGGCCCTCCGCCTTCACCCTTCATGCTCAAAGCAATGCGCTTGCGCTTCACATCAACCTCAGTAACATTCACCCAAACTTTTTGTCCGGCTTTTACTACTTTATTGGGGTCATCGACAAAGGTATCTGACAACTGCGAAATATGCACCAATCCATCTTGATGCACACCAATATCCACAAAGGCGCCAAAGTTGGTCACATTGGTAACGATACCTGGTAAGCGCATCCCCTCTCGCAAATCAGCTACTTCGTGAACATTATCATCAAAGCTAAAAATCTCGAACTCCTTACGTGGATCACGACCTGGTTTTTCTAATTCATTGAAAATATCTTTCAAGGTTGGTAACCCAATAGTGTCTGTAACATACGCCTGCAAATTAATTTTCTTCCGTAGATCCTTGTTTAACATCAAATCTTCGATAGAACAGCCAAGGTCCGATGCCATTTTTTCTACGACATGATAACTTTCTGGATGCACAGCACTGCGATCAAGTGGATGAAAGGAATCACGAATTCGCAAAAACCCTGCACATTGTTCAAACACCTTCTCGCCCATCCTTGGCACTTCCATTAAATCTTTGCGCGATTTAAAAGCCCCATTTTCATTGCGATATGTGATAATGTTTTGCGCAAGAGAGGGACCAATGCCAGAAACGTAAGACAATAATTCCTTTGAGGCGGTGTTCAATTCCACACCAACCGCATTTACACAACTGGCAACAACCTCATCGAGTTTGTCCTTTAACTTAATCTGATCCACGTCGTGCTGATACTGTCCAACACCTATCGATTTAGGATCAATTTTTACCAATTCAGCTAAGGGATCTGCTAAACGCCGTCCTATCGACACCGCTCCTCGCACCGTCACATCTTTATCGGGAAATTCATTACGCGCAACTTCTGATGCAGAATACACCGATGCACCGGCTTCATTCACTACTATGACGTGAATAGAACTTGGCAATTCTTTTATTCGCCTTACAAATTGTTCGGTTTCTCGCGAGGCAGTGCCGTTACCTATGGCAATAGCCTCAATGTCGTATTTGTCGCACCAGGCGAGCACAATCATTTCTGCCTCTACCACTTTGCGTTGGGGTTCATGGGGATAAATGACGGTGTCTGCTAACAATTTCCCTTCGCGATTCAATGCTGCTACTTTACAACCGGTTCTGAAGCCAGGGTCAAGCGCAAGTATGTTTTTACGTCCCAATGGCGAGGCTAAAAGCAGTTCCCGCAAATTATCTGCAAATACAGAAATGGCTTTGTCATCGGCCGATTGCTTGGTGTTAACGCGCATCTCTGCTTCAATTCCCGGCGACAACAAACGCTTGTAGCCATCAGCTATCGCGAGTTTTATTTGTTCAGCACAGGCACCTCTTCCAGTAATCACTTTTCGTTCAATTTGACCTGTGGCGGTTTCTTCATCAATTACAATGTCGAGTATCAACACATCTTCCTTCTCACCGCGCCGCATGGCAAGCATTCGGTGAGAGGGACAATTAGCTAACTTTTCTTCCCATTCAAAATAGTCAGAAAACTTTTCGCCCTCTTCTTCCTTCCCACGAATAACACGGCTCTTAACTATAGCGGTTCGTTGATACAAATCACGCACGAGGTCGCGCACTGGCGCATCTTCAGAAATCATTTCAGCAATAATATCACGCGCACCAGCTAATGCTTCTTCTTTATCGGCAACTTGTTTTTCTTCTGATACAAAAGTCAATGCCACTTCATCCAAGTTGGTTGGCTTCTGCTCCATAATGAGTAAGGCAAGTGGCTCCAATCCCTTCTCACGCGCCATCGTAGCCCGTGTGCGTCGTTTCGGTTTATATGGTAAATACAAATCCTCTAACCGACTAAGGGTTTCTGCCTCCTTCAACTGAGTCTCAAGTTCAGGGGTTAGTTTACCCTGATTTTCAATTGAATTTAATATCGTTTCACGTCGCGATTCGAGCTGTCTTAAACGCTCAATTTCATCCCGAATATGCGCAATTTGCACCTCGTCCAAACTGCCTGTAACTTCCTTCCTATATCGAGAAATAAATGGCACAGTCGACCCTTCATCCAATAACCGCACCGTTGCAGTAACCTGGGTAGAAGGCACCCCCATCTGATCTGCAATCTTAAAATGTAATTTCGCTTCGTTCATAGTATCGACACTAAAATAGGGGGTGCGATGATTACCAGCAGGGACTTTTATCAACAAAAAAATAATTCAGAACTGAAAAATAATTTTTGTCCTTATTACCCTAACCCTTACTACCTGCAACAGCTCCACTTTTTCTTATCGTCCGTTATTTATTACGAAGGCGTTTTGAATTAATTTTTGGGCGCTTTAACGTGCCATCCGCTGTAACCGCAACGTCCGGGCACAAGCAGCCTTATGGCGTGCGCGGTCCCCGCATGCAGTAGCTGCGGGGCCTGCGCCGCTCATAGGCTGCTAATGCCCGTCCATCGCGGTTGCCGCTCCTGTCACTAGCGCACACTTACACCAACGTTTACTTAAAAAAACGGGAACCATTGCCGTAGGCTTACGACACAGACATTTTGCCTTTTACAAAAGATGATTAGAAAGATAGGGTGTTACCAACAGACGCCTACTGCCGCCCTTACTTGACTTCTTCAAAATCAACGTATTCACCTTCTTTATTCACATGCTCACGCACAGCCTTCTTTAATTTATCAGGGTTGTGGGGAGGGTGTGTATGGGCAGCCCGGCCTTGAAAAGCAGAGCCTGTCGATTGCGAAGTCGTTTTCCTTGATACAGAAACTCGGTATAAATCCACAAGTCGCATCACCAACCACACCACAATAAGCGTCCAAATAAGGTCTCTCATAGTCCCGTAAAATTACCGATTTCCCCTATTCCTGCTTGTTATTGGGTGTTAAAAAAGGTATGATATTGGTTATCAACATTTTTTAAATCGTTTATTAACAACAAAAATGGCTTCCCTCTCAATTCATTACCTTTGCGGCGAATTGTGAGAGTCACAATCATAACAATTAAATAACAGTAATGAATACACTCGACAAAGTATCAGGCGAATACGAAGCGCAACTGAACGATTGGATCACCCAGGAGAAAGCTGCACTCGATCTTATTAATGTTGTGGGTAAACTCTGGTTCGAAAAATCAATCGAACTGGTATTATACCGTAATCAATTGGTTGACCGCAGCGCTAGTCAAATTATGAACCTTCATCAATACGCGAAGGATATTGTAAAAAAACCAATCACCGTTTTCGACACGCTTGACCTTGCTCGTGAAATTCTTAACTCAAATACAGGTCCAGCTCGTATTGATATTGGCAAACTTGCTTTTGAATGGCACAATGAAAAGGCCAATTATGCCTCAAAATCAGCCTTCATCGGCGATAAATTAAAACTTCTTGCAGGCGGAAATGCTTCTATTTCGCCAAAAGATGTGGTTCTTTTCGGATTTGGCCGTATCGGTCGTTTGGCCGCACGTGAAATTATTAACCTTGCTGGTAAGGGTGAACAATTGCGCCTTCGCGCTATCGTTACGCGTGGCAATAGTAACGAAGAAATTGTTAAGCGGGCCGATTTGCTCCGCACCGATTCGGTACATGGTCCCTTCCCCGGAACTGTAATTGAAGATCTAGAAAATAAAACATTGATCATCAATGGACACACTGTCCACATGATCGATGCGAAAAACCCTGAAGACGTTGATTACACCAAGTACGGCATTAACAATGCACTATTAATTGATAACACGGGCGTATTTCGTGATGACAAAGAATTGAGCCGCCACTTGAAGGCAAATGGTATTGATAAAGTATTACTCACCGCGCCGGCTAAAGGTGATGTACCCAATGTAGTACACGGTGTTAACCACGAATCAGTTGATATCAATAAACACAAGATTTTCTCTGCTGCTAGCTGTACTACGAATGCCATCATGCCTATTCTTTATGTGATGGACAAGGAGTTCGGTATTCAAAAAGGCCACATCGAAACAGTACACTCTTACACGAACGACCAAAATTTATTGGACAATTACCATAAAAAATACCGCCGTGGTCGCTCTGCCGCGCTTAACATGGTAATTACTGAGACGGGTGCTGAAAGTGCGCTTAAAAAGGTCCTTCCTCACCTCAGCGGTAAGTTCACCGCCAATTCTGTACGCGTACCAACTCCTAACGTGAGCCTTGCTATTCTCAATATCAACCTCAACCGCGAAACCACACGCGACGAAGTCAATGAAATCATGCGCCGTTATGCCCTTGAAGGTAATTTAATGGAGCAAATTCAATACGCTATGAGCAATGAATTGGTAAGCACCGACGTTATTGGTAATCCTTGCCCTAGTGTCTTCGATAGCCAAGCAACTATTGTTTCGCCAGATAAAAAAAGTGCAGTGCTTTATGTATGGTACGACAATGAATATGGTTATACACGCCAAGTAATCCGCTTCTGTAAACACATTGCCGACGTTCGCCGTCCAGTGTATTACTAAGCGTTTTAAAATATTCCACCGTCACCTGCTGGAAAAGGACGACTAACTAAGTCCGTTTTCAGTAGGGGCGGTGGAACCAAACTAAGGGCTTTTTAGCCCTTTTTTTGTGCTCTTATTTTTAGTATATTTATGGCTCGTTTTTAGAAAAATGAAAAAACTAACCCTCTTCATCTTTTTGATGATTGCCCCATTATCACTTTTGTTAGCTCAACCTCCAGCAGGTAAGGCATTAAAAGGCGACAACTATGGTGCAAAAGTAAATCCACAAAATGCCGAAAATGCTACTGTGTTAACTAAAGTACTGTCGGCTCCAGATACCCTTAATGTTAAAGTTAAAGGAAAGGTAACCGACGTTTGTTCGGCAAAAGGTTGCTGGATGACTGTACAAGTTAATGATTCTACAGAAGCCTTCGTGAAAATGAAAGATTATGGCTTCTTCGTGCCTATGGCCCTCAAAGGCAAAATGGTGGTTGTTGAAGGGGTTACGTTTAGAAAAATAACTTCTGTAGCCGATCAAAAGCATTATGCTGAAGACGCCGGCAAATCAGAAAAAGAAATTGCAGCAATTACCCAACCTAAAAAAGAAATCCGGATCATGGCCTCCGGTATCGTAGTTGCTGAATAACACCCAAATACCTGAAACATCTGTTTCGCTTGAACTTGAAATGAAGCGAACCATTCGTGCTATTCCTGATTTTCCAAAACCGGGTATTCTATTTAGGGATATTACGCCATTATTCTACAACCAATCCTTGTGTTCTAAAATGGCGTCAACTATCATCGACCAATTACCTGAGTTACCAAATGCGGTAGCGGGCATTGAAAGCCGAGGTTTCTTGTTGGGCATGATGATTGCCAATAAATTGGATGTCCCATTTATCTTAATGCGCAAAGCGGGTAAATTACCGGGACCTGTGCTTCGCACTGATTATGCGCTAGAATACGGTACAGCAGCGCTTGAGGTTCAGAAGGATGCAATCGCTCCCAATTGGAAAGTGATGATTCATGACGATCTTTTAGCGACTGGCGGTACAGCCGCTGCTGCAGCTGAACTCACCAAAAAATCGAATGCCTTTGTTTCATCCTTCAGCTTCTTAGTTGAACTGAATGGACTCAATGGTACGTCTCAACTTAAAAATTATTCTAATACAATTATATGTCTCACACAGTACTAAACGAAACCGGAAACACCTTTCACATGAATGAAACGCAGCAAATGATTGCTGACATGATTCGCAAGTTTGGAAAGGAACACATACTTCCAAAAATGATGGAATGGGACGAATCCCAAGAGTTTCCTGTAGAGGTGTTCAAAAAACTGGGAGAACTCGGCTTAATGGGCGTGCTGGTCCCAACTGAATATGGTGGCGCCGGACTTTCATATACCGAATACGTCACCGCTATTACAGAATTGGCTTCCCATTGTAGTTCAATCGGACTTTCAATGGCAGCACACAATAGCTTGTGTACTGGCCACATACTTCAATTTGGTAACGAAGAACAAAAGAAAAAGTACTTGCCAAAATTAGCAACAGCCGAGTGGATTGGCGCATGGGGACTAACAGAAGCCAATACCGGCAGTGATGCCATGCGCATGCGCTGCACTGCAGTTCAAGATGGTGATTACTGGGTTATCAATGGCACTAAAAACTGGATCACCCACGGTATCACAGGCAATGTGGCGGTAGTTCTTGTGCGTACTGGTGAATTACTCGACAGTCATGGCATTACCGCTTTCATCGTTGAACGGGGAACCCCTGGTTTCCGTGGTGGCAAAAAAGAAAACAAATTGGGCATGCGTGCTAGTGAAACAGCTGAATTAATATTTGAAGATTGTCGCGTTCACAAATCACAAATTCTCGGCAATGTAGGCGATGGATTTGTTCAGGCGATGAAGGTACTCGATGGTGGACGTATAAGTATTGCTGCATTGAGTCTTGGTATCGCAAAAGGCGCATTGAATGCAAGTATTAAGTATGCTAAAGAACGTCAACAATTCGGACAACCGATAGCTAATTTCCAAGCCATTGCGTTTAAATTAGCTGATATGGCACTTGAATATGACGCTGCTGAACTTCTAACCATGCAAGCAGCAGACATGAAAAACCATGGCCTTAAAATCACCAAGGAGAGTGCCTATGCAAAATATTATGCCAGTGAAGTGGCGGTGAGGGTTTCTACAGAAGCCGTACAAATTTTTGGTGGATACGGTTATACGAAGGATTTCCCAGTTGAGAAATTCTACCGTGACTCTAAATTGTGTACCATTGGCGAAGGAACCAGTGAAATTCAAAAACTAGTTATCGCACGAGAATTACTAAAGTAAGTCTCTTTTTTGGAGACTTGTCCGAGTGGTCGAAGGAGCACGCCTGGAAAGTGTGTATGCCCCAAAAGGGCATCGAGGGTTCGAATCCCTCAGTCTCCGCTAACAAAAGCAAAATGGTTTGAGCTTCGCTCAAACCATTTTCATTTTACCCCAACCCATCGAAAGCCCCAAAGGGCTTTCAAGATGGGTTGGGGTAAAATGAAAACAGGACGCGTAGCGGACTGATTTTGCTTTTGCAAAAAGTCAGGTAGTAGGGATCATGTAATAATCCCCAAAGGGCTTTCAAGATGGGTTGGGGTAAAATGAAAACAGGACGCGTAGCGGACTGATTTTGCTTTTGCAAAAAGTCAGGTAGCAGGGATCATGTTATAATCCCTCAGCCCCTCTGGAAC